>JAEEGH010002783.1_pt1 | contig 46696 bp, 26 predicted proteins | sample 9134181 | NCBI WGS metagenome assembly JAEEGH01 (sample SAMN16246544, study PRJNA631951) | gut metagenome | biome: gut microbiome; feature: rumen; material: DP-attached | host: Bos | place: Iran: Karaj | collected 2018-10
TCTTACTCGTGACGAAAGCTGTGGGCAGCCGACTGCAGACGGTCTGCAACAACCTCAGTCACCATTCACTTAAGAAAAGAATCAAGATGATGCACAAGAAAAATTCTAATCGCTGGTTGATGAGCAAGGGACTCGTCCTGCCAGCACTCATGGCTCTGGCTATTGTTGCTTGGGCCAAGCCCAAAGTCGAGGAGATAATACCTTCGAACGAGACAGTTTCATCTGTCGTCGAGGAGAACGACCAAGTACAAGATAACGGCCCCGTTGAGGTCGCTGTACCTGGAATGGGAATCGTAACGACCGATGAAGTACGAGGGTTCTATAAGGGCAGAATGCTGAACGCCTTTATCCCCAAGGATAGCGCAAAAGACTTTATCAAGAAGCATGGCCCTGCAATTGCGGTCTCGTGGCTCAAGGGCACTTGGGTGGTGAAGGGCGACAACTCCTTCATCGAGGAGTATCCCGATTGTGGCTATCCGTGGGCGTTTCACACGAAGTACTATGACGTCATGCTCGACGGCAAGCAGCTCGATGTCAACAACCTGCCCGACCTGCCTGCTTCGGCTCTGAAGAAAGTGGAAATAGAGACAAAATCCAAAGAAGGAAAACTAACGGTTAACCTTATCACGAAGCCTGTCCAGATTCCTGCTGACGTGAAGGGCAACATCAACCCTGAATTGACTATCCTGCTGACGGGCACACCTCCGAAGGATTGCGGCACAAAGACTTCCATCTGGGAACGGCGAGGCAACTACGACGGCTTCAGCTGGAAGAACTACACCATCTGCTCGTGGAAATGGGACGTGGACGATATCAGCATGCATCTGAAGGAAGTTGCCATCCGCAAAGATCACAGCGTCCGCATCAATGTCTGCAAGGGAGTCCCGCAGGGGCACATCGACCGCATCAAGCGCATCATGAGCGAGTGTGGCGTGACAAACTACAGGTTTGTGAAGCAATAGCGATTGATTGTCGTCCGACGAGTTTTTCTTAAACCAACAAGAGCAGAAGGATTTCCCTCTGCTCTTGTTGGTTCTTATCGTTCTCCTCTTTTGTGAGGATAGAAAGCCTTACTTTCTTTTCTTGCTGGGCTTCTTGTCCAAATCAAGAACTCTGACATTGCGGAACTTCAAGCCTGCCCCATGACCTAAGAAGCCAATGTGACCCGTCTTGTTGAACATGCCAGGATGGTTGCGGTGGTCAACAGTATAAGGATTCGTGTTGCTTCCATCAGGAGCCACGTTGTGACCTTTGCAAGCCTCCTTGATGTCACCATCCACAATGACTTCACCATTCACGGTCACCTTGATGTGGTTTCCTTCCACGCGGATCTCTTCCTCGCTCCACTCGCCAAGAGGTTTGTGCTTAATGCGCTTAGCGGGAATCACTCCATAGACAGATCCGTGAACCTGATACTCACGCAATCCTGCATAGATGGGAGCGTCGTGATCCAGTATCTGCACTTCGCACATACCGTCGTAAGCAGCATCTACACCCATGGGAGTACGTACACCCACACCATTATTCACGCCTGGACGCAAGAAACAGAATTCGAAACGGAAGACGAAATTGCGGTACTCGTTCTTTGTGTAAAGATTGCTTTCATTGCCGTAGTTAGCGGTTACGTTGATGCAACCATTGATGGGTACATAGCCCACCTTGTTGCCAACGAAGTTATCCAGATTGGTTCCGTCGAACAGCAGTTCGAAGCCTTGCTTCTTCTCCTCGTCAGAGAGGACGATGGGGGTGACAGGCTCCATTTCGGTCATCATCTTCTTGATCTCATCCACAGCATAACCATCGTCAGCTGTACCATGATTCTTGTAGATATTCATGGCTTTCGTCAGATTAGCGCGCATCACCTCGTATTCGATATCCTCGTTTGTCTTGCTTGCGATGTTCTTTTCGGCAGCAGCAGCTGTATAACCGCAGTCTTTGTCATCGAGATACTTGCCAACCAGCAGGAAAGCGTTTCGGTTGGGAGTGTTTCCAAGACTGCTGATGATATTCTTCTTTGCATCGCTACTCTTGGCAATAGTCAAAGCTTCGCTCAGACAAGAATATTTGCGGTCATTATCGCCTTCGTTGGCATTCACCAGTTTCACGTAGCTGTTCAATGCAGCTTCGCTGCCAGCCTTTGCAGCTTCCAGCAAAATGGGAGCAGCCTTGTAGTTGGTGCTCTTTGTCAAAGCTTCCAGGGCACCAGGGTTCTTTGAAGCCTCGTAGATCTTCTTCATCGCTGCCACAGATTCGTCCGTGTTGGTAGCCACCAGTGGAGCATAGAAACGCTCTTTATTGCTTATCTGATTAACGGCAGAACTGATGGTCTCGAATTGCTTCTTTGCTTCCAGAGACTTCACGCAACTGGTCAGGATATTCTGATAATCACCAATCATGTCTTTGGGGCATTTGTCCAACATTCCAGCAACGCGATTCACGTCCTTAGGACTTACCACACCAGCGAGAGTCTTCTGGGCCTCCTTGCTCAGACCTTTGTCGCTGATTTCAAAGACTTCCTCGGAAGCACCTCTCAATCGACGCTCGAAGGCAAGTTTCAGCAGTGGATCCATGTTACCGGCAGCATTCCCATCCGTTATACTCTTGCTCAGCGCATTCTTGACTTTCTCATTCAAATCGCCACGATAACTCTTCAGGGCCGTGAAAGCATCCTCGCTATTCCCTTTGCCCAGCAGAGCGATCAGTTCATCAGCAACATCTTCACCTCCGATGCGACCCAATGCTTCAATGGCTGCACTGGCAGGTGCGCCACCTTTCTTGATGACCTTTTTCAGGAATTCCTTTTGGCTGCCCAATTTGTTGTCTCCCAGCCAGTTCAGGATATCAATCTTTCCTTCTGTGTTGCAGGAATTGTACTTCTTCACGATCTTCTTGGCCAGTTCATCATTAGCCAGATTGTAGTCGGTAGCAAACTTCAGGGCTTGCATGCGATAGGCATGATCTTTGCTTTTCAGAGCCTTAATGACCTCGTCGCTTGCACCTTCGCCCAAACTCTTCAGCTTGTCATAAGCGGCAGCATAAGGGGCTGCACCAGCATGCTCAGGATAGGTTACCTTTGCATCTTCCTCGTTCGCAACCAATCTCAGTTGCTGCATGAGGAAATCTTTTGCGGTAGCATCCACTGCAGTTCCGATAGCTTTGCTCAAACCTTCACGAACGGCATTGCGATACTTCGCATTGGTAGAAGCATAGGCGGTCACGCCACTGATGGCGTATTCTATCAGGTTGTTGCTATGCTTCTCGGCCACTTGCAGCATGCCAGCCAACAGTGCGATGGACTTGGGAGCTGCTTGAGCCAGATAATCCATTTCACGATTGAAATCAGCTTGATTCTGAGTAGGCATCTGAGCCAACACATCCTCCACAATTGTTTCGGGAGTTCTCTGTCTTGCATCTTGCGCATTGATAGACAGCGTGACAACCATCATCAGGATGGCAGTCAATATAATGTTGAATGACTTTTTCATTTTTCCTTTCAGTTTTGCATTTGATTAGATGTATTTACCCCATTCGCCACGCATAGGCTGGTTCACCAAACGGTTAGCAGCTTCGTCGTTGATGAAGAGTTGAGTCTTAGGATCGAAGTTCAGAGTGCGGTTCAGACGCAATGCGCAGACACCCATGTTCACGATGGTGGCACTGTGGTGACCGTTGGACTCGTTGAGGGCAAACTGACGGCGTGTGCGTACGCACTCCAGATAATCTGTGTTGCGAGGAGCAGGATCTGGCAGCTCATTGATAACCTCCTGGATGTTAGGTATGGTGCACTCGAATCCTTTGTAAACCTTACCCTTTGGTCCTTCGATGTAGGGAACCTTGCCTTTGCTTTCGAAGCCTTCTCCTTCCAGAATAATCTGGCAACCATCCTCGTAGGTGTAGGTAATCTGACGCCAGATGCCTACAGCGTCGGGATGCTGTTGAGGAGCGTCTACTTCCACCTTTACAGGGAAGGTGTCGTCCTTGCCCAGCAGATACTGAACGGGGTCGATGTAGTGCTGTCCCATATCTCCCAATCCACCACCATCGTAATCCCAGTAGCCACGGAAAGTCTGATGCGTACGGTGTACGTTGTAGGGCTTGTAGGGAGCCGGACCTAACCAGAAGTCATAATCCAGTTCGGGGGGAATGGGCTGAACCTCCAGGTTTTCCTTACCTGTCCAATAGAATTTCCAGGTGAAACCGGTTGCTCCAGAGATGCGAACCTTCAAGGGCCATCCCAACAATCCGCTCTCCACAAGTTTCTTCAGTGGCTTCACGTCAGTTCCTAATCCGTAGAATGTGTCCTTGAATCGGAACCAGGTGTCCAATCGGAAAATTCTTCCGTTCCGTTTCACTGCTTCTTCCACACGCCTGCCTTCCCCGATTGTACGGGTCATGGGTTTCTCGCAGAAGATATCCTTGCCTGCATTGGCAGCTTCCACAGCCATGATTCCGTGCCAGTGGGATGGAGTCGCAATGTGAACAATGTCCACGTTGTCATCATGGATCAGTTCGCGGAAATCGTGGTAGGCTTTCACGTTCTCGTTGAAACTCTTCTTGGCAGCTTCAACGGCAGAGTCCAGATGTTTTTGATCCACATCGCAAACAGCCACAAGTCTGCAGCTTTGGTCACTTGCGAAGTGAAGGTTTGAACGTCCGATACCGCCTACACCGATGATGCCACGTGTTAGTTGATCACTTGGGGCAATAAAATCGTTTGCCCCGCCCATCTTGCCCAGCACATTGCGGGGAATGATGGTAAACATTGCAGCGCTTGCTGCTGATCTTTTCAGAAACGATCTTCTGTTTAGATTCATGGTTCTTGTGTTTTGGGTTAATATATCTGTTTTCTATACTTTTCCCTTTGAAGAAGGCTGTTTTTTGCTTCTTTATTCTTTATTCGTTATCATCTTCTGGTTCGGAATCGCTGGATTTCCGGTTCGCCTTAGCTCTCTTTTCCAGTCGGGCTTTCTTGGCAGCTGCGGCTCTCTCTGCTTTCTCGGCCTTCTTTGCCTCTTTGGCAGCCTTTGCTTCAGCAGCCTTCCTTGCCTTTTCCGCTTTTTGTGCAGCTTTGGGGTCCTTCGGGCTTTCTGAGGTCACAGGCGTGGTTCCTTCCTTAGCTTCTTCAGCAGCCTTCGTTGCCTCCACGTCTTTCTTGGCAGCTTCCATGATTCTCTTTATGCGTTCTTCCTTTGTCTCGTTTTTCGGAGCATCGGAAGAGGTTTCCTCCGTTTCTTTTGCTGTCTCGACTTCAGGCGAAGTCTCCTTCTTCGTCTCAGGTTGCGCCTCTACTTGCGTTGGAGCGTCAGCTTTGGCTTCTTCGTTCTTTGCCTCAGTTGCTTCCTCTTTTTCGTCAGCTTTGGTTTCCGCACTTTCTTGGGCAGCTTCCTTCTTTTCTTTGGCGGCATTCTTTTCCTGCTCCTTCCTCATCTTTTCCAGGATCTTCTCCTTCTGTGCTTCCTCCTTTTGGGCAATCTTCTCCATCTTCTTGTCAGCCTTGGATTTCTTGGCTTCTATCTTTTTGGCCTCTTCCTCGGCAGCTTTTTTTGCCTCTTTGGCCTTTTGTGCCTCTTCTTTCTTGGCCAGTTTTTCTGCTTCCTTGGCAGCTTTAGCCTGCTTAGCCTCTTCTGCTTTCAGCGCTTTGGCTTTCGCTTCTTCTGCCTTCTGAGCTTCTTTGGCAGCAGTTTCCTTAGCTTTTTTCTCCGCCTTGGTCAATTGCTCGGTTTTTTCTGGAACAGCAGTTTTTTCGTCGGATTCCACGTTTTCTTTCGTGTCGGGTGTAGTTTGGGGTTGAGCCTCAGGCTGTTGGGTTTCCGTTGGAGCATTTTTTTTCTCTTCAGGGAGAGATTCTTCCGCAGGTGTCTGGGCATCTGTCCCCTTGCTCTTCGACGCCTTTTTGGCATTCTTCGCCTCTGCTTCCGCCTTCTTCTTGGCTGCCGTTTCAGCCTTCATGGCAGCCTTTGCCTCGTCCTCAGCCTTCTTCTTGGCCTCAGCCTCCGCTTTCTTTGCGGCTTTTGCTTCCGCTTCCGCTTTCTTCTTAGCCTCCTTTTCCGCCTTCTTCTCTGCCTTCGTCTTCTTTACCTTCTTAGACTTCTGGCCGGCTTTCGTCCCCTGTTCGTCTGCAGGAGTCTTTTCTTCCGTTTTCTTGGCGGCTTCTTTCGCTTTGGCGGCAGCCTCTGCTGCTTTGGCATCCTCAGCGGCTGTGGTTGTTTCCGTAGCCTCCTTGCCTGTCACATCCTTGCTGCCACCGTTTTGTTTCTTGTCCTCAGTCTTCTGATCTTTCTTCTGGTCTTTCTTTCCTGCTTCAGCAGTCTTGTCGCCAGGCTTGGCGTCAGAAGATTTGGCATCATTCTTGGCGTCCGTCTTCGCCTCATTCTTGACATCGTTCTTCGCGTCACCTTTCACGTCGTTCTTCGCGTCGTTCTTGGTGTCGTCTTTTGCGGCAGTAGGCTTCGTGTTCTCTTTTGCTTCAGGAGTTTTGGCGTCCGTCTTCGCCTTTTCTTTTGCTTCAGCAGTTTTGGCGTCTGTCTTTGTGGTTTCTTTCGCGTCTTTAGGCTTGTTGTCAGCCTTCGCGTCGGCTTTTGCGGTAGCATCCTTTTCTTTGGATGCATTGGCGTCGGTTGCGGGAGCTTTCCCTGCAGCCTTTTCTGCCTCAGCCTTGGCGGCAGCTTCTGCATCCTTTCGAGCCTCCTCGATGATCTTGCGTGTCCGTTCTGCCTTTTCCGCTTCCTTTTTCGTCTGAGGCTTTTTCTTCTTTGCAGCGGCAGCAGCTTCTTCTGCCTTTCTTGCAGCCTCTTTGGCAGCCATAATCTCAGGTGCCAAAGGAACATCGTTCGCCTGAATCAAGTTGCCAGCAGCATTGCGTGGAATCCTGGTGACAGGTTCCTGGCTGGGATTCTCGAGTTCTATCTCTTTGCGCATCTCGCTGGGGATGTGGTCGCTCTTGTTGAAAAGTCCATAGGTAATCTTCAGGACGCGGAATTCGGTGCGTCGGTTCAGCGAGTCGCACATCTCTTGCTGTTCCTCTTCTGGCAGGGCTGTGATGAATTGTTCCGTCAGCACGTCACCCTCGTTCAGATAATCGTATTTCTCTGCCAGCTTGCGCGTGATGGTCTTGGGTTGCTTTTCTCCGTACCCTACAGGGCTCAGGCGGTCTGCGGCGATGCCGTGTTCTATCAGGTAGTTCACTACGCTCTCAGCACGCCGCTGACTCAGCTTCTCGTTGTATTCGTCATTACCGCGATAGTCGCAATGGCTCGAAAGCTCAATGGTCACATTGGGATTCTCGTTGAGGAGGTCCACCAGGCTGTCCAGTGCCAACGTGCTGCTTTCGGTGAGTTCCGCGCGGTCGAATTCATAGAGCACATTGCGGACAAGTACAGGAGCGGAGATGGTAGGCAGGGCAAATTGAAGCGTGTATTCTTGGCTCACGCTGCTGGTGTCCACATCCAGTTCCTCCTTATGGTTCAGGTATCCCTTGCAGGTACCCAAGAAGACGTAGCTTACGCCTGGTTTCACGTCTTGGGTGAACGAGCCGTCGCTCTTGAGGGGCAGTTTCAGGTAGGTTCCATCGTCGCCCACCATATAGACGAGTCCTTCGGGCAGTTCGTAGCCATCCTTCTCGTAAACCCATCCTGTCACGGTATACGTGATTTCTGGACACTCGAAGGACATGATGTGGTCCCATCCGCGGGCATCGCCTCGGCTCGTGCAGAAGTAGCCGCGATTGTACATTCCCTCGAAGGTCATGCCGAAATCGTCGCCGCTGCTGTTCATCGGGTATTTCAGGTTGGTGATGTACCAGGTCTCTTCCTTCTTCGTGCTGTCCAGCTTTGCGCAGAAGAGGTCCAATCCTCCCATTCCGGGATGGCCGTTGCTGCTGAAGTAAAGATCTCCGTTGGGACGGAAGGTGGGGAACATCTCGTCGCCTTCAGAGTTGATGGGAGCGCCCACGTTTTCCACGCCGCCCAGTGTGCCGTCGGTCAGCGCGATGCGCCAGATGTCAAGTCCTCCCAATCCGCCAGGCATATCGCTGACGAAATAGAGCCAGTGTCCATCGGGGCTGACAGCAGGGTGGGCATAGCTCGAGAGGGTATCCTTGCTGATGGTGAGCAGCGAAGGCTTGCTCCACGAGGCATCGCTTCTCTGGCTGGTGTATATCTCGGCATAGCGAGGGTAGTCGCTGTCGTAGGAGCAGCGGGTCAGATACATCGTTTTCCCGTCGGGGCTGAAACAGATGGCTCCTTCGTCGTACTCGCTGTTCAGTTCGCCCTCCACGCCCTCCACGGGCACCCATTTCCCCTTGTCATCCTTCTTGGTGAAGAAGATGTCGGCTCCTTTGGTTCCTGTGATGCCGCTGATCTCGTCGCCCGTAGCTTGGGTGCGTGTGCTGCTCAGGAAGAGCTGGTCGGATTCCTCGCCCAGCAGGACAGGGCTGTAGTCGGCTCGTCGGCTGTTCAGGTTGGGTTCCTTCTTCACCGTGTAGAGTGTGGGGTTCTCTTTCCAGGTCGGAGCCAGCTCACATCCTTTCTTTCCGTTGATTGCCAACTGGTTGGTGGGGTCGATTTCCAGGAAGGCCTCGTAGTTCTTGATGGCGTTCTTGTAGTCGCCTTGCCGTTGTTGCATCTGAGCCAGGTAGAGGAGGGCCATATCGTCGGCATACTTGTATCTGACGGCGTTCTGATAGGCTCCCATTGCCTTGGCGCTATAGTTCATCTTCCGGTAGCATTCAGCCATCTTCCAAGCCCGTTCGCCTCTCTTCGTTTTCTCTTTGGTGGAAGTGCGAGCGTAGCCTTTCTTGTACTCGGCTGCTGCGTTGTAGTATTCTCCGATGGCGTAGAAAGCGTCGCCCTTCTTGATGTTATTCTCTGCGCTGCATGAATTCAGCAGCCCGATGATGCAAGCAGCAACCTGTATCGTCAGGACCCATTTCGTGATTGTATGTGTGCGTGTATGCATGACAGATATATAACGTGAGGGGGTTACTTTTTATTGCCTTTGTTGTCGGATTTTGTGGTTTTTGTCTTCGTTGCGGTTTCCATCTCCACGGTGACGTGTCGCGGCTGGTTGTCGCGCAGGACGGTCATCACGATTTCCGTGACCATCTGTTTCAGTTCGTCCAGGAAGGTGTGTGCCTCGTACTCCTTGCGTTCTATCTGGCGCAGTTTCCGTTCCCAGATGCCCGTCAGTTCGGCGCTCTTGAGCAACTCCTCGTGGATGATGCCTATCAGCTCAGTGCCTGTGGGAGTGGCGTAGAGGCTTTTGCGTTCCTTGCGGATGTAGTGTCGCTTGAAAAGGGTTTCTATGATGGCGGCTCTCGTGCTGGGGCGGCCTATTCCGTTCTCCTTCAGCGCATCGCGCAGTTCCTCGTCCTCCACCATCTTGCCTGCCGTCTCCATCGCCCGCAGCAGGGTGGCTTCCGTGTAGGGCTTGGGGGGAGTCGTTTGTTTCTCGGCCAGGTCGGGCACATGAGGTCCGCTTTCTCCTTTCGTGAAGACGGGCAGGATGCCCTGCTCCTCGCTGTTGGCCTTCTCGCCTTCAGCCTCGCCCTCTGCGGTCTTGTCGGCTGGGGTGGTGCTGGTGGCCCAGATGATTCTCCAGGCAGGGTCTGTGATGACTTTCCCTGTCACCTTGAAGCCTATGTCAGCCGTTTTGCCCAGCACGGTGGTGGTCTCGAACTGGCAGTCAGGGTAGAAGGCTCCGATGAACCGTCGAGCCACGAGGTCGTAGACTTTCGCTTCCATCTCCGTCATTCCCTGGGCGGGCACTCCTGTGGGGATGATGGCGTGGTGGTCTGTCACCTTGCTGTTGTCGAAGACCTTCTTGCTCTTGGCGAGCGGTTTTCCTTTGATGCGCTCCATCAGATGGTAATAGGCCTTCAGGCCGTTCATGATCTGGGGGCACTTGGGATAGATGTCGTCGCTCAGGAAGGTGGTGTCCACGCGCGGATAGGTGGTCAGCTTCTTCTCGTAGAGACTCTGGATGAGTTGCAGCGTCGTGTCTGCGCTGAACCCGTATTTCTTGTTGCACTCCACCTGGAGGCTGGTCAGGTCGAAGAGGCGGGGCGGTGCTTCCGTGCCTTTCTTCTTCTGGACATCGGTGATGGTGAAGGGCAGGTCGCGGATGGCAGCCAGCGCCTGCTCGCCTTCCTCGCGAGTCCTGAACCCTCGCTCGCCTTCTTCCATGATGGCGGTGAAGGTGATGTCGCGGTATTGGGTGGTCAGCACCCAGTAGGGGACAGGCACGAAGTTCTCGATCTCCTGCTGGCGCCTGACGATCAAGGCAAGGGTAGGGGTCTGCACACGGCCGATGCTCAGCACCTGGTGCTTGCCAGCAGCGTATTTCAGGGTATACAGCCGGGTGGCGTTCATCCCCAGCAGCCAGTCGCCGATGGCCCTCATCAGTCCTGCCTCGTAGAGGCTTTGGTACTCGCTCTGGTCCTTCAGGTTCTGGAATCCCTCGCGGATGGCTTCCTCCGTCATCGAGTTGATCCAGAGGCGCTTGACGGGACACTTTGCCTGGGCCTTCTGCATCACCCATCGCTGGATGAGCTCTCCCTCCTGACCCGCATCGCCGCAATTCACGATTCCGTCGGCGTGCTGCATCAGGTTCTCTATCGTGCCGAACTGCTTCTCGATGCCTTTGTCGGCCTTCAGCTTGATGCCGAAGCGTGGAGGGATCATGGGCAGCTGCCCCAGGCTCCAGTTCTTCCACATCGCGGTATAGTCGTGGGGCTCTTTCAGCTCACACAGATGGCCGAAGGTCCACGTCACTTGATATCCGTTGCCTTCCAGGAACCCGTCCCTTGGACGGTCTGCTCCCAGCACGTGGGCGATATCCCTGGCTACCGATGGTTTCTCTGCGATGCAAACTATCATACTACAAAGGTACGCAAACTTTCGGATTCCACCAAAGACTTTTCGTGATAATCCGTCCAAGAAGAGGGCTGGAGACGCCGTTTTTGTGTTTTTTGAGAGGATTCTGGTGCGAAAACTTGCATATTTTGTCGATTTCCTACCATTTTAATTGCATTTTTTGACTCTAAACTCTAATTTTGGAGTCGGAAAGCCAGTCTTCTGGCTGCTAAATTTCTGTCAAAACGTTTCATCCATGCGTGCATCATTAAGTTTCAAGCAATTGGCCCTCGATGTGTGGCTGATAGAGACCTTCCAGTTCGGGCCGAAAGAGGGCTTCACGCTCGAGGAGCTGCAGGCCTTGTGGAGGGAGCACGGTTCCGATGGGGAGGAGCTCAACCGCATGACTCTCTGGCGCCACCGTCAGTACATCCGCGAGATTTTCGGCATCCATATCGATTCCCCCGACCGCAAGCACTACCGCATCTCCAACCCCGACCATCTTCATCTCGACGGGTTTGCCAACAGGCTTCTTTCCAGCATGCAGTCCTACCTGTTCCTCGATGAGGTCAGCGACCTGGGGCCCAAGGTGCAGCCGGAACAGATCTGGGCAGGCCTGCAGTATCTCCATACCATCGCACTCGCCTTGCGCAGCAACCAGAAACTTCGCATCGTTTATCAGAAATTTTCAGACTCAGACCCCTACGAGGCCATCCTCTGGCCCTACTGCATGAAGGCCAATCTGGGACGCTGGTACATCCTGGCTCACAAGGAGGACGACGAGCGCAACATCCCCGCTCAGACCTTTGCCCTCGACCGCGTGCTCTCCCTCGAGCTGCTCGAGGAGACGTTCACCCCCAACCCTGCCATCAATCCTGCTACGTATTTCGACGACGCCTTCGGCATTTGGGTCGACGACCGCTGGCCGGCACAGGATGTTCTGATTGCCGTTTCCCCCTATGTGGCGCATTATTTCCGCACTCTTCCGCTCCACCATTCCCAGCGGGAGCTCAAGCCGCGCAAGGACATGCCCGATCGTGTCATCTTCCGCTACCACATCATTCCCTCGCCCGAGTTCCTGGGAGAGCTTCGCCGCTGGGGCGACCAGGTTCAGCTCCTTACGGAGACAAAAGCATTTTAGTGGTTAGTGGTTAGCGGTTAGTGGTTAGTGGTTAGCGGTTAGCGGAATTCTCGGATGACTCGGATTTCTCGGAGTATTCGGATTACTCGGAATTGATTTTTATGTAAAAATATTTCAAACTCCTATAAGAAACTTTTCCGAATTGCTTTGGGCTTCGTCTTGACTGTCCTTTCTTAGATGATGAAGTTCAGCAGGATGGCAGCTGCCGTCAGGGTGAGGAAGGAGATGCAGCCCACCCAATCCATCTCGTCCGACTGGACGTAGCGTCTGGTGGCCTCTGCCCAGTGGCAAAGTTTGTCGCGTGTGTGTTGCAGGCTCATCGCGACGCGCTCCATCCCCCGGCGGAGGAAAGCGATGGTCGACTGTAGCCTTTCCTGGACGAGGGTTTGCAGGCGGCTGGTTGTGAACTTCGTGGCGGATTGGCCGATGGCTGGGATCGTCAGACGGATGGCGCTGTCGTGGTTTGCCACCGTGCTGGTAGTGAATTGTGCTTGAAAACGTGTCATTTTTGTGTCTGTTTTAATGAGGTTTATACCATTTTTTGTTTGTTTCGCTGAGACAAAATTATGAGACCACCAAACTTTCGGCAAGAAAAATTTGAAAAAAAAATGTCGAGTTGTAACGTATCGTGTAGCAACTGAAAATTTTTTTTCTTGAACTTGCGATTTTGTTAACTTTCTCGGCAAAAACTCTCCAGTCGAGGCAAAAAAGACAACGTGTTGAAACTGCAATCCCAACACGTTGAAATTGCCGACACGACACGTTTGTGTTCTCGGTTATGTCCTCTTGGTGGGCTGTTTCATGGGGAAAACATGTGGATGCAACTTTGCATTGACATGATGCCTGTCTGTATGGGAGAAAGTCAACGGATCCAAATTTGGATTGGTTGGATAGGGGAACCGCAAGGGTGGATGTGGGTCGAAATTTCGGCTGACATCGACTTTCGTCCACCCAAAGCGAGCCAACTTCCCCCAGAATTCATCATCTTTCCCCAAATGGAGCAGCCTTTTTAAACTTTTCACCTTTTTAACTTTTCACCTTTTAAATGTGAGATGCGAGATGTGAGATGAAAAGTTATTTCAAATACGAGTTAGCATGTGCTGCAGGAGTAAGCATGCGCACCTTCAGCCGCTGGCTGAGCCAGAACACAACCTTCCTGGCTGAATTGGGAGTGATGCCCACGACGAAACTCATCCCAGCTAGAGCAGCACAGTGGATTTGCGGGCAGTATGGAATAGACGAAGGAGAATTGTGAACACTGTTACACTGTTACACTGTTACACTGTTACATTTGGTAAATCAAGATGGACACTTCCTACACCCCCCCCCATAATGAAAAATACCTTTATATTATATATTATATAATAATAAATTATTATATAATATATAATATAAAATTTCATCTCACTCTTTATGTAACAAAATTGAAAATCGTAATGTAACAGTGTAACAGTGTAACAGTGTAACAGTGAAACGCGGTAGTGTTGGTGGGAAGAAGCGGTCCTCGTTATCGTTCTTCGTCATCGTCATCGTTATCGTTTTTTTTTTTCTTTGAAAAAACATAAAATGTTTGGTAGTTACAAAAAAAAGATGTATATTTGTACTCGGAAAACATCTTTTATTTTTAATAGTTACACATATGAAGAAAATTAAACTCTTTCTGGCCGCATTGCTGGCCATCGTGGGTGCCTCCTCGATGAAGGCGCTGGAACCTGCTGATTTGGAGGGGAACTATCTTTGGAATTATAAGGATGGTAATGTCGACCGCGAGAACACCGTTTCAATTGCTGTGAGCGGAGATGAGCTCACCATTTCGGACATGTTCCTAGACCCTCTGAAGGCTACAATCCAGGAGGAGGGCGGTGACACTTACCTCGTGATAGCCAAAGGGCAGGGAGGCATTTACAACGGAAAAAGTCAGTATGAGGTTCAGGGCTCTGCCGACAGGTTAACCGGCTGGGGCAAAGCTGACATCAAGGGAAAGATAGGCACCGACGGGGTCATCACCTTCGACTGCTATCTTCGCGCATTCATTGTTGGCACGGGCTCTACTATTGGATCAGATTATGGAAAAGGCAGTACATTCACGCCCCTGTCGGGCGAACTGCCTTCCGTAGTGGAATTGCCGGCTGGCGCAATCGTGGAGGAATATCAGTTGGCCTATATGCAATTGGGGAGAAGGAAGACGAAAGCAGTAGGGGTGGCTATCGTCGACAACGATGTCTACGTCCAGGGTTTCGCCGATTTTCTGCCCGAAGCATGGGTAAAGGGCACCATTAGTGCCAACAAATGGACTTTCCCCGCAAACCAGTATCTGGGAAAGCTTGACAACAACGATTGCTATTTCTTCAGCAACGGAGAGACGACCTTCACATACAACGGCGAGAATGCCTATGTGGCCACACAGGTCTCTGGGAAGGTGGCTGGCGTCGTATTAGCACTCTATATCGGACCGGAACTGAGCAAGGAGTTTGATCCTGTGCCCTATGCCACCATCTCCATCGACGGCGAGAACATGACGTTCCGTTACGATCTGGATTATTATTCCGCATCGAAGGAGGTTGGTACCTCGTTCTCTCACGTCTATCGCCTCCCCTGGACAGGATATCAACCCGAATGGTGGAACGATGTCGAAACGCTCGGAAAGATCAAGAAGGTCTCTTTCAACGCATCTTTCGGGAAGTATGAAGATATAACAGATTTGTACAGTTTCTTTGCTGGGATGGAGAACCTCACGACCATCGAGGGACTCGGGTATCTGGTCACCAAGAATGCGATGCACACAGCCAGCATGTTCGAAAACTGCAAATCGCTCACTTCGCTCGACCTGAGCACATTCGATACAAGTGGAATCACAGATGGCACGATGGCCTCCATGTTCAATGGCTGCGAAAAGCTCAAGTCAATCACTTTCGGAGCGAATTTCAGTACAGCTGGCGCGAATGCCATGCAGTACATGTTCTATAATTGCCAAGCCCTCGAGTCGCTCGACCTGAGCAAGTTCGACACGGAGAAGGTGACCAATATGGCCAACATGTTCTCCGGCTGCGCAAGTCTCAAATCCATCACTTTTGGCGAGGATTTCAAAGCATCTGGCGTGAAAGACATGAACGACATGTTCTATAATTGCCAAGCCCTCAAGTCGCTCGATCTGAGCAGCTTCGACACAGGGAAGGTGACCGATATGCAAGGCATGTTTGGTAACTGCATAGCCCTCGAGGAGCTCGATGTGAGCAACTTCAATACGGAGAAAGTGACCACTATGCAAGGCATGTTCTACGGCTGCAAAGCCCTGAAGGAGCTCGACCTGAGCAACTTCAACACAGGGAAGGTGCAACAGATGTACGACATGTTCTACCAGTGTTCTTCGCTCCAGACCATCTATAGTGCAGAAAACGCAGATTGGAGAAATGAATATTCAGGTGGCATGTTCCGACTTTGCAATAAGCTGTCAGGAAAATTTGGCAGCAAGGAATTCTCCTATGAAGAACACCCAATGGATGATGGCATCTACTACGCCAAAGTCTACGATGGAACAGATGCAGGTGGCTACTTCACCTCCATCAAAGAGAAGCCTGAGCCCTACGCCGTGCTCGAAGGCTCAACCCTGACGTTCTACTACGATGGGAACAAGCCGACGACGGGTACTGTGTATGATCTTCCTTGGACAGCAAATACATTTGCTCCTTGGGCGCGCAAAACCGAAATAACGGCTGTTGAGTTCAACGAATCGTTCGCCGACTACGACGGTTTGACGAATCTCTATGGAATGTTTGCTGAGTTGACTAAGCTGACGGCCATCACCGGCCTTGGCTACCTGAACACGGAGAACGTGGAGAACATGGCATACATGTTCTCTGCTTGCACATCCCTCGAGTCGCTCGATGTGAGCGGCTTCAATACGGAGAATGTGACGAACATGAGAAACATGTTCTATAATTGCAATAAACTCGAGACGCTCGACGTGAACAGCTTCAATACGGAGAACGTGACCAACATGACCAACATGTTCGCTGGATGCAAATTCACCACCCTCTATTGCAACAAAAACTGGGCGAAGGATGACCTTCTATCAGACAGGATGTTCTATGCGTGCACGAACCTTGTGGGAGGCAACGGCACGGAATATGATGCATCCCACGTTGATGCCGCCTATGCTCACCCCGATGGCGAAAGCAATCCTGGCTACTTCACAGAGAAATACGCCTACGCCGTGCTTTCTGAAGACGGCACGACCCTGACGTTCTATTACGACAAGAACAAACCAGAGGGAGCCTATGATGTTACTTGGGCTGAAGACGACTATCCTGGTTGGACAAGTTCATCTGGTGACGAGACTGTCCAGACCGTCGAGTTCACAGAATCGTTTGGCAATTATCATGAGTTGACTAGTACCTCCCGCATGTTTGCTAATATGAAGGCTCTCAAAACTATCAACGGCATTGAAAATCTGAATACAAAGAGAGTGGTAGATATGAATCGTATGTTCCGCTACTGCACTGGTTTGACCACTCTCGACTTGGGCGACAATTTCGACACATCTAATGTGACAGATATGAGTAGTATGTTCATTGGCTGCTCTGGTCTAACCACTCTTAATTTGGGTGACAATTTCGACACATCTAATGTGACAGATATGTTAAACATGTTCGCTGATTGCCAAGCTCTGAAGAAACTCGACCTGAGCAACTTCGACACAGAGAACGTGGAAGACATGTCCTACATGTTCTTACAATGCTTAGCTCTTGAGTCGCTCGACGTGAGCAACTTCAACACGGAGAACGTGACCGACATGAATAACATGTTCTATGGTTGCGTTGCCCTCAAGGAGCTCGACGTGAGCAACTTCGACACAGGGAATGTGACAGACATGACCTACATGTTCTCCTACTGCTCTGCCCTGACGGAGCTTGACCTGAGCAACTTCGACACAAAGAAAGTGACCAACATGAGCTACATGTTCGAAGGCAGTTCTTCCCTCGAGACCATCTATTGCGCAGAAGGAGCAGATTGGAGTGGGGTTGCAGGAAGGAATTACACAGACATGTTCAAAGGTTGCACCAGCCTGTCAGGAAAATGCGGCAGCAAGGAATTCAAGTTCGATCCAGAGGAAATCAAAGGCACCTACGCCAAAGTCTACGATGGAACGAATGGCGGCTACTTCACCTGCAAGGGCAATGAAGGCTACACGCTAACGGTGACCAAAGCAGGAATGGCAACCCTCTTCCTCGACTACGATGCCGTGATTCCCAACGACGTTGAGGTGTACTACTGTACTGGATTGGATGATGACGAGGCTGTTCCCACGACTCATGCCGTAAAGATTAATTCGGACAATTTGATTCCTGCCAACACGGGTGTATTCGTGAAGGCAGCCCCAGGTGAGTATGTGTTTGAGCATCCTAAGAGCGGTCAACTATACATAGTGGCATCAATCATTGGCAACATCCTGACGGGTACCTTGGAGGATAAGACTGTAGAGCCTCACTCCGTCCTCACGCTGGGTTATGCCAACAACGAAGAAAAGACTCTTGGCTTCTGGTGGTTCACAGGCAAGACTCCCATCCCCGCCAACCGCGCCTATATTCCTGGCGATAAGCTGACGGAAGGTGGCGTGAAGGGCATCCGCATCGTATTCGACGAGGAAACGGGCATAAAGACCACGAATCTCACGAATCAAACGAATGAGGCTGACGCTTGGTACTCGATAGATGGACGCAAACTGGAAGGGAAACCTCAGCAGCGTGGCCTCTACATCAATAATGGCAAGAAGATCATGGTTAAGTAATCGACGATGACGATGACGATGACTGGTAAATGGTAAATGATTAAATGGTAAATAATATGATGGACAAGATATATATTTCCCCCAGGATGAAGGAGATTCGCCTCAACAGCGAAACAATAATGGCGAGATCCGAAACCACCGACAATGTATTCACCCGCAAGCACGACGCGATGTTTGACGACATCGAGGAAGAAGAATAGGAGCGGTTAGCGGTTATGGGTTATCGGTTAGCGTGGAGAGAATCGGTTAGCGGTTAGCGAGGGGTTCGGATTACTCGGATTATTCTGAGTTCTCGGATTCTCCGCTAACCGTTAACCGTTCAAAGCTAACCTCAAAATCTTCGCTTTACGGCAGTATAAAAAACAGACAGAGAGATTATGGAGAGAAGAGAATTCCTAAGGCTCAGCGCAGGATTGCTGGCTGCCTCACAATTGCCACTACGGTTGAATGCAGAGGTGACGAGAAATGTCGGCCGGCTGAAACCTCTCGACATTCGTCCGATTACCATCCAGGTGGGCGCTGAACGACCCTTTGGTGCTGTACACGTGTCGGACACCCATCTGACGCTGGCTGACAACCGCAACGATGAGCGCAAGATTACTCTGGCCTCGAGCCGTGCTCGTGGGATGCACCTGGGTGAGCATTATCTGGATGAAGCTATCCGCTACGCCAAAGAGCACGACATGATGCTCCTCCATACGGGCGACTTGATAGACTTTGTCTCAGAGGCCAACCTGGATGCTGCTGCCCGTCACTACCTGGAGGGCGACTGGTTCGTGTCTTCCGGAAACCATGAGTTCTCGCAGTATGTGGGCGAGGCGAAGGAAGACGAGGCATACAAGCAGCAGTCGTACCAGAAGGTGCAGGAAGCATATCCCAACGACCTGACGTTCTGCTCGCGCGTGGTGAATGGGGTGAATCTCGTCTCGCTCGACAACGTGTACTACAACGTCACAGAGCGTCAGCATGAGTTGATGGAGCAGGAGGTGAAGCGCGGCCTTCCCATCGTGTTGATGTGCCACGTTCCCTTCTATACGCCAAAGCTCTGCGCTTACTCCTTCGAGTCGGCACATCATGTGGCTGCCTACGTGTGCGGTGCTCCGCTGGAGGTGACGGAGACGTATCAGCAAGACCCCAACCGTCCGCCAGAAGAGGCTTGGAGGAACCGCAACATCCAGCAGCGAGCCGACAAACCTACGTTGGAATTCATCAAATGGCTGGGGAAGCAGAAACTCCTGAAAGGCATCCTCTGCGGACACTGCCACTTCTTCTTCCAGGAACCGTTCTCCAAGACGGCTGTGCAGTATGTGGTGGGAGCAACCTACAAAGCCGAGGCCTACGGGGTCAGCTTCGTCTGAAACGGCTGTCTGCAGGGCTTCTTTACCAGATTGAAAACAAAAAAAGGAAATAACGAATCAAAACCAGATTTACCAAGATGAAAAAGTATCTCAACCTGTTTCTGCTGCTCCTCCTGATATGCGGACGCAGCCAGCAAGTGTTGTCCAAGCAAAAATACGATGTGGCAGCCTATCTCTATCCTGCCTACGTCTCCGATGATCCGCGCCTGCGTCCCTTCTGGCCGATGGGTATGGGCGAGTGGGAAACCGTCATGACGATGCAAAAGCGCAATCCAGGACACTACTGGGATCGGCGTCCCCTCTGGGGGCCCATCAACGAGGCAGACCCTGCCGTGATGGAGATGGAGATAGAACAGGCAACTCGGCACGGCATCAACGTCTTCATCTTCGACTGGTATTGGTTCGATGGCCGTCCCTTCATGGAGACGACCCTCACGAATGGTTTCCTGAAGGCTCAGAACCGCGAGAAGATGAAGTTCTATCTGATGTGGGCCAATCACGATGTGGTCAACACCTGGGACACCCGCATCTCCCGTCTGCCTGAGAACAACGTCATCTGGCAGGGCAGCGTAGACCGTCAGGAGTTCGAGAAGATCTGCCGCCGCAACATTGAGCTTTTCTTCAGCCAGCCAGAGTATTACAAGATAGACGGGAAACCCGTGTTCATGATTTACGATGTGGTAAACTTCATCAAAGGGTTGGGAGGCATCAAGGAAGCCGCCGATGCCGTGAAGTGGTTCAAGCAGGAGGTCAAGAAGGCTGGATTCCCAGGTTTGGACCTGCAGTTCACGATGTGGAAACCCAACCTCAACTACAGCGGTTTCGATGCCGGCAAGACCGACAAGCCAGGAAACGAGTTCGTCACGCGGCTGGGCTTTACCAGCACGTCCCACTATCAGTTCTGTCACTTCACCAACGTGAACGACGAGTACAACAACATCATGGAGCGTGTCAGAAAGGAATGGGACCAAATCGACGCAGACTTCACCATCCCTTACTATCCCCATATCAGCATCGGATGGGACAACAGTCCTCGCATCACCCAGAGTGCCATCGTGCGCAACAATACGCCCGAGAACTTTGCGAAAGCCCTGCGGGACGCTCGCGACTATGCCGACCGTCATCCCAATCAGGTGCCCCTCATCACCATCAACAGCTGGAACGAGTGGACGGAAACAAGCTATCTGCAACCCGACAACGTCTACGGCTATGGTTATCTGGAGGCCGTGAAGAAGGTCTTCGTGGACGGCGAGTAGGCGAGTGGTAACTTCCCAAATATCCCCCAACAAGTGAAATATATTATTAACCCTAATAAATCAGATTATATGAAGAAACTCAGAAGATTCCTTCTTGTTGCCGCTACCCTCGCGGCAACCTGCACCACCGCAAGTGCAGCCAAGACGGTTCAAGTGAAATCGCCCGACGGCAACATCGTTGTCACCCTGAATACCCAGAAGGGACAACTCGGCTGGTCGGTCAGTCGTGGCGGACAGACGCTCTACACGATGGAGCAAGTCGGCATGAAGATGGCAGGCAAGGCTGTAGGAACATCCGCAGGCAGCGTGAAACAGCGTGCCGTCAGCGAGAGCGTCAAGCCAGTCGTTCCTCTGAAGCAAGCCGACATCACCAATGCTTACACGGAAGCCCGCATCGCGGTGGAGAACGGCACTCTGGTGCTGCGCGTGCTGGACAACGCTGTAGCATACCGCTTCGAGTCTCGCGTGAAGGGAGAAGTAGAGGTGACAGAAGACCGCTTTATCCTGCGTCCAGCAGTAGAAGTTACCACTCATGTGCAGCAGCCAAGCAGTTGGCGCACCTCCTGCGAGGAAGGCTACACGCACCAAAGTATCGGCGAGTGGCAGGCAGGCGGTCGCTACGGCCTCACGCCCGCTTTGCTCACAGGTGCTGATGATCTGCAGATGCTTATCGGCGAGACAGATCTGCGCGACTATCCTCATCTTTGTCTGCGTCCTACCGCTGATGGCGCCATCGAGAGCACTTTCCCACCTGCCCCCAAAACCTACGAGTGGCAAGGTGACCGCGGTTTCAACGTCAAGGAAGAAGCCTCGTACTTAGCAAAGACTCAAGGCACACGCAGCTTTGCGTGGCGATATGTTGTCATCACAGATTCCCGTGGGCTCCTGACGCAAACCATCCCTGCCCAGCTTGCCGCCAAGTCAGAACTCAGCGATGTCAGTTGGATTCATCCTGGGAAGGTTATCTGGGAATGGTGGAACGGTGCAGCTCCCTATGGTCCTGATGTGACTTTCAAATCAGGATGCAACTACGAGACTTACTGCTATTTCGCAGATTGTGCCGCCAAGTATGGCCTCGAGTACATCCTGCTCGACGAAGGTTGGGCCAAGAGTACCCGTGAACCTTTCGAAGGCAATGATCATCTGCGTCTGCCTGACCTCATCAAGTATTGCAAGCAGAAGGGCGTCGGTGTCATTCTATGGTTGCCTTGGCTGACAGTAGAGCAGCACATGGATCTCTTCAAACTGTATGCCGAGTGGGGCGTTGCAGGCGTGAAGATCGACTTCATGGATCACTTCGACCAGTGGATGATAAACTTCTACGAGCGTGTAGTGAAGGAAGCTGCGAAGTATCAGCTTCTGGTAGATTTTCATGGTGCCTATACCCCAGCAGGTTTGGAGTATCGTTATCCCAACCTCATCAGTTATGAAGGAGTGAAAGGCTTGGAGCAGATGGGCGGATGTCCGCCAGACAATACCGTCTATATCCCGTTTATCCGCAATGCAGTAGGAGCAGCAGACTTCACTCCAGGTGGAATGTTGAACATGCAGCCCAACCTGTATGCTTCGCGTCGTCCGAATTCAGCCGCTATGGGTACTCGATGCTTCCAGATGGCGCTCTACGTCGTGTTGGAGAGTGGAGTGCAGATGCTGGCAGACAATCCTACCCGCTATTACGAGAATGATGCCTGCACACGCTACATCGCCAGTGTGCCTGTGGTGTGGGACGAGACCCGCTGCCTTAGTGCAAAGGTTGGCAATCATGTTGTGCTTGCCCGCCGTTCGGGTCAGAAGTGGTTCGTGGGTGCCATCCAAGGAACCAACGAAGAGCAGGCCGTTCGTGTCCGTTTTGATTTCTTGCCTTCAGGCCGCACTTTCAAGCTGAAAGCTTTCGTCGATGGAGCCAATGCAGGTTATCAGGCGATGCATTACAACGTTGTGGAGCAGCAAGTAAACAGCAGCACTGAGATAGAGATCAAGATGGCCCGCAATGGAGGCTATGCCGCTGTCATCGAATAACGCAGTTTCTTTTATGGAAAAGTGTAGGGGGCGTCAGAAGGCGTCCCCTACGTTGTTTTTGCAGACTTTATCTTTCGTGGTTCCTTTCAACTTGTGGAATTCATTCGTTCCACAGGAGTTTTCCGTCGGTGGTCTGCCCCTCAGCTTTCACGCTGATTTGAGTGGGCTTGGAGTTGTTCCATAGCGTAATGTGAGCGTGACCTTCCTGGTCGAGAGGAAGGGCAGGATTCCAGTAGAGGGTGCGCCGATAGTCCTGTGGCATTTCAGGGAGCGACATCCGGCTGTAGTCAGGGCTATAGAACTGTGCTGTCTGGGAGAAACCTGGGAGGATATACCGGCGGTCTCGATAGAAAACGCGTTTGCTGCCATCAGGATAGGGATATTGAGCGATGTTGAATTCCGGCAGATTGTCACCGCGGTACCTTATGTTTCCCTCCAGGCGAGGCTTGTAGTCGGTATATATGACGTATTTGTCGATGCAGGAAAGATCGTGATACTCCAACTCCTCGCCCGGATCAAAGGAGAATCCCGCAGGATAAGAACGCAGATACTTGGGAGCGTAGATGGAATCCTGAGGAATCTTGTCGAGCCCTTCCAAAGCACGGCGTGTAGGACTGATACCTCTCCGCATATAAATGTGACTGTCGTTCTGCGTCTGCGATGAGGCAGCATCATGCTGAACATAAGGCCAATCCAATCCGTAATCACCCACATAAGTGCGGGCGATGGGCTCGTCGGCAAAGAGTAGGCCCGCATCCATCATATTGTTGTATGCTTCATAAGCATCCAGGATGAGGACCGGTTGGGAGTCATCGAATTGTGTATGCCCTCCCGATCGGGCACCAATGGAAACCTCCTTGAGGACTCGTGTCCCATTGGGCAGGAGCCCCGGCTGAATCCCTAACGTGTCGGAAGTGCTTGAGATGTGACTCTGATAGAAATCATAGGGTTTTGTGAAACGCGGATAAGGCCATACAATACGGATGATGCAGTCGGCAGGACCGATGTTGAAACGGAAACGGTATCCATCCGGAATATCCAACTCATTGGCAGCCATCTGGGTCCACTGGTACGTGTGACCTTTTCGCCACTTGGTGCTGTCTGAAGCCGCAAGGAAGAAGATGCTTGGCCCGTAAAACCGGGGTAACTGCAAACGGAAATCACGTCCTTTGACTTCTTTCTCTTCTACCACAGGATGGTTTGCGTCATCAGGATAAATGAGTTCCGCGTGAACGAGCATAGACTTATGGGCAGAAATGTCCGGAATATCGCGGATACGCCCCACCTTGCCATTATCCTGCGTGTAAGATTCCCAGGGCGAAGTGTTATCATAGAGCTCACCTACCAGCAGTGGAGTGCGCTCATCGCGCATCGTCAGATCCCATTCTCCTCGAACCGCCATATCTCGCCAGTTGAAACGTCGCCATCCTTGGGTCATCATGAGAAGTTCGAGTCCTTGATGATGCTCGTCATCGTCACGTTCGAAATACCACCCAGGATTGGGCACGAAACCACGTATCTCGCTGGAGAGGAGCATTTCAGTAAGGATGTTGCCATCATCGAAGAGCTGGTCTTGGTGGGCGACGTCGCGAACAGCAACAGAGATGGTTCCCTCGTTTTGCTTAAGGGTGGAGTGGAGATCCAGATCAATCTGTTCGTAGGGTTTGTACTGATCATGCAATCCATTGATGGAGAGCGTGGGTTGCGAGAAATCGTGGCTCACCATAAAGAAAAGGCGGTCGGCCCACACGCGCCCACGAGTATCAAAAACGGTAACTTGATGTACACCTGCAGGATAATTGGAGTTGCAAGGCATGGAGAAGGAAGCCCGGCCTGTGCTTGGGAACTGGAGGAACTCCTCGACGACACCTTCCCGCATGATGGTCATCGCGAGTGAATCCAATGCGAGGGAATCGCTAACCTGAGCCCTTATCTGCCATTCTTGTCCGGTACGGAAGACTCGCAGGGTAACTCCCTGGCTTTCCGCTTCAGGCAGACGAGCGGAAACACTGTCTCCATCAGCTGTGAGAAAGGTTGCCACGTAGGTTTTCCCAAGTTGAGGCTTGAACTCGAATGTGCCTCGTCCACGATGGGTCGCTCGTATGGAATCGTTGCCCAACCGAAGCCACCCGTCTACCCATTGTCCATCATTCCATGTACACTCGAAAGCGATGCGGTTCTGCATGCCAGCAACGAGATGACCTCCTTCAGGGAAGAAGTGGAGGGTGAGCATGTGTTTATCCATATCGTGACGGAAATATCGACGCATGGTGCGGTGAGTCATGTCGTGGTTGTACTGACCAGGTTGCTTGGGCTTGTCGTAGACGGGGAAGACACGGCTGTAGAGCTTTTCATAATCGCGATAGTAGTCTTGCTCGGCCTTCTGATTGATGAACCAGGATGCTGCCACTCGGCTGTGAGGATGCTGAAAATGCCCCCAGTTAAGTTGCCATCGGGTATAGGCCCGTAGTTCGTACATACCACCATAGATGGCGGAATTGTTGAGAGCAAAGAAACCGTTGCCCCGCCCTTCCTTCATCTCGATGAGTTTCCGTTCCATCAGATAACCGTCCTGATTGAACAGCTCGACATAGAGCACCCCACTGACACGCGACGGGAGATCTTGGATTGTGTTGCGCGTGTAGGCAGAGAACCAGATGGTATCTCCCAGGAAATAGCACGTGTTGTCCATGTGGATGTATACTTTTTCCTGTGGAATCACCTTGCCGAACGCTGTAAGCCGCTCCACGAGAGGTCTGAATGGACCCTGATGGGCTGTCTGCATCGTGCGGACTTTTTCCTCCTCGCGGATATCGAAGACGAGTTGCTCTTCCTCTGCTGTGCGTTGCACGATATTGGAATGTGCCCAAAGGGTGGAGTCGAATCCTGCCAAATCAATGGATTTGAGCATATTCTCAGAAGCTTTTTGCCCTTTTCGCAGATGCAGTTTCAGATCATCAATGCAGTAAAGTAGGGAGCGGTTGATGAGGTCGCCAGCTTGCATGATACAGGAGATGTCGGAAACTTTGGTAAAACCTTTTTTGTGGCTATATCCGACATGTACCTTTATCTCTACTGGTGTGGATTCTGTATGCATATCACGACGGACATCGAGTTCCATGTTGCGCACCGTACCATCGAACCGCAGCAGGGAATAGGTGTCAGCATCAATAAAAAGATCACCCTCGAGTGCGCTGCGCTCACTTTGTTCTTTCGAGCGCATGTGTATCTTGTATGTTTGGTGGTTTCCCTCGTCACGTAGTATTTCATGGGAGAGTTCGTAGTGATTTGCAAAATAGGAGAGGTCAGCATTGGGATGGAGAGGAGTGATGATCTTCTTCCAGAAAGGTGAACCCATGAGCATAGGTCCCAGTTCCATAGAATGATGAAAGTTCATGTTCTCAATTGTCGACTTCTGCAAGGTGTTTCCTATCACCTGCCCGCGATGTCCACGAAGGAAGATAAGGTTTCGCAAGTTGACTGCTGTGTTTGCCCGAGTGAAGGCTTCCACAAGTTCTTTCCGATTGGGGTAAGTGGTGGTAGTTCGATAGAAGTATTGTCCCGTTTTTCTTTTCTTTCGATTGTATTCTCGAGCCAGTTTTCGTGAGACTTGTAGAAGAATTCTCTCGGTGGGGATGATGTTGACTTCCTTGAGTGTGGTGCTCAGTGGCTGGAGACGTATAAGTTTGGGGACAGAGGTGACAGGAAATGATTGACGTGTGTAGCCAATGCAGGTGATTTGAACGGTACCATCCGTGGGACAGGAGATGGTAAAATCACCATCAGAGTTTGTTAGAGTACCCAACCCGGAATGCACGTAAACAGTAGCGTAGGGTATTGCCTCTCCTGTTTCATCGTCGACCACATGGCTGTGGATTGTTTGCTGTGCCCATGAAAAGAAGGATATCAAAGCAGATAAAAGGAAAAGAATGATGCGTTGCATGAGATACTATTTTGATTCGTCTACCCTGAAGACGCAAAAAGTTGGGATTTGTAACATCAGGAAGCCTTTTTTTTTGCAAAAATAGTAATTATTCTGTGTAAAACAACATAAGGCAGGTTCTAATTCGCTGATAAACCAGGATTTTCACTTCTTGAGTAATCAGGATGGGAACAAAATCACTTCTTTTGTGGATATATATTTTGCAATATGAAATAAAAGGTTTACTTTTGTTGTCTGAAAAAGGAAAAGAAGCAGATGATGAAGAGCAGATGTTTGATAGGAATGTTCATGCTGGTGTCCTTGAGTGTTGCAGGACAAAGCAACATGAGGATGGAGATTCCTAAAACAAAGAAAGGTGTCTCAGAGCAAATCATAGAGCACAAGGCCTACACATTGTCATACAATAAGGATTACAATAATCCTAATTGGGTAGCATGGGAACTGCTGAGGAAGGAAACTTACGGAAACACTCGGCGAGCAAAAGATTTTCAGGGGGACCAGAAGATCAATGAGAAAAACCGAGTGCAGAGTTTTGACTACAGCGGCTCGAAATACGATCGGGGACACATGTGTCCGGCAGGTGACAACAGGTGGGATCCAAGAGCTATGACAGAATGCTTCTACATGAGCAACATGTGCCCTCAGGATCATGAATTGAACAAAAACTGGTGGAACAATCTCGAGATTGCCTGTCGCCGTTGGGCTCGGAGAGAAGGGAAAGTCTACATCGTGTGTGGCCCGGTATATAAGGCAGATCGCAAGACGAAGACGATAGGGAAGAAGGTGAAGTCGGTAGTGCCTGATGGCTTCTTCAAGGTGGTACTTTCTGTGCGCAAAGGATATGAGAAGGCTATAGGTTTCTATTATGCCAACAACAGTTCGGATCAGCCTATGGACAAGGCGGTACGCACGGTGGATCAGATTGAGCAGCTAACAGGAATGGACTTTTTCTCGAAACTGGACGACAGGGTGGAGAACAAGTTGGAAGCCAAATCAAACCTGAGGGACTGGGATCCTGCTCAGAACTGAACGATGATGCCACCCGTGCTTTGGGCGAAATCCTGAAGCAGCTGCTGAATATATTTCGCACAGGAGAGCACATTCTGCCGATTACCGTCGTAGCCGTTGACGATTGCAAGAAGATGACTGGTGGAAAGTTCCATCTTGGTTCGTTCGTTGTCGCTCGTGGGTGTTCCGATTCCACCATATTTATCACGATAGACAGGCAGTCCTGCAATGTTGAGCATCCCTCTTCCGATGCCTTCGTATGGTTCTCCTTCACATCCTATTCCCAGTGTCAGCTGGTCACCCTGAATCTTGTCGGCATCAAATCCTCCTATGCTATACCCGTATGCGATGCTGGCAAGGTTGATAAGGTCCACAGCCGTATCAATCTGATAGAGTTCCTTGCCCTGCAGGGCACGACGTACGAGAGCCTCTCCACTGGGACGATAGCGGCTGGGATCCTTACCGCATCGTTTGTAGACTTGTCGTGTGGCTTGGATGCTGGGCATTTCTTTGATGCTTTCGATCGTGTAGAGTTTCCGGTATTCTGAAAGGAATCGGTTGATTTCCTGCCAAAGGGGTTCGGAATAAGGAGTGTTGTGGAATTCTGCATGGACAGCTGCTCCCACAAAATTGGGGCAAACGTGGTTGATTTCGGGCAGTACTTTAATATGAAAGGTTCTCATTTGTTTTTGTTGAAGGTCTTCATGATAATGTTTACTCATGGAATAATTTGGCATAAAATTCAGCTTTTTTGGACAAGCTGAGAGGATAGGCACGGCTGGTGGAGGGCATTCGCCACCATCGTATGTCTCGGCCAGCCAAAAGACAGGAAACATTGCTTCCAATAGAAGGAGGTTCAGCTAAACCTAAAAGGTTCATCAACTGCTGGCTGGCTTTGCCTCCTGTAGTGACGATATGTTTGCACAAAGGAATTTGTTTGAGCAATGCTCCGATATCGGTAGGTTCCAGAATCTCGAGAAAATTGTCGCTTGCATTGTCGCGTTGTCGGCACACTTTCTGTGCTGTATCGAAGAATGCGAATCCTTGTTCTTGTGCAAACAGAACGATGGCATGACGGTCGAATTCCTTCTGGTTGGGCACTTCGAAATGTTTTTTGTCCTCAAAAAAGAGGAGTCCCATAACTCGCCAGAAATCGTTTATCCAGTTGGGATAAAAGAAATCCATACACCATCGGTTTCGTGGTGGCGGAAAACTACCCAAGAAAAGAATCCTGCTGTTGGAGGGTAGGAAAGGGGTAAGAGGGTGTTCTTCGATAGTCATAGCAATTCATTCTTCTTTTTTCATCCTGACAAAGATACAATAAAATATGGAAACTGCAAAAGATTCCACTTGGTAGTTCGACATCTTTTTTGATTTTTTTTCATAAATTGTCATCTCTGGAAAGAATCCTTCTTCGTATATTTATAATAAATGTTGAAATGCATTTTTTTCCCCCAAAAAAACAAAGAAAATTTTGTTGGTGAGAAAAAAAAGCGTAATTTCGCAACAAAATCTATCATGAATATTAGAGAATGAAATAATTTATTAACCTAAATCAACAAAAGAATGGAAAAAAGATCTACTTTTCTTTTCTTCGCTGTGCTTCTATGCATGGTGGGGATGAACCTGAAGGCAGTGGCTCAGGATGTGCCCGCTCCCAAAGGTAAATGGACATTCGAGAATGCCAGCAACTTGCTGGAGGCTTCAGAGGGTGCTCTCCAGTTGCAACCAGCCATTATTGGCGCTAAGAGTGCAACTCTGTGTGATACGCCAGAGGCTGCAGGCATTGCGACTATTGATGGTCCTACGGCTGCGAACAAGGCTATCCTTGTACCGAAGGATGCAGCCCTGTGGGTGGCATTGAATGCTGAGAGTGCTACAAGAAATTACACCATCCAGTTGGATTTCATGGTGGAAGATGCTACGCCCTATGATGGCTTGTTCCAGACGGATATATTGAATGCGAACGATGCGGACATCTTTGTACATAACCATACAGTTGGAATTGGCGATTTGGGCTATGCAGGCATTGTCATCAACAAAAGGTGGTACCGTTTGATTATGGTAAACAATGGTGGGACATTCAGCCTCTATTTGGATGGCGAACTTCTCAATACCAATGAAAAAAACAATGCTCGCTGGGAAATCGATCCCGCAGGCTTCTTCCTGTGCTCTGACGAAGACGGTGAGGCTACTGACACCTATGTGTCTGAGATTGCTTATTGGGACACCCCCCTCACAAGTGATCAGATCGCTGCTTACGGCAACTTCGATCAAGACTCCGGAATTGATAATTTGAAGAAGGATGCTGACGGTTACTACTTGATAGGTTCTGCCGAAGAACTCGTTGCTTTTTCCGACCTCGTTGGTTCTGGTAATACAAAAGCTAATGCCAAACTGACGGCAGACATTGATATGGGCGGTAAATTGGTTGACGGCGCTCCCGCTGAGGTCAGCCCCAACTTTAGTCCTATTGGCTCCACAGCAGCTCCCTATCAGGGTGAGTTTGATGGCCAGGATCACATCATCAAGAACCTTGTGATCAACACTAGTTATGACTATACAGGTCTGTTTGGTCGCGTAACTGGCAATGCTGTAATCAAGAACTTTATTGTAGACAGTAACTCTTATATTGGAGGAAACGCATTTGTTGGTGTTGTTGGTGGTACCATTAACGGCAGCAGTACTGTTCTCATCGACAGGATTGGTATGGAAGGTGCTGTTGTAGCTGGTGCTCAGAATGCCGGTGGTGTCCTGGGTTGTAACATGGATAATCCTCCCACTGTCCTTAGTAACTGCTACGTGACAGGTCCTGTAAAGGGTGCCCGCGAGAGTGGTCAGATCAATGGATGGCTGGGTGGAGGTCGTATTGAGAACTGCTGGGCCATTGGTTCTATCGAGGGAGTTTATAATGGTGACGCGTTCTATCGTGGAGCTCCAGTAGCCAAAAACAACTACTCCAATGCTCCTGACAGAAATGATGGAGTGCTCGAGTTCAGCGACGTGGATGCCATGAGTGGCCTGATGACTTTTACCCTGAACGGCGATCAGAGCAAAATCAGCTGGTATCAGACTATCGGTGAGGATGATCTTCCTACATTGAACCCAACCCACAAGGTGGTATATGCCAACGGTCATGTTTCCTGCGGTGGTGAGCCTATTGGCGATGTGAGTTACGGCAACGATCCCAATGGTACGCAGAGGGACGATCACGACTTGCAGAATGGAGTATGTACTGTCTGTGGTTTTGTAGACGTTAACTACTGCCAGCAGGATGAGGACGGTTACTACCAGATTGACAATGCTGAGCAGCTTGTTTGGTTTGCCTATATGGCCAACTCTGGCATCAAGGGTCTGGCAGGTCGTCTGACCTCTGACATCAACATGTCTAGCGTGAACGACATATTCCCCATGATTGGTAATAATGATTGCTTGTTCAATTCTGGAAAGTTCGATGGACAAGGTCATGTTATCAGTGGTTTGAACATCGATCGTCCCAATGAGGATCATGTAGGTCTCTTTGGTTATATTACTGGTGACTGCGATATCCGCAACTTTGTATTGGATGAGACATGTAGCATCATTGGTGGTGCCTATACCGCTATTATCGGTGCTACTGCCAGTGCTGCAGGCACAGTAAATATCACAGCCGTTGGTAACGAAGGTTATGTGAAGGGAGGAAGAAACACTGGTGCAATCTTTGGTTGCGAACTGGGTGCTGCCGCTACAGTCAACATCGACAGATGCTATTCAACAGGTACTATCGTAGGTGACCTCGAGAGTGGTGCCCTGACAGGTTACATCAGCAAGGGTTACATCTACAACAGCTGGTCAAGTGCCTCTATCGAGGGTTACTATACCTCTGCCAGCAAGCCTTTCGCTCTGTGCTATTGCGATACGAGAAACAACTACATCGTTCACACCGACCTGAACGCCAGCTTCGACATCAAGGGTATTACTGCCGAACAGGTTTCTTCAGGTGAGCTTTGCTACCTGCTTAATGGTAAGAGCTTGGAGAATCCCATCTGGTTCCAGACAATAGGTATGGATGATCATCCTGTACTGGACAACACTCATGGTATCGTTTATTCATTGGATGGCTGTGGTTCTATCCAGGACGATGCTTCCTTCTCTTCATTCCTGGGCGAGTATGAGAGCTATATGCAAGAGATTGCTAACGATGCAGTTGCTACCCAGTCACTGCTCGATGAGTTTGGAGCTTTGCTCGAAGGTTTAGGCAATCCTGCCACCTTGGAAGAGTTCTTGCCAACCTACAAGGCTCTCTCTGCCAAGTATGCTGAGATAGAGGAATCTGCTGCTGCATACGTGGCATACAATGAGAAGCTGGATTATGTGAAGGACTATCTTGACAATGATGATACTTTCTGGGGTGAAGATCGTGAACTCCTGACAGATTATCTGGAGAGCGATGAGGAGCCCAATGAGACGTTCGCCAACGGTGGTGCGAACTACATCCTCGAGAATCACGTCCTCACTACGGAGGAAATCGTTGCTGAGACAGCCAAGGTTCAGGAGATGCTGAACAATGCCATCAAGAATGGTTACGGTAAGGGTTCTGAGGTGACCAATATGATCGTTAATCCTCAGTTCGCTGATGGCAAGGAAGGTTGGACCATTCTGGAAGGAAACTTTACCACAGGCGGTCAGCCTGGCATGATGCAGGCAGCTGAAGGATTCGGTAATGACTTCAATTATCAGCAGACGATTACCGGCTTGACCAATGGTATCTATGAGATTCGCATGAATGGTGTGTTCCGTTGCTTGCCTCTCATGGAGAATCCCAGCTATGCAGCCATTTTCTATGCCAACGACAGCAAAGTGTTCCTGAAGAACTATTTCGACGAGTATCAGGAGGCTGCAACTGCCGAGGATGGTGTGAATTGTGACCTGTCAGTTCAATATGTCGACCTTACTCTGACTGACGAGGAAGGTAACGTATATGGTTATGTTCCCCAGGGGCATGTGGGTGGTAGCTTCCACTTCACATACGGACGCTATGAGAATGTTTTGGTGGCTAATGTTACAGACGGAACTCTGACAATCGGTTGTAAGAACCCTGGTACAGGCAACGCACGCGATTGGGCTTTGATGAGTAACTATCGTCTGTTCTATCTTGGTGACCTGGAGGATGCTTCCGATTCTATGGATAAGACTCTGGAAGGCATGCTTGCCCGTGCTCAGATGATTCAGAACTACACTCCAGATGAAGGCAACTTCACATACTATCCCAGCTACAGCGCTTCTCTGCTGGCCGACCTGCAGAGTGCGATGGCTGAGGTTGAGAATGCTGTTGAGCCCGCCGACAAGATGGCTCTCATTGCCAGATTCTCTGAAATCTTTGATGCAATTCCTGCCAGCAAGCGTGCTTACCGCAACTATGCTGCTGATTTGGAAAGCTATTATTCTGCTGTTGATGAAATCCACAATGCAGGTGGCATCGACGATGCTGCCTTCGGAGAAGAGACAACCTTCTTCTATGCTATCTGGGATAAGCTGATGGATGGCGTTTATTCTACTGCTGAGGCTGAGGCTGAGGAAGATCTGAAGAATGCCACATTCTACGAGAGAGCATTCGGTTTAGCTCCACAGTTGGTTGACGGCTTCTATCAGATTGCTGATGCTGGTAACCTTATCTGGTTCGCTAAGAAGGTTAACAGTGGCGCTACCAATGCGAATGCAGTCTTGACAGCCAATATCGACATGGAAGGTTACACTCTCGACATGATGTGTCCCGATGGTTCAGGTATTTATTATATTGGAACATTTGATGGTCAAGGTCACAGAATCAGCAACCTGTACATCGAGAGCTCCAACAACTACACAGGTATCTGGGGTCTTGTAGGTCCTGGAGCACATATCCAGAATTTCGTACTCGACGAGACATGTAGTATCATTGGTGGTAGCTACACGGGTATCATTGGTGGTACCACTACTGTAGAGGGTGATGTTTATATCACTGCCGTTGGTAACGAAGGTTATGTAAAAGGTATAAAGAACGCAGGTGCTATCTTCGGTTGTGAGATGAGTGCAACCGCTACGGTATACGTCGACAGATGCTATTCAAGTGGTACCGTAGAAGGTGACAACGAGAGTGGTGCTTTGATGGGCTTCATCAGAAATGGTTACATCCATAACAGCTGGTCAAGCGCAGCCATCACTGGTTACTATTCATCTGCCAGCAAGCCCTTCGCTCTGTGCTATTGCGACACCAAGAACAACTACGTCGTTCATACCGACCTGAACTCTGACTTTGACATCAAGGGTGTCACTATGGAACAAGTTGCTTCTGGTGAACTCTGCTACATGCTCAACCAGTTCAGCGGTCTCGAGGAGCCCATCTGGTTCCAGACGTTAGGTAGGGATGAGCATCCTGTATTGGATCCAAATCATGGTGTTGTTGTTAAGGACGCAAATGGCAACTATGTTAATGAGAACGTTGTTGCACCTGATGGTACGAAGGACAATCCATTTATCGTGAAGACGGCTGCCGATCTTTCCAACCTTATCAACGTGCTCGTTTCCGGCCGCATGAACTATGTGGTAATGGAAGACGACGTGGATATGGAAGGCGTGAAGGACTGGACACCTCTCTTCAACATTGCCGACCAGGCTAACGGCTATCCTTTCATTGACTTCGATGGTAAGAATCATGTAATCCGCAACCTGACTTCCGACCTGCCCGGATCTTATGACTATCCAGGTCTCTTCGGCGTGCTTTGCGGTAATGTTCGCAACTTGGGTATCGAGAACGCTAACGTGACAAGTGCTGGCGGTACGGGTATCGTGGCTGGCTATCTGGGTCACAGTACCTACAATCACCCCTGCTACGTAGAGAACGTTTGGGTAACTGGTGCGGTGACTGCAACTGGTTACTGCGGCGGTATGTTTGGTAACATTGGTGGTGAGAGCCACATCCTCAACTGCTATGCCAACGTAGAGGTGAACGGTGCAGGCGATCTCACGGGTGGTATCATCGGTCGTGTACGCGCACTGGTTGATATGGCTCAGGTTTATGCAGCTGGCAGCATCAATCGTGGTGGTGGTATCATCGGCGGTGGCTTCCAGGATACGACACCTATCGGTACGTACAAGCACGTGGCTGTATGGAACAATACGGACAACAACTTCGGTCCTGCTCGCAGTAACGAAGACCTGCGTGAGATTCTCTACTACAACGGCAGCAACTTTGCCGACCTGCAGAGCAAGGTGGTAGCATGGGATCCAGAGGTTTGGTTCTGTGATATGGCAGAAGGCAGTTATCCTGTTCTGAAGAGCTTCCCCACTGGCATTGAATCTATCCGTACCAACAAGGATGCTGATGGCATGATCTTCAACCTGAATGGTCAGCGTGTAGAGAAGGCTGTCAAGGGTATCTACATCATCGATGGCAAGAAGATTCTGGTGAAGTAATGAACTGAACAATAATCTAAACTATTTCCCCTCTCCACTCCGAAAGAAAGGAGTGGAGAGGGTTTTAACCTCAAAATCATTAATCAAAAAAATCCTGCTATGAAACTTATCCGTAAAGCATCAGTAGCCTTGTTCCTGGGGACCTTGTTGTTCATGGGTTGCAAGGAGAATGTTGATGAATCAGCACGATATGTTTTCAACGAACAGACTATCATCTCTTATATGGAGAAACACCCAGAGACATATTCGGAATATCTGGACGTGCTCCGTAATACAAATGTGAGTGAGATAAGTCAGTCTACTGTCTATCAGTTACTTACTGCCCGTGGTCATTACACAGTGTTTGCTCCCACCAACGAAGCAATCTACAATTACCTGCATGAACTCACCGAGAGCGGTCTGATCTCGTCGCCCTCTTGGGACGGTTTTGCCACGGATGTAAAGCGCGACTCCATCCGTAAAGTCATCGCATATAACAGTGTGATTGACGGCAAAGATGAAATTTATTACGAGACGAGCAACTTTCCCACGGAAAACAATAGCGAAATGCCGCTCAGCAACATGAACGACCGTAAGCTTACGGTTCGCTATGTGAAATATGAGCCTGACAGTCTGTATATAAACTACGATTGTCCCATGAGCATTCGCAACCGCGATATTCCTGCCATTAATGGTGTTGTTCACCAGATGGAAAAAGTAATTGCCCCCAAGGATATCACTCTGGCTGCCCTGATGGCCGACATCATTGACAACAAGAAAGAGGGTTTCATCGTTGCCTCGCGTGTTGCTTTGACATGTGGCTTGCGTGATACCTTCAACGTAACGGAAGATTTCCGTTACCGCAATTTATATATGCGTGGACTTATTCCAGACTTCAACGCAAAGGCTTTCGGATGGGTCTTTCACGGCGCTTCTGGTCACCCTATGGCTTATGCCCCTGAGCATCGTAGATATGGTTTTACCATGTTTGCAGAGACAGATGCTTTCTGGCGTGAGCAGATAGGCAAGGAACCTAGCGAGATTACCTGTGAGGACGTGCAGAAGTGGGTCTATGACAATCACCAGTACACCGAAGGTGATGTTTTCACCACCGATAACAATTGGACTTCGCCCAACAATCTGCTGAATCAGTGGGTCACTTATCATGTGCTTCCCATGCGCATACCTTCTAACAAACTGGTATACCATGTGAATGAATATGGCTTCAGCTATTCAAAGATGGAACCCACCATTCCTGTCTATGAGTTCTACGCCACTATGGGTAAGCGCCGCTTGCTGAAAATCTATGAGAGTAGAGAGTCTGAGGGAATCTATCTTAATCGTTTCCCCAATCTGGACAATGGTCGTCGTGGCACTTACCACGAGCTCTCTTGCGATCCCGACAAGGTGGGTAATCTCATCGACAACCGTTCTGAGAATGTGCAGTTGTATCAGGCACTCAATGGCATCATTTATGGAATCGACAAGCCTTTGGCTTATACAGATGCCGTACGTGAGAACCTGGCTCGCGGCCGTATCCGCTTCGATGCCATGAGTCTCTTCCCTGAGGCTATGACCAACGATTTGCGCAAGAAGGAGAGTACCGACCCAGTCGACCAGTTTGTTCACTTCCCTCCCAATACCACTTATAAATATCTGGAGGATATGGATATGAACAACGAGACGCATTTCGTCTACCTCAATTCCTACAAGTATGATTGGTGTAACAATCAGGCCGACGAGTTGAAGGCTGAGGGACACTATGAGATTACCATCAAGCTTCCTCCTGTACCACGTTCTGGCACCTACGAGTTGCGCTATCGTGTACTGCCTAATGGTGACCGCGGTATCATCCAGTTCTATTTTGGAAACAACAAGGATCGCCTCGTTCCAACAGGTATTCCTATCGACCTGACAAAGTCAGGCACAAACCCCAACTACGGATACGAGCCTGATACCGACGACGATGACTACAACGCTGAGATTGACAAGCACATGCGTGCCAACTGGCGTATGAAGAGCGAAATGTCCATCACCAACAGTGGTGGTCCCAGCCGTACAGGCAGTCCTTCCAACGTTCGTCATATTCTTATCCGTCAGCACCTGAATGCAGATGATACATACTATCTGCGTCTGAAGTCCGTACTTGACTCGGACAAGAAGGAAATGTATATGGATTACTTGGAGTGGTGTGCTAAGGAAGTTTACGATAACCCCATGACTCCTGAAGATATTTGGTAAAAGCAATAAGATATGCTATCTGGAATGAGAAGTTTTGACAGGCTGCTCTTGTTGACCGTCTCATGCCTCTTGCATCCTGCGCTGTCCCTGAATGCGCAGGATGCAAAGTTGACGGGCACAGTGATTGGAACAGAGACATGCTACGATTATGATACCCAAGCTATCACCTTATCAAAGAATACTCCGGCAAACGCTTTCGACGGAGACCTTTCCACCTTCGTCGTTACCTACGACAAGTCCCATACTTGGGTGGGTCTGGATCTGGGCGCTCCCCATGTCATTACCCGCGTAGGCTGGAGTCCCCGCAACCACGAGGTTGGTCCTGGACGTGTTCTTCTGGGGCTCTTCGAGGGTTCCAACCGCGAGGACTTCATGGATGCCATCCCTCTGTACATGATCACAGAGAAAGGAATCATTGGCACTATCTCCTATGCCGACGTGCAAGTCTCGCGTGGCTTCCGCTATGTCCGCTGGTGTGCTCCTGCCGACAGCCGATGCAATGTTGCTGAGATTGAGTTCTATGGTCATGAGGGCGAGGGCGACGATTCCCAGTTCTATCAGTTGACCAATCTGCCCACGCTTTCCTACCACACGTATTGCGGCAAGGAACCTTGGGACAAGTCGACTGAGCTGGAGTCTGAGATGTGCATCGTCTATGACGAAGGAACCCGTATCCAGGAATATCCCGTCCTGGCTCGTGAGCGAGGCAACGGGTCGCGCTACGAGGCGTTCCTGAAGCGTCCCTACCGTATCAAGTTCAACGATGGCAAGAGCCACCACATGCTCAAGGATTCCCCGCTGGAGAGCCCTTCCAAGTGCAGGAAGTGGGTTCTTATGCCCAACTGGCGCGAGAAGACTCTCATCCGCAACAACATAGCTTTCGAGATGAGTCGCCGTCTGGGCCTTGCCTATACTCCCTGGATCCAGAACGTCGATGTCATCGTGAATGGCGAGTATAAGGGCAATTATCAGCTTGCAGATCAGGTTACGGTCGACGCGAATCGTGTCAATGTTACTGAGATGCTCCCTGAGGACATTGAGGAGCCTTTCATCACAGGTGGCTATTTGCTTGAGATTACCGGTTCAGGCGAGCGTTACCATTTTACCAGCTCCCATGGGCTTCCTGTCGATGTCAAGTACCCTGATGATGATGAGCTTGTCAGCGAGCAGTTCTCATATATCCGTAGTACGTTCAACGCGATGGAAGCCAGCCTCTGGTCCGCTGCCTACAAGGATCCCGTGAATGGCTATCGCACCAAGCTTGATTTGGAGAGTTTCCTGCGCTGGCTGCTCGTTGAGGAGTTTGCAGGGAACACGGATGCGTTGTGGAGCATCTATCTTTACAAGGAGCGCGACGACGACCTCTTCCATTTCGGTCCTGTCTGGGATTTCGACCTCTGCATGGACAATGACCAGCGCGTCTATCCTGCCAACGGGAAGTCCAACTGGCTTTACAATTATGGATCCGCTGTCAGCGGCTCCCGCGATTTTGTCAACCGTATCCTTTCCGATCCCTATGCTGTCGAGACGCTCGGCTCCATCTGGGCAGATATGCGCAAGAGCAAGGCGTTCACTCATGAGAGCCTTTGGGCCTTTGTCGACAGTTTGGCTGTAGTGAATGATGAGTCCCAGAAACTCAATTTCACGCGTTGGGACAATCTGGGCAAGCTGCTCACGCTTCAACAATTCGCTCCTGGCACCTATCAGGGCGAGATAAACATCGTCAAGAACTATCTGAAAACGAGAATCGCTTGGATTGATGACAAGCTGGGCTACGAGAATGTCCAGGAGGTGGATCCTTCCGACACGCTCTACGTCATCACCTCCGCCAAAGAGTTCCAAGTCTTCCAGCATGCAGTCAACGTGCAGGGTCTCACCGCTTTGAACGGCCGTCTCGACGCTGATATCGATCTCTCTGGCATCAGTTCCCGCCTGAAGCCCATCGGATCGCCTGAGCATCCCTACGAGGGCGTCTTCGAAGGTCAGAACCACATCATTTCCGGACTCACGATCAATAGTACCGACGACTACGTTGGACTCTTCGGTACCCTGACGGCAGGCGCTTCCGTTCGTGGAATCACCCTCGACAGCAGCTGCCATATTCGTGGAGCCAACGGCGTGGGACTCATCGGCTCTGTCCAGGGAGAAGGCACTGTCGTGCTCGAGAGACTGGGCAACGAAGGTCAGGTGACAGCCAGCGGCAAGTGGGCGGCTGGTATCCTGGGAACATGTACTGACGAAAACACCGCAGTCGACATCCGTTTCTGCTACACCTCTGGTTCTGTGGATGGAGCTAATGAGAGCGCTGCCATCAGCGGTTGGCTGGGGTATCAGGCTCAGGTCACAAGCTGTTACAACATAGCTTCCGTCAGCGGGCTCCAAGGCAACTACAGTTTCGGTCGTCACAAGGATGCAACCTTCACCCGCTGCTTCAACAACCACAAGCAGGTGCAGGCTGGTGTCACGAAACTCAGCGATTCCAACATTTCTCGCGGCGACCTCTGCTACCGTCTCCACGACCACGTCAACGGCGACGGCAAGTCCTACTTCTTCCAGACATTGGGCGAGGACGATCATCCTGTGCTTCAGCATCATCTGGAAGTGGTACGCAAGGGTGCTACCTATGCCAACAAGACCGACTTCGAAATCTCCTCTGCCCAAGACCTGATTGACTTCGCGCTTCTGGTGAATGGCGGCATGCCCAACATCAATGCCATCGTCACCTCCGACCTCGATTTCGAGGGCTACACAATCGTTCCGTTGGGGTCCTCCGAACTTCCCTACTGCGGCACCTTCGATGGCCAGGGACATACCTTCAGCCATCTGGTGATCAATTCCGACAAGACCTATACGGGCCTCTTCAGCATCATCGGTCCAAATGCCCACATCCAGAACTTCGTCTTTGATTCGACGTGCAGCATCAAGGGTGGCAACTATACGGCCATCGTGGGCGGATCAGCAACTGTCTCAGGCGATGTCTACATCAGTGGAGTGGGCAATGAGGGCAGCGTGACAGGTGGCGTCAATACGGGTGCCATCTTTGGCTGCAACATGAGCAACAGGGCCTCCGTCCTCGTCGATAACTGCTACTCCTCTGGGTCCGTTGTGGGCAGCAAGGAGAGTGGAGCGCTGACGGGATACATCGGTCGAGGTCACATTCGCAACAGTTGGTCCAGTGCCTCCATCGAGGGCTACTATGATGGGCCTGATGGTAATATAAACAAGCCCTTCGCTCTGTGCTACTGCGAGACGAGCAACAACTATATTGTCCATTGGGATCTGAACCCAGATTTCGACATCAAGGAAGCCACCGCTGAACAGGTTGCCAACGGTGAGCTCTGCTATCTGCTCAACAAGTACAGCGAACAACAGGAACCCATCTGGTTCCAGGCATTGGGACAGGATGCTCATCCCGTTCTGGATCCCACTCATGGTGAAGTCAAACTTGCCGACGATGGGACCTATTACAACGAGGGCAACCACATCCGTCTCGTTCCCTTCACCCCAGCGGAGTACGAATCCTATTCTCCCTCTGGAGTGCGCGTGAGCAAGACCCAGCAAGGCATCCATATCATCCACACTCGCGACGGTAAGTCCTACAAGGTACTTGTCCGTTGACGGGACTTCTCGAATGAATTGTTAAAGGGTTGCCCGTGAGGGTACGTATATTGTTATACTTTTTATTTCATGTAACTGAATAAAATTTGTGGTGGGCGCCTGCGACAGGTCCCCACTATTTTTTTCTCTCCGTGTTCAGGTTATTTTTTTAGGAATTACAGGTTCTTTCTCAAAGATTATTCATATCTTTGTACTCAAACTTTGGTACGATCAATAACAAAAAACGCATAATGAAGAAACATCCACGTTTTCTACTCTCGCTCATCGCGCTTCTGACGTTGAGTGGACACCTTTGGGCTCAACACATCTGGGACGGAACTGCCGACAAAGTGTTGGCGGGAGGCGACGGTTCGCAGGAGAGTCCATACCTCATCGCTACTCCTGAGCAGTTGGCTGGATTGGCAGAGCTCGTGAATACAGACCGTGAGGACTTTGCTGGCAAGCATTTCCGTCTTACCCAGGATATCTACCTCAATTCGTTTGCAGAGGACAGCGACACGTTGAAGTGGACGCCCATCGGACGGATTCTCTATGATTGGAACACTACGGACACTTGTGCGTTCCGTGGCTCCTTCGACGGTGCTGGCCACACCATCCACAACATCTATTACTCAGGCGGTATGGGCTGGGGCTCCGATTGGGATCCGTATGCCTGGAACAGCGATATCACGAGGCTCGACCTCTCAGTCTTCTACAAAGCCCTCTTTGGAGTGGTGGATGGCGGAACGATCGAGAACGTGCGGATGCAGGGCGGTCTGATGTCAGCTTTGGCACAGTCGCTTCTGGTCGTATCGGTTCAGGAGGGCAGCACCATCCGAAACTGCCATGTGGAGGGCAACTTGAGAAGCTCGAGCGAAGGACTGGAAATGGCTGGCCTGGTGTATGACAACCACGGATTGATAGAGAACTGCACGGCCAACGTCACGGCTTGGGGCTTTGATGCGGCTCCCATCGCTGTGTATAACAGGAAAGACGGTATCATCCGCAACTGCGTGGCTGAGGGTGAGGTGAACATCACGTGTCACGCAGTCGGTTCTGGCTTTGTCTGCAACAACGAGGGACTCATAGAGAATTGCGAGAGCAAGACCAACGTGACAGCCAAACTGGGCACCAATCCAGGGAGGAAGAATGCACTCAGCGCCGTTGGGTTCGTCGACCAGAACTCAGGAGTCATACGCGAATGTGCGGCTCATGGGCAACTCTCTACCGACAACACTCCCATCTTCGCAACCGACATAAGCGTGGTGGCAGGATTCTGCATGACCAACACAGGTCGCATCGAGTCGTGCTATGCCGATGGAACGTACACGGACAACAGCGCAGGCGATTTCGCTGCCCGGATGGTCATGTTTGTGCGGGACAACGGTATCGTGGCCGGTCATACGTATGAAACACCTCAGACAGGTTCCATCGTCAACTGCTTTGCAGCAGGCAACGTAGAACCCTATCTGCAGCCTAAGAGTGACATCTGGGAATCCAACTTCTTCGTGTTCCACACAAACTTCTTTGGCGAGGCAGACGGCGCCAATTCCGAAACGATAGATGCAGGTTGGGAGGTGAACTGTTACTGGCGAAGCGATGGAATGCCTGCAGCGACGAATCCGTTAGGTCTCGACAAAAGCTGGTCGGGCCACGACGTGACGCTCGCCTTCATGCAAAGCCAGGCTTTCGTCGATACGCTCAATCGGGTAGCCAAACTCCTGGGTACGAGCCAATGGGAATACCGCCCTGGCCAACTGCCGCGAGCCACTGGCATCCGCGAGAAGAACGTGTCAGCCACAGGCTATTTCTCTGGCGGCGATGGAACGAAGGAAAGTCCTTATCTGATAGGAACCAAGGAACAGCTGACGAACATCGCTTGGCTCACCAACCACGGCTATGACTTCCGTGGGGAGTATCTGCGCCAGACAGCCGACATCGAGCTGAATGCCTCTCGAGACCAATGGGGCGAGCAGATGCCTGACCCATGGGAACCCATCGGAGCGACCAAGGTGCATCCACAATGCAAAGGCACGTGGAGCAACTACTTCCGAGGGAACTACGACGGCGGTTTCCACGAGGTGAAGAACATGTATATCGACAACCTGCTTGTGCTGCAAGGCTTGTTTGGCAACATCAGCCGTCGCAATGGCTCCATAATCCGCAATTTGGGTATTACGGGAGCCTACGTTCACGCATCGAGCGGCGGCATTCTGGCTGGCTACATAGGAGGCGGCGCACGCATCATCCAGTGCCATGTCTCAGGTGAAGCCTTGAGCGTGGGTGATAACAGTGGTTACATGGGTTCGTTTGCGTCAGACAAAGGTGCGAAAGTGCTGATGCTCAACTGCACGAGCAGCGCAGAGGTGAATGGCGAGGGTGCCTTCTTTGGCAATGACTGGTCTTCCTACGATAGCCAGATTGTCAATGCCCTCTACACGGGTTCGAGCGAGACCAAAGGGCCTGATATGAGTTTCCAGAAGGCAGAGAACTGCTTTGTGGATGGCGACAAGTCGGCAGGAGGCACAAAGGACCAGCGCAAGCCAACCGCTTGGCTGCAGTCCGACGAGGGTGTGAACGTGCTCAACGATGCCGTTAGCCGCTGGAATGCCAACCACGCCGATGATGCAGACCTGCAGCTCAACTACTGGCAGATGCGCGAGGGCGACTATCCTTGCGTATCGTCCGATGCAGCCTACACCCCTGCAATCTCCATCACATTCGCCAGCAATGGCGGGACAGCTCTGCCTACGCGCTACATCGAGGCAGGCAGCAAGATGGTGGTGCCCAGGCGTCCCACCCAGGAAGGAAAGCTCTTCGCCGGATGGTACAAGGACGAGCAACTGACCGATTTCTTCGATTTCGAGTCGGAACTCCCCACGGCTGACCTGACGCTCTATGCCAAATGGATCAAGAACGAGATCTACGACTACGACCTCACGCCCTTCAGCAACAAGTTCGCCACCACCTTCCACATCAAGACCGCTGCCCAGATGCGTGGCTTTGCGGCTGTAGTGAACGGCGTCTACGATGCAGAGGGCAACCAGACACTCGCCCCCAATGATCTGGAGGGAAAGACCGTGGTGCTCGACGACGACATCTTCCTCAACGACACGACCGACTGGAACTTCTGGGGCCACAATGCCTACGCCGTGCCTTGGAAACCCATCGGACGCTATCAGGAAAAAAGCGGCCAGGATGCCTCTTTCTTCAAAGGCACATTCGACGGCCAGGGACACATCGTGTACGGAATGTACATTGAAATGGGTGCCGTTCCCATGAACACCGATACCAGCATCACAGGCTACGGCTTGTTTGGTGTGGTTGGAGGTAGCGGATGCACCATCCGCAACGTAGGAATCAGGGCTTCTGTCATCGACATGCAGCAGCACGATGGGCTCTACTACTACGGCGACACGGGGATAGGAGGCAAGGCAGGTCTGCTGGTTGATTATCTCGCTGGCGAGAGCAACGTGGTGGAGAAATGCTTTGCCGAAGGCAAGATCATCTGTCCGAAGAAGAAGGGCTGGAATGGTTATGTGGCTGGACTCATCGGTCAGGAGAGAGGTAAGAACAACAGCATCAGCAACTGCTATTCCAGGGTGAAGATTGAAGATCCGGAGCGCTTGAGCCGCAAGAGTAGTTTGGTCAATATCCTGTATGGAGTTATGTATGGAAGTCAAAAATGTTCTCTCGTCAACTGCTACAGTGCTGACCACAGCTACTTTGGGCTGGATGCAGGGCAGTACGGAAGCGGAACGTACTACGATAAGGAACTGGTTGTCGACCAGAAGGCTGGGGGAGGAAAGCTTACTGCCGAGATGAAAGCCAAGTCCACCTTCGTAGGATGGGATTTCGATGAGACCTGGGGAAGGAACAATGCGATCAACGATGGCTACCCCTATCTCCGCCAGTTCTATCCCAACGCGCCAGCCGACAGCGAGGATCCTGTTGCTGTCACCGGCATCGAGTGCGATGTGCAGCCAGAAGAGTGGTTCACCGTTGATGGCCGCAAGCTGGAGGGCCGTCCATCGAAACGTGGAATTTATATCCTTCATGGTCGTAAGATAGTGATACAATAATTTTATTTATTTCTAGTTTTAGTTTTTTTTTCGTGGTGGGCGCCTGCGACAGGTCCCCACCACTTTTGTTCTCTCTCATGCCAGGCAGCTCGACACTCCCAGGCTCGTCAGGATGGCGCTGATGATAGCCGCCAACGTCTGCAAGATGAATCTCCAAGTCTCCTTCCTTTTCATGGTATTTTAAATGGTAAATGGTAAATGGTAAATGAGTTTAGGGTTCCTCAGGCTGGATGGTCTCCTGGCGCTTTGCTTCAGCTACCGCATCCTCCTGCGCCTTGCGGCTGGGGACAAGGTTGAAGACAGCGTCCTCGCGGAGGTTCTCGAACATCTTGCCGCGATCCCAGTTGACGTTCACTTTCTTGATGTTCTCGGCGGTGAACAGGGCGGCGGTTTCGGCTCCCTTCGTGCTGAGTGCTACGCTGAAGCTGCCCAGCTCGCCCAACTGGATCTTCTTGCCCTCGAGCAGCAGCTCGCGCATGCAGTCCACCATCTTGATCAGGACGCCCTGGATGACGTCGCGGCTGTAGAGGGTTCCGTGCTCAGCGATGTGCTTCGCGAAGTCGTTGATTGTCAAAATATCGGAAAGCTGAGCCACTCCGTAGGCCTTGGTCTCGGTGATGTCCTCCGTCTTGGTGCCAGGCTTCGTGCTTCGAATTACAATACTATAGTTGATCATGGTTTTTTAATTGTTTTAATGTCAGTTAGTTACAAATCATTTTCTCTCTCATTCGCCCTGCGCGCCTGGGCGAAGTGTCGGATGAAGTTCCTCAACGTGTTGACTCCGGATTTTCAACTTGTCGATTTCCTCTTTCTAACACGTTGCAAAGGTACGAAGAACTGGTGAGCCGCTGTCGGACATTGGCAGACATTGTCGCACATTGTCAGTTATTGTCGGTTATTGTCGGAAATGGGGCGAAAAATGTAAGGAATTTTCTTGCGTAATTCACGGAATTTTTGTACCTTTGTGGAAGAATTGATAGAGGGAGGAACACATGAAAAGCTATTACAAATACGAGTTAGCGGATGCTGCAGGCGTGAGTACGAGAACCTTCCACCGCTGGTTGAGCCAGCAGAGCGAACAGTTGAGCCAGTGGGGCGTGACGCCCAGAAGCCAGCTGCTGCCTCCCGTGGCGGTGGAGTGGATCTGCAGGCAGTATGGAATTGACCTTTTAACCAAAGGTTAAAAAGGTCAAAAGGTCAAAAGGTGAAAAATTGAAAAGGGGAGTCGGAGTAATCGGAGTACTCGGAAAACTCGGAGTAATCGGAGGTTAGGGGGGTAGAGCGATTATCTTTCGGAATGAAGAAGGGCTAGGAAATCCTGCAAGGCCATAATATCCACCACTGGAAACTTGATACGCCGGAGGACATCATAATGATGGTCGTTTGTCACTATGTAACGGGCATTGGCTTGAATGGCACAGTCAACAAACTTGTTGTCGTCAGGGTCGGCAGTTATCAGGTTGAAACGATATTGGGGAGAGAAGAATTCCACATGCCTGCTCTCGACGATGAAGTCGAGTACAAAATCTGCTGTGTCGCTTCCAAAGAATCTGGTAAGTATTTCTGCATACTCATCCAATATCTCATTAGAAACACAAAGAGTGTTCTTTCCCTCTAGTATGGAGCGCCAGACATCGTGGTAGCTGCTTCTTGGGGCAACACTTTGTATAAGGCAGTTGGTATCGAGGACTATACGCATACCTTAAAGCTCGGTCTGGTCTTTGGCTTTTTCGTCTCTAAGCCATTGGTGCAGGTCCATCTCATTCAACTCGTCGAGGCGCTTCTGGTCAAGGATGCCTTCGTCCCATAGTTTCTCCATATGGCGATTGAGCCGCTTGGCATAGTAGTCGCTGATGAGATCTTTTATCTCGTTCAACTCCTCTTCACTCTTGATATGGGAAAACACACCAAGCAAATAGAGTTGGGCTGGATTGAAAACCGTAGGCTTTATTCTTTCCATAATTCATATATGTTGCGATGCCGCAAAGATAAGCATAATATCT
>JAEEGH010002784.1_pt1 | contig 46693 bp, 44 predicted proteins | sample 9134181 | NCBI WGS metagenome assembly JAEEGH01 (sample SAMN16246544, study PRJNA631951) | gut metagenome | biome: gut microbiome; feature: rumen; material: DP-attached | host: Bos | place: Iran: Karaj | collected 2018-10
ACAGGGATGCAAGGCCGAAACTCACGTACTTTATGCGCTGCGGCTCCCCAAAGTCCCTGAAAGGCAGGAAAGAGAGGCACCAGAGGGCGTCCAGCACGAGATTCTTGATAAGGGTCTGGCCGTTGTCGAGATGAAGCAGTTCGCCGAAACAACCGCAGTCCATCTGGGATTTGGCGACGAAAAGGATAATGGTGACAAGGGTGAAAAAGGCCAGCAACGCTCCGCTGACAAGCGCGACCACCTTCCTCCAGACCCCGGCAATGAGGGCGGCGCCGGTAAGGGACTCCGCCAGCGCGAAGGCGCTGGCCAAAACCCGGGAAATGCCTTTTAGGAACGGGAGATGGAAGAAGTTTAGATATTCGTCCATCACCAGGCCGGCACCTACCGGATCCATCAGTTTCAGTAGTCCGGCCAGCAGCAGCACGATCCCGGCAAGGGCGGCGCAAATCCTTTTGAATCCATTCATAAGCGACTGTCTACCAGTTTCTTTATCTTGGCGAAAATATCTTCGGGGGCAAGCATCCCGCCCTCGGCGTCGGAGCAGTCCACGACTTCCAGGGACTTGTCCACCTCTGCCTGGCGAAGATACATCTTACGTACCCTCTTCTGGAATTCTATGTCCGCTTCGTGTATGTCCTGGGCCTGATGCAGATAGGCCCTGTCGCTCCCCTTCCTTTCATTGCTGATGTTCTTCTCCACGAAGCCTATGGGCACGTTCAGGAAGATGTTCAGGTCCGGGCGGGGTTCGTCGAAATCCCCGAATTCAGTATTGATTATCCACTCGCGGAGGGCCTCCGCCTCGGCATCGTCGCGCAGCTTGGCGCACTGGTAGGCTATGTTGGAATAGACATAGCGGTCCAGCAGCACGGTGGCGCCGCTTTCCAGCGCTTTGCGTATCTGAGGAGCGGCCCCGTGGCGGTCTTCGGCGAAGAGAAGGGCGACCAGCTGGGGATGTACTTTGTCGATGGCCCCGAACTCCCCGCGGAGGAAGCGGCTGATGAGTCCGCCATAGACGGCGGATTCGTAGCGGGGGAAATGGATATATTCGAGTTTCGGGCATTTCTGTCCGAGGTATTCGCGCAGGAGCCGGACCTGAGTGGATTTCCCGGCCCCATCAAGGCCTTCAAGTACAATTAGCATAGCTTACAAAGATAACAATTTTTTATCTTTGCATTATGATTCTGATGGGTGTAGTGAACCTGACTCCGGATTCGTTCCGCGAGGATACCCGGGCGATGACGTCCGAGGCGGTGAAGGCGCGTGTGGATGCTTTGCTCGCGCGCGGTTGCAGCATTATCGACTTCGGTGCGGTCTCTACCCGCCCCGGTGCGCCGGACGTCCCCCTCGAAGAGGAGTGGGCCCGCCTCGAACCTGCACTCGCACTTATAGAAAACGGGGGTATGCCCTTGAAAACCGTCTCGCTCCGCTCGACCCCTCCCAGCGGAGCTGGGCCCCTCCCTCTTACATTGCCGAGGGTGGCATGGGTTTTCAAGGGCATACCCCCGTTTTCTATCGATACCACTAGCGCAGAGATAGTAAGGAGGGTTTATGACCGGGTGGGACCATTCATCGTGAATGACATTTCGGCCGGGGAAGACGACCCGGAGATGCTGCAGACCGTCGCGAGCCTCCGGCTTCCATACGTAGCCATGCACAAACGCGGCAATCCCCGCTCGATGGACAGCCTCACGGAATACCCCGAAGGCATAGTCAAAGCCGTCGATGACTACTTCCGCAGCTTCGGAAAACGCGCCTCCAGCCTCGGGATCGACAACTGGATACTCGACCCCGGCTTCGGCTTCGCCAAGACCATAGAGCAGAACTGGGAGCTTCTCGAGCACGTCGATACCCTAAGGCACTTCGGCCGCCCCATACTGGTAGGCGTCGCCGACAAACGCTTCACCCGCACCCGCGAGGCCGGATACGCAGAACGCCTCGCAGAAGAGCGAGGCGCCGATATACTGCGTATCCACTGAGGATATCCTATTCGTCGAATGCCGAAGGAAGCACCTTGAAGGCTCCGCGGCTACCATCTACGGGAATCGCACTGAAGCCCTTCACCACCAGGGCTATCAGCAGCAAAGATGCGGCAAAGCAATACCAATAGCCATTTCCAAACAAATCGAAGTAATTTTCACACTCCGAGAAGGAAGGGATATTGCTGACGATGAGCGATACGGTGTTGTTGGTAGCGTGCATCAACATAGTGAGCTTGAGCGAACCGGTCTTGTAGTAAACATACCCGAAGAGCAATCCCATCAGGAAAGCGGGTATGGCCTGCCAGGGATTCATGTGTATGACCGCGAAGAAGAAAGCGGAAATCACTATGGCCCAGACGGGTTTCATTCCCCTGCCGAGCAGGCCGCGCTCCACCATTCCGCGGCAGAGCCACTCCTCGAAGAAAGGAGCGAAGATGCTGACGCAGATGAAGTTGATAAGGATGTTGCCGTCGAGAAGCTCCTTGAAGTCCTTCTCAAGCCATGCGGGCATAGGAGGCAGCAGGGTCTGGAAATAATCCGAGACTATGGCCACCGCCATGGTTCCGAGGACGGCCATACAGATGCAGGCAGCCCATCCGCGAGGCTTGACGTTGGCATTATCCAGGGCCATGCCTTTCTGGCGATAGCGGGTATTGCGGCTGTTTATGGACGCCCAGATCATCGGCGGGATGAACATTATGGGATAGGATATCAGGGTGGTATAATCCGCCATTGCCTCCGCAGAGACGAAATATCCCAAGATCCCTACCACGACGAGGCCTATGATGGTCCCTAGCAAAAGCAAGAGCAGAAGGAAGATAATCCCGGCGCCGTCGGGAATGCACCAGGAGAACTTGCCGAGCAAGTCATAGTTTCCGCGCCTTGCCATATCAATACAGGGGGGAAGGATAGACTCCGTCGGCCACCAGTTTGGCGAACTTGGCTACGACGCCGGGGCGGTCTTCTTTGTAGGTTACGCCGAACCAGCTGGAAGGAGTGGAGAGAACCTCGGTGGTGGCGCTTCCGTCCTTGATCATACGGTCGATGGCGTAAGGGATGTAGAATTCCTTCTTGAGCTCGTTGATGTTGGCCTTGAGGAAGTCGTTGAAGATGGCCTCGCTCTTGGCGAAATAGTCAGGGGTGAATCCCCACATATTCATTGAGCAGAGTGCCTTGCCGTCGAGCACGATATGGGTCTCGCCGCTGACGGAATTGTCCCCGTATACCTTGCCGTCGGCCTCTTTCTGGATGTTGAGATGCTCCACGACGCTGGTAAGCTTGCGGGAGGCGTCGTAGTGGCAGATGCCGCGCGACACGCTGCCGCTCTCGGAAAGGGTCTTTTCCATTTCGAAACCGATGATGGCGTACTGGCCCTTGGTATTCTCGTGGGCCCTGCACCAGTCGGCCGCGACCTTGAAGGAGTCCTTGCCATAGTAGTCGTCACCGTTGATGATGATGAAGGGCTCATCGATGACATCCTTTGCCATAAGCACGGCGTGGGCGGTGCCCCAAGGTTTCTGACGTTCGGGGTTGAGGGTGAAACCTGCAGGGATCTTGTCAAGTTCCTGGGTGACGAACACGAATTCCAGAGGAGAGCCGTCGGAGCATTTCACGCCGGCATACCTCTTGGCGACGTGCTCTTTCATATCTTCGAGGAAATATTCGCGGACGATGTAAACCACCTTGCCGAAGCCGGCCTTGACAGCATCGTAAATGGAATAATCGATGATCGTTTCACCCGAGGGGCCCAGGCCATCCATCTGTTTGAGGCCACCGTAACGGCTGCCCATTCCGGCAGCAAGAACTAACAATGTAGGTTTCATAAAATGTTTTAGTTATTCTGTGCAAATTTAGTTAATTTTGCGACAATGTCGAAGGTCAGCAAAGATATTTGGAACAGGGAAAAGGACGGGAACAACAAAGAAAAACGTTCCTTCATCCGCTATTTCATTATATCCACCGCTCTATGCCTGATCATACTCTTCGTGAAGAAGGACAGCGTAGTGCGTCTGATAGGCGCAGGCTTCACCATCCACCGCCAGAACAAGGAGATGCGCTACTACCGCAAGCAGATAGACGACCTGGAGCGCCAGATCAAGGTGCTTAGCGACGACCGCGACACCCTCGAGACCTTCGCCCGGGAGCAGTACCTCTTCGCCGAACCCGGCGATGATGTATATCTTACGAAATAACTACCTCGCCGCCTTCCTCTTGTACTGCTCGTATTTCTCGAGCACGTTGTCCACGTAGGCTATGGTCTCGTCCCCCCTGAACTTGCCGAACTTTATGGTATCGATTTCCAGTATGGAATCGTCCCTCATTTCGGGGATGATGGACACTATGTTGGCCCAGTAGGATGAGTCCACGCCGCGCAGGCGGGCGAAATGTATGCAGTCCTGTATGCGGCCTATTCCGGCGTTGTATGCGGCCAGGGCGAACTTGAGGCGCTCCTGGGGGTCGTCGGTGTGATTGCGGTAGGCGTTATGCAGGCGCTTGAGATAGAGGGTTCCCACCCTCACCCCTTCGATGGGATCGGTGATGTCGTCGGCTCCCAGCCATTCGGCGGTGGAGGGCATCATCTGCATAAGGCCGGCGGCTCCGCGGTGGGAGCGGACGTCGTTGTCGAAGCGGGATTCGTGATAGATCACAGCCGAAACCAGACGCCAGTCAAGCCCGACGGAATCGGAATAATGCTTGATGAGCGAATCGTAGGGACTGATTATGTAGTTGGCGCACATTCCGCGGGGCAGTGTATCCACGACCTCGCTTCCGGCGCGCAGCCTGGCAAGCTTGCCTGCATATCCGTCGGCAAAAACCGACCCGGCGATCAGCACCAGGACGAAAATGATGATTGCTATACTGTGAGGTTCTTTTCTTATAGACATAATTACATTCTCAACGAGGAGATATCCCTGGCGGAGGGCCCGTCCATCGAGCCCGACCTGTCGCGCGAAGACGACTGACGATGGCCCGGCTGAGTGTAGAACGGCCAGTAGATTCCGAGTTTATACTCCGTCTGGGTGTTTATGTAACGATGTGCTGTAAAGTAATCCGCCCTGTCGAACCATTTCTGGGAAAGGTTCTCTGCCTTGATGAATATACAGGCCCGCTTCCACTGTGCGTTCACGAAGAAATCGATAATGGGGCCGTTGTTATATTTCCATTCAGTCTGGTTCTGGAAAACGCCCAGGGCCGGATTCCAAGCCGGCGCATACCAGTCGGTGTTGTAGAGCATATTGGCTCCTATCTGCACCTCGAGGACCTTCTGCCCGGCGTCGTTGCGCTGCACGACGAACTGGACGAAGTATTTGGCGTTCAGGGACAACATCGGAAGAGGCAGCACTTCCTCGTCCGACGAAAGCTGGAATAGCAACTGGTTATCCAGATGCAGGAAGTTGGCTATGACGAAATCCTTGCGCAAAGTAGCCGAAAGCACGCTCATCGCCTTGGAATTCTGCCGTACCGTTCCCAGCGTATCATAATAGATGTTACCTGCGAGCAGGCCATAGCTCAGCTCGCCGTAGAGTTTCCAATGAGGAATGTCGATGCGGCCGCCCAACTTGGTGACGGACGCCTTGTTGAAACTGTTTCCTTTCCTCTGGTAGTATTCAGGGTCGCGCAGGGAGGAACTGAAGAACGCTCCAAGCGAAACCGGGCTCTTACGGGCTTTGCGGAAGGGATAGAAACTGTAGGCCGCATCGGCCTGCACATTGAAATCCCCTGCGTGGGCGCCGGCGAAGAACAGCTGGCCGCGCGCTTTCCACGTCATATTGTGCAGCATACGCCCGTTAGCGCCTGCATAAGCATAGACCGAGTTCTCGCGGTAGTGCTTGCCTACAGCGCTGGTGTCGTGCCAGGTCTCGATCTTGTCTCCTATTCCTATATCCAGTTTGGATACCGCCGCATCTGCGGACCAGGGCTGGAGACGTATGAATGCCTTGTTGTCGAGCACGCCCACTCCGAGGGAGTCGTGCTGCGTGGAGGCCGGGTCGTCGAACAGGCGCCCGTAGCGGCTCCATTCGGTACTGTGGCCTACGAAGGCGGTGGTGATGTCCTCGCTGGTGGTGTCGGGGACGAAGGTGGAATCCCTCCGCGCCCTCCATTTGTTGATGAAGGTGAAGGGTATCCTGTACTGCTGGTCGAGGAAGAGCGTGCGCTTCTTGACTTCGGAAGAAGCTCTGCTGAGGTTGACCGCCCAGTTGCGGGCATCGTCGAGACCTTCTCCTAGGCTGGTGCCGGGATCGCGGACCTGCTGTATGTCGGTCACGCCGCCGTTCTCGCCGCTCTGCACCGTATTGGACACGAATCCGGCGTGCATCAGATAGCGCTTGCCAAGATAGTTGGTCCCGATTGCGGTGGTCTTGTTCTTGACCTCTTCGTTCATAAGCATTCCCTTTCCTCCCCATCTCTCATAGAGCAGGGAGAAGTTCCACTCGGGAAGGATGTTCTGGGTGGTGAAGATGCGCAGGTTGTCCGACTCCTTGGCATCGCCGGCCATCAGGGTTCCCCAATAGGCAAGCTCGGTGTAGGGAGTCTTGGTGTTGTACATACGGAAATCCCTGGCACCCATGCTCCAGGGCTCGTAGAATGAATAGAATACCGGAGTATTGCCCTCGCTGCGGCGGAAGTAGTTGTAGGGTTGCACCGGGGAACCGGCCACGCCGAGCCAGGTCGCGTTGACATCCTTGCGGCGGAAGGCGTAGTCGTAGAAGTAGTAGTTGAAAGTGGTGTCCGGTATGTGCGCATCCACATCGTGGAAATCCTGGTCCACCTTCCAGGTGATTATGCGCTTGTACTGCAGGGAATCCGGGATGGCGAATGCGTCCAGCACCCTGGGGGTAGTCTGGCGTATGCTGTCCCTTATGGCCTGCTTCTCTTCCTTTATAGCCCTGAGGGAATCGGCCCTGGCCATCTTGACCTTGACCTTCTGCTCATAGTCGTACTTCTTGCGCTCCTCGGGACTGAGGCTGTTGTACCAGGCGAGGAAGGCTTCGCGTGCGCGGATGGAGGAATCCCTGTAATAGAGAGAGTCGAGCATATGCCTGTCGGCGGAATCCCTGCGGGCCTGGAGCGTGTCTAGAGCCTCCATCAGGGAGAAATACGAGGCTTTGAGGGAGTCGCTCACTATACGGTGGGTGAGCGAATCTATCAGCGCCACGTAGAAGCGGTAGCGGAAAGGATCCGTCTCCTTGAGCGAATCCGGTACCACTATGGTGTCGCGGGCCGTAAGACGGGGGACGGTGTCAGCTTCGCTGAAATCGATGGTGATGCCCAGCGAACGGAGCAGGCTGTCGGACAGCTCCCCTCCTGCGAAACTGCCGTGCCGGCGCGACTTGTAGGCGCCCAGGGGATACTTGACGGTATCCTGGACGAAGGTGCAGACTTCGAAACTGCTCTCCACGGGCTTGGTGGTTGCGACCATACCCGCGATGGCGCAAGACACCACCGCGGCAGGGAACCAAAGTCTGGAAAGCATAGACATAGCCTGCAAAGTTACGAATTTTTTATCACTTGACCCGGACGGTGTCCGCCGGATCCACCCTGGCTATGAACAGCGAGGGCAAAAGCATCATCAGCATTATGGCTCCGAAAGCCAGCACATCCACCGCCAATATCTGGGGAAGATTCACGCTCACGGGCACGAAGGACAAGAAATAATTGTCCGGATTAAGATGTACGAAATGGGTCAGATGCTGCACCAGGGCGAAGAGCAGGGCGGCCGCATTCCCTATCAGCAGGCCTTTCAGCACCACCCGGGCGGATACCCTGAGGAAAACTCCCGCTATGCCCCTGTCGCTCATCCCGAGGGCCTTGAGGGTGCCTATGGTGGCGATGTTCCTGAAGAGCAGGATGAGCAGGCCGGAAATCATATTGAAACCGGCCACCAGCACCATCAGCAGCAGTATGACTCCCACGTTGAAATCTATCAGCACCAGCCAGTCGAAGATGTTGTAGTACTTGTCGACGGCCGCCACCGCAAGCAGGGGGTCATCCTCATCCTTGCTGAGGCCGTATGCTGTTCCGGCAAGTTCCACCGCCGTCAGTTTTTCCTTCTGCTTGCTGCGGAAACGGTCGTGGAGGGTGATTTCCAAGGCGGATGCGCGCCCCTCTTCCCATCCGTTCACCCGGCGGAGGTCTTCGAAGGATGCAAGCACCACCGGGCTGCCGGAAGCGTCGGTGATGCCTTCATAGACATCCTTTACGGTAAAATTCCTGACCTGCAGCCTTTCTCCCACGAAATACGAGCGGAGGCGGTCGCCGGGGCCGAGACGCAGGGTCCTGGCGAGGCTGCGGGGGATGCTGACCTGGAGCGGGATGGTATCCTGCGTGGGAACGGCCTTGAACAGCACTCCCTGCAGGTCTTCCCCGCTCTGCACTATCCCGGTACGGTAGATTGCCGGGGTAATCTTCTCCACCGCCTTATGCGCTAGGATGGCGTCCAGCCAGGCAGGTTCCGAATTGACGGAGACCTCGCTGTCGTACATATTCGCGGCAGGGGAACAGAGCTGGATGTCACCGGTAAGAGAAGAAACTCCCTCGCGCATCTCCTTCCTGAAACCGGAGGATATCACGAGGGAAAGTATTATTACAAGGAAGGAGATGGCTATCGCGACGACAGCCATCTTCCCCCTGAATCGTAGGTGCGAAGCTATGAACTTACCAGATGTGGACACGTTCTTCTTCGGGACGGAACATAGGCTCGCCCTCCTTGATGCCGAAGGCTTCGAAGAAGGAGTCGAAGTTGCGTATGGCAACGTTCACCCTGTTCTCGCCGAGGGAGTGAGGGTCGATGTTGGTAAGACGGGCCTTCTCCTCGTCGGTGATGTTCTGGGCCCATACGGTGGCATAGCCGAGATAGAAGCGCTGTGCGGGAGTGAAGCCGTCGATGAGTTTGGCCTTCTTGCCCTTGAGAGCGTTCTCCATTGCAGAGAAAGCGATGCTGAGTCCGCCGTGGTCGCCAATGTTCTCGCCGAGGGTGAAGTGTCCGTTGGCGTGTACGCCGGGCAGTATCTCGATTGCATCGTACTGGGCTGCGAGCACCTCAGCTTTGGCACGGAATGCTGCGTCATCGGCATCTGTCCACCAGTTGATCATATTGCCGTCCTTGTCGAAGAGGCGGCCCTGGTCGTCGAAACCGTGGCTCATCTCGTGGCCGATTACCACGCCGATTGCGCCGTAGTTTACGGGCTCGTCAGCATCGGGATTGAAGAACGGAGGCTGGAGGATTGCTGCAGGGAAGCAGATCTCGTTGGTGGTAGGATTGTAGTAGGCGTTTACGGTCTGAGGAGTCATGCCCCACTCGGTCTTGTCCGTGGGTTTTCCGAGCTTGCTCATGTTGTCGGCGACATACCAGCGGCTTGCTGCCTCGAGGTTGTCGTAGTAGCTCTTCTCGGGATCGACCTCGAGTGTGCTGTAATCCTTCCACTTGTCGGGATAACCGATCTTGACGGTGAAGTTGTCGAGCTTCTCGTGGGCCTTGACCTTGGTGCTGTCGCCCATCCAGTCGAGATTGTCGATGTGCTCGCCGAGAGCGGTCTGGAGGTTCCTGACTATCTTGAGCATCTTCTTCTTGGAAGATTCGGGGAAGTAACGTTCGACATACATCTTGCCGACCGCCTCGCCGAGTACGCCGTTAGGAACTGCCATAGCCCTCTTCCAACGAGGCTTGTGCTCCTGGATACCGGCCATCTGGCGGGAGTAGAAATCGAAGTAAGCGGCATAGAAATCATCGCTCAGGGAACCGCAGGCATCCGAAACCACGCGGGTGAGGAGATAATCCTTGAGCACGGCGAGGTCGGTGGAGGCCACCAGGTCGCTCATTGCCTTGAAGAAGGAAGGTTCGCAGACTATGACCTTCTCCTGGGCGGGAATACCGCGGGCCTCGAAGTAGGTAGCGAAATCGAAGCCGGAATAAGCGGCGCATATCTGCTCGGTGGACATAGGATTGTAGAGCTTGACCATATCGCGCTCCTGCTCCCTTGTCCAGGAATTCTCGGCAAGCACATCCTCGACGGAAACGGTGTTGTCGGCTGCCTGGGAAGCATTCTCTATGCCGGCGAGGCCGAGGACCTTGTTCACGAAGATGCGGTAGCCTTCCTTGAGGGCGGCGTTCTCCGCCTTCACATAGTAGTCGCGGTCACCGATGCCGAGGCCGCCCTGGCCGAGGTAGAGAATCTGCATATTGCTGTCCATAAGGTCGGTTTCGACCATGCAGCCGAAGAATCCGCCTACGCCGCTGTCGTGCATCTTGGCGAGGGCCACGGCGAGCTCCTTCTTGTCGGAGATGGCCTGGGCTTCGGCGATATATTTCTGCAGGGGGGCCGCACCTTCCTCATTGAGGCGGGTGGAATCGAGGCCCTGCTTGTAAAGGTCGACTATCTTCTGCTCGACGGTGCCCTTCTTGGTCTCCATAGTAGCCATGGAGGCGAAGAGGTCGTTCAGGCGAGTGACGTTGTTCTCGCGAAGCTGGTCGAAAGTGCCGAAACGGCTGTACTCGGCTCCCAGAGGGTTCTTCTCCCTCCATCCGCGGGTAGCATAATCATAAAAATCTTCCCCGGGCGACACGCTGGTGTCGAGATTGCCGAGGTCGAGTGCGGGAACTTTGCTTCCCTGGTTCTGGCAGGCCGCCAGAGTCATCAATGCGATCATACACAATGCAATCTTTTTCATACTTCTCTATTTTTTGTGTTTGTTTCTTTCGATAATCTTGAGGTTGGAGCTTGCCGACTCGTCACCGGGATTGAGCTTCAGCACTTTCTTGTAGTACTTGGCTGCCTTCTTGTCGTCGCGGCGGGCCACTTGCCAGTAGGCTCCCAGGTTGTTCAGGAACACGGTATTCTTAGGATCCTTCTTGAGCATCTTTTCGGAAAGGGTACGGAAGGATTCGTAGGAACTGGGACTGCCTATGTGGTAGAACATATAGCAGTATTCCTGCACCGCAGAGATGAAATCCTCGCGCGGCACCTCGGCGCCGGCATAGGTCCAGGCGGGGTGGGCGGATGCGTCGTAATCTATGAGGTCGAGCATCGCGGTGGCCGCCATATCGGGGCTTTCCTTTTCGTAGGAAGCCAGGGCGGTAATCTTGTCGAAACGGTAGATCAGGGCCTCGGGAGAGAGCTCTATGGCCCTGTCGATGCATTTCTGGCTGATAAGGAAGAGGGAATCGTCATACTGGGGAACCATGAAATAGTTCACCTTCTTCCCCAGGGAATCCTTGAGGCTGAGCACGGGCTTCTCGCCCAGATAGCGCTCGGCATCGATGGCCTGTATCTGCTCGGACTTGGATTTCACGAAATAGTATTTGTATTTCCCCTCCAGCATTTCACAGTCGTCGGGGTAGGCCTCTCCCCACTTCTCGAGGATGTATTCCACACCCACGCCATCCTGGCCTGTCAGGCGCACCTGCCTGTCATACTTCTCCTTGAATTGCTCAGCGCTCTGCCCCATTGCGGTAAGGCAGCAGCAGCAAAGCATTATGCTTATGATTCTTTTCATACGTCCATTTGTATTCTGCGGCTCTTGGGATAGAGATTATTGCATCTGGTCCCAAGGTTCTTGGCAAAGCCCAGAGGATGCTGCCGGTAGCAGACCACCAGCATACCCTTCGGAGCATCCGGCAGGAAGAGCGAGTCCCTGTGCAGATACCGCAGCGCTTGCTGCAAATCCAGTTCCACTCTGGGAATTTTTTCATCGAATAGCTGCAGACGGCTCTCCAGCGGCCTCAGGTCGGAAATATTGCAGCGGGCGGAGGGGGCGGACGAGGTCTTGCGCAGGGCACCGGCCCACTGGCCTTCGCCAGGGACTTCTCCGGCCTTCAGCAAACTTCCGCAACGGGTGAGGCGCACCCCGTACTGAGGGAATTCATCTTCCGGATGGATGATGTCGCCGCCCAGCTCGCGGGCGGCCCATTCCAGGTTGGAGTCGTTCTCGCAGTCCTCGTAGGTGCAGGTGGAATATATCAGCAGCCCTCCTTCTTTAAGGGCCGGCCATACGTCGGCCAGTATGCGGCGCTGGCGGGCAGCGCAGATTTGCGGAAGCTCCGGCGACCATTCCGCCACGGCGCGCGGGTCCTTGCGGAACATACCTTCCCCGCTGCAGGGCACATCCGCCACTATCACATCGTAGTAGCCTTTCATCAGCCGGCCTATCACCGCAGGATCGGCGCTGGTAACCTTCACGTTCGGGTCCCCCCATACGCCCACGTTGTCGGCGAGCACGGATACCCTGGCCTTCATCACCTCGTTGGCCGTGAGTTCGAAGGCATCGCCGCAGGCTTCGCGCAGCGACGCCGCCAGGTCGGTGGTCTTGCCTCCGGGGGCAGCGCAGAGGTCGAGTACGCGGAAAGGTGATTCCGCATATTTGCGGAAGAGATGGCCCACGAACATCGCGCTGCTGTCCTGCACATAATAGCAGCCGGCGTGGAAGAGGGGGTCGAGGGTGAAATTCGGGCGCTCTGCGAGCATCCGTCCGTAAGGGCTCCACGGCACCGGGGTACCCTCCGGGCCATCGCAACCCTTGAAAGGGTTAAGCCTTATGGACGTAGAAGCTCCTGCCATCAGATCTTGGTAAGGCCGTCCACTATCTTGTCGAGCCCCTCCTGGATCCTGTTGCCTATCATCATCTTCATCATCAGGTTGAGATCCGCGAGAAGGTCGATGTGGAAGTCGCATTCGAGAGGATCGTCGGCAGGATCGAAATGCAGCGAGACCATAAATTTGAACGGGGCCCCGTCGTCCTGAAGCTCTATATAATTATAGGGTTCGCGACGCGTGACCTTCACTCCTATGGTAAAGCCTTGCACCGTCGCGCTGATGGTATCGTAATCGGCCGTCACGCCCTGTTTCTTGTCCTCGGGCATCATGGCCAGGAAATTCCTCATATCGGTGAAAGCCATATACAGCTCCGCCTGAGGGCGCGAGACGATACCGTGTTTGCTGCTGTATTGTGCGCTCATAGCGTAATTTTTCCTAAATTTGCAATCTACCGCAAAGATAGCGATTTTTTATATGCACAGGATATACTTCGAAAAGCGCTGCATCATAATCTGCGAGCCCGGGGACCAGGCCCTCGCCGACCCCAACGCCGTGGAATTCCACCTTGGCGAAAGGATAGACGTGCACACCCTGGTGCTGATGTTCGAGTCCAGCAAGGAACTCAGCCGCATCTACATCCCGGCGGCCGATACCGACAAGGTGTATCACCGCCTCTGCGCCGAATTCAAGGAGGTGAATGCCGCCGGAGGATTGGTGAGCAACCGCCGCGGGGACTACCTGCTCATAAAAAGGAACGGGCTCTGGGACCTGCCCAAAGGGCATCAGGAGGACGGAGAAGACATACGCGTCACCGCCCTGCGCGAGGTGCAGGAGGAGACCGGGGTGGACAAGCTCGAGCTCAGGGACCTCATCTGCGTCACCGACCACTGCTATCTGAGGGACGGAATCTGGCATCTGAAACACACTTGGTGGTACGATATGCTCTACACCGATCCGGTGGACCTGGCACCACAGCGGGAGGAAGACATCACCAAGGCGGGATGGGTGGCGAAATCCAGCCTGCCGGCTTTCCTGGCGGACACTTACCCTTCCATCCAGGAGGTCTTCCGCGAGGCAAAAGTGTAAATATTTCCTTACCTCTGAAACTTTTAGCCCGTTTCCGGCGTATAATAATAGCTTTTTATTCGCTGGACAATGAAACTATCTCAATTCAAATTCGACCTCCCCAAAGACAGGATCGCTACCGAACCCGTGCGCTGGAGGGACGAATGCAAGCTTATGGTGCTGCATAAGAGCAGCGGGGAAATCGAACACCGTCAATTCAAGGACATCATCGACTATTTCGGAAAAGGGGACCTTTTCGTGCTTAACGACACCAAGGTCTTCCCCGCCAAGCTTCTCGGCAAGAAAGAGAAGACGGGCGCCGACATTATGGTCTTCCTGCTGCGCGAGCTCAACAAGGAGCAGAAGCTTTGGGATGTAATCGTGGAGCCTGCCCGCAAGATACGTATAGGCAACAAGCTCTATTTCGGAGAAGACGAAAGCATGGTTGCCGAGGTCATCGACAACACCACTTCCCGCGGAAGGACCCTGCGTTTCCTGTACGATGGGCCGTACGACGAGTTCAAGGCCAACCTTTTCGCGCTCGGTAAGACTCCCGTGCCCGAATGGGTGAAGGAGGATCCTACCCCCGAGGATGCCGAGAACTTCCAGACCATCTTCGCCGAGCACGAGGGTGCGGTTTCCGCTCCCGCCGCCGGCCTGCATTTCAGCCGCGAGCTTTTCAACAGGATGATACTTGCCGACATCGACAAGACTTTCATAACCGTACATATGGGCATAGGTCATTTCCGCAGGGTGGACGTGGAAGATCTTTCCAAGCACCGCATGGACGGGGAGAGGATGATCATTTCGGAGGAATCCGCCGCAAAGATCAACGCCGCCAAGAAGGCAGGGCACAAGATACTTGCCGTAGGCGTCACCGTGGCCCGCGCCCTGGAGACCTATGTAACCACCACCAACGAAGTGAAGGCCAACGACATCTGGACCAACAAATTCATCTTCCCTCCCTACACCTTCTCGATTCCCGACGCTTTCGTGTCGAACTTCCACCGTCCGGAATCCACGATGCTTATGTGCGTAGCCGCGTTCGGAGGATATCAGAACGTGATGAACGCCTACGAGGTGGCCCTCAAGGAAGGTTACCGTTTCGGCCCTTACGGGGACGCCCTTCTGATTGTTTGAGACTATCCAAACTTAAATTTCTGTTTTTACCCACGGATTCTACCCCCGTGGGTATTTTGTTTTTTCATACCTTGGGAGCATGGAAGACATCAGGATAGAAAGGATTTGCGCTATCGCGCTTGGGAAGGTTTTCGGGTATGAACCACTGTATGTTACGGGGCTGATTTCCCGGCTGGGGTCCGCCGCCGCCATCTTCGACCTCAGCACCGAGGAAATCGACGGTCTGCTGGGCCCGGGCAGCAAATACAGGGGGATGGTGTCGGCCCAGGTGCTGCGGGAGGCGGAAGCCGAGCTGGAGGAACTGGAGAGGAGGGGCTGGGGATATGTCGCCAGCACCGAGGCTGCTTTTCCCGCGGCACTGAAAGAGTGCCAGGACTGCCCAGCCGGCCTGTATTACAGGGCCTCCTCTCCCCCGGAAGAATTCTTCGCCGACGGGCCCGCGATAGCCGTCGTGGGCACCAGGGACATCTCCCCTTACGGGAGGGAATGGACAAGGAAGATAGTAGATGCCTGTTCGCAGGCCCCGGTACGCCCGGCAATCATCAGCGGGCTGGCCTTCGGAGTGGATATAAACGCGCATCTTACCGCCCTGGAAAAGGGCCTTCGGACCATCGCGGTGCTGCCCTGCGGGATAGACGGAATCTACCCGGCAGCCCACCGCCAGATCGCCGAGCGCATCATAGGGTCCAAAGGCAGCGCCCTGGTGACCGACTATCCCCTGCGGACATCCCCCGTAGCCTTCACTTTCATCCGGCGGAACAGGATAATTGCGGGGCTGGCGCAGAGCACCCTGCTGATAGAGTCGAAGGCCAAGGGAGGAGGATTGATAACCTGCAGGCTGGCAGATGGTTACGGGCGCCAGGTCTTCGCCCTTCCGGGGAGGGTGGACGACATTCGCTCGGCCGGATGCAACAGCCTTATCCGCGAAGGGGTGGCGGAAGCGGTGACGGGGCTCTCCGGCATAGGCGAGCAGCTGGGCCTGGGGAGATACAGGCTGCGGAAGAAGGAGGATCTGATCTCCCGCCTCAACACCTGCTATTCCGGCCGGCTGGACACCATAGGGCTGAACCAGATGCTTAGGATCGCGGAGCTGATAAGGGAGGAGCGCGGGATAGACCTCGAAGAGCTGTGCATACGGAGCGGCCAGCCCTACAACGAAGTCGCCCGCACCGCCACCATGCTTGAATCCGACGGATTCATCTGCCTGGACCTGATGGGACGGTGTACCATCAATGAGAGAAAATCGTAACTTTGCATATTATGACCTTTATCGACACCCATACCCACTGCACCGACGAAGCCTTCCCCGGGGAAGAACAGGACCTTTTCGTAGAGAGGGCCCTGGCCGCCGGCGTGGAGAAGATGCTGCTGGCCGACATAGGCATAGCCGAGCGCGACGATATGTACGCTGCGGCAGGACGGCACCCCGGAGTGCTCTATCCCATGCTGGGAGTGCATCCGGAATCGGTCGGGAAGGAATGGAAGCGCGAAATCGACGCTCTGGAAGCCTGGAAGGGCAAGGGGGCTGTAGCCATAGGGGAGATAGGCCTGGACTATCACTACGGAAAGGAGTTCCGCGAGGAGCAGAAGGAGGTACTGCGCATACAGTTCGAACTGGCCGCCGCCTGGGGCCTGCCCGTGAACATACACCTGCGGGATGCCACCGACGACTTCTTCGAAGTTCTGGACTCCTGCCGCCACCTGGGCCTGAGGGGCAACCTGCACGCTTTCAGCGGCAGTATCGAGACCTTCCGCCGCATACGAAAATACGGGGACTGGTCCGTGGGGATAGGTGGAGTCGTCACCTTCAAGAAAGCCTCCCTGCCGGAAACCGTGCGGGAGATTCCCCTGGAGTGCATCCTGCTGGAAACGGACGCCCCCTATATGGCTCCCGTGCCGCTGCGGGGCACACGCAACGAAAGCGCCAACATCCCCCTGATAGCTGCCAAGATAGCAGAGGTGAAAGGCCTGGACATAGAGACGGTTGCGGCCGTCACCACCGACAACGCAAAGAAACTCTTCGCAATATGACCACCAGCGACAAATCTGCCATACTCCTGATCTACACGGGAGGCACCATTGGAATGAAGGACAGCGGGCACGGGCTCGTCCCCTTCGATTTCCAGGAAATACTGAACGAGGTCCCGGAGCTGCGGAAATTCACTTTCAAGATAGATTCCTACACCTTCGATCCGCTGATCGACTCTTCCGACGTGGAGCCGGGGATGTGGAAGGAACTGGCCCGCCTGATCAAGGAGAAATACGACGATTACGACGGATTCGTGGTACTGCACGGCACCGACACGATGGCATATTCGGCTTCGGCCCTGAGCTTCATGCTGGATTCGCTGACCAAACCCGTCATCTTCACCGGGAGCCAGCTGCCCGTGGGGAGCCTCCGCACCGATGGCAAGGAGAATCTGGTTTCGGCGATAGAAGTGGCTTCTGCCAAGGATTCCAAGGGCCGGGCGATGGTGCCGGAAGTAGCCATCTACTTCAATTCCCAGCTGATACGCGGGAACCGCGCCACGAAGGTGAACGCCACGGCTTTCGATGCCTTCCGCTCCCCCAACTGCCCGCCTCTTGCCGAGGCCGGCATAAACATACGCTACAACAAGGCCGAGATACGCTATCCCGCCGCATCCCCGGCACCATTCTCCATACACACCGAACTCGACACCCGGGTGGCCATACTCAAGGTACATCCTGGAATCACCTCCCAGGTTGCCCGGAACGTGCTGCTGGGGGACGGCATAAGGGCAGTCATACTGGAGACCTACGGCTCGGGAAACGCCATTTCAAAGCCCTGGTTCACCGACATCGTGCGGGAAAGCGCAGCCAAAGGAAAGATAATTCTCAATGTCACGCAGTGCCTTGCAGGCGATGTGAATATGAATCTTTATGCCACGGGCAAATCCCTCAAGGAAGCGGGGGTGGTGTCCGGAGGCGACATAACCACGGAAAGCGGACTTGCCAAACTGTTTTATCTGATGGGCGAACACGCTGATAATGAAAAAGTAAAGCGCTTGCTCGAAAAAAACCTGAAAGGGGAAATATCAAAATAAGTATTGGCATATGAATTATTTTTGCTAAATTGCGATGATTTTATTCAGACAAAAAAATAACATCAATAAAATTATCAATTAAATCACTAGACAACAGTTATGAAAAAGTTTTTCATGATCCTTGCAGCAGCTGCCCTTATGGCTTTCACTGCAAACATTGCATCCGCACAGGAAGCTGAGGCTCCCGAGCAGGCCGCTACCGAAGAAGTAGCTGAGGCTCCCGCCGCTCCTGCAGAGACGGCAGCAGCACCCGAGGTTCCCCTCACCCAGGCTCTCAAGACCAAGTTTATTCAGGGTGGTCCTGGATTCATGTCCATCATCATCATCTGCCTCGTCCTCGGTCTTGCTCTTTCAATCGAGCGTATCCTTTACCTCTCCTTCTCCAAGACCAACACCAAGAAGCTCATCGCCGACGTCGAGAAAGCTCTTGCCGAGGGTGGAATCGAGAAAGCCAAGGATGTCTGCCGTGAGGCCCGCGGACCCGTTGCAAGCATTTACTATCAGGGTCTGATGCACTACGATCAGGGCATCGACGTGGTCGAGAAGAACATCGTTTCCTACGGCTCCGTCCAGAATAGCGAACTCGAGAGCGGTCTGAGCTGGATCAGCCTCTTCATCGCCATCGCCCCTTCACTCGGATTCCTCGGTACCGTTATCGGTATGATCCAGGCATTCGATGATATCGAGAAAGCAGGTGACATCTCCCCTAACGTCGTTGCCGGCGGTATGAAGGTCGCCCTTATCACCACCGTGGCAGGTCTCATCGTCGCTATGATCCTCCAGGTGTTCTACAACTACATCCTCGCCAAGATCGAGAGCATCACCATCGATATGGAAGACAGCTCCATCAGCCTCGTCGATGTCCTTACCAAATACGAGAACAAGAAATGAAAAACCTGAATAAGATATTCAAATGGTCGATGGTGCTTCTCATCGTCTTGACGGTGGCCATTCTCGTAATGGGTTTCGTCGGAGGATGGAAAGAAGGCAACGTTGACGTCCTGCTCCTCTGGGCTTACATCATGGTAGGCCTCGCGATCGCAGCCGTCGTCATCGTAGGCTTGATCCTCGGCATCAAGAACAATCCCAAGTCCCTCGTCAAGATGGGCATCGGGCTTGGCATCTTTGCTGTGATCTGCTTTATCGCCTATCTGATTGCACCCGGCTCCCCGGCTATCGATCTGAACCAGGATCAGCCTAGCCAGGCAATGCTTAAATTCACCGATACGATTCTGTCCCTGACCTATTTCGCAGGCGCTGCGGCAATCATTGCCATCATCGTAGGCGAAATCCGTCTCGCAATCACGAACAAAAAAGGTTAATGGACTATGGCAAAGAAAACACCCGCGATTAATTCAAGTTCAACGGCGGATATCGCTTTCCTCCTGCTCTGCTACTTCCTCATGACTACTACGATGGGGACCCAGACAGGTCTGAGCCGTCGTCTTCCCCCTATGCCTGATCCCTCGCAGAAGGTCGAAGACATGAAAGTCAATCGTCGCAACATCATTCTTGTGAGGATTAACTCCGCTGACAGAATTTTTGCCGGTTCCGACCCCATAGACATCAGCCAACTCAAGGATAAAGTCAAGCTTATTGTCAACAACCCTGCAGACAATCCTAACTTTCCTGCAAAGGAACCTAAGGAAATCAAGGGTATAGGCACGCGCGAAGTAACCAAAGCCGTCATCTCTCTGCAGAATGACCGCGGAACCACCTACGATGTCTACATCGCAGTTCAGAACGAGCTTGTAAAAGCTGTCAACGAACTTCGCGACGAGGCTTCTATGAAGGAGTTCGGAAAGAAGTTCGCCGCCCTGGACGAAGAGCATCAGAAGGCCATCAAGGAGCTCGTGCCTCCTCAGATTTCCGAGGCAGAGCCTAAGGATGTAGGTAAATCAAGAAGAAGATAGGAGGATACAGTTATGTCAATGTTCAAAAAAAGCGAAAAGAAAGAAATGCCGGGCATCGCTTCCGGTTCTCTCTCCGATATCGTTTTCATGCTCCTGTTCTTCTTTATGGTGACCACCCAGATGAGGGAGACCGAGAACAAGGTCGTCGTGAGGATCCCTTCCGCCACCGAGTCCGTAAAGCTCGAGCGCAAGGACCTTGCAACCTACATCAACGTGGGTGCTCCTATCCGCCGCCTCCAGGCACAGTACGGTAACGAGCCCCGAATCCAGCTCAATGATTCCTTCAGGAACATCGACGACATCCGCGACTTCATCGCCGCTGAGCGTGACTCCAAGAAAGAAGGCGAACGTGCATTGATGACCGTCTGCATCAGGGCGGACCAGGATGTACGTATGGGTACGATAACTGATATCAAGCAGGAGCTGCGACGCTGCTCCGCGCTTAAGATCATGTATTCGGCAAGAAAGGGCCAGTAATCCTGACCCAGTACTATAGAGCAGCCCCCTATATGAGGGCTGCTTTTTAAAATGCATTAAACAATGTCAAAAGAAATACTCAGAACAAAGGTCAAAGATCTTTTGAAGAAGGCACCCGGCGAGGACGTCCTCGCCAAAGGTTGGGTGCGCACGAAGAGAGGTAACAAGGAAATAGCGTTCATCGCGCTTAACGACGGTTCCACCATCAACAACATACAGATAGTGGTGGACAAGACCGCCACTGACCCGGAGCTGCTTTCCAAGATAAGCACCGGCGCCTGCATAGCCGTACGCGGCAAGCTCGTCGAATCCATAGGCAGCGGCCAGGCAGTCGAAATCCAGGCGGCGGAGATCGAGCTCTACGGAGAATGCGATCCGGTACGTTATCCCCTCCAGAAAAAGGATACCAGCTTCGAGTACCTCCGCACGGTCGCGCACATGCGCCCGCGCACCAATACATTCGGTGCAGTGCTCAGGCTCCGCAGCCAGATGGCCTATGCCATACACGAGTATTTCCATTCCAAGGGTTTCGTCTACCTGCATACTCCCCTCATCACCGCGGCCGATGCCGAAGGTGCGGGCAATATGTTCCAGGTAACGACTCTGGACCTTAACGCACCCCTCCCCCGCGACAAGAAGGGAGGAATCGATTATGGCAAGGATTTCTTCGGCAAACGCACTTCCCTTACCGTGAGCGGCCAGCTCGAGGGAGAGCTCGGTGCCACGGCCCTCGGAGAAATCTATACCTTCGGCCCGACTTTCCGCGCCGAGAATTCCAATACGCCCCGCCATCTCGCGGAATTCTGGATGATAGAGCCCGAAATGGCCTTCTACGACATCCGCGACAATATGGCCCTTGCCGAGGACTTCATCAAGAGCCTTGTGCGCTATGCCCTCGACAATTGCTATGACGACCTCAAATTCCTGAACGACCGCTATGATCCGGAGCTCATAGAGCGCCTGAAGAGCGTGGTGGACACCGAGTTCAAGATCCTCACCTATACCGAGGGTATAGAGATCCTGGAAAAGGCCGTCGCAGACGGACACAAGTTCGAGTATCCGGTCAGCTGGGGCGTGGACCTGCAGAGCGAGCACGAGCGCTACCTGGTAGAGCAGCACTTCGGCAGGCCCGTCATACTTACCGACTATCCGAAGGACATCAAGGCCTTCTATATGAAACAGAACGAAGATGGCCGCACGGTGCGCGCTATGGATGTTCTCTTCCCCAAGATCGGCGAAATCATAGGCGGCAGCGAGCGCGAAGCAAGCTTCGAGAAGCTGGACGCCCGCATCGACGAGCTGGGAATGAGCCGCCGCACGCTCGAGTGGTATCTGGACACCCGCCGCTTCGGCAGCTGCCCCCACAGCGGATTCGGACTCGGATTCGAGAGGCTGCTTCTCTTCGTCACGGGTATGCAGAACATCCGCGACGTCATCCCCTTCCCCAGGACTCCTAAAAACGCAGAATTCTAATGTTGGTAATTGGTATTGCCGGCGGCTCCGGCTCAGGAAAGACCACTGTCGTGAAAGCCATCAAGGACAGGCTGAAGGAGGAAGTAGTAGTCATCCCCCAGGATGCTTACTACAAAGACTCCAGCAACCTCACCGACGAGCAGAAGCGCAACCAGAACTTCGACCATCCCGACGCCATCGACTGGGACCTGCTCTGCAAGCAGCTCAGCGAGCTCAAGGAGGGCAAGACCATCCAGCAGCCGGTGTATTCCTACATCAGTTGCACCCGCTCCAAGACCGAAACCGTGAGGATAGAGCCTGCAGATGTGATAATCATCGAGGGCATACTTATCTTCACCTGCAAGAAACTCCGCGACCAGATGGACATCAAGCTCTTCGTGGACGCCGATGACGACGACCGCCTGATGAGGGTGATGGCCCGGGACATACGCGAACGCGGAAAGAACGTGGAATGGGTGATCGAGCGCTACAGCAAGACCGTGAAGCCTATGTATCTGCAGTTCATCGAGCCCAGCAAGCGCTACGCCGACATAATCATCCCTCAGGGCGGCCACAACAAAGTGGCCATCAATATGATTCTCAACACTGTAGAGAAAGCGCTCCGCAGGGATAAGAAAAACGGCTGAGAATGCGGATTTCCAAAGATGACCGGGTAGGACTCTACATCACCGTGATTGTGCACCTCTCGGTGCTGATCGTGCTGATGGGAATCCAGCTTGGTGCAACTTTGAAGAAGGAATCCACCTTCGTACTCGATTTCACCAAAGCCGAGCAAATAGAAAAGCTCAAGAAAGAGCTTGACCTCAAGCAGGCCATCAACGAGCGTCTGAACGAGATGCTCGCCGGTGGTTATGAGCCTGTGCGCAATATCGCCGTGGACCGTTCGTCCCTGAAGGACGACCGCCATTCCGCCGAAGATGCCGAGCAGCTCTACAAAGATGTGGAGAAACTGCGCAAGGACCTTCAGAGCGCTCCGGAAATCCCCGAGGAAAACGAAGTGGTGGCAGAGCCCGTGAAGTCGAAGGAGACCAAGCGCGAAGAGGTACGCTACAGCGGCCCTTCCGTGCTCTCCTGGGAACTCGAAGGGCGCAAGGCCAGCCGCCTGCCTATACCCGCCTACCGTTGCCTGGGTGCGGGCGAAGTGCGCATCAACATAACGGTGGACAAGCAAGGGAACGTGACAGGAGCCAAGGTGGACGAGGGCTCATCTTCTTCGGACGGATGCCTTCGTTCCTTCGCGGTCCGTGCCGCCCGTATGTCGAAGTTCTCGATGAGCAGCACAGCCCCCGACCGTCAGCAGGGCTTCATCATCTACCAGTTCGTAGCACAATGATAACACTGTAACCATATGAAAAAGTTAACCCGTCTGGTCATTACGGCCATAATCATCCTTCCCCTGGCTAGCTGCCTGGCAGGAAGATATATGTGCAACTATGCACTGCTCCCCACTCCCCACGGAGTCGATGATATAGAGCGCACCCGCCACAAAGCCGACTCGCTGCTTCCCGGCAGCACGGCCTGGTATGACGGCCTGCAGGCCGCCGGAGTGCTGAAAGACACCGCCATCACCGGCTACAACGGCTACAAGATACACGCAGCCTACGTCCCCGCCGCCAATCCCGCGGACGCCCAGGGAACGGCCGTCGTGGTGCACGGCTACACCGACAACCGCTTCGTATTCCTGTACCTCGTACGTATGTACAGGGATGAATTCAATTACAACGTCATCTTCCCCGACCTGCAGTATCACGGCTATTCCGAGGGCCCTGCCGCCCAGATGGGATGGCTCGACCGCTTCGATGTCGAGAAATGGGCAGAAGTGGCCCACGGCATATGGGGAGATGATTTTATGGTAGTGCACGGCGTTTCGATGGGAGCTGCCACCACTATGATGATGAGCGGCGACGACCTGCCTCCCTACATCCGCGCTTTCGTGGAAGACTGCGGCTACAGCTCGGTCTGGGACCAGTTCAAGTCGAACCTAAAGCAGAGTTTCCATCTGCCGCCCTTCCCCATACTCAACTCCGCTTCGATAGTCTGCAAGAGCCGCTACGGCTGGGGATTCAAGGAAGCATCTTCCGTGAACCAGCTTGCCAAGTGCGAGCGACCTATGCTCTTCATCCACGGGGATGCCGATGATTTCGTGCCTTTTTCCCATCTCCAGAAGAACTACGATGCCAAGGTGAAGGGTTACAAGGAGATGTGGGTTGCCGAAGGGGCCGTCCACGCGAATTCGTACGCCAGGCATCCTGAGGAATATACGGAGCACGTCCGCGCATTCCTTGCCAAAGCAAAGAGCCTATAGCGATTTGGGATTGCAAATAAATTGCTATATTTGCAGTCCCTTTCACCTGGTGAGATGTCCGAGTGGTTGAAGGAGCCTGCCTCGAAAACAGGTGTACGGCAACGTACCGGGGGTTCGAATCCCTCTCTCACCGCGCTAGCAAAGCAATTACGGGCGCTGCACGGAAGTGCGGCGTTTTTGTGTGCCGGGGCATCCGTCAAGAGCTCGCTCTTGTAAGGGTGCCCCGACACACAAAAAGATTGGCTTTGCCAAGCACCCGTAATTGCTTTGCCCGCGGTGTTCGAGGGAAAAGGCCGCACGCAGTGCGGGCTAATCCCTCCGCGGTTCGTACAGCACTTAAAACACTTATTTACAGATACTTACCGGGAAGAGAATCGGCAAATTTTGCCGATTCTCTTCCCGGTAATGCATTAGTAGTCAGCGAATTAAGTGCTGCGGCCATGGAGAAAATCTGGCCAAATTGCGCCAACGTATAAAAAAGAATGTTATATTTGTGGGAAATTTCTAACCTGTATAACAAGTATGACAGAAAAAGACGGTAAATACATCTTCGGAGTAGTTAAAGTGGGAGACAAGGGACAGATCGTGATTCCACGCGACGCCCGCAAGCTCTACGACATCAAACCGGGCGACGCCCTGATACTGCTGGGAGACCAGAAAGGAATGGCAATGCTCAAGACGGAGATTTTCCAGACCGCGATAGATCAGGCGATGGAGGGCTTTTCGAAATGAGAAAACATTGGCTGGATAATCTTCGTTGGGTAACCGTACTTCTTGTACTGTTCTACCACGTCATCTATTTCTATAACAACAAGGGCGTCTTCGGAGGCATAGGCGGATTCGGTCCGTATCCGGAATGGCATCAGTATCAGGATGTGGTAATGTACATCCTGTATCCTTGGTTCATGCCCCTGATGTTCCTGCTGGCAGGTATAAGCGCACGCTATGCCCTGGAGAAGCACTCCGGCAAAGAATGGTTCCGGGCGCGCACGCGCAAGCTGCTTGTCCCCGGCACGATAGGTCTTTTCGTCTTCCACTGGATGGTGGGATATTTCAATACGGCCGTCGCTGCCAAGGCCGGCACCTTCGACGGTATGCCGGGCGTGGCCAAATATATAATGATGGCCGTCAGCGGCACAGGGCCGCTCTGGTTTATACAGGACCTGTGGCTATTTTCGCTGATACTTCTCGTCATCCGTCCCCTGGACCGGAAAAATCGTTTCCACGACTGGTGCGGAAGGGTGTTCGGAGGCAAGGCAGGCATAGTCTGGACGGTCCTGCTCGGCGTACTGTTCTACGCAGCCGAACAGTTTATGATCCAGGATCCGCGGCCGGAAAGCCTGGACGGACTCTATAATCTCTACAAACCATTCTTCTACTTGGTCCCGTTCCTCATGGGCTACTTCATCTTCGCCAACGACAGCGTCCAGGAGGCCCTTGGCCGCGTTTGGGCGCCGCTTCTCGGCTGCGCTGTCGCGCTTGGCGGGGTGTTGGTCGGAAGCTGCTTCGGGCAGGACAACACCTCCCCGGAATATCTGGGAAGCCCCCTGAACTGCCTCTACGGCTGGCTGGCCTGCCTTGCGATGATGGGCTGGTTCCAGGCAAAATTCGACCGCAGCGGCAGATTCGCAGACTATATGACCCGCTCCAGTTTCGGCTTCTACATAGTCCATTACCTGGTGATAGCCAGCCTGGGCTATATGATGAAAATATACACCCAGCTGCCTCCTGCAGCAATGTATGCCATACTCACCCTCGCAGTATTCACTCTGACTCCGCTCTTGAACGAGATAATCGGACGTATCCCCTTCGTCCGCTGGGCGGTGCTCGGGAAATCCAAGAAACACTAGTGTCCATATGAAGAGAATCATTATCTCCCTCCTTGCATTGGCAGCCCTGCTGCCGGCGCAGATCTCGCAGGCCCAGGACCTGCCCCGTTTCAAAAAAATAGTACGCCAGCTCAGCAGCGCCAGATACCAAGGGCGCGGATACGCCCGCGACGGCGTGCGCAAGGCAGGCAAATACATCTACCGCCAGTTCGAGAAATCCGGTGTGGACGAAGTCAGCTACCAGGAATTCACCTTGGACATCAACACCTTCTGCGGAGATATGGAAATCAGCGTCGATGGCAAGAGGCTCGCTCCGGGAAAGGACTTCTCGATGCGCGAGTTCTCTCCTGGGGTGCACGGAGAATTCCCCCTCTACTTCGTGGATACCCTCAACTTCGACGCCGAGCGCATCTATGCCGACCTGCAGAAACCCGAGAACAAGGGTTGCATGGTGGTCTGCGACTTCCTGTACACCTACAAACACCGCAAGGTCTTCTCCCGCATACTGAAGGGAGGAGAGCTGCCCAACACGGGCGTAGTGTACACCTGGGCGGGGCCCCTCAAATTCTATAAGGCCTACGGCGAGAAGGTCGTGGACAAACCTATTATCTGGGTAGTTCCCGAAGCGATGGAAGGCGCCAGGACCATCAAGACCGCGATAGACAACAAGTTCCTCTCAGGCTACGGGACCGAGAACGTGATTGCCAAGGTGAACGGACGCAGGCATGACAGCTGCTACGTTTTCACTGCCCATTACGACCACCTGGGCAACCTGGGTCCCAAAGTGTTCTACCCCGGAGCCAATGACAATGCCTCCGGAACCGCGACCATAATCACCCTGGCGGACTACTATGCCCTTCACAGGCCCGAGTTCGATATGTACTTCGTGGCTTTCTCGGGAGAAGATGCCAACCTGCGCGGTTCCACCTTCTTCGTAAACAATCCCGTAGTACCCCTGGAGCAGATCCGTTTCCTCTTCAACATCGACATGATAGGCGATGACAATCCCGCCATATACTGTGAACTCAGCGAGAAGGGCATGCCCAAGTTCGGGCTTTTCGACCAGATCAATAAGGAAAAAGGCTATTTCACCGCGCTGGACCGCGGGGAGTTGGCCGCGAACAGCGACCACTATCCCTTCGCAGTCAAGGGCGTCCCCTGCATCTTCTTCATGAACGAGCACGGCTCGGCCTTCCAGTACTACCATACACCGGACGATAACTACCGGACAATGAAGTCCGATAGTTACGAACCGGTATTCAAACTGGTGGTCGAGGCTATCTCAACTCGTTGCCTCTGAGATCGTAATAGCGATAGTAGCTGCCCCTGCGCACCTGGAAGATACCATCCTCGCGCAGGTGCACTTCGTCGCCCCAGATATTGAAGATCCTGTCCCCTTTCTGGTCGGCGACATAGTAGCGGCCGCTCCTCTCGTACTTGTAGAAACCGTTCCAAAGAAGCTCTATGCGGTGCTGGGACCATACGCCCAATCTGTCGCCGTCATAGTCGTACACCCTCCAGACTCCTCCTGAAAGGGCACAGTAGCACCCGTTCCAGAAGTTAACTATCTGCTCGCCGTGGATGGATGTCCAGTCGCCGTCCTCCTCGTAGATGCGCCAGTCATATCCCTTGCGCACCTTGTAGAAACCGGTGGGCAGGAGGATTATTTCGTCGCCATAGACTACGCGGTCGCCGTCTCTTTCATATACATAGACCTTTCCGCCCTTCAGCCTGACGTGGCATCCGTTCCAAAGGTTCTGCCAGTCGTGCAGGCAAGCGACCTCCGGCCTCAGGTTATGACCGTAAGCGGGGGCCTGGTGGTGGGGCGCCTGGCGGTAAGGGGCCTGGCGGTAGGGCGCCTGACGGTAAGGGGCCTGGCGGTAAGGGGCCTGGCGGTAGGGGGCCTGGCGGTAGGGCGCCTGGTGGCGCTGATGACCGGAATAACCGTAATGCTGCGCAGACGCGCCTACGGCGAGGAAACTCAATGCTATAAGTAGGAAAAACTTTTTCATAATAATGCGTTTTCCTGCTTAGTGAGCAATTACCTTGCCATTAATAGTATTCTATCTCGCGGTTGACCTCGCCGATAAAGTGCTGGCCGTGCTGGAATGCGGGTTCGGTGGACTCTTCGCGCTGTATCCAGTTGCCGTGGGCGTCGTAGAAATATTTGATGTAGTAATCGTTATATTCCTGGTCGGCAGAGAAGTAAGCACGCTGGAAGCGGATGGCGTCCCCGTTGCTGTTGTAGAAGTAGTTCGCCCAGAACTGTGCCACCATTCCCTGGGCCTTGGGCTCGGACATCGTTGCGGCAAGCAGGACTCTCGGGTGGCTGAGGAAAGTCCAGGTCTTAGCCCCTCCGTCGACGCTAAGTTCCGCAGGATTACCCTTGTCATCGTACTTCACCGCAACCTCGCTCTCGGCGCAGGAGACGGGCAGACCGTTCTCGTAGGCGATATGATATACGGAGACCTCGGGGGCACTGCCATCCTGGTTGCGGCAGTATGTATCCGTAATGACCAGATTACCGTCGGGCTGGAAAGCGAAAACTATATCCTCCCGTTCGTAGTAGAATGGAGAATTGTCCAGATAGTGAATGGCAGAGAGGTCCTTCCATATGGACAAAGGGAAGTTCTTCCCGCTCACCCAGCCCTCCTGGAATTCTATCCAGTTGTATGCGGCGGTAGCGACCAGCTTGCCGGTATTGCCATATTCGTAAGTAAAGGTGCGGCCGCCCTCGGCGTCGCTGCCGTAGCTCTGTTCGGATTTCACGCGACGGCCCTGCGCATCGTAGCTGTGTACCCATCTGACCTCCATATAATTGTCGGTGGTGTTGTAGTACTCCTCCTTTACCATATGACCGGCCTCGTCGTAATAATACTTGTCGTATGTAGTATAAGTGCTGACGTACCAACTCTTCACCGGGCCGCGAAGGCCGGCCTTCTCCCTGTCGGTACGCTCGTAATAGGGTTTCGTAAACCACGACTCGGCAGGCATGGCCCCGGCATACATGCACTGGGTAACCTTTAATTTCTTGGTCTTAGTTCCGGCACTGATCACCAGTTCGGCTTCCCGGGCGCTTGCCTTATCGTTGGCAGAGATGGCCACGAACACCTCGGCGTAGCCACTGCCTTCGGCGGGCTCGGGCTTGCACCAGTCCTGGGAGGCAGTCACCTTCCAAGCGGCGGCGGATTCGCCGAGAGTCACGGAAAAGCGAAGCATTACGGTATCGATGTCGCTCGCTACCTTGTATTCAGATTGTACATCTATAAGACGGATGTCGGTCTTGTCTTTGGAGTCACCACCGTTATCGGGCCCGTCAGTATTGACCGGATCGCAGGATACGGCGAAAAAAACGGAAGGAACGACTGCTAGTAATAAGAGAAGCCTTTTCATAAATCACTTATACTTGGTTAACTCGCCAAATATAAGCAATTTAGCTAACAATAGCAACCCCGAAAACATTGTCCACCGCAAGGTAGATATGATAGAAGGCTTCATCTCCCAGTTTGGAGTAGCGGCCTACCAAGGCACGGACGGCGGTCATCATATAACTCTTCTCGGAAGCCCATTCCGAAGCGGACGATGGCTTGAGCCCATCCTTCGAAGCAGCGAAACGGAGGAACGCGCTTTCCAGGCCGGCGGAGTCGAGGTACTTGTTCAGCGAAGCGAAGTCCCCTATCGCCTGCAGCTGGGCCTTGTGAGAGTCGAACCACCAGGACGCGAAGCGCATAGCGGTCGCCTTCTTGTTGCAGGCCACATAGAAATTGGATGCCTTGGTGGTATCTATGGGCACGAATATGTCCGGGATTATCCCTCCTCCGCCATAGACGGTGCGACCGCCTACGGTGTGGAAGGCCTCGCTCTTATCTACCTTGACGCTGTCGGCGTTGAGCATCTCCCCGTCCCTGTAACGGTAGTAGATGTCGTAGGCGTAATCCTCGCTGCTGGAGTAGGGTTTCTGTATGCAGCGGCCGGAAGGTGTATGGTAACGGGCTACGGTGATGCGAAGGCCGCTGCCGTCGTTGAAGTAGAGAGGCTCCTGGACGAGGCCCTTGCCGAACGAACGGCGACCTATGATCTTTCCGCGGTCATTGTCCTGTATGGCCCCGGCGAAGATTTCGCTGGAGGATGCGGAATTCTCGTTGATAAGCACGTCGATGGCAATGTCCTGCATCTTTCCTCTGCCGGAAGCGGTGTAGTCCTGGCGGCTGCGGTTGCGGCCCTCCAGATAAACTATCAGAGCGTCCTTGGGGAGGAACATATCGGCGAGGTAGAGCGACTGGTCGAAGAAACCGCCGCCATTGTCGCGGAGGTCGAATATCAGCCGCTTCATCCCCTGCGAGAGAAGTTTCTCGCTGGCGGAAAGCACCTCCTGGTAGGTCGTCCGCGCAAACTTGCCCAGACGGAGGTATCCTGTGGTATCGTCCACCATAAAGGCAGCGTCCACGCTGTTTACGGGTATCTTCCCGCGGGTTATCTCGAAGGGCACGGTCTCCCCGTCCCTGAGGACGGTCAGATGGACCTTCGAACCCGAGGGGCCGCGCATCTTGCGGACCATGCTGTCCTGGGGGAAGCGCACCCCGGCTATGTTCTTTTCATCGACCTTGAGTATGCGGTCTCCCGGCTGGAGGCCTATCTTTTCGGACGGGCCTCCGGGGATGACCTCAAGCACTATGGCCGTGTCGTTGGGAACGTTGAACTGAATGCCTATGCCGTCGAAATTGCCGGCCAGTTCGGTTTCGGATTCTTCCAGTATGGCCGGTGGCATATACACCGAATGCGGATCGAGGGCGCCCAGGGCGGCGGAGATGGCGGCATCGGTGACCGCCTTGCGGTCCACGGTATCGACATAGTTCTCATCCAGCGACTGCAGCACAAGGTTCAGCTTGCGCCAATCCTTGAATTCGGTTCGCAGCATACGGCGGTTTTCCTGCGCTTTCTGCACGGTCAGTACCGACAGGGCACCCACCAGGACGCCCAGCAGGGCCACCCATACGGAAGAATACTTTCTCATTCAGCTTCTACTTTTTCTACTTCGATTCCGGCGCGGCTCAACAGCTTCAGACCATCGTCGAGACGGTACTCCTCGCTGTAAACCACCCTCTTGATACCGGACTGGATTATCAACTTGGCGCATTCTATGCACGGAGAAGCGGTCACGTAGAGTGTGGCGCCCTCCGAAGAATTGCCGGACTTGGCTACCTTGGTAATGGCATTAGCCTCCGCGTGCAGGACGTAGGGCTTGGTGACGTTATTGTCCTCACAGTCGTTCTCGAAGCCCGAAGGAGTGCCATTGTAGCCGTCGGAAATAATCATTTTGTCCTTGACGATAAGGGCACCTACCTGCCTGCGCTTGCAGTAGGAGTTGGTTGCCCAAATCTTGGCCATCCGGATGTACTTTTCGTCGAATTTGTTCATTATTTGTTCCTCTGATACAGATATCGTTTGATGCTCTTCTTAGGCGTACGTTCGAAATCCTCGGGCATCAGCTCTATCTTGCGGAGCTGGGCGTAAGAGGGAAGGAGCTTGTTGAACTCGGGCAGGCTGCCTACCAGACGTTCTTCCAGCTGCTCGTGGTCCAGGCCGTCGTTCTCTCCCTGCTGATAGTCGGGATAGATGAGGGCGGTAAGGCCGCCGCCATCCTCGATGACCAGGGAATCCACCACATAGGAGGCGTTGTTGATCACGGCCTCGAGCTCCTCCGGATATACGTTCTGTCCGTTGGCGCCCAGGATCATGCACTTGGAGCGGCCGCGCAGGTAGAGATATCCGTCGGCATCTACCACGCCCATATCTCCCGTCTTGAACCAGCCGTCGTTGGTGAAGCATTTGCGGGTCTCTTCGCGGTTCTTATAGTAGCCGAGGAAGACGTTGCCGCCCTTGATCTGCACTTCGCCGGGGATCTTGTGGGGATTAGAGGAATCGATGCGGATCTCGCAGCCGGGGATGGCCTTTCCGCAGGAGCCCTTGCGGGAGCGGAACCACTTTTCGTAGGTTATGATAGGGCCGCACTCCGTCATTCCGTATCCCACGGTGAAGGGGAAGTGGATCTTGCGGAGGAAATTCTCGACTTCGGGATTGAATGCGGCTCCGCCGAGGATGACCTCCTCGAAACGCCCGCCGAACGCAGTGATGAGCCCGTCGCGTATCTTTTTCTGTATGGCCTGGGCCAGCAGGGGAACGTACATCATAGGGCGGGTGCGGTCGGCTATGGGCTTGAGCTGGGTCTTATAGACCTTCTCCATAATGAGAGGCACGGCGATGATGATGTCGGGGTGTATCTCCTGGAAAGCCTTCATAATGATCTTGGGGCTGGGGACGCGCGTGAGGAAGTGCACGTGGCAGCCGAGGACCATCTCGTATATCAGTTCGAACATCAGGCCGTACATATGGGCGGAGGGCAGCATTGCCACCACGTCCGAGTCGCAGGTCATCTGAGGTTCGGCGAAATATGCCAGATTGATGTTGGTGTAGAGCGAACGGTAAGGAAGCATCACGCCCTTCGAGAATCCGGAAGTGCCGGAAGTGTAGTTGATGAGCGCCAGTTCCTCGGGGCTGTCTTCGTAGTACTTGATATCCGAAGGCTTGAAACCGTCGGGATACTTCTCGTTGAAGGTCTTGGTGATGTTGTCGCGGACAGCCGTCAGCGATTCGCTGCGGGAGTAGAGATAGGTGAAGTTGTTCATAAGCACCACGACTTCGAGGCCGGGCATCTCGTTCTCGGTGAGCCCCTCCCACTCGGTTTCCCCTACGAAGAGGACCTTGGATTCGGAATGGTTCACGAGATAGTGGACGTTGGCCGACTTGAATTCGTGGAGGATGGGCACGGGGACGGCTCCATAGGTAAGAGCCGCCAGGAAGCATACTCCCCAGTTGGCCTGGTTGCGTGAGCAGAGGGCGACTTTGTCCCCTTTCTGCAGGCCGCACTGCTCGAAGCAGATGTGCAGCATCGCTATCCTTTCGGCCACCTCGCGGTAAGTGAGCGTACGACCCTGGAAGTTTGACAGGGCCTCGCGGTCCCAATGCTCCTTGAAACTTTTCTCAAAGAGCTTGTTGACGGACTTGTACTCTAATTCAGTTGACATTAGTGATTATATTATTGTTGTCAGCCACAAGGCTGAATTTTCCACTTCGGAAGTAATATTTGGCCTTTTTCGGCATTCCCTGGGCCGTTTTACCCTTGCAAGCATCAAGCCAGGCCGCCACGTCGGAGGCGCTGCCTGCAGCCGTCCAGTTCCCCCGGCCAGCCAGGAATCCCTCGTCCGTTATGCGGAAGGCTTCCCCGAACAGCGCGGGAATGAATCCCGGGTAGGGATTTTCCGCCGGGGCGGCGGAGGCGCGGGAGCGCCGGGCACTGCGCCAAAGCAGCACTTGGTGCCCATCCCAGTCAAGCCTGGCAACTTCCTTCAGGTCCTGCTCGGCCATCCAGGTCTCCGGATTCTTGCCGGAAGCCCTCTTCAGCGAGGCCAGCCTGCCTTTGTACCGGGACAGGTCCGCCCGCACGTCCAGGCATTCCTTCCAAGCCTCGTTGTAGGCCTTGCAATCCTTCAGGGGCAGGCATACGACCATATCCAGCGTGTCGGGAATGACGGAAGAAAGCTTCATCTCCCCTGCCGGAAGGCCGGAGAACATCTGGGCCATATACGACTGTTTGCCGTCGGTCCAAGGATGCAGTACGATACCCTCGCCGGAGGGGCCGTCCAGATCCGCCACGGTCCAGGCTGCAGCGCCGGAGACGAAGCGCACCAGGTCTTTGCGGGAGAATCCCATCTCTAGTTTGCGGGGCAGCCAGCGGGAGGCGCTTCCGTTCTTCAGCATTATCCTTGCGGACCCCGGTCCATCTATGGACAGGGCTTCCTTGAAACCAGGGGCGTCCAGTATGGATGCACCGGATTCTATATGGCTCCAGGCTTCGTCGATGGAAGGGCGGGAGGTGCTGAGCAGGAGAGCTGCGCGCTTGGGGAGATGGTCCCCTGTGTAGAGCGCGTGCAATCCGAGTTCCTGAGCCTGGGAAAGGACCTTCCTGACGGCCTGGGAAGTATCGGCATCGGCCTTGCCGGCATCTATGGCCAGCAGCGGCACCAAGGCTGCGCTATAATCGTAAGACAGCACCATTTCGGCGCTTCCCAGCCTGCCATAGTCCACGCGGCGGAAGATGGAAGTGCTGTCCAGCAGGAACTCCAGGGCGGAACTGCAGTGCGGGAAGTGCATTACGGCAAGCGAACGCGAAGGCACGGACCGCATCAGAGGGGGAATATCCCGGGAGATATTTCCTGTGCAAGCCCAAAGCATAGATACCGCCAAAACTGTTACTACTATCCTTCTCATTCCATACACGTCAAGTTTACAAAGATAAGTTATTTTATTAAATTTGTAGGAACTAATAATAACTCACATAATGAAAAAGCTCTGCTATCTATTGATGATTCTCTGCTGCATTTCCGTGACGGATCTCGATGCCGCAAAGAAGAAAGCCAAACACGTCGTAATGATAGGCATCGACGGCTGGGCCGCAAAGGCCGTCCGCGAAGCCGCTCCCGAAGACATTCCCAACATCACTTATCTTATGCAGCACGGCAGCTGGACCCTTTCCAAGCGCTCCGTGATGCCCTCCGCCTCGGCAATCAACTGGGCCTCGATGTTCAACGGGCTGCCTACCGAAATGCACGGATTCGACAAATGGAATTCCACCAAGGGCACCATTCCCTCCACGGCAGACAACGGCCGCGGCATACCTCCCACCATCTACACATTGATAAGGGAGCAATACCCCAACGCCGAAACCGGCATAGTCTATGACTGGGACGGTGTGGGAGCCGTCTGCGACAAGGAATCCGCCTCTTTCGAGAAATACATAAACACCTACCACGGCAATACCGATATGACCCTGGAACAGTACACCGAAAACGGGGCCGTCTATATCAAGGAGAAGAAACCTTTCTTCTTCACGCTGTACTATGGCATTCTCGACAACACGGGGCACAACAAGGGCTGGTACACCCCCGAGTATATGCAGGTCCAGAAAGATCTCGACAGGAACATAGGTATAATAATCCAGGCGATAAAGGACGCGGGCATCTACGATGATACCGTCATAATCCTCTCTTCCGACCACGGCGGAAAGGGCAAGGGCCACGGCAAGTTCAGCCTCGAAGAGCTCGAGACGCCTTTCATCGTTTGCGGAAGGAAGGTCAAGCAGGGCTACGAGATTCCCCTGCATATGATGCAGTACGACACTCCTGCCGTCATCGCCGACATCCTCGGGGTGAAGATCCCCGCAGACTGGCGCGGACACGCGTTCAAACAGATTTACAAGTAATTATTTTTCGTACGCCGCAGGAGCTACTCCGTAGTACTCCTTGAAGGCGCTGGAGAAATAGGAGGCTGAAGAGAACCCGCATTCCTGGGCGACCTCGCTTATGCTGTGCGTCCCGTCCTTCAGCATTCCCGCAGCTAATTCCATCCTCATCGTCTTTATCATATCCGATGGGGATGGACTGTTTTCTGCCTTGAGCTTACGGTTGAGATGCACGCGGCTGATGCCGAATGCGGCAGCCACATCCTCCACTCCGAAGTCGGCGTTGCGGAAGTTCTCCATCACCAGGGTATAGACCTGCTCGTAGAAGGAGCCCTCGACGGGCTCGGGTTCTGGCCCGGGTGCCGGTTTAGGAGCCGGCTTGGGTTCTGCCTTATGCTCCGGTCCGGGTTTCGGTCCGGGCTTAGGGGCAGGGGTTTCCACCTGGGCGGCCGTCGTTTTCCTACGGAAAAATATTACGGACAGACAGATGAGCAACAAGATTGTTAGCAGCACCGGCACCCAGTAAGGGACGGTATGTGCGGCTGCGGGAGCAGGGCTCGGCGCAGGCGCGGCTTCTTCTTTCATAACCGGGCCAGAGAGGGCTGCAGCGATGTTTCCGGGCACTTCCGACTGCTTGACGAAGCCCGAGAAGGAGCTGTACGAAAACACGTCTCCGCAATCGTCCTTGATCCAGAGCAGGCCGTCGTCACCGAAGGTCAGGGAAACAATATTGTTGCTCTGAAGGTCCCCTTTTTCGACGGTATATGAGAAGGCCTTTCCGTTCTTGCCCACCCGTACCAGCCCCCTGGCCGAGGTGGCGATCCAAAGGGAGCTGTCGGCAGGGCTAATTGCCGATGTGTTAATGTTTTGTGATTCTGAAACCATGTTTCAAAAATAAACACTATATTTGGAAAAACAAAAATTTAGAGATGAGAAAATTCCTTGCCCTTGCCGCAGCTTTATCGTTTTCCCTTTTCCTGAATGCCAAAGAATACACCGTCGCCTCGCCCGACCAAGGGCTGAAAGTGACCGTGCAGACCGGGGAAAAACTTCTCTGGAGCATATCCCTCGATGGGAAGGTCCTGCTCTCCCCTTCCGAAGTTTCCCTCAATCTCGGGGACGGAAGCACGATGGGCTCCGGGACCAAATTCCGCAAGGCGGTGCGGAAGAGCGTCTCCCGCACGGTAGATGCCTTGTTCTTCAAAAGGTCGTCCGTCCTCGAAGAATACAATGAACTCCGCCTCCAGGCCAGGGATTTCGATTTCGTGGTAAGAGTTTTCAACGACGGTGCCGCATACAGGTTCGTAACCAGGAAGACCGTCAACATCGTAAGCGAAACTGCCGACTTCGTCTTCCCCGAGGACCATACAGCCTGGGTTCCCTACGCAAGAATCAGCCGGAACGGAGATCCGTTCTTCAACTCGTTCGAGAATCACTACGAGCGCATCCATCTTTCCGAATGGGACAAGACCAGGATCGCCTTCCTGCCCATAACGGTCAGCGGCACAGACGGAGTCAAGCTCTGCATCACTGAGACCGATCTCAGGAACTATCCGGGAATGTATCTGAGCAATGCCGATGGCGATAAAAAACTGCAGGCCGTCCACGCCGGCTATCCCAAAGAAGTCGAGCAGGGCGGGCATAATATGCTGCAGGGCGTGATAAAGGCCCGCGAGCCTTACATCTACCAAGGCGAGAAGGGAGCGGACCTGCCCTGGAGGGTGGTGGTAGTTGCCAAGGAAGACAGGCAGCTGGCCGACAACGACCTGGTATGGCGCCTGTCAGCCCCTTCTACGGGGGATTATTCCTGGGTACGCCCCGGAAAAGTGGCCTGGGACTGGTGGAATGACTGGAACATCACCGGCGTCGATTTCGAATCCGGGGTCAACAACGACACTTACAAGTACTACATAGATTTCGCGTCCGAGAACGGAATCGAATATGTAATCCTGGACGAGGGCTGGTCGGTCAAGAATGCTGCCGACCTTATGCAGGTGGTCCCGGAAATCGACCTTCCTATGCTCTGCAAATACGCTGCGGAAAGAGGAGTGGGATTGGTGCTGTGGGCTGGATACTGGGCCTTCAACCGCGATATGGATGCCATCTGCGAGCATTACTCCAAGATGGGCGTGGTGGGCTGGAAGATAGATTTCATGGACAGGGACGACCAGCGTATGGTGGCCTTCTATGAGAGGGCGGCACGCACCGCTGCCAAATACCATCAGTTCGTGGATTTCCACGGAGCCTTCAAGCCCTCGGGGCTTACCCGCACATATCCCAACGTGCTCAACCACGAGGGTGTGGCCGGCCTCGAGAACCTGAAATGGGCAAAAAAGGGATACGACCAGGTAACCTACGACGTCACCATCCCCTATGTCCGTCTGGTGGCCGGGCCCGCCGATTACACCCAGGGAGCTATGCGCAACGCCACCAGGAACAACTACTACCCCTGCAACTCCGAGCCTATGAGCCAGGGCACACGCTGCCGCCAGCTGGCCGAATACGTGGTCTTCGACGCACCCTTCACTATGCTCTGCGACTCCCCCAGCAACTATATGAAAGAGCCCGAATGCACCGCCTTCATTGCCTCCATTCCTACGGTATGGGACGAAACCATCGCCCTTGACGGCCGTATAGGAGAATATGTGGTGATGGCCAGGCGCAGCGGTTGCAAATGGTATCTGGCAGCGATGACCGACTGGAACGAAAGGGATATCACCATCGAAATCCCCGCCGGCATTCCTGACGGTGCCGAGGCCACGCTCTGGCGCGATGGCGTAAACGCCCACCGCAACGCCCAGGACTACAAGAAAGAGAAGGTCCGCATCCAGGGCGGAAGCATCTCCGTCCACCTCGCCCCCGGCGGCGCCTGTGTGCTGGAATTCTGAATGAGTCAAAAACGAAAATGCCAGGCTGTATGCCTGGCATTTTTCGTAGCCTCTACAGGAATCGAACCTGTATTTAAGGTTTAGGAAACCTCCGTTCTATCCGTTGAACTAAGAGGCCATACTGCGGCCGATGCCGCAATCAATTACTTCTCGTCCTTGACGATGATCTGACGTCCGCGGTAGTAACCGCACTCAGGACATACCCTGTGATACATTACGGTAGCACCGCAATTAGGGCAGGTAGCAAGAGTAGGAACGGGAGCGAAATCGTGGGTACGACGCTTGTCCCTGCGCTGCTTTGAAAGTTTGTGTTTCGGATGTGCCATTGTTCTATATTTTATTTATTGTTATTTCAAAATGTCCTTCAGCGCTGCGAATGGGCTGCTGCTTGCTGCTGCCTCCTCTGACGCCTCCTCGGTACTAAGGTACTTCAGGGCCTCGGGATTGCACTCCCCTTCGGGATGCACCCTGCGCATAGGCAAGGAGATGCAGGTGTAATCGTACACGAACTGGGTCAGATCCAACTCGGGAGAGCCATCGGGGATCATCACGATCTCCCTATCGCCGGCATCGGCCGTTTCCTCTCCTTCGCCGAACTTCACGCTCAGCTTGAAACCCGTATCGACTCCCAGTTCCAGCTCCTCCAGACATCTGTCGCAGAGGACGGTGACCTTTCCGCATATGGAAGCATCCACACCGAAAAAGCGCAACGACTTTTCGACGTGCACGTCCACCACGAGATCCGCATCGAGTATCTCCGAGTTTCCGCAGTTGCCAAAGAACTTTCCATCGGCACGCCAGTTAAACTGTGTGCCGCCTTGTGTCAGGCCACTAAGGGGTATAACAAAGGGTTGCAAAGGTACGAATTTTTTTTCTATTATCAATCAGCGTTGTCACTATTTCTTTTACGCGCAAGGGGATCCAGCAGAATCTTGCGTATGCGCATATGGTGAGGGGTGACCTCCACGAGCTCATCCTCCTGTATGTATTCCAAAGCCTCTTCCAGAGAGAATTTGATTGCGGGAGGCAGGATGATTTTCTCGTCGGAACCGGCGGCACGCACGTTGGTGAGCTGCTTGGCCTTGCAGATATTGATGTTCAGGTCGCGCTCGCGGGTATGCTCGCCCACGACCTGTCCGGCATAGATTTCCTCGCCGGGTTCGACGAAGAAACGGCCGCGGTCCAGCAGCTTGTTCATAGAGTAAGCCTTGGCTTCACCGGTCTCCAGCGACACCAGGGAGCCGTTGCTGCGGTGCTCGATCTCTCCCTTGTAGGGCTGATAATCCTTGAAGCGGTAGGCAACTATGGCCTCGCCCTGGCTGGCTGTAAGCAGGTTGCTGCGGAGGCCCATCAGGCCGCGGGTAGGAATCTCGAACTCGAGCAATGTCCTATCCCCGCGGGGTTCCATACGCAGAAGGGCGCCCTTGCGGCGGGTGGATATCTCTATGGCCGCGCCGACGAATTCTTCCGGAACCTCTATCGACATCTCTTCGATAGGCTCGCAGCGCTGCCCGCCTATGGTCTTGTCGAGCACCTTAGGCTGGCCGACCTGCAGTTCGAATCCCTCCCTGCGCATAGTCTCGATAAGCACCGAGAGATGCAGCACGCCACGGCCGTAAACCACGAAGGAATCGGCGGTGAGGCCGGGTTTGACGCGCAGCGCGAGGTTCTTCTCCAGCTCCTTCTCAAGACGGTCCTTGATGTGGCGGGAGGTGACGAACTTGCCATCCTTCCCGAAGAAGGGAGAGTTGTTGATGGTGAAGAGCATGCTCATCGTAGGCTCGTCCACGGCGATGGGCGGCAGAGCCTCGGGATTCTCGAAATCCGCAATGGTATCTCCGATTTCGAATCCGTCGATACCTACCACGGCGCAGATATCTCCGCAACCGACGGCATCTATATTGGCCTTGCCCAGACCCTCGAAGGTCATGAGCTGCTTGATCTTATGCTTCTGGATCACGTCGTAGCGCTTGCACAGGCTCACCTGCTGGCCGGTACGGAGTGTACCGCGGGTAATCTTGCCGACGGCGATACGGCCTACGTAAGGGGAATATTCCAGCGAGGAGATGAGCATCTGGGGAGTACCCTCCACCACTGCGGGGGCAGGGACTTCCTCGAGGATGACATCCAGCAGGGCGGTGATGTCGTTGGTGGGTTTGCGCCAGTCGAGCGACATCCAGCCCTGTTTCGCGGAACCGTAAACAGTCTTGAAATCAAGCTGTTCCTCGGTAGCATCCAGGTTAAACATCAGGTCGAAGACCTCTTCCTGCACCTCGTCGGGACGGCAGTTGGGTTTATCGACTTTGTTGATGACGACTATGGCTTTCTTGCCCATCTGGAGGGCTTTCTGCAGCACGAAACGAGTCTGAGGCATACAGCCTTCGAAGGCATCGACCAGCAGCAGCACGCCGTCCGCCATATTGAGCACGCGCTCGACCTCGCCGCCGAAATCGCTATGCCCGGGAGTGTCTATGATATTGATTTTTACATCCTTGTAAGTGACGGATACGTTCTTGGCGAGGATGGTGATACCGCGCTCGCGCTCCAGGTCGTTGTTGTCAAGGATGAGCTGCCCGAGATTCTCCGGCTGACGTACCAGGTTGGCCTGATAGATCATACGGTCCACCAGGGTGGTCTTACCGTGGTCGACGTGGGCAATGATGGCTATATTCCTTATCTCTTGCATATACGTGAAATTCAGGGCGCAAAGATAGCAAAAAAAAATGAAGGCTGGCGTTTGGCCGGCCTTCATTATAAATTATTTGCGGACTCAAATTACTGCTTCTCGATGATGACAGCACGGTTGAGTTCGGGAGTTGCGAACCTGTCCTTACCGTTCCACTCGACTACGGTGATGTTCTCGCGGCTTACGCCGAGCTCATCGATGAGAGCGTAGACGGTCTTGGCGCGCTCTTCAGTGAGCTGCTTGTTGCGGGCCTTGGAACCGGTGCCGGTGTCAGCGCTACCGTTAAGGGTGAACTTAACGTTGTTGCCACGGGCGATGATGTTCTTGATAGCGTACTCGGCGTGTGCCTTCTCGGTCTTGGTGAGAGTGCTCTTGCCAATCTGGAAGTAAACGATGACGGGCTCGTCGAAGAGACCATCGACATTTGCCTTGGCAGCCTTCTTGGCTTCGTCAACAAGCTGCTTTGCCTCGTCCTCAGCCTTCTTGGCAGCGGCGTTGGCATCGTCAGCAGCCTTCTGTGCGCCGGCGACCTTAGCCTCGGCAGCATCCTTAGCGGCGTTTGCAGCAGCGATAGCGGCGGCAGCAGCGGCAGCGGTGGTGCTTACGCGGGTCCAGTCAGCACGGTTGAACTTGTATGCTACACCGAGGGTAGCGTAAGGGAAGGTGACGAACTTACCGAAGTTGGCGCTATACCTGATACCAGGAGCAAGGTTAGCACCGATTTCGAGGTTGATGTCGAAGTTGTCGCAGAGACGGAAGTTGTTGATGATACCAGCCTCAACTCCCCACTCAGCACCAGCGGCCTCATCCTTGAGGACACCGACACCTGCGAAAGGAATGACATCCCAGATGCGGCACTCTTTGTAACCGGCAACGAGGTTGGAGAAGTGGAGGAGAGCGTCAGCCTTGAAGAAGTTGAAAGCCTCTTTGTTTCCATCAACCTTGTTGTTGAGACCACGCCATCCGAAACGGAATCCGTATTCAGGGGAGATCCACTTGCCGAGATCAATCTGAGTTGCAAGGCCAGCAAATTCAAAACCACCCTTGGCGATATCCCAAGTGGAGTTTACGCCACCTGCGAGACCGACATACCAGTTGTCGAAGAACTTGTTGGTTTCATAGCCACCGAATTTGGTGTTTCCATTCTCATCCTTGTTGGTTTCCTGCGCGAAAGAAGCAACGCTGATAAGAAGAGCGGCAGCAATAGCAAAAAACTTTTTCATACTTTTTTTGTATTTAGTTAACTAAAAAAATTAATACAAATCTTGCCTACAAACGCGTATAATCGCGTTGCAAATATAGAAAGAATATATTAAAAACCAAAAATATTAACACTTTATACACACTTTATATAACTTTTATCTGATCGGTCCTCAACCAACCCTCCCTTCCGTCGGCCAGACGGATCTTGCTCCAATCGCCTACGGAGTCAAGTAATTCTAACTCAGTACCTTCGTGCAAAATGAACAGATCCTTGGTGTCGGAACCGGACGGAGCGCTCCTTACGGAAACCACCGGACGGGTCACCACGGCATCGTCGGCCCTCATAAAGTCGCGCTTCTGCCAGGCGGCGAAGCTAAGTGCCAATACCATAAGCACAAGCGCAGCCGCGCCACCGAAAAATCCCCATTTGCGGGCCCCTGAACTACGGGAAAGCAGGAAAATGAGCACGAGGGCCAGGACGGCGGCCAGCAGCACGACGCTGATCCAGGCCCAGGCATCGGAAGGCAGGCACCAGCAGAGCTTCCGCATCCATCCCTTCAGGAAGAACTCCGGCACGGAATCTATCCTGTCCTGCGTCAGCGAGCGGGCGAACTCCAGGTTGAAACGGGCATCTCCATAGGAAGGATCGAGTTTGAGAGCGCGGGAATAATATAGTATGGCATCTCCGATGCGCTCCTGGCGGAAGTATGCATCCCCGAGATTGCAGCAAAGTTCGGGTGAACTCAATCCGAGGGCCTCGATGGCGGACCAGGCGCGGGCTGCATCTTCCCAATTGCCGTCGGCATAGGCAGAGACACCCACGGTCCAGAGTGAATCCGGATAGGAGGATGCGGCCTGGGCCGAGAAGGGCAGCACCAGCATCAGCAGGGCCAGCACGGCCCCGGCGGCGGATTTGTTCTTTTTCATGGAGGAATCTATGGCGGAAATGGCCGAAACGGACTTCTCGTAGAGGGAATTCATTTCGGTATTATCGGCTGCAGGGGCGTAGCGGGCGTATTCGCAGGCATCGAGCAGACCGGTGAAATCGGAACTCAGAGCTTCCGGGACCCCGGCCTCGAGCAGTTTGGACGCAATTATGTCGTGGCTCTGCTCGCCGGCATCGAGGGCGAACTTGTCGGATATGAATCCCAGCAGGGCCTTGTGCAGCTCCTCGTAGAAGGCTGTGGAGAGATTCTTATGGAGGAATTCCCCGGCCAGGGCAAGGCGCTTGCGGGCCATCTTGGTGGCGGCGCGGTTGCGGCTGCCGGCCACGTCGGCGCGGCGGGCGGCGCTACGGCGCAGCAGGTACCAGGAGACGGCCGCGGAAAGAATCATCAGCACGGCCAGCACCCAGAAGAGAGCGGAGAACACGAAGAAGCGCCCCTCTCCCGAAAGGGCGGGAAGCTTGGTCGAGATGAAACGGATGTCGCTTCCAAGGTCCTTGACGTCGCGGCGGGTCTGCACCAGCTGGCCGCCGGGAGCGGCGGAAGAACTCTCCATACCGGCTCCGCGGGCAACGGAAAGATGCAGGGGGCCGGAACTGAGGGTGACATACTTGCCGGTGGAAAGGTCGAAGTAGCTGTACTCCACGGGCCCTATCTCGAAATCCCCATGGCTGCGGGGGATGAAGGGATATTCGAATACCCGGCTGCGGCCGGAATCGGTGGATTTTACGTCATACACTTCGAAATCCGGAGGGAAGGATATCTTGGGGGCGGTCAGCAGGGGAAGATTCCCGCTGCCGCTCACCGTCACCTTGAGCGAGGCGGCTTCGTGGGCCTTCAGCGAATCCCTGGTCAGTGCAGCCTTGAGCTCGAAACGGCCTACTCCCCCGCCGAAAGAGGCCGGGGCACCGGCGGGCAGGGAAGAGACGTGCAGGACGACAGGCTGGGTGCTGACGCGCTTGCGGACCTGCCGGTAGCTATCCTGGAAGAAACTGTCGAAGATGCTCCCGGATGATGAGGATGCCGCGCGGACGTTCACCAGGCAGACCAGTTCTGCCGGATCTATGGTGAAGTCCCCGGGCTTCTGGGGTATGAGGTTCCAGCTGCGGATGACGGCGGTGTTGAATATCTCCCCACCTACGTTCTCCCTCTTGAAATCTATGTTCGAAGGTGCCTGCAGTTCCTGGCTCCAGAATCCGTTGAAAGAAGGGAAACGGGCATCCTCGAAACCTGCGATGTTAACCCTCTGGTAGAGCTTGAGGGTGGCGGTGATCCCCTCTCCCACATACGCCCGGTTCTTGTTGACTATCAGGCGCATATATATGTCGTCGGAAGATATGGACGCGCTTCCCTGCGCCGCGCTGCTGCCCGACGCGCTCCCTTGTTGCCTGGCGGAGCCGGACTGGCTCTTGGCGCCGCCTCCCGAAACCACTTCTATGGTGAAAGGCTTGGAACTCAAGGTCTTGCCCTGCACGGTGGCGGTAGCGGCCGGCAGGCTGAAGGAGCCGGCGTGCACGGGCATCAGCACATAGGTATATGAGTTGGTAACGCTCTTGGAGCGCTTGCCGTTGACTATGCTGGTGGAAGAATATGTGCTTTTCTGAGGCCCCCAGACAAGTTTGAAGCCCTCGCCGGGGTTCCATTCGAACGAACTGACGGAGTGTTCTCCTTCGACGGAGAAGGTCACGTTGAACTGCTCGTCGGCCGCCACCAGATTGGGGGCATCGACACGCAGGGTCTGAGCGCCCAGCCCTATGGCCGGGAAAAGCAATGAAAGTATGAGGATCAATCTTTTCATAGGTTACCAATACTTCTCTTTGAACCGTGATTTGGACTTGTCGACCTTGGACTTCTTGTCATCTACCTTCTTCTTGGTCTCCCTGTCCATTCCCTCGACAGCCTGGAGCATCTGGGAGGCTTGCATCGGCGACAGCCCTTCTCCATCCACCTTCGGGATATCATAGGACTGGGGCACTTCTTCAGGTTCCGAATCGGGGTCAGGTTCCTGGCCGCCGCCGTCCTGCCCGTCGTCCTTGTTCTTGTCCTTGTCCTTGTCCTTATCGTCGTTGCCGCCCGCAGAACGCCCCAGCTTGCTCTTGGCATACACGTAGTTCTCCTTTGCATCCATATCGTCCGGATGCATCAGCAGATACTCCCGGAAGGCCTTCACCGCCGCGCCGTAATCCTGGTTCTTGATGGCGGTATCCCCGAGATTGAAATAGTAATCGTCGGCGCGGTCGTGAGCAGGTGCCGTTTCCTTTATGGTCTCCAGGGCTTTTGCCGCGCCCTGGTAATCCTCCTGACGATACAGCGACGAGGCGAGGTTGTACTCCCCCGCGAACGACAGGCTGTCCTTAACGACGGCCCTGCGGTAATCTATCTCCGCATTCTTGTAATCTGCCTTGCGGAACTTGCGGTTACCTGCGCGCACTTCCTTCCTGTCGACCTGGGCCGAAAGGGGCAATGCGGTGAGGATCAGCAATATGCACAGTATTCTTTTCATTCGAACAGCCTCCTTTTCCAGCGCCTGGAACCTATCAGCATCTCTATGACGAAGAGGACCAGGGCTATCGCGAAGAAATACATATATTCCTCCTCATATTCTTCGAAGACGACCGACTTGTAGGCCTCCTCTTCCAGTTTCCTGAGATCGTTGATTATGGGATTCAGGCCGAATTCTTCGTTGCCTGCGTGGATGTATGCCCCCTTGCCCGCCCGGGCGACATTCTTGAGGGTCTCTTCGTCGAGATGGGTTACCACGATGTTCCCTTCCCTGTCCTTGAGCAATTCCCCGTTCACGGAGATAGGCTCCCCGCGCAAGCTTCCCACGCCTATGGTATAGACCTTGATTCCCATCCCGGCGGCCTGACTGGCAGCTTCCACCGGATCATCCTCGTGGTTTTCGCCATCGGAGATGACTATGATGGCACGGCTCTTTTCGCTCTGGGCGCTGAAGCCGCGTGCGGCCAGCGTTATGGCCTCGCCCAAAGCCGTTCCTTGCACCGGCATCGACTCGGTGGTGATGCTGTTCAGGAACATCTTGGCGGAGATATAGTCGTTGGTGATGGGCAGCTGCACGAAGGCCGAGCCGGCAAAGATCACGAGGCCTATGCGGTCCTTCTGCAACTTGTCGGTAATACGCGATACGGCGAGCTTGGCACGCTCCAGACGGTTGGGAGAGTAGTCCTTGGCAAGCATCGAATTGGATACGTCCAGACATATCATTATCTCCGCCCCGCGGGTTTCCTTCTCCTGCAGCTTGGCACCGATCTGCGGACGCGCCAGACCTATCACGAAGAAGAGGAATGCCAGGTCGAAAAGGACCACCCGCACCCAGCCTTTGGCCCCGGACCAGGAGGGCATCAGCTCCCTTACGAGATCCTCGTCGCCGAGGCGGCGCAGGCGCTTCTTCCGCTGCGAGCGCATCAGCGCGTAGAGCAGCGGGATCAGGGGCACCAGCCAAAGCAGTGCGAGGTATTGATGATTAGCGAATATCACCATTACGGAAGCCTCCTTATCGATAGTCTCAGGGCAAGTTCGAGCAGCAGGCAGACAAGCGCCCAGAAGGCGAACTTACCAAATAGTTCTTTATAGACGGGGAAGCTGTCCACGGTGGTGCGGGCCTTCTCCATCTGGTTTATCTCCGAGTAAATCTCGGCAAGCTTGGTGTTGTCGGTGGCCCTGAAATAACGGCCGCCGGTACTTTCGGCGATCTGCCCCAGCAGATCCTCGTCGATTTCCACCGCCATATTCCTAAGCTCCACTCCCCAGGGAGTCATCACCGGATAAGGAGCCTCTCCGTGCTTGCCCACTCCGATGGTGTAAACCCTTATCCCATACATCTTTGCGAGCTCGGCGGCGTTGAGCGGGGTAATCTCCCCAGTATTGTTCATACC
>JAEEGH010002785.1_pt1 | contig 46691 bp, 40 predicted proteins | sample 9134181 | NCBI WGS metagenome assembly JAEEGH01 (sample SAMN16246544, study PRJNA631951) | gut metagenome | biome: gut microbiome; feature: rumen; material: DP-attached | host: Bos | place: Iran: Karaj | collected 2018-10
TCGAGGGAATGATCGAGAAAAAGTTTGATACGGTCGAGGGATATTCCGGTTTCCTTCTTGATGGTTTCCCCCGCACCACAGCCCAGGCCGAGGCTCTCGACAAGATGCTCGCCAAGAGAGACACGAAAGTCACAGGTGTAGTGTCCCTTATGATCCCCGACGAGATGATAAAGGAGAGGATTAAGCATCGCGCCGCTATTGAAGGAAGGGCTGACGACGCCTCCGATGAGACAATCTCCAACAGGATCAAGACTTATCATGAGAAGACTGAGCCCCTCGTTGAGTATTACAAGGCCTCAGGCGCCTACAACGAGATTGACGGCACCGGCACCATCGAAGAAGTGCGCAAGCGCGTCCACGATTTGATGGAGACCCTTTAGAAACATTTACAAACCAAAGATTTATGGCTAGACGCTTCTGTTTGGTCTTGCTGACCCTGATAGTTATTTTCACGCCAGCGGCCGCACAGGAGCCGCTACAAAAGATGATTGAACGGGGGTTCGAAAGAGCATCCAGACAGTCATTGATACTCGCTCGCAACCTCCAGGACAACCCCGCGGCTCTACCTCGCACTTTCGAGAACGGCACCCTTAAGACCACCGGTTATAGTGGTTGGGTCTCAGGATTCTTTCCCGGGGTTCTCTGGATGCTTTACGAGGAGACCGGGAACCCGGAGTTCAAGGAATATGCCCAGATGTACACCGACCGTGTTGAGCCGGCAAAGAAACTTACCAACACACATGACCTAGGGTTCATGCTGATGTCCAGTTTCGGACAAGGCTACCGGCTGACTGGAGACCCTCATTATCTTGAGGTGATACACGAAGGGACGGACAACCTGATGACAAGGTGGAATCCATTCCTCGGCGTCATGAAATCCTGGAATGAGAACGCCAAGTGGAAGTATCCCGTCATCATAGACAATATGATGAATCTCGAGATGCTGTGCTTCTGCAGCAAGATGTTCGGAGACCGGCATTATGCGGATGCAGCGGTGAAACATAGCAAAACCACCATCAAGAACCATTTCCGTGAGGACGCCTCTACTTGGCATGTGGTCTCTTATGACCCAGTGGCCGGTGGCGTCCAGGTCAAGAACACTCACCAGGGATATTCAGACGACAGCGCATGGGCAAGAGGCCAATCCTGGGGCCTTTACGGCTATACGATGATGTATAGGGAGACTCTTGATCCCGCCTTCCTTGAGCAGGCGAGGAAAATCGCCCGATTCCTCTCAAGTCATCCTAACCTTCCAAATGATAAGATCCCATGCTGGGATTACAACGCCCCGGGAGCTCCAGACACCCAAAGGGATGCGTCAGCGGGAGCCATAATGGCCTCCGCGCTCATCGAACTAAGCCAGTTGGATCCAGGTCCTGAATCGGCGGGATGGTTGGAACTCGCTATACAACAGCTGCGTACCTTAAGTTCCCCCGAGTTCCTGGCCGAGCCCGGAGAGCAAGGAGGATTCATATTGAAACACAGCGTGGGAAGTCTTCCCGGCAAGTCTGAGGTGGATGTTCCTTTGACCTATGCCGACTATTACTATATCGAGGCTCTTGGGCGTCTGAAAAAGCTACTTGAGCGACCGGACGGTATCGCCGACAGAAAGATTTGGGTCGATGCGCTCGTTAAGGTGGCAGACCCCGTCATCTCGAACCTCGCTGCCGGGACCCTTCGCGAGAATATGCCTTATGAGACCAGGAACACGCAGCCCGGTCATCAGGACGTGTCATATTTGGAGGCTGTAGGCAGGACAATCTGCGGCATCGCCCCATGGCTTGAACTTGGCCCGGACAACACTGAAGAGGGTCAATTGAGAGAGCATTATATAAAATTGACAGTTAAAGGCCTTGCAAACGCCGTGGATCCTTCCTCACCTGATTACCTGACATTTGGCAAGAAATCAGGGCCACAGGCTCTTGTGGATGCCGCTTTCCTGGCCGAGGGAGTCTTAAGAGCTCCCACCCAGATATGGGGACGACTGGATAAGAAGACGAAAAAGAGGCTTGTGGAGGAATGGAAACGCTCCAGGGAAACAATCCCAGGTGAGAACAACTGGCTCCTATTCGCCTCCACAGTCGAGGCCGCACTTCTAGAGTTCACCGGTGAATATGACAAGGATAGACTCTTATATGGTGTCAAGCGCTTCAGGGACGACTGGTACAAGGGTGATGCCTGGTATGGTGACGGAAAGGACTTCCATCTCGACTACTACAACAGCCTTGTTATCCACCCCATGCTGACAGATGTCCTGAGAGTGATGGACAAGCACGGAATCGACGGCTCCGACTTCCTACCTGAGCAAGAGAAACGTCTGGGACGTTTCGCCGCTGAGCTTGAGAGGATGATCTCGCCAGAGGGCACTTATCCGGTAATAGGACGATCAATAGCCTACCGTTTCGGCTCATTCCACGCCCTCGCGGATGCGGCATTGCATCATCTGCTTCCAGTTAATCTGAGCCCCGCACAAGTGAGGTGCGGCCTTACAGCAGTGATAGCGCGCCAGATTTCCGCACCAGGCACATTTGACGGAAATGGGTGGTTAAGAATCGGTTACGCAGGATCTCAAATCCAGATGGGAGAAACCTATATCAACACCGGCAGCGTATACCTCTGCTCGACAGCTTTCCTTCCGTTGGGTCTCCCTACAAACGATCCATTCTGGAGCGCCCCAGCCCGGGACTGGACCTCACGCAAAGCTTGGAACGGCGTCGACGTAGGCCTCGACCATGCGATGTAAACAACCAAATGATATTGAAATGGCTGACAGCAACTTCATAGATTACGTCAAGATATATTGCGCCTCGGGACACGGTGGTGCGGGTTCCATGCATCTTCACAGGGCCAAGTACGTGCCGAAGGGTGGACCTGACGGCGGCGATGGTGGCCGTGGAGGTCATATCATCCTGAAGGCAAATCCCCAGTTTTGGACGCTGATCCATCTGAAATACCGCAAGCATGTTAAAGCGGATAACGGCGGCCATGGAGAAGGTGGACTAAGGACAGGGAAGAACGGACAAGACATCATTCTGGAGGTTCCCGTCGGAACTGTGGCAAAAGACGCTGAGACTGAGGAGGTTCTGTTCGAGATGATGGAGCCTGGCGAGGAGAGGATTCTTTGCAAGGGTGGCCGTGGAGGTCTCGGCAATAACAATTTCAAAACCGCCACCAACCAAACACCCAGGTACGCACAGCCTGGTGAGGAAGGAGAAGAAGGTTGGTTTATCCTCGAGCTTAAACTCCTGGCTGACGTAGGCCTTGTGGGCTTCCCCAACGCTGGAAAGTCTACCCTTCTCGCCGCTATCACAGCAGCCAAACCCAAAATCGCAAACTACGCTTTCACTACTTTGGAGCCCAACTTAGGAATAGTAAAGTATTATGACGACAAATCCTTCGTCATGGCCGACATTCCCGGCATCATTGAGGGCGCCCATGAAGGAAAAGGAATAGGCATAAGGTTCTTAAGGCATATCGAACGCAACTCAGTGCTTCTCTTCATGGTCTCCGCTGAGGAAGATGACATAGCCGCCGGATACCGGACCCTGCTTAACGAACTCGAGGAGTATAATCCTGAGCTACTTGACAAAGTGAGGGTTCTGGCTATCACGAAATGTGACCTCATCGACAAGAAGATAGAGTCTGAGATTGAGCCTACCCTCCCCGAGGGTATACCTCACATATTCATCTCATCTGTCTCCGGAGAGGGGCTGAAAGAGCTCAAGGACATGTTATGGTCAGCGCTTCAGTCATAGGCACCCTGCACCAGACTGATCAGGAACTGACTCTGGCCATAAATAGCTGGAGCACCCCATGGAGTGACAGTTTCTGGACTATGATGTCGGACATCAAATTATGGATTCCGGCGTATATCCTGTGCGCTGTTTTCTTATTCAAGATGCTAGGATGGAAGAAAGCCCTGATTGTACTCGCTTCCGCCGCTTTAGCTTTCGGAATGTGTGACCAAATCTCCAACCTTGTGAAGCATTCGGTCTCCAGGCTGCGTCCATGCTACTCCTTTCCCATGATAGAGGGAGGTTTGAACGTGCTTGAGAAGAGAGGCGGTTTCTTCGGATTCTTCTCCGCCCATGCGGCGAACGCTTTCTCGTTCGCGGTCTGCATGATACTCGGCTTCTCTAATGATAAGGCGCACTCCTACAGCGCCTTCAGCAAAGGAATAATAACGTGGGCGACCCTTGTCTCCATAAGCCGGATCTTTGTCGGTAAACATTACCTCGGAGATGTCATAGTTGGAGCCTCTATAGGAATAATGATAGGCTACCTCATCGGCAGCCTATCAAACCTGATAATCAGGAAATATATCGACAGAATCCCCTCTCCTACAACTCTGGAAGAGCCTTCTCCATCTGGATTCCCCTCGAACCCTTGACAAGGATCGTCGCACCGCTGACCGGATTAGCCCTCAGCCAAGCGGCCAGTTCCCCGGAATCGGCGAACCAGAACACATTGTCCTTTTCCTTGCCAATCAAGGCTTTCCTGAACTCTTCACCTACAAGACAAACGAAATCCAACCCCATGGACAGAACTTGGGCGAGAACTTTCTGATGCTCAGCCAAGGACTCATCCCCAAGCTCACGCATATCACCAAGCAAAGCCACCTTACGGTCAGCCTCAACCTGGACAAGATTGTCCAATGCGGCAGCCATGCTGGTGGGATTGGCGTTATAGGCGTCTTCAATGAGGATATTCCTTTCGGTCTTCTCCATCTGGGAACGGTTATTCTTGGGAATATATCCCTCAATAGCTTTGATTCCTTCGTCGAGTGGGACACCGAAATGGAGACCGACCGCCAAAGCCGCGGCGACGTTCGTGGCATTATATGCCCCGGCAAGATGGGTCTCAATGACAAGACCACCCGGAAGCCTCATCCTCAGGAACGGATGCTCGGCGCTGGAAGGAAGGGTCTTCGCTTTCATTAATGACAGTCCATAAGGGATATAACCTCCTGATGGCCAACGATCGGCGGCCATGGCTGTAAGATCAGGGTCGTCTGTATTTACAAAAGCCTGTCCTCCGTGAGCGGCGAGATAGTCATATAACTGTCCCTTTGCCCTTTTCACTCCCTCAAAACTACCGAAACCGAGCAAATGGGCCCTGCCGACATTCGTTATGAGCCCGAAGTCAGGCTCACTTACGCCCACAAGCCTGGAGATATCGTCCGGATGATTGGCACCCATCTCAATGACCGCCAGCTCAGTCTTATCATCAATGGTAAGCAGGGACAGAGGCACACCAATATCGTTGTTGAGATTACCACGGGTCGCTGTCACATTGTATTTAGCTGAAAGCACAAGAGTGATCAGCTCTTTCGTGGTAGTCTTACCATTTGTCCCGGTCAACCCTATGACAGTCAACCGTTTACCATTAACAAAGGTATTCTCCCTATGATGACGGCCAAGAGCCTGTAGGGCCTCAAGAGTATCTGGGACAGGTATGATCCTTTCATCTCCGGAAACAGCGGCTGTGGATTCCTGGTCCACCACCGCATATTTCGCCCCGGCCTCAAGCGCTTTAAGGGCGAATTCGTTCCCGTTGAAATTCTCGCCTTTCAATGCTATGAAAAGCTCTCCTCCTGAGATGTTCCTGCTATCAGTCGTGACGCGGGAGCATTCTTTATACAGAGAATATAACTTCTGGATATCCATCATTTAAACTACTTGCTGCCGGTACTTCCCCAGCCACCGGCTCCTCTTTCAGTCTCAGAGAGGAACTCGACATCCTCCCACTCGACCCTCTCATGACGGGCCACGACCATCTGCGCTATTCTCTCCCCGGGAACAAGCTCGAAAGGCTCGTTGGAGAGATTGACAAGAGATGTCCGCAACTCACCACGGAAATCAGCGTCAACAGTCCCGGGAGAGTTGATGACAGTTATCCCTTTCTTGGTAGCCAAGCCGCTACGGGGCCGTATCTGGGCCTCATAACCTACAGGAAGTTCAATGAATATACCTGTCGGGACGAGAACCCGGTCCAATGGATTGAGGGTGATCGGCTCATCGATATTCGCCCTCAAATCCATACCGGCGGATGCCTCTGTGGCATAGAACGGATCAGGCCACTTGCTTTTGTTGACAATCTTGACCTTCAGCATGACTATTCTGTTTCTTCCACTGCCTCAACAGGTCCCTCCGCCTTATCCTTATCAGGAATGATGAGGTTGAGGATAACACCCACGAGAGAAGCGAGACCGATACCGGCGAGCGAGAACTTGCCGAAACTGATGATAGCTCCACCGATGCCGATGGTGAGGACCAGGGAGGCGATGATCAGGTTGCGGGTCTTGTTCATGTCGATCTTGGCCTTGACCATGTTATTGATACCCACTGCTGCGATGCTTCCGAAGAGAAGGAGCATGATGCCTCCGAGTACCGCGGTAGGTATTGTCTGGATCGCTGCTCCGACCTTTCCGATGAGAGAGACGATAATAGCCGAGAGAGCTGCGATTCTCATGCAGGAAGGATCTGTAACCTTAGTGAGAGAAACAGCACCGGTGACCTCGGAATAAGTGGTGACAGGCGCTCCACCCAAGAAGGCGGCCAGCATACATGCGAGACCGTCTCCCATCATTGTGCGGTGCAGTCCAGGATCCTTGATGAAGTCTTTCCCCGCGATCTCACTGATGGCGTAGATGTCACCGACATGCTCAATGATCGGGGCGATAGCGACAGGAGCCATGAATATTATAGCCTGCCATGAGAAGCTCATCTTGGTGAAATGAGGCAGTGCGAACCACTTGGCCTGAGCCAGAGGTGAGAAATCCATCCCGGATCGGTAGAAAAGGACAGCGGCAATATAACCGGCGATGGCGCCGAAAAAGACAGGAATAAGCTTGATGAGTCCCTTCCCCCAGATCGAGCAAGCGATCGCCACAAGAAGGGAAATGATAGCCAAAACCCAGTTCTGGCTGGCCATGTTAACTCCCGTCCCGGCAAGCGAGAGACCGATCAGGATGATCACCGGACCAATCACGATAGGAGGGAAAAGTTTCTTGATGAAGCTGATACCGAACAACTTGACCAGCAAACTCATCAGGAGATAGACCACACCCACGGCCACAAGACCGCAGAACATTCCAGGCATTCCGTAAAGCTCAGTCGCCTTCACGATCGGAGCGATGAAAGCGAAACTACTTCCCAAATAGATGGGGACTTTTCCTTTGGTGACACCATGGAACAACAAAGTTCCAAGACCGGCGGCGAGCAGCGCTATTGCTGGATCGAAACCGACAAGCAGAGGAACCAGAACTGTGGAGCCGAAAGCCACGAACATGAACTGAATGCCTACTATCGTACGCTTCAGTGGAGTTAATGATTGGGTTGCCATATAAAACCAGTTATTTGGATGCTCTTGAATAAAGGAACGCCGCCACCACACCGAAAATCACATTTGGCAGCCATAGCGCCACAACAGGGATCATCGCCCCTGAATAAACAAACATCTGGCTGAAACGGAGGAACAGTATATAGGTGAAACTCAAAGCGATTCCTATTCCGATATTGAGACCGATGCCTCCCCTCCTCTTCCTCGATGAGAGACTGGCCCCCATTATGGTGAGAATAAACGCCGAGAAAGGCAAGGCGTAACGGGTATGCTTCTCGATCAAGGCGTACATGACATTGGAGTCTCCTCGCAATTTCTGCTGCGAGATGAGGTTGTTCAACTGGCCGATCGGAAGAGTCTCAACAGTGTTCTTATTACGATAGAAGTCGGTGACAGTCAAGCTGATGACAGTGTCTATCTTACTACCGGAGCGGACATGGTCCTCAAGTCCCTCAGTGAAATCCCTAATGAAATAATTGTTCAGCGTCCAACTACCTGAAGTGCTGTCCCATACGGCAGTCTCGGCCGTTAGCTTGCTGACCAGTTTATTGTCCTCTATGTCTTCCAAGGTGAAGCCGTAAGCGGTGTTGTTCCATGAACCGAAGGACTCCACATAGACGAACTTGCCGGTGTCTATCTGATAATGGACATTACTGGTACTGAATGGGTTACGATGCTTGACATAAGTAGACTCAAACTTAACCCTCGTCACATTCGCCCTGGGGATGATCCAAAGGCTCAACGAGAGGGACAAGAGAGCGATCAGGGCCGCAGAGATGATATACGGTCTCATCATCCTCCGGTAACTCACTCCACACGAGAGGATGGCGATTATCTCGCTGTCCGCGGCCATCCTGGAAGTGAAGAATATGACAGTTATGAACACGAACAGAGGACTGAACATGTTCATGAAATACGGGATGAAGTTGACGTAGTAGTCAAGGATGATGGCTTTCAGAGGAGCCTTGTTCTCGACAAAATGGTTGATCTTCTCACTGATGTCGAATATGATGACGATGGCGATGATAAGGAGCAGCGCTATAAAGAAGGTCAGGATGAACTTCTTTATGATGTATTTATCTATCCTCTTCAGTATCGGTTCCATATCCTACAGTCTCGCGCTGACTTTTTTTACCGCGGCTTCTTTCCACGAGGAGAAATCACCCGCCTCTATATGGGCCCTGGCTTGACGCACAAGGTCGAGATAGAAAGCGAGATTATGCTCTGACGCTACCATCGCGGCGAACATCTCCTTAGCCACGAAGAGGTGGTGGAGGTATGCCCTGGAATAATCCCTATCAACAAATGATGTACCGTCCGGGTCGAGAGGAGAGAAATCATCCGCCCATTTGGCATTACGCATATTCATGATACCATTCCACGTGAACAGCATCCCATTTCTCCCGTTACGGGTCGGCATGACGCAATCGAACATATCCACTCCCCTAGCGATCCCCTCAAGGATGTTGGCGGGAGTGCCGACTCCCATGAGATACCTAGGCTTGTCTTCAGGAAGAATCGGACATACAAGCTCAAGCATCTCGTACATTTTCTCCGTGGGCTCCCCCACAGCGAGACCTCCGATAGCGAATCCTCCAACAGCCGGGCTGTCTCCGGCTAGGGTCCTGGCGTGATCCACAGCGCGTTTCCTCAACTCTGGATACACACAGCCCTGTATGATAGGGAACATCACCTGATCGTAACCATACAGAGGCTCAGTCTCAAGGAAACGTCTGAAATACCGTTCCAGCCATCCCTGGGTGAGCTTCAATGATTTAGCGGCATATCGCTCATCAGCGTCTCCGGGACAACACTCGTCCAGAGCCATCATGATGTCAGAACCGATGATCCTCTGGGTGTCCACATTGTTCTCAGGGGCGAATGTATGCCTTGATCCATCGATATGGGACTGGAACCTGCAGCCTTCCTCCGTGATCTTCCTGATCTGTGTCAATGAGAAGACCTGGAAACCGCCGCTGTCAGTCAATATAGGCCGGTCCCAAGACTCAAACTTATGGAGTCCTCCAGCCGCCCGGAGAGTCTCCAGACCGGGACGTAAATATAGATGGTAAGTGTTCCCGAGTATAATCTCGGCCCCCACATCATCCCGCAAATCCTTGTGATACACGCCTTTGACCGACCCGACGGTGCCGACAGGCATGAAAATAGGGGTCTTGACCTCACCGTGCCCGGTGGTGAAGACTCCTGTCCTTGCCCCGCTATGCGGATCTTTCGCTATCGTGGTGAATCTCATTCTTTGCGATTTGATTTTCAAATATAGCGATTTTTACGCTAAAAACTCTTATTTTTGTTTGGATGTGAACATCTCTGACAATCATAAAAAAACAATAAGGATAATGAACAACAAATCAATCACCCTCAGACTGATTCTGATGAACTTTCTTGAGTTCGCGGTCTGGGGAGCCTATCTCACTTCCCTCGGAAGATACCTGGGTAATATCGGTCTTGGAAACCAGATCAAGTGGTTTTTCGCCATGCAGGGTATAGTCTCGATTTTCATGCCCACCCTTATGGGTATCCTGGCCGACCGTAAGATACAAGCCCAGAAAGTGCTGTCGCTTTGCCATCTGCTTGCGGGTATATTCATGATCGCCGCGGGAATGTATTGCCAAAAGTCCTCCGGGAGTGTGGCGTTCGGACCTCTGTTCGTCTTCTACAGCATCAGCGTGGCTTTCTTCATGCCCACAATCGCTCTTGTCAACTCAGTGGCTTACAACGCCCTTGAGTCCGTAGGCAAGGATCCCGTGAAGGACTTCCCCCCGATCAGGGTGTTCGGAACCATCGGATTCATCATCAGCATGCTCTGCGTCAACTGGATAAAGATCGGAGGAACCGCGATGCAGGACTCCTACACTCAGTTGATAGCATCGGGAGTTCTCTCTCTTATCCTGTGCGCCTACGCCCTCACGATGCCCCCTGTACCGGTCAAGAAAGGAGAATCAGGGCAGTCCCTCACCGAAGCTCTCGGACTCAAGGCATTCACATTGTTCAAAGACAGGCAGTTCGCTGTCTTCTTCATATTCTCGATGCTACTCGGAGCGGCGCTTCAGGTCACTAATGGTTACGCCAACACTTTCCTAGGCTCTTTCGCCGCCGATCCGTCTTTGGCCAACACCTTCGCTGTCAAGAACTCCAACGCACTGCTCTCGATCTCACAAGCCTCCGAAACCCTGTGCATTCTGCTCATCCCCTTCTTCATGAAGAAATTCGGAATCAAGAATGTTATGCTCATCGCGATGTTCGCCTGGGTGTTCAGGTTCGGCTTTTTCGGCCTCGGATCACCCGACATGCCGGGTGTCATCCTGTTCATCCTCTCCTGCATCGTCTACGGTGTAGCGTTCGATTTCTTCAACATCTCGGGTTCCCTTTATGTCAATGAGAACACGACCACAGACATCCGCTCCAGCGCCCAGGGCCTGTTCATGCTCATGACCAACGGACTCGGAGCTTCTATCGGCACACTCGCTGCCGGATGGGTGGTCGAGAAATGCGGTTGCTTCACCAACCCTGCCGGCTGGGCGAAAGCCTGGTACATCTTCGCCGCCTACGCCCTAGTAGTCGGAATCTTGTTCATGATCCTGTTCAAGGATCCGAGGAAGATCGCGAAGGCTTCCCCGGAGGCTGGCAGCGTTCAAGCTTGAAAATACGACTTCCGGACATATAGTACTTGATGTCATAACATCGGTACTCATCGTGATTCCTGACCTTGTGGTAGGATGTGACGCAATCAAAGTTGTATCCCATCTGCCCGAGGTCAGGAATGTCGATTGACGAGATCCCCGACTCCAGCAGGGACTCAAGGATGGAGTAGTTACGGTCGATCGCCCCTATTGTTTTCATCCTCAGCCCCTTAAGGTTCCCATTCTTTTGATAGTGCCACCTGTTCTTGCAAGACGTGGAACAGAATCTCATGTCCCTGCGCCCATAAGGAAGGACATCCCCGCACTCAAGACACCTCTTCCCCTCATTGTCATCTTCCTTGTATCTCATGTGGCCAAGATGATAAAAAGGAACCTCTATTCCAAGGAAATCCCAGGGGTATAAGGCGAAAAATGATGATAAGTTTTTTTTTATATGAGCATAAGAAAAAGCCTTTATCAAAAGAACAGAAAAACTTTCGGGGATTATCTTCACAATCCTTTCAAATACGGTTCCCCGGCGCTATTTTAGCGCCTGTAACCAACGTTAAACTGAATTATGGAACAACTGAACAAAATCGAAATCCGGGGGAATGTCGGCAACGTCAACATTCTCAAGGTCGGAAACACGAGGGTAGCTCATTTTTCCGTCGCCACTAATTTCGCCTACAAAGACCGCAATGGTGAGCCTGTGATAGAGACCACATGGCACTATGTCACAGCATGGGAAGGTAACAAGGGAATACCTCCGTTTGACATTATCGAGAAAGGGTTCCCGATCTATGTCTCAGGTCGCCTTAGAACACAGAAGTACATCGCCGGGGATGGATCCGAGAAGACCAGTTACGACATCATTGCGAACACAATTGAGGCTGTGGAGACGAACATATCACCACAAATGTCTTGACATCAGGAATATCCCGATGAAAGGCTTGGGGAGTGAGAAAGTGGGGATTTCATCGGGATTTTTAGGTTATTTAATCTATTACTTCAATTAGCAATTTTGACATTTAATCAATTGAATACAAAGTAATTAATACATATCAGATAAATTAATTTTACAATAAATTGCAAAAATATTTTTGGAGATTAAAAATAATTATTTATTTTCGCGGTACAATAAGGCCTACAGGAAAAGGCTGGTGGCCGCCGAAGCGGAATTCCTTGTGTCGATCAAGGCCGTCAGGCAGCAGCGATGCCGGATGAGTCCGCTCTCCACCATCAGAAATCCTTACCGTGGACCGAAAACGAATTCTTGCGAAAACCGCGGCCTTCTGGCCGCGGTCTTCCATTTATTTATGTGACGATTATTTATACATCCGCTCGTAGTACTTGAGATAGTCACCGCTCGTGACATTATCCAGCCAATCCTGGTTATCCAAGTACCAGCGCACAGTCTTCTCTATCCCCTCCTCGAACTGAAGGGAAGGCTCCCAGCCCAGCTCCTCCTTCAATTTAGTCGAATCTATCGCATAGCGCATATCATGCCCCTTTCGGTCCGTCACAAAGGTGATGAGGTCATCATCGGCACCCTCTGGACGGCCCAGGACGCGGTCTGCGGTCCTTATCAGCACCTTGATCAGGTCTATGTTCTTCCACTCATTGAAACCGCCGATGTTATATGTGTCGCCATCCTTGCCTTGGTGGAAAATGACATCAATAGCCCTGGCGTGATCCTCGACATAGAGCCAGTCCCTGACATTCTCACCCTTGCCGTAGACCGGGAGAGGTTTACGATGACGGATATTATTGATAAACAAAGGGATAAGTTTCTCAGGGAATTGATAAGGACCATAGTTGTTGGAGCAGTTCGTCACCACGGTAGGCATACCGTAAGTGTCGTGATACGCCCGGACAAAATGGTCGCTGGACGCCTTGGCCGCAGAATAGGGACTGTGCGGCTGGTATCGCGTGGTCTCAGTGAAGAAGTCATCCCCGAACGGACCGCCACCGCACTCTTTAGCTGATGGGTCACCCTCGGGCTTGGTGAGCTCCAATGCCCCGTAAACCTCATCAGTACTGATGTGATAGAAACGGCAGCCATCATATCTTTTCGGCTCCCAATAATCCCTGGCAGCCTGAAGCAGAGAAAGCGTGCCCATCACATTAGTCCTCGCGAAAGTGAACGGATCCACAATGGAACGATCAACATGGCTCTCAGCCGCAAGATGGATTACGCCAGTTACATCATTAGATGAGATAATCTCTCTAATTGACTCATAGTCACATATATCCGCTTTAATAAACTTGTAATTAGGCTTGTCTTCGACATCCTTGAGATTCGCCAGGTTTCCGGCATATGTGAGTTTGTCGATATTGATAATCCTATAGTTTGGATACTTGTTGACAAAAAGCCTAGTGACGTGGCTGCCGATGAAACCGGCGCCGCCCGTTATTATGATTGTCCTGTCGAATGCCATCTCTTTATTTATTCATTTTTCCCTCTTGAACCGCATCAAAAGCCAGGCGCTTACGGTATATGTCTATAGCGGTATAGATTGAAGACATCATCGAATGAGGATCCGCCTCATCCCGGCCAGCCATCTCGAACGCGGTCCCATGATCGGGTGATGTCCTGACAATCGGCAAACCGGCCGTGAAGTTGACCCCATCCTCGAAAGCCAAAGCCTTGAACGGGGCGAGCCCCTGGTCATGATACATCGCTAAAGTGGCGTCGAATTTGGCGTAATGGCCAAGCCCGAAATACCCGTCAGGAGAATATGGCCCGAAAGCCATTATTCCCTCGGCATTGGCAGCCTTGACAGCGGGCAGGATGATCTTTTCCTCCTCATCCCCAAGCAGTCCGCCATCACCGCAATGAGGATTAAGGCCGAGAACAGCTATCTTCGGCTCCACTACCCCGAAATCTCTCTTAAGGGACTCTGTCATCAGGCGGAGCTTACCGACAATACGCTCGACAGTGATAGACGAAGGCACATCCTTAAGAGGAATATGTCCTGTCACCACTCCAATCCTCAGCTGGTCGGAAACCATGAACATGGCGACATCATGCACCCCGAACTCTTTTTGGAGATACTCGGTGTGGCCGGTGTTGCCAAATCCTTCCTTCACCATCGCCCTCTTGTTGATAGGAGCAGTCACGAGCACGTCAATATCGCCGTTCTTTATGTCCCTAACAGCCCACTCAAGGGAAGTTATGGCAGCCTTGGCGGATTCTGGCGTGGACTGTCCCGGCTCCACGTAAGTGTTATCCGGAAGGCAGTTCACTATGTTGATTTTGCGTGGTTTGGCGTCCTTCGCGCTTTGGATCACATAAGTGTCCATCTGCTGGTCGATATTGTGGATATGCTTTTTATAGAAGCCGAAAATCTTTGATGAGCCATATATCACAGGGGTGAACGACTCGAGGATCCTGGCGTCCGCCAAAGACTTGATTATCACCTCATAGCCTATCCCGTTACCATCGCCCTGGGTGATACCGACGATCGGTTTCCTGTTATTTCTTTCTGCCATATTCAAAACAAACTTTCGTTATTACTTTCCGCCAACTCCTTCTCATAGCCCTCGTCATGCAAAAGCTCGTCGGCCGCACCGGATCTGGCCGCGACAGCCAGAGAGTCACAACGCTCATTCTCCGGATGACCGGCATGTCCCCTGATCCAATGGAAGGTCACGCGGTGACGCCGGTACACAAGAAGAAATCTTTGCCAGAGATCGGGATTCTTCACCTTTTTCCACCCTTTGCGCTCCCAACTCTCCAACCAGCCCTCGTTCAGAGCCTTCACAACATATGAGGAATCGCTCACGACTTTCACCTCGGCATTATCCCACTTCACAGCCTCCAATCCCACAATCACGGCGAGAAGCTCCATACGGTTGTTCGTGGTGAGAGCGAACCCAGCGCTCAGCTCCTTCTCATACTCTCCACATCTGAGGATGACCCCGTAGCCTCCCGGTCCGGGATTGGGGCTCGCGGCGCCGTCTGTGTACAAGTTTATCAACGGTTTGGCTGTGTTCATAAATACAAATATACATTAAAATTTTTGCGTGACTTCATTTTTGTGACTATTTTTGGGATTATGAATGTCCTAGTCACGGGTGCTAACGGACAGCTCGGAAACGAGCTGCGTGAGGCGGCGGCGAAATGCCGCGACAGATTTGTGTTCACAGACGTCACTTCAGTTTCTGGGGTCGAGACAGTTTATCTCGACATCACCAATGCTGACGCCGTGAGGATCATCTGCGATTCCGAGAGGATCGACGTTATTGTCAACTGCGCGGCGTACACCAACGTGGACAAGGCCGAGGACGACTCCGCCACCGCCATGCTCCTGAACAGCACGGCAGCGGGTATCCTGGCCGATGTCGCCAAGGAGAGGGGCGCCGCCCTTATCCATATCTCGACAGACTATGTGTTCCACGGCGACAAGACTATCCCTTGCCGCGAGGATTGGCCCACCGACCCGCTCGGTGTTTACGGATCCACAAAACTGCTTGGAGAGAGAAAGGTGTTGGAATCAGGATGCGACAGCATCATCTTCCGCACTGCATGGCTTTACTCCCCTTTCGGGAAGAATTTCGTGAAAACGATGCTCAACCTCACCGCCGAGAGGGACTCTCTAAAAGTGGTTTTCGACCAAGTCGGGACCCCCACCTATGCTAAGGATCTAGCTAAACTGATTATTAAAGTAATCAGCGAGAACAAACTGTCTAACACTGGAATATATCATTATAGCAATGAGGGTGCAATCTCCTGGTACGACTTCGCGAAAGCAATCTGCGAGATCGGAGGCAACAGTTGTGACATACGCCCGTGCCACACTGAGGATTACCCTTCCAAAGCACAGCGGCCACGGTTCTCTGTTTTGGACAAAACCAAGGTCAAGGAAACCTTTGGAATCGCCATACCTTATTGGAGAGATTCCCTTGTGGATTGTATAAAAAGAATCAAAGGATTATGAAAGGAATAGTGTTGGCTGGCGGAAGCGGCACAAGGCTCTACCCGATAACAAAGGGTGTCAGCAAACAAATGCTTCCGATCTACGATAAACCTATGGTGTACTACCCCATCTCGGTGTTGATGAATGCCGGGATCAGGGATATCCTCATCATTTCCACCCCCACGGACCTTCCCGCTTTCAGAAGGCTCCTAGGGGACGGAAGTGATTTCGGAGTGAGATTCGAATATGCTGAGCAGCCCTCACCTGACGGCCTCGCCCAGGCATTCATAATCGGTGAGGAATTCATCGGAGATGACTGCGCTTGCCTAGTACTTGGGGACAACATCTTCCACGGAGCCGGTTTCCAGGAACTGCTGAAAAAAGCCGTGACAGCCGCCGAGGAAGATTGTAAGGCCACTGTGTTCGGCTACAGGGTCAGTGACCCGCAAAGATACGGTGTCGCTGAGTTTGATGAGGCCGGCAAATGCCTGAGCATCGAGGAGAAGCCAAAGGAGCCGAAGAGCAACTACGCTGTCACCGGCCTATATTTCTACCCCAATGAGGTGGTCGGCATTGCCAAGACCATCAAACCTTCCGCCAGAGGTGAGCTGGAGATCACGTCCGTCAACCAGGAGTTCCTTTCCCTGGGGAGGCTCATGGTCCAGAAGCTAGGGCAGGGTTTCGCCTGGCTCGACACCGGCACTCACGAGTCCCTTACAGAAGCTTCCAACTACATAGAGACCATTGAGAAGAGACAGGGCCTCAAGGTAGCGTGCCTTGAGGAAATAGCCTTCAGAAACGGGTGGATCGACTCAGATACTCTCCTGAAGATAGCTGAAACCATGTCCAAGAACCAATACGGCCAGTATCTGAAGAATCTCGCGCAGGAATGAGAGTAATAAAGACAGAGATAGAGGGAGTGCTGATCCTGGAGCCTAGGGTTTTCGAGGATCAGAGGGGATATTTCTTCGAATCTTTCAATCAAATGGATTTCGAGGAACATGTCGGGCCTGTCGATTTTGTTCAGGATAACGAGAGCAAATCAAGCTACGGTGTGGTCAGGGGGCTGCATTTCCAGAAAGGTGAGCACTGTCAAGCCAAACTCGTGAGGGTCGTCAAAGGACGGGTTCTCGACGTCGCCGTGGACATAAGGCCTGGCTCCCCCACCTTCGGGAAGCATGTGGCTGTTGAGCTTACTGAGGAGAACCATCTTCAGTTTTTCCTTCCGAGGGGCATGGCTCATGGATTCAGTGTCTTGTCTGAGGAGGCCATATTCCAATACAAGTGCGACAATTTCTATTGTCCCTCATCTGAGGGGGCTATCGCTTGGGATGATCCAGACCTTGGTATTGACTGGAGAATACCCGCCGACGAGGTGATCCTGTCAGAGAAGGATCGCCACCACCCGAGACTATCGGAACTCGGTCAGGATATCTTGCTGTAGTCTTTTATTGAATACTTATCCTTTTTCAGTTCCGCCGCCAACGATGCGTTGACCGGATCTGAGAGAGTGGGATCGCCGGCAAGCACATGCTCGGCGTAACTCCTGGCGTCAGACAAGATGCTGCCATCATGAGCCAGCGAGGCGATATTCAAGGATATGGGGAGTCCGCTCTGTTGGGTTCCCTCAAGGTCTCCGGGGCCTCTCATTTTCATATCCTCCTCAGCCAAGTCGAAGCCATTCTCGGTAGCGCACATGAGTTCGAGCCTTTTTCTGGACTCCTTGCTCACCTTATTGCCATGCATCAGCACACAGTACGATTTCTCCGAGCCACGGCCTACCCTGCCCCTAAGCTGGTGGAGCTGGGCTAACCCGAAACGCTCGGCGTTCTCTATCACCATGATAGAGGCGTTAGGCACGTCAACACCCACCTCTATAACGGTTGTGGAGACAAGGATGTTCGCCCTTCCTCCGGCGAAAGCGTCCATGTTGAACTTCTTGACCTCGCTGGTCTGTTGCCCATGGACTATGGCGACTTTGTAATCAGGCATCGGGAACCGGCGGACAATCTCCTCGTAACCGGCCTCAAGATTCTGGTAGTCAAGCTTTTCGCTCTCGAATATCAAAGGATAGACAATGAATACCTGCCTTCCCGCGGCGATCTCTTTCCTTATGAAATTGTACATCGCCGGCCGTTTTCCCTCCCCTATCAACATGGTCTGTATGGGTTTCCTTCCTGGTGGCATCTCATCAATGACAGAGACATCCAAGTCTCCGTAAAAAGTCATCGCGAGAGTCCTGGGAATAGGGGTCGCTGTCATGACAAGGACATGAGGAGGAGCGTCTGTGGCCCCTTTGGACCATAGTTTTGACCGCTGGTCAACCCCGAACCTGTGCTGCTCATCTATGACGGCAAGTCCCAGATTGTGGAATACCACATCGTCCTCAATCAAAGCATGAGTTCCGATTATTATGCCGACAGACCCGTCCTTAAGGCCTTCGTGGATAGGCCTGCGCTCAGCCTTTGTCGTGGAACCGATCAGAAGCTCGCAGCGGACCCCTGTCGGGGCGAGATACTTCTTAATGTTGGCAAAATGCTGTTGGGCAAGTACTTCCGTCGGAGCCATGATGCAGGATTGATAACCATTCCCGACAGCGATCAACGCGGACAGCACGGCAACCATAGTCTTCCCAGATCCCACATCTCCCTGAAGGAGACGGTTCATCTGATGACCGCTCATCATGTCTGAGCGAATCTCTTTTATGACACGCTTCTGGGCCCCCGTAAGCTCATATGGCAGAGCGTTGTAGCAAGCGTTGAACGCCGCCCCGACCTTCGGCATCAGAATACCGTTATCAGCGCGTGAGCGGACATATTTCTGCTTCAGAAGGGATAGCTGCAGAAGGAACAGTTCCTCCCATTTCAGCCTGTACTGGGCTTTAGATAAGGCTGCCTGGTCCACAGGGAAATGAATATTCCTTATGGCATATTTCAAGGGAACGAGCCCTTTCTCCCTGAGGATATAATCGGGCAGCGTTTCCTCCACATCGCCTATAGCCATGTCAATAGCCTCGGCCATTAGCTTGTTCATCACCTTTCCCGTGACACCGCCGTTACGGAGCTTATCGGTGGAGTTATAGACTCCGGTAAGAACTCCGGAGAAGTTCTGCGAGCCTAAAGAAGGAGGATTGTCTATCTCCGGATGAACCATGTTCATCTTGCCATTGAAGACCGACGGCTTCCCGAAAAAAAGAAAGGTGGAACCTGGTTTCAGGCGGTCATAGGTATATTTAATTCCTTTGAAGAAAACGAGTTCCATCTCCCCGCTCGAATCCCTCACCAAGACGCTGAGACGTTGTTTCGCACCTTTTCCCGTCAGCTCCGTGGAGAAAACCTGGGCGAGAATCTGGACATAGGCGCTGCCAGACTGGACGTCAGAGATATACTGGATTGAGCTACGGTCTATGTAACGGAAAGGATATGTGTGGAGAAGGTCTCCCAAAGTGGTAACTTCCAGCTCCGATTTCAGTAGCGAGGCCCTTCTCGGCCCCACTCCCGGCAGGTATTGCACCTCCATATCCAGAGCGTTCCGTCGCATAACATGCGAATTTAAGCATTTTCCAGTAATAATGGGCAGCTAAAGCCGGGATACTACTTCCTTTTGAGGGTGACGTCGGCTTTGACTTCGAAGGTGCCTTGGAACCAGAAACTATCTCCTTTGGCAATCTGTTTGGCTGGGACAGTGACTGTTTGCGAAACGAACTGCCCCCCATTGGCATTTCCGTCTATATCATTGAAAATAAGCCGTACAGCATCACTCGGATATGTACGTGTGACGCTAGAGAATTGACCTGATGAATCCGTGTAGGTGGTGTCGGTGCGCATCCAGGTCTTTTCCCCAAAAACGCTTACAACTTGGATACCTTTGAGTTTGGCGCCTCCTGCCCCTGTGACCCTTCCTGAAACCCTGAACTCCGATGTCGGTACTCCATAAGCAGTCATCATCTGATTAATGACGGAACCTCTGGAACCTGTACCGTTCAAACCGCCATTGCCCTCAGAGTCGGGATCAGGGTCGAGACCGGCGCAAGAAGCGAATCCCAGAAGGCCGATCAGGGTGTAACCCAGCCGACGGAGATAATCATGAAGATGAAGGATATTCATAGTGGACATTTCAAAACAATTCAAATCTAATATAATAACACCGTTTTTCCAAAACCTTGCACTGAAATCCGGTTTTTGTTTGCTATATTTGATGTGCCTTGACAAAGCACAATCCCCAAACGATGGTTTCCGAACTCATTGGAAAATACATTTGGCTGATACAGACGCTTTCCGCTTCCGGAGAGCGTGGGCTCACGCTGCGCGAGATCTCGGACAAGTTCGAGAGACGGTACGACCAACCGTATTCCAGGAGAACCTTCAACAACCATCGGCTAGCGATCCTGGAAATCTTCGGGACGGACATCGTCTGTGACCGAGGGACCAACAGATACTCCATCCCATACAGTGACGAGGTCATGGACAAAGACAAAAGTGTGGGTTGGTTAGTCAACACATTCACTGTCAGCAACCTCCTCACACTAGGAAAAGAGAGGCTCTCTGGAAGGGTCAGTGTCGAAGATGTGCCTTCCGGACAGATATTCCTGACATCCATAATGCAGGCCATGGAGGACGAGAGGGAACTTGAGATAGAGTACAAGAAATACAACTCGAACCAAACCGACACCCTCCACATCCAGCCTTTCGCTGTCAAAGAGCATGAGAGGCGCTGGTATCTGGTTGCCTACTGCCATGAAAGGGCATTCAGGAACGGGAAAGAGGCGCCGAATAATGACATGGGCTCCTGGAGGGTTTATGGCCTCGATAGGATTGTCAAGCTCAAAGAATTGGACAATACATTCAAGATGCCAAGAGGCTTCGACGTCGATGCCTTGTTCCACGACAGTTTCGGGATATTCTTCCCCCGGGAGGGGCAGAAGAGCGAGACTATACGCTTGAGGGCCACAGATGAGGAAGCAAGATACCTTCGCGACCTGCCGCTACACCAGTCACAAAAAGAGGAAGGACCTGCTGAGGGAGGAGGACGATTGTTCAGGCTAAGGGTCATTCCCAATGAGAACCTGCTGATGGAGTTCTGCCGGCTTGCCGGTAGGGTTGAGGTGATCGAGCCGGAAAGTGTACGCTCAGCGGTAAGGGAGATGCTTCAGAAAGGATTAAATAACTACAAAATATTATGAGAACCAAGTCTATCGCCATCGCGGCGGCAACTGCTATGATGATCATGGGATGCGCTCAGAAAGAGCCTGCCGGGGACAAGGCCTACATAGGTCCCTCCGGAATCCAGGCCGAGAACGGGGTGATGACCCCGGAGATTCTGCTTTCCTTCGGAAGGCTTTCAGATCCTCAACTCTCCCCCAACGGGAGATGGATCCTTTACGGGGTGAGTTACACTTCAATTGAAGATAACCGCTCTTGCAGGAACCTTTTCGTACAAGAGGTAACCAAAGATGATAACGGGCTTTCTTTCGGGGATAAGATACAACTGACGAAGGAAGGAAAGAGCTTGTCCAACGCGCGCTGGAGCAAGGATGGAGGATCAGTTTATTACCTTCAGGGCGGACAGATTCTCAAGGCTCCTTTCGTCGTGACAGGCGAGGTTCCATCCCTCGGTAAGGGAGTTAAACTAAGCGATGTGGCGGAAGGCATCGGCGAGTTCGCCATAAGCCCTGACGAGTCGCAGGTTCTCTATATAAGCACGATCCCGGGTCCGGTGAAGACTCCTAAGGATTTTGACGAGGGACTTGACAAGGCCAAAGCCTATGTAACCGAAGACCTGATGTACCGCCACTGGGACCACTGGACCACAGAGCGCCCTCAGACCTATGTCGCCCCTATCAACGAAGGGACTCCTATCACCCTCGATAACTCAACGAATATCTTAGGAGAAGACGCCGGAAAATTCGAGCTTCCCCTCGAACCTTATGGAGGTCTTGACCAGGTCGCCTGGAGTCCAGACGGGCAGATGGTGGCATATTCATGCAAGAAGAAGGAGACAGGAAGGGAGTATGCTTTCTCCACAGACACAGAGATTTACATCTACAAGATAGTGACCGGGCAGACAGTGTGTGTCCAGATGGGTGGAGGCTACGACACCGATCCCGTATGGAGTCCGGACGGCACCAAGCTGGCCTTCCTAAGCATGGCGCGTGACGGCTATGAGGCCGACAAGACCCGCCTGTTCGTCGCCACTGTTGACAACCCTGGCGAGTCCGACGGACAGACAGAGGTAAAAGTCTCTGACATCCGCGAGTTGACCGCCAACTTCAAGTACAACGTAGCCGGACCGGTCTGGTCTGATGACTCGAAGTATATCTATTTCAACGCTTTGACGGAGGGTCTTCAGGCCATTTACAAGGTCGATGCCGTCACCGGCAGTTCAACTGCTGAGGCTCACACCGACAACGCCGTGGAGCCAGTGCGAATCACTCCAGATGACGCCTGGTACGATTTCAATTCACCGTTCGCCGTAGTGGACGGGACACTGCTCGCCAGCTATGCCTCGATGGAGTTCCCCACTGAACTTGTGGCGGTCAAAGAAGAGGACGGCTCTTTCGGAAGGATTTCCGACGAGAACGGGCATATTATCGGCCAACTCGAGTCCTGCGACATCCAGGAGAGATGGATCACCACTGTTGATGGCAAGAAAATGTTGACTTGGGTCCTCTATCCCCCTAAATTCGATTCCACGAAGGTTTATCCAGCCATAGAGATATTCCTTGGCGGACCTCAGGGAACCCTCAGCCAGGGATGGAGCTATCGTTGGAATTACCGACTCATGGCCTCCCAAGGCTACATCGTCATACTCCCCAACCGCCGAGGCACTACCGCTTTCGGACAGGAATGGTGCGAGCAGATCAGCGGCGACTACATCGGCCTCAACATGCAGGATTACCTGAGCGCCGCCCGTGAGATTAAGAAGGAGCCCTATGTCGGCAAATTAGCCGGCTGTGGAGCGTCCTATGGCGGTTTCAGTGTCTACTACATGGCAGGGATTCACGGTGACACCTACGACTGCTTCATCGCCCATGCGGGAATATTCGATGAGAGGTACATGTACTACGAGACCGAGGAAATGTGGTTCCCCAATTGGGACAACGGTGGTCTTACTGAATATTCATACACTCCCGGCCAGATGGGGCCCAAAGGCGACGGAAAGACTTTCGGAGGCATCCAGCAGGCCGGCTCGCCATGGAGCGACGCGCCAAAAGCCCAGCGACATTACGCTAATTCACCAGTCGCTAATGTGACCAAGTGGCACACTCCGATTCTCTGCATCCACGGAATGATGGACTTCCGTATTCCTTACGACCAAGGCATGGCCGCGTTCAACACAGCGCAGATGATGGGTGTACCTTCAAAGCTTGTGGTTTTCCCGGAGGAGAACCACTGGATCCTACAGCCACAGAACGCCCTGTTCTGGCACCGTTGTTATTTCGACTGGCTTGATCGTTGGTGCAAATAAATGCGCCTGCCGAGGATAATCATTGTGACAGCATTGCTGGCATGGACCGGGGCGAGCCCGGTCCATGCCAGTTTATTGTCCGTTAGCAAAGACTCCGCTAAAGTCAGGACCGGAAAGTGGTCCGGTAATGTGGAACTGGTATCAGGCTTCGGCTTCCTGGACTGGGGGAAGATGACTTGGGAAAATACCCATTTGCGTGAGGCTGGTACTCTTAACCTGCTATATGATAGTCCAACCTTCCAGTTCAACACCTCGTTAGGTTCCAGATTTGAGAAGAATTTCACGACTAAAGAACGGTTAATCCTCAACAGTTCTTTTTTCGGAGGAATCTACAGCGATGAAAGTAGCGACTCCAAATCCGGTTTCATCAATGCCGGGGCCAGATGGCGTCCGAACAGCAGGAACACATATTCCGTTGGAGCCAGCTTCAGCCCCGCCTGGGGCGATCAAATCAACTCCAATGCCGTTTTCACTCTTGGCAGCATCATATCCGCTGATGTGAGAGTCGAGGAAAGAGAGACAAGAGGGAAAGCATCCTCTATCAACTATAACTCCAGCCACTTCTTTCAGAACACTCGTTTCTCCCTCCATACCTCCTTCAATGCCGGAACATCCAGTAATAAGAAAACGTCAACCTGGGCGGAAGCGGTTTTGAAAGGACATGATGAACTCGAGGAAACGATTCTCGGCGACACCTACAGGCTCACTCCCCATAGCACCAGCAACAACGCCGGAGCCTCTATCACATTAAGGGATTCCACCTTAGCAGGTGTCTCTTCCCTCTTGGCTGAGGGCGGTATAAGGCTCAGGGGAAACCGCCTCCTTGACCATTACAGCGGGGCTATCCTTGTTGGGGAGGATGTGTGGCGAGACAGCGTCAGGCTAAGGGAGAACTTCAATTACCTGGAATTGTACGCTGAGCCTAATGTCAGGCTGAGCTATCACAAGAAAGACTATGGAGCTGATCTCCACACCAATATCCAATTTTACGGCAACCATCTGACTGACAAGGATAAAAAAGATAAAGTCAATTGGAGACCACCTTCTACTATAGGTAATTTCCAGTTTTTCTGGAATCCGGCTCCAGCCCATCGTTTAGCGGTTGGAGGTTCCCGTTCCGTCACTCACCCCGAATATCAGAAGATATGTTGGTACGACCGACAGGGAGCGGTAGAAGGGCAGCTGTTCAGGGGCGATCCCGATCTCAATGCGACAGTAAGAAGTTCAGCCTTCCTAGATTATCAATTGAATATCAAAAGGTTCCGTTTCACTTCCCGTTCCGCTCTCACCCACACCAGCGATGAGATTGAGCAGTTTTTCCAAACAGAGATAATTGACGGAAGGCCATATACTGTGTTCCAATGGGACAACACTGCCTACGGAGATAGTTTCAACCATATTTCCGGATTGTACTGGAACGGGAAGGTTCTCACAAGTTCCCTGCTGGCCGACTACCTTCAGGAGCGCAGGCACAAATACGAAAGCGGAGACAAGATCAAGGACAGCCACCGCTGGATCATCAGGGCGGGCGTAGGGGTTCATCCAGGGCATGGATGGGACTTCAGCGCTGACGGCACCTACCAAGGAAACATAGTCACTTTCTATTCGATTCTCAAGGAATACGTCACCGTTAATGCCAGGATATCAAAACGTCTCGGCAAGTTCACCATATCCCTTGACGGCAGGGATCTCCTGGACAGGAAAAGAGTCGTCACCTTCTATTCTGAGGACCTCATTGACTCTTGGGAAGAAGAAAGCAGGATGAACCGGAGGCTCATCCTGCTAGGTTTCAGATGGAATTTCTGATATAAGCGCTATCCTAGAAAAGATAAGCTATACCAGCCTTGGCGTAGCTCTTGATGATCTTGGACCCGTCGTCGGTAGTATCGAGGTTGAATAGACCCTGATCATATCCGAGGGTAATCTGGATCTTGCTGATGTTCAGGCCAAGTCCACCACCGACAAGAACGTTGGTACGGCTGAGGTTGCCGTCCTTGAACCTGTCGAACTTGCCAGATGAAGCGCTGCCGGCGGAAAGTTCAGTCGTAGCGGCGATTCCGAACTGGGCGGTAGGACCGGCGAAAAGGAAGAGCTTGCTGCTCTGGCCAAGGTTGAAGCCGAAGTTGAAATAGACAGGCACATTCACGTAATGTTCCCTGACCTTGGAACCGAGGTTAACACCGACAACACTGGTGCTCTCGTTGGACATGAGGAGTGAATAATACAGACCGGGAGCGATGCCGAAAGTACCGGCGATAGGAAGGTTGTAGGAAAAACCTGCATAAGCTCCGTTAGTGCCGATATCACCGAGGTCAGTTCCCTTCATTGAAATCGACTCATTGGAATGGAGGAATCCGGCGCCCACCTGCATCTGGGCGAAAGAATTCGTGGCGATTGTCATCATGACAGCGGCCGCGATAAGAGTAATGATTCTTTTCATAATCTTAAATGATTGATTAAATGTAGTACCCCCATGGCGAATCGAACGCCAATCGTAGGAACCGGAATCCTAAATTCTATCCATTAAACTATGGGGGCAATTCAGTTCCCTTTCATCAACTGCATGCAAAATTACGAAATTGAAATCAAATTATGAAATTGCAAGAATTAATCGTAATTTTGTCAGATATGAAAAAAGCTTACGTTTTTCCTGGTCAAGGGTCGCAGTTCCCCGGGATGGCAAAGGATCTCTACGAGGGTGGAGCGAAAGGTAAAGAACTGCTGGACAGGGCCGATGAGGTCCTTGGATTCAAGATTACTGATATAATGTTCAACGGCACGGCAGAGGACCTCAAAGCCACGAAGGTCACCCAGCCTGCAATATTCCTACATTCGGTTGTGTTGGCGAAGTGCCATGAAGGGTTCGCTCCTGACATGGTCGCTGGCCACTCCCTCGGAGAGTTCTCAGCCCTGGCCGCCGCCGGTGCGATGGCTTTTGAGGACGCCCTTCGTCTTGTCTCAATCAGGGCAACCGAGATGCAGAAATGCTGCGAGAAGGTTCCTGGAGGCATGGCAGCCATCATCGGTCTTCCAGATGAGAAAGTCGAGGAGATATGCTCAGGCATTGATGGGATAGTGATTCCCGCCAATTTCAATTGCCACGGACAGATAGTCATTTCCGGAGAGAAAGAAGCGATTGATAAGGCCTGCGAGGCCGCCAAGGACGCTGGAGCCAAGAGGGCTCTCCCGCTGCAGGTGGGAGGCGCCTTCCACTCCCCTCTCATGGAGCCCGCCAGAATAGAGCTCGGTAAGGCTATCCAGGAGACGGAGATAGTCGCTCCTGTGTGCCCTATATACCAGAATGTCACCGCAAAGCCCACAACGGACCCGACTCTCATCAAGGAGAACCTGCTCAAGCAGCTCACTTCTCCGGTGAGATGGACGGCGACCGTGGAGAACATGATCGCTGACGGAGCCGGCTACTTCATGGAGATCGGTCCCGGCACAGTGCTCCAGGGTCTTGTCAAAAGGATCTCTGGTGGCGCTGAGGACATCACCATTGAAGGAATATCAACACTCTAACTAATATTCACATTTCAAACGATATGGCAAAAGAAAAGAAATTCATCACTTGTGATGGTAACACCGCTGTGGCGAACGTCGCTTACCTTTTCAGCGAGAACGCCTGCATTTACCCTATCACCCCTTCTTCTCCCATGGCGGAGAACATCGACGAATGGGCAGCCCACGGGAAAAAGAACCTCTGGGGCGAGACCGTGAGCGTCACTGAGATGGAAAGCGAGGCCGGTGCCTCGGGAGCTGTTCACGGCTCACTCCAGGCCGGTGTACTCACCACCACCTACACAGCTTCCCAGGGTCTTCTCCTTATGATCCCGAACATGTACAAGATCGCCGGTGAGCTTCTTCCCGGTGTCTTCCACGTGTCCGCCCGCGCGCTCGCCTCACACGCCCTCTCCATATTCGGAGACCATCAGGACGTTATGGCCTGCCGCCAGACTGGCTTCGCCCTTCTTGCTTCCGGTTCTGTCCAGGAGGCTCAGGACATCGCCGCTGTCGCCCATCTGGCCGCCATCAAGTCGAGCGTTCCTTTCCTTCATTTCTTCGACGGTTTCCGCACAAGCCACGAGATCCAGAAGATCGAGGCTCTTGATGAGGAGGCCCTCAAGGGCATGGTGAGCGAGAAGTCTCTGAAGGCTTTCCGCGACAGGGCCCTGAATCCTGACGCCCCCGTCACTAGAGGTACCGCCCAGAATGGTGACGTGTATTTCCAGGCTGTCGAGTCCAGGAATAACGTCTATGCGGCCGTTCCTGATATCGTCGCGCGCTACATGGGTGAGATCAGCGAGCTGACTGGCCGCGAGTATCGCCCGTTCACATATTACGGAGCCCCCGACGCCGAGAACATCATCGTCGCGATGGGATCTGTCACTGAGACCATCAAGGAGACCATCGACTACCTCGCCGGCCAGGGAAGGATGTACGGTCTGGTGACCGTCCACCTCTACAGGCCTTTCGCTGAGAAGTATTTCATGAAAGTACTCCCCAAGACCGTCAAGAGGATCGCTGTACTCGACAGGACCAAGGAGCCCGGAGCTCTCGGAGAGCCTCTCTTCCTGGATGTTAAGGCCTTGTTCCAGGGCAAGGAGAACGCTCCGCTCGTGATAGGTGGACGTTACGGTCTGTCCTCAAAGGACACCACTCCCGCCCAGATCGTGGCTGTCTTCGACAACCTCGAGCTCAAGGAGCCCAAGAATGACTTCACGATCGGCATCGTCGATGACGTGACCTTCAAGTCACTCGTCCTCAAGGAGGAAATCTCAATAGTCAAGCCCGGAACAACCGAGTGCAAGTTCTACGGACTCGGCTCTGACGGTACTGTCGGTGCCAACAAGAACACCATCAAGATCATCGGTAGCCACACTCCCAAGTACTGCCAGGCTTATTTTGACTATGACTCCAAGAAGTCCGGCGGTTACACTTGCTCGCACCTTCGTTTCGGAGACCTTCCCATAAAGGCCCCTTACCTTGTGAGCACTCCTGACTTCGTGGCCTGCCACGTTCCTTCATATCTTGAGAAATACGATGTCCTCAAGGGCATCAAGGACGGCGGCACCCTCCTGCTCAACTCCCTCTGGGATGAGGCTGAGACCGTCAAGAGAATACCCGAGAATGTCAAGGCCATCATCGGCAAGAAGCATATCAAGCTCTACATCATCAACGCCACCAAGATCGCCTCTGAGATCGGACTCGGCAACAGGACCAACACCATCCTCCAGTCCGCTTTCTTCAAGATCACCGGAATCATCCCTTACGAGGACGCTGTCAAGTACATGAAAGACGCCATCGTAAAGAGCTACGGCAAGAAGGGTGAGAATGTCGTGAATATGAACTATGCAGCCGTCGACCGTGGTGGTGAGTACACCGAGGTCACAATCCCCGCCGAGTGGGCTGAGATCAGCGCTAAATTCGAGACTCCCAACAAGGACCGTCTCGCTCCAGCTTTCGTCAAGGAGATTGCCGACGTGGTCAATTCCCAGAACGGTGACTCGCTGCCCGTCAGCGCGTTCCTGCCTTACATGGACGGCACGATGCCAGCCGGTACCGCCGCTTTCGAGAAGCGTGGTGTCGCCGTCATGGTGCCCAGTTGGGATCCTGACAAGTGTATCCAGTGCAACACCTGCGCCTTCGTTTGCCCTCACGCCGCCATCCGTCCGTTCCTTCTCACAGCTGAGGAGGCCGAGAAGGCTCCCGCAGGGCTTAAGAAGACCGCTGGTAAGGCTGTTCTGAAGGAATACACCTTCGCTCTCGCCACCTCTGTCGATGACTGTACCGGTTGCGGCAACTGCGTGGATGTGTGCCCTGCCAAGGAGAAAGCCCTCGTCATGGTTTCCGCCCTCGACCAGCACCAGGAGCAGGAGAACTTCAACTGGCTCCACTCCAAGGTCGGTTACAAGGAGGATGTCGTGAACAAGGCTGCCAACGTGAAGAACTCCCAGTTCGCCCAGCCTCTCTTCGAGTTCAGCGGCGCCTGCGCCGGTTGCGGTGAGACTCCTTACATCAAGAATATCACCCAGCTCTTCGGAGACAGGATGATGATAGCCAACGCCACAGGTTGCTCCTCCATCTATGGAGCTTCCTTCCCCGCCTCCCCTTACTGCGTCAATGCACAGGGACACGGCCCTGCATGGCAGAATTCCCTGTTCGAGGATAACGCCGAGTTCGGTCTTGGAATGAAGATCGGATCCGACCGCGCCCGCGAGACTGTGGCCAACATCATGACCCAGATCACAACATGCGAGTGCTGCGGTGAGGACATCAAGGCTCTCGCCCAGCAGTGGCTCGACAACAAGGAGAACGCCGCTGTCACCCGCGAGGTGGCCGACAAGATCGTTCCTCTCGCTGAGGGTTGCAAGTGCGACTGCTGCTCAAGGCTTCTCGAGTACAAGCGCTTCATCGCCGCCCGTAGCCAGTGGATATTCGGTGGTGACGGTTGGGCATACGACATCGGTTACGGCGGTCTGGACCACGTCCTCGCCTCCGGCAAGAATGTCAACGTGCTCGTTCTTGACACTGAGGTCTATTCAAACACCGGTGGTCAGAGCTCCAAGTCCACTCCGGCCGGCGCCATCGCAAAGTTCGCCGCTTCAGGTAAGAAGATCCGCAAGAAGGATCTCGGCATGATGGCCATCAGCTATGGTTATGTCTATGTGGCCCAGGTCGCAATGGGAGCCTCTCCCGCACAATACCTCAACGCCATCAAGGAGGCCGAGGCTTACGACGGTCCTTCCCTCATCATCGCTTACGCCCCTTGTATCAACCACGGTCTTAAGGCCGGTATGGGACTGAGCCAGAAAGAAGAGAAGCTCGCCGTGGATTGCGGTTACTGGCACCTCTACAGGTACAACCCGGATCTCGAGGCCCAGGGCAAGAACCCGTTCTCCCTCGACTCCAAGGAGCCTGACTGGACCAAGTTCCAGGACTTCCTGAAGGGTGAGGTAAGGTTCGCATCCCTGTACAAACTGTTCCCCGACAGGGCTCAGGAACTCCTGACCCTCACCGAGGAATTCGCCAAGGTCCGCTATGGCACCTACGCCCGCCTCGCCGGGAAGTAGTACACTGTCATCCTGAGCGCATTCAGGTTGTCATCCTGAGCGCAGCGAAGGATCTAAGAATAACGAGGGCGCCCGAAAAGGCGCCCTCGTTTGTTTATTCCCGGCAAGGTCTAATTATGTGCTGGGGACCTTGCCTAAGGAAAGTGCCACCGAGTGGCATAGATGGCCGTTTCACCCGGCAAGGTCCCGACCGTTATTATCTACCTTACCCAAAATCAAGAGAGAGAGTAGCCCGAGCGGGGCGGCACCACGTAGTACTCAGAAGCGTTTCCTGGAAATAGCTGATTATCAGTACAATATAAATAATGTGTAGCTTATTTCACTACACATTTCTCGCAAAACATTGATTTTCAACCGCTTCCATTTTCATATGTCTACGGTTCAACCGTTACACCGCCCTCATTATCCTCATAATCATAAATCCATATTGAAGTGACAGGTATCAATAATTGATCTCAAGTACTAACCTAACAGTTCTTGAACTTCCATACAATATACGATGGATATGCTTTTTTGTATATTCCCCTTAGTCCTTTTGTCCATTTCCGAGCGGATCGCTGGTATTCATCCCTTGGGAAAGCAATTCCCTTATAAAAGTTAAATCTCTCCATATAAAGATATATACGGTCTGATGTGTTACATATCTCATACGTGGAATAATCTGTATCACAGACTCTTGAAATAGGAACTATCTCTGTGAATTTCCTAAACTCTTCACTTTTGTAAAGTCGCAAGATTGTTCTAAGCACCTTAGCTCTAAGGTGAATACCATTCTTCTCGAGAAACTCCACATAGTCTCCAGTAAGATTGTTTTCATAACGCCCCGTAAGATAGACATTGTCGTTGTATTCCAGTTTCTCGGGATCTATTACAACCATAATTTCCCAACTGCCGATTCCAAAGCCACATGCATTTGACATTCGACAATAAAGAAAACCCGGCACAAGTTGTGGATTATAGCCTTGACAGGCTCCAGGTAATGGTAAATCTCGATTACGCTTCATATGAGGTAAACTCATTTCTATAGCTCAAATCAATCTCTGTAACTCCTTTCATTATCTGGGAAAGTTGCCTCCAGTTGGGACAAATTGCTTCATACCAATGTTTCCTAGTATCACATTATTCACTATTCGTATGTTGTCAGATCGCTTTGATTTACAATGTAGACAATGACTTCGACCTGATTCTCTGGATCAACATCAGGGGTAATCCTGGTAATCCTTACCTCGTAGATGTCATCAAGACCCATGTCCAGGTATTTTGAGATGTCATGGTTGGATCCGCGAGGAATGAATCCCAGTTTGTACTCACCGTAGTAGATGGCTACCGAATAAGGGTCAAAGGGATTGTCGGCTTCACGCACCAGCTCCAATTTGGTTCCGATCTTCAGATGTTCGAAGGCCTCGCAACCTTCCCAGTAGCCGAATCCGGCAATATGAAAGTTAGTCAGATGCTCTTTCTTGACGAGTTTGTTTTCTTTTGTTCTCATGATTCATAAACATTTATGGTTTCTGAGACAAAAATAAAATGGGGCTGTACCAAAAAGCGGCACAGCCCCAAATAATTTGGATTATTATGCTATTGATGCAAAAAATCGAACTGATAGAGTTTCCTGCGTGCTAGCGGATGATTCTCACGGTAGGCAACACGATAATATTCCTTAGCTTTTTCCAGATCCCTATCTACGCCCCAGCCATTCTCATAGAACTCTCCCACACGATAGAAAGCATAAGTGAGACCGCAGGACTTGTAGAGTTCAAAGGCACGTTTGAGGTCCTTCGGATAACCCTGGGAGCCCTTGCGAAGAATATCGGCAAGGTTGCTCTTTGCCAGATCATCACCTAACTCTACAGCTCGTTCGTACCAGTATACTGCCTGCTCGATGTCTTTTTCGACACCCACCCCATCCTCGAAGAAGGTACCGATATCATTCACGAAATCCGGATCATAGAATTCTTCAGCGTCAACATTCTCTGCCACATACTCCAGCATCTCACGAACTTGTTCATAATTATAACCCCTGTCCTCAGGTATAGGAGAACTGGAAAGTATGAATTTGCGCCGGTTCACAGGAACCATTTCGATGTTTTCTTTTTTGATCATATCAGTTCATTATATCCTTTGATAACTATCCAAGACTCTTTTATGCCATTCAATGACCTCACTCCGCAGTGCGGAAGGCTCAAGGACCTCCAATTCCTCACTTGATGCAGCTATAGCGCCAACAAAATCGTAGGTCGGCCTTATATCCAACGTAAAGACAGAATACTCTTCTGTGGTTTCAACTTCCTTCTGAGAGTGGTGGAATGGCAATGTGCGCACGTAATTCGTAGTATAGCCACGAGTGCGAATGCGAACGTGCTGCAGAGGGATAGAGGTATCTGTCAATACGCCATAGAATTCGTTGAAGAAAGCTGTTGCAGAAAAATCCTCAGGCAATTTGAACTTATCTTCCAATAGACGAACATCCTGCATCCTGTCTAAAGCATAGGTTATGAGGTACTTCCCATTTGAAGCGAGCAGATACCAACGCTGATGCCAGAACTTCAGAGCGTATGGTGCCACATCGATACAGTAGCTACTGTGGCCAAAACGAGCATATTCTACCCTGACCTTATTACCAGACTTAATTGCCTTAATAAGCGTTTGCAGATGCTCCTCACCAGCAGGTACGTTCTCCAGAATGATGCGATCATGGATTGACTCGCTGTCAGCAAGGACGGAGCCTACCGTCAGCGAATTAAGCATCCAGCGCTCCAGAGAATCATCGTCCAGGACTTCAGGGTTGTCAATGTAGTACCGGTAACCATCCTGAGCATCGCATTCGATGATAACGCCGAACATATCCAACACTGCGTCACGATGGCGATTGAATGTGGAACGGGAAAGCGGATTCCCTTCCGCGACTTCGTCACGTATCCACTTGTCGTTCAACTCTTCGAGCGTCATACGGTTGTATCGGCGAAGCGTGTTTACCAGCCAAACATATTGGGAGAAAATAAGTGACGGTTTCATATCTAGTGTTATTGTGTCCTACTGAAAGGTGATAGGTCTATGAACAGTTGTTTGAGTTGTGCCGCATCACGCACTTCGCTGAAAACATACTCCAGCAGTTCTTCCTGTCGGGGTTGGCCCAAAGTCAGACGGTAATAATTCAAAATCTTAATGAGATGTGAGTAATTGCTCTCATCACGACTCATGGGATAGAATGGAAGAAGACGCTCGATCTTCACTTCCTGATCCTTGCCGAAACACCAGAACGGAATCAAGTCGGACTGGTTCTCTCCCTTCTCCTGCTCGGCCGCATCGAACATTTCCTGCCAAACGTCAGATGTAAATGGAATGGTCCCAAATTTCCGGACAACGTTTTCCCTGATAGCAAGGCACTTGAAGCGATTGATTCGCCCCTCGCGCTGCTCAAGTTCCACGGGGTTGCTTGGCAGATTCCAGTGCATTATCTTTCTGCAGTAGAGATGGAAGTCCAGTCCTTCCTGCCCGATAGAAGTGGTAGCGAGGACGAAAGGACGCATGGGACTGTTGAAAGATCCCTGAATGCTATCTTTCCTATTCACGACCCCTTCGGCTTCTCCACGTGTCTGACCGAAAGCAACCGCATAATTTGATCGCATCTTCCTTTCTTTGGAAGATCTATCTCCACTTATCCTGGCCCTGAATTCATTGAACGATTCCACCTCCGGTGAAGCCGTGTGAAGTGTCAGAGCATCAATGATTTGTTGATGTCTCTTCTCGTCAAGCGTATCACCTTCTTTGATCAGATGGAAGTATTCGTCCAGCATCGACTGGAAATTCCCATCCTTGCAATAGCGAAGCACATCCTGCCAGTGAGCGTCGTCATCCTTCCGTCGGCTATAAGCCAGTTCAACAATGGCCGTGGCGTCGGGCGTGTTGAAACGACGACGGAACACCTTTGCCAATTGTGTAGCCCTCGTAGTGTTCCCTTCGTATGCTCTTAGAGCACAGATGGCAGGGGAGCCTAAAACCATATCCACGATTGTCTCCTCCAGATCATCCGGTTCTTTACCGAGCGAAAGAGGTTCATCAAGCAAAGCCAATAGAGCCTCCTTATGTGCATTGAAACCCTTTTCGTCGGAGGAGGTCTGTTCCAACCATTGTCTAATCTTCTCCTTGCCGTCAAAAAGCATCGGGACGAGATAATACCAGGTATTGTCTGGAAGTCCAGTATCAACCTGCTGTTTCTCTCTATAGGGGGCCAATAATCCTCGTACTTTCTCCCGAAGGTCACGTTCGATTACCTTTACGTCAGTTATACCGGAATTGATATACTCCAGAGGGTTGTAAAGGCTTGCCAAGGCCTGGTTGGGATAAACCAAGGACAGCAAGGACATGGATGCGGCCCTGCCCGCTGCGATCTTGAAGGTAAGACGTCCTTGGGGATACCTCCTCTCAGAAAAGTATTCGCCGCCGAGCTTTCCTATGGATAGTCGTTCCGCCTCGTAAGAAAGGAGACTAGCAATCATCTTAGGAACCATTTCCCATGAGGAAAACACGAGGATCTTGGAGAATGACTCCACACCTTTGAAAACACCTTGTGGTGCATAATATGGTCTGGTTGGAGGGACCCACATCAAAAGAGCAGATTTGAGATCGATCGATTCCTTCTTCAGCCGTTCAAAACGAGCGTTTACAGGAGGAAGCTGGCCATATTTGTTAACTGTCTTCTTATTAAGCCACAGCCACTTGCTCCTGACAACTTCAACATCTTCTTGATGCTTCCTGAAGTACTCTACCAGTTTCTTCTTGGCCTCGTAGTTCTGCATAAAGGAGAAAACGTACGGGCAGCTCTTCACGTAATCGACGGGGAGGGAAATGCGTAGTCCTGTTTTCTCTAATACACGTTGAACATCTAGATATGCGAGGATGTCGCCTTCTTCAATGGACAGATGATTGTTCTTGGTCGCATCATCGATGTAGTCGCCACTATCCATGACGGAATTCCTTTCTGTGCGGCACATGCAAGAATACATCGCATCCTGGGCCTTATTCTTCTTCATGGAAAGCACTGAAACGTCGCCGGTGGACAGTTCCCTAAGTGAATGCGAATAGTCAGACCAGACAGTTTTGAAGTCAGAATATGCGGCATCATCCTGCATAAGGAACTTCATCACGGACATGAACTCCGCGTAGTGGCTGTCTTCTCCCGAATCCTGGATCTCTTCCGGTGTTGAGTATAGCTTGTACGGTGTTGCGGATAGGAGGAGGACCCTCACGAGATCCTGAACATCGTCAGACTTGTCAGTCAGAAACCTGTCGGTCAACAATTTGGAATCCATATCCTGATTCTCGATCAAGAAACGGAAGCGTTGGAACTCATCCATGATGACAAGGTCAGGATTCAACCTGCCGACGCTTATTTCTGCAAAAAGGCGACGCAATTTGCAAATCAGTCCATAATCACCTTGAACAGTATTACTGACATTCAGCCTTCCCGTAAGGTAGTCCATCATCTCTTGATAAACAGAACTTGCCTTGACCTCCGCAAGAACACTTCCCGGGTACAACCCAGAGGTTCGGTCATGGCATCTCTGGATACGTTTCGTATAGGCATTGTATCCACCCCAAACGCGCCAGTTCCAGCCTTCATCTTTCACTCCGAACTGAAGAGCATAATTGAGTTTGTTCCGAAGCTCTGAATCCTCCTGAAAAGCAGACAACCATGACAGAACCGAGAACATAAGAGCGCGTTCATCCATACTTCCGGCTCCTTGGGTAACACGGAAAGATGTCTGGGGGGTTAACGGTATCAGTTCGATATACTGTCCTTTCTCTTTTGCCGCGATTTCCTGCTCCTCGGCCTTGAGGTGCTGCATGGAGAGGCGGGTCTCAGCTATATCATCGTAACCGGTTTTGAAGATGTCCAATTTCCGGATGTTCTGCCTGGCAATATTCTGGTTAGAGCAGACGTAAACGACCTTGAATAGGGGATCATCTTCCAGATATCTCATTTTTGCCATCTTTGCGATGACACCACGGGCAATGAGCGTTTTACCTAGACCGACCTCGTCAGCGACAAGAACCCGTTTCTGACCTTCCCAATAAAGAGCCTCAATCCTTTCCACGGTTGCACGCTGAAAATCCTTCAGCATAGCCATGGTTTTTGCCTCGACCTCCTGTATCTGTATGTCTATGGATTTCATTTCAGTCTCAGGGTTTTGGCAAAAGTTTCATACATCTTGACAAACTCATCAGGAATGATGTCGTTGTCCGAAATCCGGTCCATCACTATACGGATTTCCCTCAAACGCTCCGGATCGGTGTATGCTGTCTTAAGCATCTTCTCGTAGATTGCAGGAAGACCATCTTCTGCAGAAAACCTACTCGAGTCTGACAGAGTCATGGAAGTTTCCATCTCCATCGCGCTGAGTACATAATCGTCACCCAGGATGAAGGCCAGATAATCCACGAAAGCCCTTTTGTCTTTCAGGATGCTTCTGACTACCATGTCATCGCGGTCCGAGGGCATCTCCGTGGGAATCAAGATCATTCTGGTTATGCTGTCCGTTTCCCCTTTCACTGTGATCCGGTAGAGTTCGGTCAGTTCAAGAGCACTTATTCCATCGAAAACCACCTGCTCGTCAAGCTGCTGTGTGCGGACGGTCCTGGCAGGAGCTATTTCAGCATCAGGGAAACCGCCTCGCGGGCAGGAAAACGAAACGGTGACATTGTATTTGTCACCCGCGGGAACGGCTACGGCTTTAGCTCTCAGGCGGCAAATACCCTTGATAACCCGTTCAAGCGCATCTTTCTCTTCCTTTTCAGGAGTATCTGCATCAATAGTCGACAAGTCTACTTCCTCGAACGGATTACCCTTTGAATCAGGGCCGAAAAGGTCGGCCTCTATTGAGTCCATGTTCAGGTAGTAACGATACGCTGACAGCTTCAGAAGCATCTCTACATTCCGGTGCAAGCCATTCTCTGATGCATTCATGGAGCCAAGATACAAGGAAGAGTTGGAGCCTTTCGTCATCAGGTACATCTTAGCATGAATATCCTGCTGCTGTACTTTTGAAGATTCATCATCAGATACCAGCTCTTCTCCTTCCACCACGGTATCCTTCATTGCGAACACTTTGAAGGTATAGAGCGAACCGGCGATTTTATAGAGTTCAGTCGTACGAGTGATGAGGTGTCTTCTTGTATCTTTCAGCAATCGCCGCTGATCAAAGGAACGTAATACACCAGTAGATACAAACGGTGACAATACAAGCAGATCATGGAACGAATCCCACATCAGAGGGTCGTCGTCTATCTCTTTCCCGCCGATTCCAAGCGGGATGATCTCGAAGTCAAGAAAGCGTTTATCATCAAGACTGAATTGAACGAAGGGCAGCTCCTGTATCAGTCCGTTCAGAATCCTACGCTTCTCCGTTTTCATAGATACGCCATCCAGGGCGTTGTATTTCAGGAATTCCAAGAAGTCAACAATGGGGGAGGACGATTTATGCTCCTTTCCGGTCATTTTGCCATCAAGGCTCACGGCGACATCCCAGTTCCGGTCGAAAGTGAGGTTGCGACTCAAAACGACAAAGCGGAAAAACTGATTCCCCGCCGCATCCTCATATTGAAGAGTCCAGGTCTTGGGGTGGAACGATGGATACCCCGTTCCTTTAATTTCCCTCAGTTTCACCGGGACGATTACCTTGTCAAGAAGCAGCATCAAAGGGGATCTCTCCGGTTGCATGGCGGTAATCTGACCCGCTTCACAGAAGACGAGAAGCTTGTCGGAAAGGCTTTGGAGAGATTTAAGAACAGCAAATGGATTATTCGCAAGAGAACTGTCCGTACTTTCCTGGATTCCAAGCGCTATGCATACGGACATCAGGGTCTCCAGATCCAGGGAATAAGTCGTTCCCACGGCCCGGACAAGTGAATAGCCTACGGGCGGCATCAAAATCTGCCCATAGTTCAACCTTTCTTCCTTGGGCTTAAACATGGCCGCCTCCTTTTCTGATGTCCATGATGAGTCTGCGGGCGTCCGTGAACCGGTAATCCAGCCTGTAACCCCCGATCCATCTATCGGGGGAGTATTTGCTCTTATTCCTCAGTTTAGCGCGAGCGCCCTTGATACGAACCTCCTGCTTGATGACAACACCGTCAGCCGTCTCCCAATCTTGAGATAAAACTGCATCGCGGAATTTCCGAAGGAAATCGCGAAGTCCCGGGTTATGCAGATGAAGACGGGAAAAGATGGCATCGAGATCCACGTGTTCTGCATAAATGATAGCATTATCTTTCACGTCACTCCATCTAGATAATGCATCGCTGTTCTGTCCGTCTGATAGTATCAGGTTGTATCGTATCTGGGCAAGTGAGATAAAGTCATTAAAACGGTCGGCCAATTCCAACATGGATGCATTCTCATCATCCAACAACGGCTTGAGGTCATAAGAGAATGCCGAGAAATCATCATACTGCTCAATATCGACGTTGCCTCTTAAGATGAATGCGAACACCGATTGAGGGCAGGAAATCTTAATCTTTGTTGAAAGATAATCCGATTCTTCCTTCGTTAATTCTATAGTCAGTTGATCTTTCCAGTTATGCAGGTAGGGGAGTTGCCAGAAATTCCGGAACCGGAAATCTCCTGCGTCTGCATCATCCTTGTCGTTCTCTTCGGCCTCTTCCTTTCTGTTCCCCAAATAAGAAGCTTTCTTCTCATCCCTTAATTTGAGGGCAAGACGGAAATACTCGGAAATGGTCATGTTCTGCAGCAGGCCACCGTTGAATATCCCAAGCGTGCGGAGACCGTTCCAGTAGATGGTGGATGGAGGGCGAACCACCCACTTCGGTAGAACGGTGGCACCGATAACTCCCAGATCACCGCTGTTCTTCTTGAGAATGGAGGCGGACTCTTGTTCAATCTCGTCCAGCCTGCGAAGAGCATTCGGAACTGAGATTACCCGAGAATCCGCCACAGTATCCATCATAGCATAGGGTATGATGAAGAAGTATTTCGCACGAGTCTGGATGGTTGATGTTCCAGGAAAGAAATAATTAGCAAATCCATCCCTAATCACACCTATGCCGAGTTCATCCACTGCGCCCTGTTCCTGGAACAGACGCAGCACATCCATGGTTTTCTTCCGGTCACTATCCGAGAAATCTATCCAGCCAAGGTTCATCAGTCGGAGAGTCTTAGATGCTAATAGTGTGGTGTGTAAGGTGCAACGTATTGGTTCGCTTAGCAAATATAATTATTATTCGTCACACCTGTACCGTTTTCCGGGACAACCAATAGTGAGACTACTTTTTATTCTTGTCGTAGTATTCCTCGGAGAACTGCTTTCGCATCCTCTTGCGGTCAGCTACCGAGGCAGAGGCACAACAAGGGGCCGCCATCTTGTCATAGAAGCGGGACTGGGCATCGTTTTCGTTCTCGAACATCTCCTTCGTTCCTTCCGTCGTCTGCTCCCAAACGACCGTGTTGGTGATGGAGATGGTAGTGGCTACCTTCACAACATCTTCGCCAGCGCCAATGAAGGAGAACATCCAACCATCTTCCTTGCATTCGTCGATGAGTTTCTTGATGGCGGCCCCGGTCCACTCTTTGGACGAATTCTCGTAGCCGTCAGTAATGATAGTTACGAGAACAGCAGCATCTTCTATGTCTTTAATGTCAGCCTTGAGTTTCTTGACAGTCTTACCGATAGCATCAAAGAGTGGTGTGCAGCAGCAGGGCTCATACTGCTTCTTGGTAAGTTTGTCGGCGTCCTTAATGGGCGTCTTGTCGTAGATCATATCGATTCCACAGTCACAGAAAGCGGCCAGAGAGACGAAGTGGTCTTGAGTGTCCATGTGTTTAAGCTGGGCGGTGCGAATAGCACCGAGGGTCTCATTGTAACCGTCTATGGCTTCCTTGCGAATAGACTCCATAGAGCCCGATTTGTCGAGGATAACGAGGTTGTAAACCTGGGTCTTGAGGGTGATGTTCTTCTTTTCCATTGCTGTGTGTGTTTTGAGTTCTGGCACAAAGGTATCAGCTGGTTGTCCCATTTCTCGGTACAGTAATGAAAGTTGTTGAGCAATTGTCGTCATCGATGGCCGACATCGACAAGTTACTGGAGGTTATCTAGGATCTTGTCCAGGTACTTCACAAAAATGGATGCTGGTTCACAGGTTGGATCGATGGTTTCAGCCTCAGAAGGGAAGGCCTTTGCGTGTTTTGACTTCTGTTCAGCGCCGCCTGCCTGGCGCTGGAGATGAATTTTGGAAATAGCTGATTATCAGCACAATATAAAAATGTGTAGCCAATTAAGCTAGCGTAGTACAGAAAATGCGTAGCAGATTTTGCTACGCATTTTCCATAAAAAATTGATTCTGATCAGAATAGCTTCTTGAATATTCCTTTCGCGAGATTCTTGAGTTCATCAGCCGGAGCGGAGGCTTGCTGCTGTTGTGGTTTAGGGACATAGTCATCCACATAGAATGACACTGATATCCTTCCCCCATTCGAGGCGTCCGTCCTGTTGAATGCGTGACACACCCCGTCTATCATCTTGTAATAGGTGTCAGCATTGAGGTCATCGGGCTTGGTGCCCATGGCCACGAAACCATCGGAGCGGAGTTTGGCGGCGTACATCTCCACAAGGAAAGGCCTTCCTGTAAGATGGAGGCAGAACGCTGGATGACCGTTCCTTGGAGTCAGCTCCTCAAGAACAAAGTCCTCGCCTCCTATATCCCATTTGGGATAAGCACCGAGATTCTCGGCCCAGTTGTCAAAGATAGCCGCCTCGTCCGCAAGTTTGTTCGCTTTCTCGGCTTCCATCTCCTTCTTCGCCATAGCCAAAGCGCCGGAGAATATGCCACCGAGTCCCTTGAGAGCCTGGGCGGCCTCAGCGGCCTGGGCCTTTTCCTCAGGTGTCAATTGCCTCTGCGCCGGAGAAGCGCCTTCTGCCGAGGCATTGACCTCCGCGGATGCGGCAGCGTTGACCTCTGCAGTGGCTGCGGCTGCAGACTCGGAAACGGCATCAGCAGCATTCACCAGTTCGGTCTGTGCGGCGTTGATGCTGTTCTCAATATTCTGCGAGGCGTTATCAAGGGCTTGCGCCTGTTTCTGGGCGAAACGCTCAGCAGCAGGAGCAACAGTTTTTTCAACGGCCTTTCCGACCGCCTTGCTGATGCCATCACCGATGGCGTCAGAGAGAATGTTTTTCAGAAATCCCATTGTAGTGTGTTATTATCGATTAAAATAGATTATTCTTCCCAGACGTATTCGTCGTGATTGGGGTCGGCCTCAGCGGTCTTAATCATCTCGATGTTCAGTTGCTCGACGAAGGAGAGTTTGATATCATCGTTATTCTGAGGCATATACCAGTCTTGGGCCCCGAAGTATTCTTGAAGATCCTTGGACTGGAAACGATATCCGTGCTTAGCGAGAATCGAGTTGCGCATGATCCGAAGCGTGGACTTCTTGTACCGCGCCAGAGCGGCCTTAGTCAGCAACAAGGTGGAGGCGAAGTCAAAGCGGCCCTTATCCGGATCGCAGGCGACAAGTCCGTATGGGGACTCTTCAGAGCGCTCGAAAAGGCCATATTCGTCAAAACTGCCCTGATAGACATTGAAGCCTTCCAAAGTGGGTACTATCTGGAAATATCCCTTAACCCAGGTGTCGGAGACCTTGACAACACCATTGACCATGTCGTTGAATGTCTGGACCTCATAGGAGCCCTCTCGGCCTTCAACCATCACCGTCATGTCATTCACAGTCACCAAGTAGCCCCCCGGCTCTGTAGTATATATGCCCTTGATCTGAGGAATCCATGTCCAGACATTGTTGTGTCTGCAGTCGTCAGGAGTCCAGATCAAGACCGTCTCGAGTTTGTTGTCCAGATTGTAAACGCACAGGACCTTCATCCCTTCCTGGTGGCGATACTTCACCGTGTATCCCTCTGGAAATGGCATGTCAGCATATTCGTTCCCTCCTTGGGCAACCGTGTAGGAATTGCTTTCCCCTTCTATCGGAAACAGTTGGAACTCAAGCTCTTGACCTTCGTTCATAGCTTGCATGACGATGGCTCCGTCCCTCTCGACAATGGCAGAATAGCAGTTTCCGCCGTCATACCAGAGAGATCCGGGAGCGATGTTCTGGGCACCCGCTGTCACGGAGGCAAGCAGCATTAATAAAACTGTCAATCGTTTCATATCCTATTCATTATCAATTTCATGTTCTTCAATGAACCGCCCGTCGATTGTGTAGGTCTGATCGACGGAGTAGCGCCCGCCCTCTTCGCGGTAATGATATGCTCCGAGGTGGATCCGCTTGTTCTCAGTGTCGAACGAAAGGAAGCCTTCGGTCGAAGGGAACTGGATGGCCTTGATGTCGTCGGGATCGCTGACATCAAGGATATATGACCATATATTCCTGGCGTCCGGACAGCCATCCACATAGAACAAGTCCGCGTTCCATGGGACAGCAATGATGTTCTCAGCGCAAGCGATATCGCCTGAGCCAATACTCACCGGTATGGCGTTCTTGTCCTTCATAAGCTCCCATTTTGGCTCCGCGTAAGCGAAAGTAGTGCAGATCCAGCGGGTTTCCTCCGCCTCACCTCTATCCTTGATCCAGAGCGCCAGAACCTCCGGATCCTCCTCTGAGGCCGGACGGGCCACTGAAGTATAGAAGCGGTAGTGGTCTGACTCCGCCCGCAAAATGGCGTCTTCCGGAAGCGGATCGTAGTCGTCCTCGTATTCAGGATAGATGAATTCGTTGCTAGAGTAATTGAACTCATGCTTCAGCCCGTTAAAGGTGTAGTGATGGTAAAAAGTCGGGTAGCTGTCATCAGGAGAGGTCTCGACAATAATTATGTCCTGGTCATAATCGCCCTCTGTCAACCAGTATGTCAGGATGGAGCCCTCATGTTGGGGTTTGAAATCGGCATACGGCTCATCTTCCGGAGTCATCGCGCCTGTGGCAGGATCATAATCGTAAAAGCAACAGAATTGAACCTCCTCGGGGTTGACCTGCTCCAAAAGGACAGCGAGAAGAGTGTGACCGTTCTCTTTGGAATATGTCCGGGCTTCTGTCCTTTTGTCGCTCGTGGTGCCCTCGTTGTAATAAGCGATATTGAAATCCTCGCAATCCACGAAAACTTTTCCGGACCCACCCTCGGTGACATCGTTGGAAACAAACAGCCTGTCCCCCGCCTCAGCGATGATGGAATCCGCCCCGGCGGATGGCCAGACCTCATTGAAAGCCCGCAGCAACTGCATCACATTGGGCTGTGCGCCAAGATTCTTGGTCTCGATTGTTTTACCACGCCACCCGTCACGGATGGTAGCTATGTTGACAACTTCGCTCTTAGGCGCGCCACCGCAACAAGCAAGCAGCAGACATAAAAAAATGAATAGTGTTTTTCTCATAATGGTCAAATATACTAAAAAATATGTGGCCGTGGCGCAGAAAGAGTTGATTAACTGAATAATACAAAATCAGATGGTGTCAAATTGAGCACCATCTGATTCAGCATAACATTGATTTACAACAACTTCCGTATCACGAACACCTTACTCGGGAACTCCGGGCTCGGGCGGACGGAATTCCAGCAAGTCGCCAGGTTGGCAGTCAAGCACTTTACAGATAGCGTCGAGTGTTGAGAATCGGACACCTTTGGCTTTCCCGGTCTTGAGAATCGAGAGATTGACGGCCGAGATGCCTATCTTCTCCGCAAGCTCAGCGGAAGTCATCTTCCGCTTGGCAAGCATCACATCGACATTGACAATTATCGGCATAGCTACTTAACCTCCTTTTTGCCTGTTCCCTGCTCCTCAGGCACCTCCTTGCCTTTCATATATTCAGGAAGGCTCATTCCTGCCATCTTGAACAGATCCTGGAGCGGAGGGACTGAACCCATAAGTCCGGAGATGAAATTGGCGGTTGAAGTCTTGCCGTCCTTTCCACCATTGCCGTCCCAGACAGTGACCTTGTCGATCTTGATGCCCTTGACAGCCTCGACCTGAGTCTTGACCAGTTCAGGCAGACGATCGGAGATCATCATAAGCACAGCCTTCTGAGCGTCACCTTCAGCGGCACCGACCAACTGGGCGAAACCGTCAGCCTGCTTTGTCAAGATCTCGAGAGTACCGCGGGCCTGGGCCTCCATCTTGGCGTAGATGGCGTCAGCCTCTCCCTTAGCGGTCCTGCGGAGCTTCTCTGCCTGAGCCTCAGCCTCAATGATCTGGCGCTCCTTGTCAATCTGGGCGGGAACGACGATATTGGCCTGCTGGGTAGCTTTCTCCCTCTCGGCACGGGCAAGCTCAGCGTCACGCTCACTCTGGTAAGCCTCCTGGAGAGCCTTAGCGGCCTGGACCTTCTCAGCGGCCACAGCCAAACGAGCAGCCTCAGCCTCTTTCTCACGACGGGCGGCATCAGAGTTGGCGATCTCAATCTTAGAGGTGTTCTCTCCCTGGACCGCAAGAGCGTTAGCGGCAGCGGTCTTGATACGGGTATCCCTCTGAGTCTCAGCGATTCGGATGTCCTTATCCCTGTCAGCCTCAGCCTTACCGATCTCACCGAAACGGTTCTGCTCAGCTACACTCTTCTTAGCGTCGTTGATAGCCTTTGCGGCGGCCTCCTTACCAAGAGCCTCGATGTAACCAGACTCGTCACGGATGTCGGTGACGTTGACGTTGATGAGCTTCAGACCGATCTTGCGGAGCTCAGCCTCAACATTCTGGCTGACAGCGGCAAGGAACTTGTCACGGTCGGCGTTGATCTCCTCGATGTCCATCGTTGCGATGACAAGACGGAGCTGACCGAAGAGGATATCAGTGGCGATGTTCTGAATATTGTCGGTTGACAGGCCAAGAAGACGCTCAGCGGCGTTGGTCATGTTGTCAGCCTCGGTGGAGATACCAACGGTGAAGCGGCAAGGTACATCAACTCGGATGTTCTGCTTTGAAAGGGCGTTGGTAAGGTTGCACTCAATGGAGATGGGCTTGAGGTCAAGCCAAGCGTAATCCTGGAACACCGGCCAGATGAAGGACGCGCCACCGTGGACGCAACGGGCGGATGAGATGGAGCCGCTCTTGTTCTTGCCGGTCTTACCGTAGATGACCATAATCTTGTCTGAAGGGCAACGTTTGTAGCGCTTCAGAATAGCCGCAAACGTCACAAAAAGGACGGCGACAATGATAAGTAAGAGAGTAATGTCCATAATAAATATAGGTTATTAGATGATTGTAGGATTAACTTCTTCCACTAGCAAGGTATGGTCGTTTATGACACCGATGACCTTGATTGGGGTGCCTGTCGGAATCGAGTCACCCTCTGTGAGGGCATCATATTCCCGGATGGCGTTATTGATGGTAATCTGGATCTTGCCTTCACCTTTGCGCTCGCCAGGGATGGTCAGGTACGCCTTACCCTCGCAGCCGACAGCGGCGGTGTGGACATCAATGTTACCACTCTGCTGCATGCTGCTGAGCCACTTGAACATCCACATCACAGCCGCGACCAGAGCCACGCCCACTATGATGGCGATCACCATCACGAGGAAGTTAGACTTCACATCGTCATGAAGCAAGACCGCGGTCCAGCCGAAACCAAGGCAGAAGTTGATAAAGTTGCGGAAAGTAAGAAGACTCATAGAAGGGTCGGCGTCGAAGGAGCCGTCCCCGCCTCCGAGATCGACATTCCCGGCGGCATCGAAATCAGTGTCAATTCCTCCGTCTCCACCCAGACCCATGAAGGTCATGATGGTCTGAATGACGAAGATAAGGGTAGCTGAAAGGGTTATGCCCCAAAGAATCTGCATAACCGTGCTAAGGGAGTTCCACCATTCAATCATATCACAAAAAAATTATTGTTCTTCGCAAATATAAAAATAATTTACGAAAAACAATAATTATTTAAAAAATTTGTATAAAAAATTATTCCGTAGTCTTTCCTGGCATCTGGGCGAACTCAAGGAAATTACCCGACTCGAAAAGTCTGCGGGCGGCCTCTTTGATTCCTTCTTTTGTCAAGGATGCGACAGCCTCCTCGTACTCCTTGTCGTAATCGAACCCGAACTTGGCGAATCTTACAAGATTATTCATCCAGTAGCTGTTGCTGATCCTGTTCTCAGGGACATTCTTCTTGAAGTTCTCGAGGGTGCGGTTGAACTGCTCGTCGGTCGGACCGTTCTCAGCGAGCTTGCGGAACTCATCCCTGGCCATCGCCCTGAGCTTGGCGGCCATCTCAGGCTTGCACTCGAAAGCGACCTGCATTATAT
>JAEEGH010002787.1_pt1 | contig 46676 bp, 47 predicted proteins | sample 9134181 | NCBI WGS metagenome assembly JAEEGH01 (sample SAMN16246544, study PRJNA631951) | gut metagenome | biome: gut microbiome; feature: rumen; material: DP-attached | host: Bos | place: Iran: Karaj | collected 2018-10
CAATGGTTATATCAGGTTCTTCTTCGGGAGATTCCTCCTGTGTACTTGCTGTAGCACTCGCACTTGCTGATACTTCCTGTGTACTTGCTGCAGTACTTGCGCTTGTTGATGCTTCCTGTATGCTCGCTTCAGTACTTGCACTTGTCGATGCCTCTTGTTTAGTCTCTGCAGAAGATGCATTTGAAGCTGCCTCTGATGCCTCCCCTACTGATGCTGATGATGTTGCTGATGATGCAGCTTCAGATGGCTTATCTACCTTAGGCTCAACCTTTTTTGAATTGTCTATAATATCACCAAAGTCATCTTCTTCGGTATTTTCTATACTCTTTCTTGTTCTAATAACACCATCAATGTGGATACTAAAACTAACATACTTCTGAACATACCACTGAATATAGTGCTTACTTGGATCAAAATCGCTTCTTACAGCTTGTATCTGCTCCAAAGAAGGCATCTTTTTCAAATTGTCAGTCACTTCATTATCAACAAAATACCCGCTATCCGAAGGTTCCTGCTCCAAATCCGTGTCAGCTATCTCTGTAACTGTTTTAATTGAGTCAAAAATGTAAATACCATCAGAATAGTCAGATGACGGATGAGGCACGATTTCTTCCGGTATTTCAGAATCAATCCCATTCAAAATATAGAAAAATGCACCGTAGTACATAATATCCTGTTCTATAAAATCATCATCCTTTACTGCATCATCTGACTCATTCGTAACCTCAGGTTCATTTGCAGGTTCTTCCTCGAAGTCAATCTCAACTGTATCATTAGTTGTACTTGTGTCATTGTCTGTTGCTTCGATAACATCTTCTTTTATCATTTCCTTCTCAGTAAAAGAATCATCGAATTCATCTATACTTTCTTCATAGGTACAGGATTCTGCCGTGGCTGCATCCTCAGCATAAGCCTTTAAGACTGTCTGCCCACTCCCAAATACAGAAACTATAGTAACTATCATCATCAAGCAAAGTACTGCTGCTCCCTTAAAACTCTTCACTTCTGAACTCCCAATACAATTTATCTTTTATCGATTTAGCTTATTAAAACACATTGATATAAATATAGCAAAACTACAATCATATTAGCAATCAGAATTGAAAAAATATTTGTCATTTTCAAGCATAATTATGATATTTTGTTCAAAAATCATATTATTCCCATGGCGTCAGCAACAGAATACACTCCGATAATATTTATGCCTTTGCAGCTTGCTTTAAGCTTACTTTCAAGGGCTTTGGGAACAATGCATGTCTTAAAGCCAAGCTTTTTGGCCTCCTGTACACGGGCTTCTGCCATGTTCACAGAGCGCACTTCCCCTGATAATCCGACTTCCCCAAATGCAATTGTGTCAGCACTTACAGGTTTATTTTTGAAACTTGAAATGATAGCAAGACATATTCCCAGGTCCAAAGAAGGCTCCGCTATCTTCATACCTCCTGCAAGATTAACATATGCATCATAGTCTGCCATCTGAAGACCTATTCTCTTTTCCAGAACAGCCATCAAAAGATTAACCCTGTTATAATCTGTACCGTTTGCCTGTCTTCTTGGAAACCCAAAATTTGTTCTGCAAACCAGCGCCTGAACTTCGATAAGTATTGGTCTTGTTCCTTCTACCGAGCAGGTAACTATAGAGCCGCTGGCATCAACAGGGCGTCCATCCAACATGAATTCAGAAGGATTAGTTACCTCCATCAGACCTTTTTCCTGCATCTCAAATACGCCAATCTCATTGGTTGAACCAAATCTGTTTTTTACAGCGCGAAGTATTCTGTATGATGCATGTCTGTCTCCTTCAAAATAAAGCACAGTATCTACCATGTGTTCAAGAACTCTGGGACCTGCGACCTGTCCTTCTTTGGTCACATGCCCGACAATGAATATTGAAATATTCATACTCTTGGCAATTCTCAAAAGAACTGATGTGGACTCTCTGACCTGCGACACACTTCCCGGAGCTGATGACACCTCTTCATTGAACATGGTCTGTATGGAATCTATGATAATAACTTCGGGCTTGTCCTTAGTTATGGCCTCTTCTATGTTTGAAAGATTAGTTTCGCACATAAACTTAAGGGTATCGGAGAATTCACCGATTCTGTTGGCACGAAGCTTAATCTGTCTCAATGATTCTTCGCCGGATATATAAAGAATTTCTCTTTTGTCTCCGGAAAGATTTCCAGCCACCTGCAAAAGAAGTGTTGATTTACCAATACCCGGATCTCCTCCCACAAGAATAAGAGAACCCTTCACAAGACCTCCGCCCAATACTCTGTTAAGCTCTTCTATATGAGTGTCAAAGCGGTCTTCATTGGTCATTACAATCTCTGAAAGCGTCTGAGGTTTGGTATATTGTCCGCCACCTATAGCACTGCTTTTTGCAGCCCCTGTTGCCTTAGCAGCAGGTTTAACTGTCTCTTCAACAAAAGTATTCCACTGCTTACATCCGGGACATTGTCCCATCCACTTTGATGATTCATACCCACAGCTCTGACAAAAAAATACTGTTTTAATTTTTGTCGCCATTTTTCCTCCAAAAAAGGGCTCTTCGAGCAAACTCGAAAAGCCCTTTGCTAAATTATCTTATCTTTCTACTCTTACCTGTGTAACACCGGAATCCGAAAGCTCTACACTAAGATTAAGCTTTCCACCTACATTTGTACTCATCTTCCCGATGCTAGTACCATTAACAAAAACATTGTATTCAGTTTTTTCAAGGAGTCCCAAGGTTATCTGGGCGTCACTCTCGCCCTCTACGCCAAATTCAACGCCCTTTTCTGTCTCCTTAAATTCAGTTACTGCTGTTCCAGGAACTGACTCATAAACAAAATTTTCGTTGCACTCAAGCTTTGTAATATCCTTAAATGTCTTAACCTTAAGAATATCTCCATTATGCTCAAAATTCTCTAGTTTCTTTTTTTCCGGAAGTTTGTAGTTTCCAAAACTGATACTTCCATCCGCTTCAGCACGAATTAACTGCTCTACAACAGCCATGTCAAATCCTCCATAAAAATGAATAGCAAGTTTCTTATACTAGCATTATAAGTCAAAGTACCTTAATGTAAAATTAAAATTTTGTTACTTTTTAGAAGTTTTTTTAACCGGCTTCTTAACAGCTTTCTTTACAGGTTTTTTAGTGTTTACTGTGCTTTTGGTCTTGGATGATTTTGCAGGTTTTGTAGTCTTTACAGAAACCTTTTTAACAGAAGTCTTTGTCCCCTCTGAAGTTGTAAAGATAATCTTCTCATCCTTAAGTCCTACAGTAACATCTGTTCCTGCTTTAATGTTGCCCTTAAGAAGTTCCTCAGCCATAGCATCCTCAATTGTCTGCTGGATAGCTCTCTTAAGAGGTCTTGCTCCCATCTTGGCATCAGAATGCTTGGTAACAAGGTACTTTTTAACTGCAGGTGATATTGTAAGGTTAATATCCATCTGGCTCTTGCAACGCTTACTGAGGTTCTGAGAAAGAAGAGTAACAATATCCATCATCTCTTTTTCATTGAGAGTATGGAATACCATTATCTCATCAATTCTGTTGATAAACTCAGGCTTAAAGAGTCTCTTAACCTCTTCCATTACCCCTGACTTCATATCCTCATAATCTTTTTTGGCGTCGCTTCCCGCACCAAATCCAAGCTTCTTAGGATCAACAATTCTCTGTGCTCCTACGTTTGATGTCATTATAAGAATTGTATTCTTAAAGCTTACTTTTCTTCCCTTTGAATCAGTAATGTGACCATCATCAAGAACCTGCAGAAGCACATTAAAGATGTCCGGATGAGCCTTCTCTATTTCATCAAAAAGAATTACTGAGTAAGGATGTCTTCTTACCTTTTCACTTAACTGACCGCCATCATCAAATCCAACATATCCAGGAGGTGAACCGATCATCTTGGAAACCGAATGACCTTCCATATATTCGGACATATCAACTCTGATAAGAGCATTCTCATCTCCGAACATAGCCTCTGCAAGGGCCTTGGAAAGTTCTGTCTTACCCACACCAGTAGGTCCAAGGAACAGGAAGGAACCGATAGGTCTGTTAGGATCCTGAAGTCCAACCCTTCCTCTTCTGATGGCCTTGGAAACAGCCTTAACTGCATCTTCCTGGCCGATAACTCTCTTATGAAGAACAGATTCAAGCTTAAGAAGCTTCTCTGATTCTTTTTCTGCAATCTTCTTAACAGGGATTCTGGTCCACTCTGCTACTACTTCTGCAATGTCGTTCTCATTAACGGCAAAGCCTGAGCTGAGCTCTTTCTTTTTCTCAGCATTCTTAACTCTTGTGAGCTTGGAAAGAAGCTGATTCTGCTGTTTGTTAAGCTCTCCAGCTCTTATGAAATCACTGTTCTTGAGTGCATTCTCTATCTCAATATCTGTATTTCTGATAGTCTCCTCAATCTCTTTAACCTTGGGAGATACGCCCATAGTACGAAGTCTTACTGCACTTGCTGCCTCGTCAATAAGATCAATAGCCTTATCTGGAAGGTTTCTGTCATTGATATATCTCTCAGAAAGATCTACAGCAGCCTTGATAGCCTCAGGTGTAATAGAAACCTTGTGGTGCTCCTCGTACTTGCTGACGATACCCTTGAGGATTTCTGTAGCCTCTTCCTTGGTAGGCTCATCAACGTTAACAGGCTGGAATCTACGCTCGAGGGCTGCATCCTTCTCAACATACTTGCGGTACTCAGTGATGGTTGTAGCACCGATCATCTGAATCTCTCCTCTTGCAAGAGAAGGCTTCAGAATATTAGAAGCATCGATAGCACCCTCAGCACCGCCTGCGCCGATAAGTGTATGCATCTCATCTACGAAAAGAATAATGTTGCCATCCTCAGAAACCTCTTTGATGACCTTCTTGATTCTCTCCTCAAATTCTCCACGATACTTGGAACCTGCGATCATTCCTGAAAGATCAAGGGTTACAAGTCTCTTGTTCTGAACTGTAAGAGGTACATCGCCAGAAGCAATACGCTGTGCAAGTCCCTCTACTACTGCAGTCTTACCAACACCTGGTTCACCGATAAGACATGGGTTATTCTTGGTACGTCTGCTAAGTATCTGAATAACTCTCTTAATTTCTCTTTCTCTTCCGATAACGGGATCAAGCTTGTTCTCAAGAGCAAGAGCTGTCATATCACGGCTGTACTGCGCCAGAATAGATGCCTTTTTGCCGCCCTTAGGAGAAGCTTTTTTGCCGAGGTCCTCTTTTACCAGATTAGGATCCTCTCCCATTGCTGCCAGTGTCTCAGCATAAATCTTCTGAGCTGGCACGTTAAGTGTGCTGATAAGTCTGACAGCAACATTCTCACCCTCCTTGATAAGAGCAAGGAGAATATGCTCTGTACCTGTCTTGTCAGCATGAAAACGCTCTGCCATCCTGTGAGCTTCCTCCAGAACCTTCTCAGCTCTAGGAGAAAAGCCATCTTTATCAAGAGTACGAACACTGGAATCTGGCACGATAAGGTCTCTTATCATGTCCATCATCCTGTTCTCATCAATTCCATTATCAATAAGGATTCTGGAAGCTACGCTTCCGTCTTCCAGGATAAGGCCCATGAGAATATGCTCTGTACCAACATAGTTGAGTTTAAGACTTCTGGCTGTTCGCTTAGCAAGTTTAAGTGCGTCAGCCGCCATTACTGTAAACCTGGATTCCATATGTTACATCCTTTCATATTTGTCGTACAACTTGTCCACCAGGGCATGAATATCATCCCTGCCAATTCCCTTACATATAGCTCTTGCAAGAACTACCTCCAAATCTGACTGTGCCTCCTGCAAAGCCTGCAGCTTGTCGATATCGATAGCAATTATGGCACCACGTCTCCTGTCAATCTTGACAAAGCCATCCTGCTGCAAAATAGAATACGCCTTGTTGACGGTGTGCATATTGATACCAATTGTCTCAGCCAATTGCCTTACGCTTGGGAGCTGCTCACCCTCTCTAAACTGGGATGTTGCAATGCCCAATATGATCTGGTTACACAATTGCACATAAATCGCTTCATCACTATTAAAATCAATCTCGATGATCATATCGCGCCCCTCCTTCGCAGAAAAATCTATCATCACACTCAAATTCTGTGACAACTTTAGTATAACAGATATGACAGTTTATGCAAGTTTTTCCCCGCCCCCGCCTGAGGGCAAAAAGCGATGTTCAATGAAGATTTTTTCGTCTGTGTAAGTGAGGTTTATTCATGAGCCTTCGGAAAGCAGCAATAAGAATTCTGTCACGGGTCAACATGTTTGAGCGCCTAAGGCAGCCTTTCACCTCCCACCATTTTCCCTTGCTCGTCACTGACAAATGCAGATTTTCTCAGATGTTTCCGCAGCTTTTCTTTTAATGCGCATGCTCAACTGCAACTCGCAGGACGGAAACAAGATAAATAACCGAAAAATGCCACAATGGTGCGTAGCACCTTATAAGAATGAGAAATCAGTCTTCCAAGCTAGCTTGAAGAAGTTGATTTCTCATTCTTATATACGCTCGCTTTGCGAGCTGTGGCATTTTCTTAAGTATAAGTTACGCCCGTCCTGCTTCAGACATCGTTTCGCATGTGCGGGAAAAGCTGCCATGGAAACATTAGAAAATCGCATTTGCCATCTAAGACTAGCCTTGGAAAATTGGTTGGATCGGCTACGGCTGCCGTGGGTGCGAGTTTTGACCCGTAGAATTCTTAGCTGCTTTCTGAAGGCCATGAATATCCGAAACTGGAGGCGACGAAAAAATCTTTATGAACGAGCTAAGGCCCTCTGGCGCAGGCGGGGGAGGCGCTTGTAAACTGTTAAGCGTTTGGTAGCGCGCTGGTTTATGCACAAAAAAGAGGCTCTGCATAATGCAAAGCCTCTTTGAAGGTCGTATTAGTCGTCGAGGTCGAGGAACTCGAACTCGAAGTCATCGTCGTCGCCTACGAAGTTACGTGCGCGGCGCTTAGGTGCTTCTTCCTTGACTGGAGCACTCTGTCTGTCCTCAGCAGGTCTTCTGCTTGGACGATCATCTGCATCACGCATAGGTCTTCTTACAGGTCTCTCTACGTCCTCTTCGATGTCTCTCTCGGCTCTTCTTGATGGACGTACATCAATATCCTCGTCTGCGTCTCTTCTGGATGGTCTTACTGTTCTCTCTTCTGCTGGTCTTCTGCTTGGACGACCCTCTGCAGAATCTCTATTCTCTCTTCTGAGAGGTCTATCTTCTGAGTTTCTCTCAGGTGCTCTTCTTACTGGTCTGTCTGACTCTTCATCATCTCTTGCTGGTCTGCGAGATGGTGCTGAATCAGGTCTTCTTCTATTCTCGTAGTGGTCGTACTCTTCCTCATCCTCATCTTCATAGTAAAGAGAATCTCTAAGCTTGATCACAAGTACGATTACACCTGCTGCAAGGATAGCTGCAAGTACGCCAAGTGCAATTGCAAACTTCTTGAAGTTAGAAGCCTGCTTACGAAGCTTGTTAACAGCCTCTGCGCTCTGAGCTGCTGAGATCAGCTCGTCAACGATTACACGGTAGCCTCCTTCGTTATCATAGAGGTACCAAACACCATTGCCATCATCACCTGTGATGTACATAAGTGAGTACTTGCCATCGCCCTGGTTCTGATCTACTACAGGCTGCTGCTCTTCAACTGCCTCAGTGTTCTCACCTTCTACAGCTTCTGTATTCTCGCCGCCTTCTACATTCTCAGTGCCCTCTGTGTTCTCAACAGGAGCTGCCTCTGTAACCTCAAGGAGGTCGTTTCTAACAAAACCTTCCTTGCCATTATCGCCAAATGTTATCTTGTACCATGTCTTATTATCAGTTCCAGTAGCCTCTCCAGTGATGGTAACTGTCTCACCCTTGGAAACCTTACCTACTGAATCGTAGCTTGTACCAGCACCCTGACGAACATTTACACTGTCAGATGTGATTGTAGCTGTCTTTTGTTCTACTGCTGTAACAGATGTCTCTGGAAGAGATGCTGTACTGGTTGTAGTTGTGCTGGAGCTTGATGATCCGCCAGCCTTGCTGACAAGATCACTTCTAACATAACCGAATTCATTCTTGTTAACATAAATTTTGTACCAAACGTAACCTGATGCATCCTTGGATTCATCAACAATATCAACTGTGTCGCCGTTCTTAAGAGAAGAAACCTGCTTGGCTGTTGTGCTGGCAGACTCTCTAACCTTGACATTGTCTGAGGTTACCTTTCCAGTTGTCTGAGTATAAGCGTAAGTTTCAAGTGATGTGCCTGCAAATACTGATAATGCAACCCCTGCTGCAAGCAAAAGACCTGCTATCTTCTTTCCCAACTTATTCATATTCATACCTCCTTGGCGTCATCGATTGCCTTTCCTATATCATGACGCATGTACTTATTTTCGAAGTCAACCCACTGGGTAGCTTCATATGCCTTGGCACGAGCCTCAGCAAGAGTATCGCCCTTGGCAGTAATACCAAGAACTCTTCCTCCATTGGTGACAATTCCTTCTGATGTAACTTTTGTACCAGCGTGGAAACAATAGTATCCATCTTTTCCCTTAAAATTGTCAAGACCAGTGATAAGCTTGCCCTTCTCGTAGCTGACAGGATATCCATCACTTGCAAGAACAACGCATACTGCTGCCTTATCCTCAAATTCCATGTCTATCTCATCAAGTTTACCATCGATGCAAGCATTCATCACATCAATTATATCAGTTTTCAGTCTAGGAAGCACTACCTGTGCTTCAGGGTCACCAAATCTGGCATTATACTCAAGTACCTTAGGTCCGTCAGGAGTCAGCATAAGTCCAAAGAAAATAACACCCTTAAACTCTCTTCCTTCAGCTGCCATAGCCTCAACTGTCTTGCCATAAATATTCTTACGACAGAACTCATCAACCTCTTTAGTATAGAAAGGACTAGGTGAGAAATTACCCATTCCACCTGTATTAAGTCCTGTATCGCCATCTCCTGCTCTCTTGTGATCCTGAGCAGATGACATAAGTCTGTAGGTCTTGCCATCAACAAAAGATAAAACAGAAACCTCACGTCCTGTCATAAACTCTTCGATTACCATGTGATTGCCGGCATCTCCAAATTTCTTATCTTCCATGATCTCGCGAACTCCTGCCTTGGCCTCTTCAAGGCTCTGGCAGATCAGAACACCCTTACCAAGTGCAAGTCCATCAGCCTTCAGAACGATTGGGAACTTGGCATTTTCAAGATATTCAAGTGCAGCCTTAGGGTCGTCAAAGGTCTCATAAGCTGCTGTAGGAATTCCATATTTTTTCATAAGATCCTTGGAGAAAGCCTTACTTCCTTCAAGAATAGCTGCATTCCCACGAGGTCCGAAAACTCTGAGTCCCTCAGCCTCGAATACATCTACAATTCCGCCTACAAGAGGATCATCCATACCGATGATAGTCAGATCGATCTCTTTTTCCTTGGCAAAAGAAACTAATTTATCGAATTCCATTGGAGTAATAGGAACACATTCTGCCAGCTCAGCGATACCGCCGTTTCCTGGAGCACAGTAAATCTTATCAACCTGTTTACTTCTTGATACAGCCTCGCAAATAGCATGCTCACGGCCGCCTCCGCCAACTACTAAAACCTTCATACCCATTGTTCCTCTCCCAAAATATAATCTAGTATTTATGCCACTTATGATCACAGCGTATCAAGCAGCTCGTCGTATCCGTCAACTACTGCTCTGCCATTTTCTACTCTTACCTTGCCATTAGCAATAAGATCAATCGCCATCGGCATTATCTTCCACTCAGCCTGCTCCATGATTCTTCTCTGAAGAGTCTCCGGAGTGTCGTCATCCCTGATCATCACAGGCTTCTGCAGAATAATTGGTCCTGTATCTGTTCCGGCATCAACAAAGTGAACTGTCGCACCAGATACTCTTGCTCCGCGCTCCAGAACCTTCTCGTGAACCTTAAGTCCATAGTATCCGGTTCCGCAGAACGCAGGAATAAGTGATGGATGAATGTTGATGATCCTGTTAGGGAAAGCCTCAACAACCGCCTCAGGAATAACTACAAGACAGCCTGCGAGAACTATCAGATCAGGATTAACATCTGTAAGAATCTGTAAAAGAGCAGCATTAAAATCTGCTCTGTTCTCAAATTCCCTGGGGCTCTTAACTGCTGTAGGAATACCAGCCTTCTTGGCCCTCTCTATCGCATAAGCATTAGGGTTATTGCTATAAACGAGGCAAATCTCTGTATTGGTGATTTTGCCAGCATTTATTCCATCTATAATTGCCTGAAGGTTTGTACCACCTCCAGAAACCATAACTGCAATTCTCATCATACTCACCGATTATCCTTATTAAACAAGCTCAACGCCCTTGTCGCCAGAAGCGCACTTACCAACTACCCATGCCTTATCGCCAGAAGCCTTGATAGCCTCAAGAGTCTTATCTACATCAGCAGGATCTACAGCAAGAACCATACCAAGTCCCATGTTGTAAGTGTTGTACATCATATGCTCCTCAATCTGGCCCTTCTTCTGCATAAGAGTGAAGATTGGAGGAATATCATAGCTGTTTTTCTCAACAACAGCCTTGATTCCATCTGGAAGCATTCTTGGAATATTCTCATAGAAGCCGCCACCTGTGATATGGCTGCAGCCCTTAACCTTAATTCCTGCATTCTTGATGGATTTCATCATCTTAACGTAAATTCTGGTAGGAGTTAAAAGAGCTTCTCCGAGTGTTGTACCAAGTTCATCATAGTAAGTCTCAAGGCTCTCCTTGGTCATATCGAATACCTTTCGAACCAGTGAGAATCCGTTACTGTGAACACCTGTAGAAGCAACACCGATAAGTACGTCTCCGTCCTTGATGCTGCTGCCATCGATCATATCCTTACGATCAACAACACCTACCGCAAATCCAGCTACATCGTACTCATCCTCAGGCATAAGACCTGGATGCTCAGCTGTCTCACCACCGATAAGTGCAGCATCTGACTGCTTGCAGCCTTCAGCAACTCCCTTAACAATTGCAGCAATCTTCTCAGGAATGTTCTTGCCACATGCAATATAATCAAGGAAAAATAATGGCTCACCGCCTGCGCACGCTACGTCATTAACACACATAGCTACTGCATCAATTCCGATAGTGTCGTGCTTATCAAGAAGAAATGCCAGCTTGATCTTGGTTCCAACACCATCTGTTCCGGATAAAAGAACCGGATCCTCCATTTCCTTTATCCCCTTTAGAGAGAAAGCTCCTGAGAAGCCGCCAAGTCCGCCTAGAACCTCAGGTCTCATCGTACCCTTAACGTACTCCTTCATCAGCTCAACAGACTTGTAGCCTGCCTCAATGTCAACGCCTGCTTTCTTGTAATCCAGTGCCATAATTTCTCCTCATTTCCTTTTGATATTGTTATAGAAATAGTGCATCAAGTAGTAGGATCAGTACTGCTTGTATCCTACTTCCTGAAGCTTCTTATCTTTCTCAATAACTGTTTCCTTGAGAGATTTGGTATATTCTTTTAATTTGTTTAAAAGTGTGGGATCGCTGGTAGCCAGGATCTTGGCTGCCAGAATGCCTGCATTGGCGCCACCGTTTATTGCGACGGTGGCTACAGGGATGCCAGTAGGCATCTGTACTATACTATAGAGTGAATCTCTTCCGCCGAGGGAAGTTGTGTGCATAGGAATGCCTATGACAGGCATTGGGAAAATAGCTGCGCACATGCCAGGAAGGTGTGCTGCCATTCCTGCACCTGCGATGATGACCTTGAAACCCTTGTCTTCTGCGGTCTTTGCATACTCAAAAAACTCATCCGGCTCTCTGTGAGCTGAAATAATTCGCATCTCATAAGAGATGCCGAGCTGATCCAAAATGTCTGCGGCCTTGGCCATTACAGGCATATCGGAATCACTCCCCATAACAATTCCTACTTGTGCCATTGATTCTCCTCCGATAATTTAACTAAAAATTTCGTGTCCAAAAATCCCTAGTATCATAACATACAGCGAATTATATCGCTACATTTTTTGTGAATAAAAATCAGTAATTATTCTTCCATAGGCTTGTTAAGCTCTTCAGTGCCCGCAAGAACAAATTTACCATTTCTGATAATTGTTTCTGTGCTTCCATCTTCTCTTACAACTGTGATTTCCCCAAGTTCGTCGTAAGGAATTGTGATATCTGTATGGCAGCTAAAGTATGCCTTATCAGGCTCAGTCTTTCTCTTGGCAGAGATCTCGTTGTCTCTTGCAATGATAGCCTTGCCATCTGGGTTATATGTCATTGTATCTTCTTCATATGAATAGCAGGTATCACCTACAGCAAAGTGAGGACCTGTCTTCTCCGCAATGAGGATTGGAAGTTTGTCAGCAATATCATACTTCCTAGCCACAACATAAGCTGTTGTGTTAGTTCCAATAGCAAACTCACCGATAGGAAGAGTCTTGTGATTAAAGAGGATATTGTCGCTGATGTACCTCTTGCCCTCTTCCTCAGTATCGAAGTTGCTGCAGCTATAATCTGAAATACAGCCATCCTGGAACTTGATCTCAAGGTTCTTGTAGAACAGGCCATCAAGATAAACACCTGTTACGTGTAGAACGCCCTCTGTTCCAGCAAGCACTGGAGATGTGAACACCTCACCAACAGGGATATTAACGTCAGCTACACAGTTCTCAAAGTTAGTCTCTTTAGACTTATCCTTGAGCTCGTGGAGCATTACCTTCATATCTGTATGGTTGTCGCCCATTCCCTTGATAACTACATACTGTCCCTGATCAAGGCTGTCGATGATCTTCTGCTGAATGCCCTGATAGAGCTTGTAATCAAGAGTGTTGATTCTTACTGTCTCATCGAAGATTGCCTTAAAGTCTTTTCCGATATCAGGGACTGGGAAAGCGATGATTGTAAAGCTTCTCTCCTTGTTGATAACGTACTCATTCACAATAAGGCTGTTCTGAACTCTGAAGTCGCTGAGCATCTTCTGCTGTGCCTTGGACAGATGAACTGCATCTTCGTTAGTCTCTGGCTCAAACGGAATCTCACCAAATACCTCTATAACAGCAGGTCCACCATAGAGACGAGCCTTGTCCTTGTACATCTCACCAGCTGATCTTGAAGCTTCGAGCTTTCTTGTTACGAAATTATTATCCAGGAAAAGAGCTACATCTTCCTTGTGATCATAGTTGAACTGCTTGTTAGGAAAAGCACCGTAACTGCCGCCTCTTGAAGCTGAACCTGACATACTGAAGATGCTCATAGGATCAATGAACATAGTTGTCTTAAGTCCGATAGCTTCAAGGTTAGCTACAGCCTTTCTGACCATTCTCTCAAATCCAAAGTTGAAGTACATTCCAGCTGTCTTCTTGATAGAGATATCTTTACCAGTCATGGCAAAGCCGATACGATAGCCCTCTGTAAAGGTTGTAGCAAGCTTATCGATCTCTTCCTCTGAAAGGCTGTTAAGATGCTCTGCAGTCTTAATCTCGTTGTCTGTAATGTATTCACCAAATCTGTAGAGGTATCTAAGGTCTGTAAGATCAGCATTAAGGACAATGTCTCTTACAAAGCTGACATCAGAATTTACCATCTTAGCAAAGCTGTGCTGTCTGAACTCCTCAGCGTAGTCACTGCCATACCAATAGAGTATCTTGCGAACTTCTTCATAAGCAGGAGTCTTGCCATCCTGATCAGCACTTGCAAATACGCCGTAGACTTCAAGGAAAAGCTCCAAGGCTACTGCAAGCTCAAAGATTTCTCCCTCATATGCAGCAGTGATAAGGCTTCTGAGCTCAAAGTAAAGAGCTGACAAAAGCTTACCAAATTCATCTCCAAACACTGATACAGCAAAGGTTGGATTACCATAGCTCTTATCATAGTTCTCAGGAAGAATATCCTCATAGAGCCTGTTATTGCGCGCCTTAAGCTCTTCCATAGTAGCCTTGTCAAAAGAGCCATCGTGTGCGAAACGATAGTTCTCATCTACCATCAGCAGAAACTCTCTGACAAAATGGAAATACTTATCAAACTTCTCGTCAGATAAATGCTCCTCTGCCATGCTGCCGAGCCTCTCTACAGAAAGAGCGTATCTCTCCTTGAGAACCTCATTACCAGTTTCAAATTCATAAATTAATTCTTCGTTATTACTCATTTCCAATTCCATTCTTTCTAAAATCAATTTCTGTTTCCTGCAGCTGTTAAGCCACAAAGTTTAGTACTATCAAAAACACAACAAATATTACTGTCAGGGAGTTTAGGATAATTCCTACATTTGGGAAAAACTTAAATATGTCTTTTTCAAATCTGGACATGATTCCCAAAACAAGTCCCACAACAGAAAATATCGCCGCAACAAAAGCAGCTGCGGCGTATTGTAATAGAGCCTCTCCACCATTGTTGTAGGTAAAAAATACAGCAATTGCATAAGTCGTCACTGATATACACCCTAAAACGGCACTCATGATGCCCTTCTCAGGGTGTCTGTTGTCAGTGAACATATACTTATCTCTGACAGGTTCAAGTCTCTTAATGTGAAGTTTGAATCTACTCTTTTTCTTTTTAGACATTAGATGATAATTCTCTTCCTACTGCCAAGTAACTTGGCTCCACTAATAATAAGGAGCACTCCTGTCGCGATACCTGCAACAATTGAAATAACTCCAAATGCTATGTTAAGGCCACCTGTTCCGCCAAGTACCTTGTATGTATGCTCGTCCATTCTGTTCCCCTCCTATGATTATGATTATTTTGCGCCGTACTCTTTGTAGTATTCGTCGATAGCTTTTTTGATATCCTTGTTGATGATAACTTCACCATCGATTGGTCTGTTGTAGAGATAGCTTACTACGTCGTCCATTGTAACGATTGCGTTTGCGCTAAAGCCATATCTGTCCTTGATCTCATCAAGAGCGCTCATGTCTGTCTCAAGACCCTTCTCCTGTCTGTTGAGAGATACCATAAGACCTACGATATCGCAGTCAGCCTGCTCCTGAATGATAGGCACTGTCTCCTCGATTGACTTACCTGATGTAGTAACATCTTCTATAATAAGTACGCGATCGCCGTCTCTAAGCTTGGAACCAAGAAGGATTCCCTTATCGCCGTGATCCTTAATCTCTTTTCTATTGGAACAATATCTGATCTCTCTGCCATAGAGTTCGCTGATAGCTACGCTTGTAACTACAGAAAGTGGAATTCCCTTGTAGGCTGGTCCAAAGAGAACGTCGAACTCAAGTCCAAAGGTATCGTGAATAGCTCTTGCATAATACTCGCCAAGCTTGCGAAGCTGAGAACCTGTTACATAAGCTCCTGCATTCATAAAAAATGGAGATTTACGTCCACTCTTAAGAGTAAACTCCCCAAACTTAAGGACGTTACTGTCCACCATAAACTCGATAAACTCTTCCTTATATCTTTCCATACAACAAAACCTCCTTTATACAACGATAATGATATCGAATATTTAGTAATAAATACGGTCTGTCACCCAATTACTGATTATAATACCTTGTCATTCATATCGCATCAAGAAATATTTTTTTTCTCAAAAAATATGGTCCTGGGGGACGGGGGTAGTGGTCCATTTTCCACATATCGATTATAATGTACTTGCAGTTTCCACTCAAAAAGGAAATTTACTGCAATTCGAAAACCACAGGAGGTAGTGTATGAAAGGAAACAAGTTATTAAAGGGATTATTATCCTCTGTCCTTGCACTCGCTATGGCAGCTACTCTTAGCACACCCGTTAAGGCAGCAGAAGCTTACAAGGTAAGTGCGGACATCAGATCACTGGCCGTTGTACCAGCAGATCTTTCAGGCAAAACTGTTATTGTGCACACAAACGATATGCATGGTGCCATCAGTAAGTATGCCTATGTAGCATCAGTTAAGCAGAATCTTCAGGCAAGAGGTGCTGAAGTAATTCTTGCAGATTGCGGTGACTTCAGCCAGGGAACACCTTACGTTAGCACAACAAAGGGTCTTAACGCAGTAACAATGATGAATGCTGCTGGTTATGACATCGCAACACTCGGTAACCACGAGTTCGACTATGGCTATTACAAGCTTATGTCCAATCTTTCTACAGCCAAGTTCAAGGTTGTATGCGCAGACGTTCTTGGCGCAGATGGCAATCCAATCGTTAATCCAAACTATATGTACACATCAAGATCTGGTCTTAAGATCGGTTTCTTCGGAATGGAGACACCTGAGACACAGACTAAGGTTAATCCAGGTCTCATCCAGGGCATCACATTCATGTCTAAGGGCGAGCTTGCAACATGTGCTCAGGCACAGGTAGATACACTTAAGGCTCAGGGCGCTGACCTTGTAATCTGCCTCTCACACCTTGGTGTTGATGCTGAGTCAGCTCCAGACGGACACAGAAGTGTTGACGTTTACGCTAAGACAAAGGGCATCGACCTTATGCTCGATGGTCACTCACACACAATCATGACAGCAGGTGCCAAGAATGAGCCTGTACAGTCAACTGGAACAAAGCTCGAGACTATGGGTCTAGTATTCATCGACAATGCTTCCAAGACAATCGAAGACAGATTCCTTATCAACATGGACCTTCTTCAGGAAGAAGTAACTACAGCTGCTAAGTCTAACGAGATGTTCAAGGCAATCGACAGAGAGTACGGTGCTGTTCTTGCCAAGACAGAAGTTAAGCTCAATGGTGATCGTGATCCTGGTAACAGAACTGAGGAGACTAACCTTGGCGACCTTATCACAGACGGAATGCTTTGGAGCGTTTTAAGAGCACCTGGTGCCCTTACAGTTCCTGCTGACCACGTTGTCTGCATCACAAATGGTGGTGGAATCAGAGCATCTATCAAGGCTGGCGATGTTACTAAAAAAGATATCAACACTGTTCTTCCTTTCGGAAACACAGTATCAGTAGTTTATGTAACAGGTGATGAGCTCCTTGAGGCACTTGAGGCTTCAACATACTGCACACCACAGGCTATTGGTGGTTACCCACAGACATCTGGTATCAAGTTCACAATTGATACTCACAAGTCTTTCAACAAGGGTGCTGCTTATCCTGGATCAACATACTACAAGCCAGCTTCAATCAACCGTGTAACAATCGAGAGCATCAATGGACAGCCATTCAACAAAGCTGACACATATGCAGTTGTAACTAACAACTTCTGTGCAGCTGGTGGTGACACATACTACGCATTCAAGAATGCAAGCGCTCAGTTCGATACAGGTATTGTTATGGACGAAGCTGTTATGGATTATGTAAAAGAAGTACTTGGCGGAAAGATCACATCTGCTAAATACGGCGCTCCTAGAGGAGATCAGACACAGATTAGATAATTAGTAACGCCGGTTGGATTCATCCAGATTCCAACCGGCGTTTTTTGTCCTTATCTCATCTTATCTTCTATCTGATTCTTAATTTCCTCAAACAACGTCTGAGCCCTGAGCACCTCTTCATCGCTCAGCTGATTGTCATCATTATATCTGGCGCGAATGTAGAGCTGCCTGAGTTCATCAGCCTTACCAGTCTCAATGATCTCATCCGATGCAATAGCTACATCCTCAGAGGTTGTCTGGTTCACAATCTTAACTCCAAAGGTCTTAACAAAGAACAGATACTCTTTGTAAATCTGCCTTATCTTGGCATTATTAGTCTCGGCCTGCGGCTTTTTCTTTTTCCTCTTAAATCCAAAGAAAGAAGTACTCTCTTCTGCCTCACCATCCTCCATCTCAAGTGCCGCGCCATTCTTCTTATTATTGATGCCGCGAACCATCCTGTAGAACCAGCGAAGGAGAAGTATCAGAAGTACAATTGCCAGCAATACCAAAAGAGCTGCAATAACAATTTCAATAACGTCGTAGTTAAGGCCCTCTGCCACGGAAGATACTTCTTCCACAGCATCCTGCTTCTCTATCTGCTGAACATCAGGATCTTTGGGCTTAATCACCTTATCCTCCGGCTTGGGCTTAAGAGCCTGGTCAAAGAGCCAGCTGATACCAGAAACCAATGCAAAAAATATAGCGCCAACAGGCATGAAGATCACTTCAACAACTCTGCCCGAATGCATAACAATCTCGTAGATAGTGACGCATGCCAGAATCCCCAGCACCAGAACCACGAACATCTCTGCAAAATTTATGAGTCTATGCTTTAATTTAGCGCCCTCACCAACTCTTTTAAGGCGAAGAACAAGAACACCAAGGAAAAGATAAATCGCAGCATAGGCCGTAGCTTCCGGCCTTATGGGCCACTGTCCGAAGCAGATAAAGAACAAAACTGCCACAGGAATTGCAGGAATTCCGAACCAGAATTTGTATTCCTCGTAGTGAATGTCAATCTTATCTGCAAATGTCATTGCAGCATAAAACATTATTGGTATAGCTGCTATTATAAGGTCTGACATATTCCTTGCAGCAAAAAGGCCAGCAAATGGCAGAAGTCCGCATATTATCCTTGCTGGTAGCGCTCCCTTGGCCTTTTGTACTATCAGTGTGGAGACAAAAGCTATCGCTACCACGGCTCCAACTACAGGCCATGAACCGCCAAATATCTTGAACAATGCTGCAAAAGAAAAATATAAAAGTAAATCACAGATTGTCTTTAAAGCATTAGCAAATAACATTACTATTCGCCTCCGCTTCCAGCACGCAGAGCTCATATTCGCTAAAACGCTGCAGACGGGCAAGACTGTCTCTATCCTCTGCAGATAGCGGCGCACTTATTATGAAATAGCTGCGGCTTCTCTTTCTTTCTCTTATGCAGCGCTCTATGAGTTTGTCAAAAGAAAAATAGCTGAAAAGATCGGATCTTCCAAGATTCATCATCAGCTGATCCATATGTTTTTTACCAAAGCCTTCATCCAGATTTCCAGTATCTCCATTAGATAAAAACTGGTATGGAATGTGCTCCTGCTCAAGCCTTTCGCAGACTGTTCTCACAATTTCAAGGGCCTTTTCTTTTTCTCTGGGGCTTCCGGTATCGAGATTCAGTACTATAGCTGCATTGGCATCAACTGTATAGTCGCTGTTTTTGACCATGAGCTTGCCAACCTTGGCGCTGTGCTTCCAGGATATCTTTTTCATGGGCTCTCGTCCCGTGTAGTCCAGATATCCTATTGTCAGAACCGGGTCTTCTACAATGAAACGCCTGACTGAAATATCTCCGATGTAGCCGCCAAGCACCTTCAAAACGAATTCATCATCGCAGCGTTTGGGCATTACGGTTATATCTGACTTAATTTCTCCGGAAATTACCCAGGACTTAAAGCCAAGGAAATCTCCGGTCTCCACATAGTATTTGCCGCGCTGATACAGTCCTCTTTTTGGCAAAGAGAACAGCGTAGTATGCTTGTAGCTGTGATGGCCGAACAGAAATACACTGTGATGCTCGGAGTTTCCTTTTTTACCGGAAATCACAGCCCCCTCTGGCATGTACTCATAGTAGTGCATGTAGACGATCGGGAGAAACCAGTTGTTGATGATCCTGCTGTTAAAGGCAATCTTCTCGCCCGGCTCAGCAAGCTGGGTATCAAAGGTATATCGTAGCAGCACGTACTGCGAAAGCCTCGGTGCCACCACAAATTGCATTATCAGGATGATCACAATCATCCCTATCATTAGAAATGTAATCATACGCTTTCCAGTGGCACTTTAGTCTCGCTGAGAATCCTTTCCATAATCTTGTTTGGATCTACGTGACTACCAGGTGCTGAAATGAGACGATGTGCAAGAACGCAGCTGGCTTCTTTTTTCACATCTTCAGGGATAATATAGTTTCGTCCTGAGATAGCAGCTCTGATGCGCGCTGCCTTGAACAATGCAAGTGTTCCTCTTGCAGAAACTCCGCATGAAATCTGGGCATTGTTACGAGTAGCCTCTACGATATCCATAAGATATGCTTTTACATCTTCAGAAGCTGTTACATTCTCTATTTCTTTTAACGCCTCTAACCTGTCAGCTTCGCTAACTACGCACTGAAGCTCAGAAATGATATCCTTGGCATCCTTCCTGCCCAGAATAGAAATCTCCTGATCTCTTTCCATGTAGCCAAGGCTAAGTCTCATGAAGAAGCGGTCCAGCTGAGCCTCAGGAAGCGGAAATGTTCCGTAGGATTCAACCGGGTTCTGTGTTCCCATTACGATGAAGTTAGCTGCCAGTGGGAAAGTCTCGCCATCAACAGAAACCTGACGCTCTTCCATTGCTTCCAGAAGCGCTGACTGTGTACGCGGTGTTGCTCTGTTGATCTCGTCTGCAAGAACTACATTAGAAAATACGGGGCCTTTTCTGAATACGAAGTCCCCTTCCTTCTGATTATAGAAATGAATACCAGTAAGATCCGATGGTAAAAGATCTGGTGTAAACTGGATTCTCTTGAAATCTCCGCCGATGCTCTTGGAAAACGCTCTAAGAAGCATGGTCTTACCTGTTCCAGGAAGGTCCTCAAGAAGCACATGTCCCCCTGCAAGGAAGCAGATGACGATCTGTCTGATGGCATCGTCCTTGCCAATGATGACCTTACCTACATTCCCCACAATAAGGTCTGAATACTCTTTTACTGTCATTTTTAAATATCTCCTCCGTGATTTATTTTTCCTTTTTTTGGTCCTAGGGGACGGGGTTAGTGGTCCATTTCAATCCACGAAAAGAACTTGTCCAGTCCCTTGTTCTCCTCCCTTGTCTCCAGGAAAAGCCCTGCTGTATACCAGGAATGTGTATTTTTCTCATCTTCTACACTGTAGAGCTCGCAGCTGTTTCCAAGCTCCCTGGCTCTGGCCGCAAAGTCCTCTGCACATTCATACTGCAAAAGACCATCATGCCTACTCTGAATAAGCAGCATAGGAATATGGTTCCTACTCATAAGTGAAACAGGCTCAGCCTCTTTCCTGTTATAGCCCTTACTAAAGAGCTGATTTAAAAGAATTCTAAGAGTCTTGGACTGATCCTTTCTGAAACTGTAAGGTCCTCCAAAACCAATGAATCCTATTATTGATGATATATCTACGTTGTAGTCTTTTTGCGCCTTTTCACTATAACACATAATGGACGTAAGGTGCGCTCCAGCTGATGGTCCCACAACAATCACTTTAGAAGTATCGATATTTTTCTCTTTAAGATACTCAATTGCCTTGTTGTAGCAGGCGCAGACATCCGCTATCTGAATGGGATACTTGTTCTTAGGTGAAAGCCTGTAGCCACCTGAAACAACTCTGTAGCCCGCATGTGAAATGTGCTGGCCCACATAGTCAAAATAGTCAGGATTTCCTGCATTCCAGCCGCCTCCATGAACCCAGTAGATGATCTTATCGCTCACAACCTTATCAGGCTCATAATATAGAAAATACTGGTCTTTATCCGAGCCGTAATCTACTCGCTCTGGCGTGGTGTATTTAGGTGCTGTACGAAGTTTCTTGAAAAGTCCAAAGTAGCTAAAGCTTTCCCTTAAATAATCATTCATCTGTTGTCCCTACGTTTCTCCATAAATGCGCGAACTCTGCGTGCCTCATCAAGGTCAAGTGCAAAGTTCAGTTTCTCTGCAACATATATAGAAAGCTCCCCGAAAAAGTCGTACATCAAAAAGAGCTTATCCCACATATCCTCGTAGTCGCCACTTGCAAACATCCCCTCAAAGCGCGCCATCTCTTCCTCAGTAAGATAGTTCTTAAGATACTTACAGCAGGCGCCTGTGGTAACCTGGAAATCGTTGTCAATGCCAATCTTCCAATTGATCATCTTGAGGAACATATTCATCATGAACTCTTCCATCATGCGTTTTGCGTAATAAAACTCATGTCTGCAGAGTCCCTTGGTCACATAATTACTGATCCAGCGAAATTCATTAACTGTTCCAAAGAATTCGAATTCACTCGGCTTTTTGATGTAAAAGCACTCTTTGGAAGTGATGTCTACAAGCTGAGGAAAATTATCCTTGTTAATGAGTATTGTGCGAGGCTCATTAAATTCTGTCTGCTTATCAATCTCGCTCACATCAATAAATGTCAGGTCAATTCTGTTGCCATCCTCGTACTGTGTAAGATATGCAAAGCGTGACCTGCCATTATAATCATAGGGCTCATCGTAGTAGTCATCAGGCATCTGCATGATAAGAATATCGCCGAAACGCTTCATATAGTCGTGATCTTTTGTAAACTCTCTGATGTCTGATACAAAAAAAGTTATGTCAAAGTCGGAAAACTCATCATGAACTGCTCCCTTGGTAACATTGGAGCCTTCCATTGTTGCGGCACGGATTCGATCGTCCTCTGTCGCTGTTTTCAAAATAAGATCATACATTTCGTCGTAAGTTTTCATAAAAGTCGTATCCTTCCAATATGGACCACTACCCCCGTCCCCTAGGTCCAATTTATGCATCTTGACATAGAATTCTACATCATGTAGTATCAATATAACACGACGTAGTTTTTAATACTACATGCAAAAAGGAGTCATTATGCAGATATCTATTAGAGAACCAGGTAGTGCACTTACTCATTTGACAGCCATGCTTCTGACAGCAGGAGCAAGCTTACCTCTTTTACTGAAAGCTTCAGATTTCGGAAGTATTTATGTATTTGCGATGCTGATATTTGCCCTAAGCATGATATTGCTCTATGGTGCCAGCGCTTTTTACCATGCTGTAAACTTTTCTCCTTCTGTCATTCGCATTTTCCGAAAGCTCGATCATTCCATGATATTCGTCCTGATAGCAGGTTCTTATACACCAGTGTGCATTCTTGCCTTAAGCCCAAGGGTAGGAATTCCACTTCTGATAACTGTATGGAGTCTTGGTATAATCGGTATTCTGCTCAAGGTCTTATGGATCAATTGCCCCAAATGGCTCTCTTCAACAATATATATTGCTGTAGGTTGGAGTGTCATTCTGGTAATGCAACCAATCTACGCAACTCTGGGGCACGATGCTTTCTGGTGGCTACTTGCAGGCGGAATATTCTATACCGTCGGCGGAGTGATCTATGCGCTTAAGCTTCCAGCCTTCAACAGCAGACACCCATATTTTGGCTCTCATGTAATTTTCCATCTTTTTGTAATGGTGGGAAGTTTCTGCCATTTTATCTTTATGTATCAGTTTTTACTGTAAAAAATCATTTATCAATGAACAGCACACCCAGAGTACCTGGCCCACAGTGAGATGAAACAACACTTCCTGCTCTGGTCTCCAGAATTTCGGCAAAAATCCCAAGACCTTCCAGGTATTCTTTAACATTTTTAACTATTTCTTTATCACATCCGGAGTGGGTAATAAATACTCGCTCCGGTCTTGCATTTTTCAGATCAGCTTCCATATCCTTGACATAATCAAGTACATATCTCTTACTTGATCCGCGGTATTTCTTTTCCGGATGCATAGCACCGTCAGCTACCGCTATACGTGGATGAAGCTTAAGTGCAGTCCCAAAAAGTGCAGCAAGGCCTGAGCAGCGCCCTCCCCTGTGCAGATATACAAGGGTATCTATAACAAAGCTGGCACGCACTTTATCTTTAAGAGCCTCTATTTCCTCAACGATCTCTTTTGCCGTCTTTCCCTCTTTTACCAGCTCCGCAGCATGTACAACCAAAAGTCCGATTCCAGTTGAAAGATTAGCCGAATCTATGACGTGAACCCTATCAGACATATCCATATCTTCTGCGGCAAGCTTCACGTTGTTGTAGCTTGCTGACATAGAAGAAGAGATAGTAAATATGATGTACTCGTCAGAGCTTGCAGGATCCAGATATTTAGAAATGTCATCTATACCAGGTGCTGCAGTCTTAGGCGTCTCGCCGTGTTCATCAGACCATTTGTAGAGTTCTTCAGGAGAAATATTGACTCCATCCAGATATTCATCATCTCCAAGTCTTACATAGAGCGGGATTATTCCTATATCGTATCTTTTAACCAATTCCAGCGACAGATCGCACGTACTATCCGACAATACTTTTACCATTTTTCTCCTCCGTAGACTTTCTCTGTTCCATTTATACTCCTCTCAATTGAGACGTCTTTTTATCTCATCAAGTTCTTCAATAGTAAATTCAATTGGCCTTGCGTTCTCTACAGCTATGGTGTGCGATTGCTCGAATGGAATATTATTGTGCATAGCTATTAAAGTCATAATAACTGCGCCATGAGAAATAATCAAAAGGTTCTGGTCTGAAAAGGTATCATATTGTTCAAGGATATTGTCTAGTGCCTCAAACAGCCTCTCCATAACCATCTGATAAGATTCACCCTGAGGACTCTTGTTATAGCGCTTGTAGGAATTCCAGAGTCTTAATTCTTCCGGATATAAAGCCTCTATCTCCTCCCAGGTATGCCCCTCAAACAGGCCAAGGTTCATCTCTTCCAAACCGTTTACAACCTCGAAGCCTGTGTGAAAGTGCCAGTCAATTATCTGCGCAGTCTGCCTGGCACGAATCTGATAGCTTGTGTAGATCTTGGCAAAAGAAATATGGTTGTCCTGCAAATACTGGCACAGCTCATTAGCCTGAAGCATCCCGGTTTCATTTAGCGGAATATCCGTGGTTCCCTGTACTTTCCTCAGAATATTCCAATCAGTTTGTCCATGTCTGGCAAAATATATTTTCATTATGTCTTCCCTGTTTTTCTCATATATCCTGATGAGTATATTTATGTATTACTTGCTTGCTGAATAGAAACGATATAAACGCTCTTCCTCATCGTAAATATCTTTATACATTCGAGTATCTAAGAGCTTGAATCCCGCTTTCTCTGCGGTTTTGCAGGAAGCAATATTCTCATCCAGAATGGTAGCTATTATCTCTTTTTCATCATAATGCTCAAAAAAGAAATCAAGATATGCTCTAACTGCCTCGGTTGTAAGGCCATGTTGCCTGTATTCTGCACCTATACCGTAGCAGATACCTATTTTTCCAGTATCCTCATAATAGGTATTTCCTACAGTCCCGATGACTTTTTCATCATTCCTAAGACATATGATACTGCAAATATAGTCTGCTCTTGGATCATCTGCCTCGGACAACTTGATAGCTTCGTCAATCCATTCTTCTATCCATTCTGAACAGTCCGCATCAAATCCAAGTTCAGAAAAGCTACCATCTTTTGCCATATCTGCCAGTATCTTTTCATCACCCTTATGAATTGATCTGATGATAAGTCTTTCTGTTTCTATTCTCATAGAAATCCTATCCCCTTAGTTTTTCTCATAGAATACTATATCCATACGATCATTAATATGCTCTATCTTGCCAGTTTGAGTATATCCCATTTTCTCATACAGGTGGAGATTGCCCTTTTCCTGCAATATAGTATCCAGGCACCAGTTATCTGCTCCGTAGATTCTTTCTAGCTCTTCCATCGCCTGCTGAGCATAGCCCTTATTTCTGTATTCTGCCATGATCCAGATTGGAGATATTCGCTTCCTTGTGCCATCTTTTTTATCTATTACGCGAACTGCACCAACTCTTTTTCCACCAGCTTCTATAAAATAATAGGTAGTCCATGGCTGCTCGAACCTTGCCAGCACCTTGTCAAATGGCTCTGCACCTGGGCTCATGTCATAGTCCTGGTACTTTTCCAAAAGACCCGAAAAAGCCTCTATCTGCATCTTCCAGACATCTTCTATAGTATCTCGCGTTACTTTTGTGAGAGTGATACCCATAAATACCCTCCATGATAAATTATTATCCGGTGTAAATCTAAGCTAGGCTCTTTCGCTCATCTGAAACGATGTGCTCAACTCCAGTATGCTCCGATTGCAGGAATTTCTTCATAAATGTAGGGAAAGCCTTGTATTTATCCAGCTCAGCAATTGGAAGCCAATACATATTTTCTTTTACGCCCTGAGTGAAACTGTTACTGTTAAGTTCTCTGGTGCCTCTTGATTTCATCACGAAATATAAAGCTATCTCATGACAGTCCATGTCCTTAAGTGCGCCCATATTATCAGCAAAAAAGTTCTCATGGATGACGGCGAGATGATCAATCTCATAATGGATTCCTGTCTCCTCGAAGACTTCTCTTTTAACTGCGCCCTCAGCTGTCTCTCCCATATGAACTGCTCCGCCGATTGAATAGTAATAATCATCCTTCTCATTGCCGGCAAATAGCACGTAGCCATCCTCTACAATGATTGCAGCTGCGCGGTATCTAAACCACTTGTTGTCCTTGGTAAATCCACAATTATATTCCATCTAAACCTCTAATTATTTGTTTTGTTAATGCTATATTTCAGATAGCTCTGTTATTATTTCCTGACTCTAAGTGCCAGGTATGCTGGTATGTTCATATCATGCAGCCTGCCAAAGCCATTTGTATCTTCAAAGAGCTCAAGCAGTGTAAATCCTGCTTCAAGCTGGCCCCCCAGCTGTTCTTCAAGTGTATGAGAAAACTGCATTCCGTCATCTTCCTCTTCTAACATTTTCCTATATACTTCATTTGTAAGAGGGTCGAAAGGAAGGGCATTCACTATCTCTTTTTCCTCTAGATCAACAATGTAATTGATGTAGTAGTCAACCCCTGACAAAAGAGATCCACCCTTCTTCAATACGCGGTAGCACTCCTTCCAAATAGGCTTAACCTCTTTAACATAACAATTGGAAACAGGATGGAAAATCAGATCGAACTCCTCATCCTCAAAAGGAAGTCTCTTTGTCATGTCAGCTCTGACAATTCGTATATCATAGCCCTCTCGTTCAGAAACCAGCTTCTCACTCTCAAGCTGCTTTTCTGAATAATCAAGCACAGTACATTCTGCTCCCAGCGCAGCAAAAATAGGCATCTGCTGGCCACCGCCACTGGCAAGGCCGAGAACTTTTTTACCCTTCAGATCTCCAAACCAATGGTGCGGAACATTCTTGGTCGGTGTGAGAACAACGTCCCAGTTTCCCTCTTTGGCCTGTAAAAAGACTTCATGGCTGATTGGCTTGCCCCATTCCCAGCCTTCTTCTATCCATCTATCAATTGTAGCTGCATTTATATCCTGATAATTCATAACTCATCCCTCCGCAAAAAATGGATTCTTGCCCTCTCTTGTTTCCTTAACTCTTTCACATACACCGCACATATATATTCCCCTTTACATTTTATCTAAATATTCAATTACCTCATTCAGGTCATTCAGGATTGTCTCCGCCAGCTCATGCATCTCATCGTTGGCAGGAAGGAGATCTGGAACCATGATCGTCCGTAGGCCTCCCGAAGTTGCAGAACGGATTCCGTTATAAGAGTCCTCAATCGCATAAGCATCTTCTGGCTTAACTCCTATTTTCTCACAGGCAAAAAGGTATATCTCAGGATGAGGCTTACTGTGAGTCACCATGTCACCTGTAACAATCTCATCAAAGTATTCTAAAAGCCCAGCTTCACTTAGACGCCTGATAACTGATGTCTTCTTGGTTGAAGTCGCCAAGGCAATCTTCTTGTTAGAACTCTTAAGATAATCAAGGATCTCGCGAACTCCGCTCTTTATTGGGAGCCTGCCGCCATCATATTTAGCGTGGAAAAGAGCTGAAGCCTGCTTATCAAACTCATCAAAAGGAAAGTCCTCTCCATAAGCTTCCAGCATGATTTCTCGTGTCTTCTGAAGATTCACACCGATGCAAGCATGGAAATGTTCTTCCATAAATTCCATGCCCATCTTCTCAGCCTGCTCTATCCAGCATTCCATGATTGCTCTTTCGGAGTCAAAAATAACTCCATCCATATCAAAAACTACTGCATCATAATTTCTCATTTATTTGCCTTTCGATATATTCCGTTATACTATTGTGCAATACTCATTTTTCCCGTTTTTTCAAATCTTACACGAAATTTATCCTTTTCACCTTATTACTCACGTAGTTTTCAGGATTTTTTCAGTAGAATTACGTGAATTTCGCAGTTATTCAAATCCACCTCACGTATTCACACCCACTTTTTATACAAAAACTACGTGAAAAATATAAATTATTGAACGTTACCCACGTAGAAAGCCGATATCGGTACCTTACAAACTCCGATTAGTTACTTACAACATTGCTCTTACTTCTTTTTAAACTAGTATTATTCCAATTTCTCTTTTGCCAAAATGATAGCAATTACAATGATCAATACTCTACAAACATAGGAAACATAAGCATTTCCTCCCACTGCCAATTGTGAAAAAACATTTATCAGTGCGTGAGTCATGGCGCATAGCCAAAGACTTCCAGAAACATTGAAAATTGCTGACAGAATAAAACAGTTGATCAGTAGTCCAATTAGAAACGGCACAGGATCCACAACGGCCATTGTTCCTTCCACATAGAAGTATGCAAAATGCCATATTGCCCAGGACACAAAGGTACATAAAGTCGAGGGCACAAAGCCCCAGCGCTCCTGAAGTGCCGGCTGAAAGAAGTATCTCCAACCTATCTCCTCAATTCCTCCAAACAGAAGCGCCCTGAAGAATAGAATAACAGGCGCGTACCAGATAGAAATATTAAGCCTACCTCCAAAGAGAAGCGAAAAGAAATCCAGAAACAGAAACAAAAATGCAAGCAGGTAAGATCTTGGTTTCTGCGCTACATTAAAAAAGTCTCTAAGTATCTGAGTTAGCTTTATCTTTTTATACTTAATGGAAACAACAGCTCCCCACAGAGCAGATGAGATCCCGCCTACAGCAATAGCAAGCATTCCAAGTGGCGTCGTATAGTCAACTGCTACGCCACTTCTTCTCAGCACAAATACTAGCAGACATACAAGAATAATCTGCCCCAGCGCTCCGACTAGATATAGATTAATAGCTTTGTTACGACTCATTAATTCCCCCAAATAGACATCCGTATTGCCTAAAGCCTAGCAAATACGCCTAATTTCATAATCAATCAGTTTATATATCCAGCTATTCAAATCGGAAAAGACATAGCCCGCTTTCTTAGCCTTTTCTGTGTTAAAGGTAAGTGAATCTGTAAGTCCATTAAACGGTGCAGCTTCTCCAGCCTCATCAAGAACTGCCTTTTTACAAAGCTTCTCTTCGGCATAGCTTATGATCTCTGAAATCTTCACAGCCCCGTTAGAGCAACCATTAACAGCGCCGCTAATCTGATGATCAACAAGATAAGCTATAAATTCACCTGCTTCTTTTTCATGGATAAAAGACATTGCGCAGTCAAGATCATCCACGAGCATTGGCTTCTCATCCCTTATGTGTTCCAAATAAAAGCGAAGTCTTCCTGTATAATCATTCTCTCCAAGAACAACCGGATATCGCACAAACGTACAAGCAGAAGGCTCCATGTATTCTAAGACAGCCCTCTCTGCGTTTCGCTTTGTCTTTTCATAATCAGGGAGTCTGTCCATCCACTCTAGCGGATACTCACTTGTTACGAATTCATCCTCGCTTATATTGGCGTGTTCATTGGGATACACAGAACAAGTCGACATCTGGATATAACGATCACAGCTGACATTTTCCAAAAGAGCTTTCACATCGTTAGAGCCGTAGGCAATCTTATCGATGATCACGTCAAACTTCTGGTTTGCAAGAGCTCTTTTAACACTAGATGGATCCATACGATCAAGCACCACGTAACTTACATCTCCAGCGAAATCAGCCTTCGCATTCCCTCTTGTGGCAATGGTCACATCATGTCCCTTAGCCAGCAAAGCGTTTACCATTGGAATACCGAAATATCTTGTCCCACCAACAACCAGTATTTTCATAAATTCTCCCTGTAAGTCTTATTTTTATAAAGCCCTTTTTATTCTGGTAAAAAACTCTTTTTCATCTTCATGGTGAATATAAGCGCCATTCTTAAGCTGGACCTTAAGTGACGCTGGATTATCCTTATGGACTGACATGTAAATCTCGTCCTCAGGGATGATAGTCCAGGCTTTTTCTATTGTTAGTTTGAGTCCTTCGCTGGCATATCCTCGTCCGCGATATTCTTTCCTAATGCCGTAGCCTATGTGCCCGGCTCCGTTTACAAGCGACTCGCATAAATGATGACGGATCCTAAACAAGCCAACAATCGTATTATCGTCCCATAGGAAAAATTCAGTCCCCGGAACGTGCCCTGGTTTAACGCCTATTCCATTAGACTTATTTATGTAGCCTGGAAGAATTCGTCCCATAAAATCCTCATAGCTACAGCCAAAATCGCTGTTAGTAAAGCCATTCTCGTCTTCTGGTAACTGTCTTATAAAGTCATATTCTTTTTCCGCATCATCGAGATTTGCTGCTTTTAAGTAAATCATTATTGTCCTCTTCTTACTGTGAATATCTCTTTAGCATACTTCACTGTTTACTCTGCTGCAAAACCTCGCGGCATTTGGTTATAGCTTCGCCTGCAGCAATTCTTTTTTCTACGATTTCTCTTATGTCCGCGCACCAGGCGTCGGTCCTTGCTATATCAGAACAAAGCTCATCCAGAATAAGATCACATTCTGCCAAAGCTGCCTCGTACTGCACATCTGACAATTCGCCTGAGTCATGGGCCTGCTCCAGTTCATCGCGGTCATCAATCTTGATATCGCCCTCTGGAGTGAAGATCACGTCGAGGTATTTATCTATGAAAACAGCGATACCATCGTCATCGTATTCGATTCCATCTATGATATCCACGTACCAGATGGATGGGCGATACTTGGCGCAAAAGCTCTCTGGGTAATTCACTCTTTCCGCATCGTGGGTGTCATCAGGAAAATACTTAACCGTTATAACTCTATGGGTATTATCAGGAATCAGCTCAAGCCATGTCATGTCTTCTCCTGTAACCTGGATTCTGCCTGCCTTGGGAGTTTCCCAGTAATTAGCTTCTCCGTCAGTGAATCTGATAAGACAAGCAATTCCATGAAAGCTCTCGCAATCTATTCTCATCTGATAATAAGGATAGTACTGAAATCCCCAACCATCCCTGTTAAGTCTCTTGTGTTTCATAATAAACTCCGTCAATTTCCTATGCTACTCTGTCTTTTTCTTTCAAAGTTTTCTTCCCTTTATATACGCATCAGCCATTTTAAGTAGCTCTTTCTTACTGTCATGCTCTATGGTATTGAGTGCCTCTTCAAGCGTAAGGCTTTTTAAGGCTCTGACCTCGTTTGGTCTTACAATAGTTGGCGTAGCTCCTGAATATTCAGCCAGAAAGTAAACCACTTGCTTGGTAACTCCTGGCTTTTCTGCGGGCTGATATTGCTCAATCTCTCTAAAGTCAGTGCAGAGATTAACTTCCAGATTTGTTTCCTCTTTTATCTCGCGAAGTGCAGTCTCTTCTTCTGTCTCGTTTCCTTCCATATGGCCCTTGGGAAAACTGTGAAATCCGCTTATCTCCTGAACAAGAAGGTACTTGATTACTCCGTCCTCAACTGTATAAACTATCGCCCCACAGGATTTTTCAAAAGTATCGCTCTGTGAGTCTTCATCCACACTCATCCGATTAATACTATAGTAGGTGAGGTCTCGCTCCTGACCAAGATAGACCATTTCTTTCTCATTAAAGTGGTCGTAGGTCATTCCGCACTTTTCCATCACCCGCTTGGAAGACTCATTTCCTGTAAAAAAGGATGCATAGACGGTTTTGAATTTCTTTTCCTCAAGGCAAAATTCTATGAACCGCTTAACTGCCTCTGTGCCATAGCCACGTCCCCAATACTCTGAGCCGATCCCATAGCCAATCTCACAGGATTCCCCGTTGTCATCAAAATATAGAATTATGCCGATAAGCCGCCCAGTTTCCTTGAGCCTTATGGCATACATGCCGTCCCTGTCCACATACGGAGTGACATCCATGTCCTTAATATCCTCAACGTAGGTGCAAACAAAGGTTTCAAGCACCTTTCTGTCGTGGGATATATTGTGAAAGTAATCCTCTTTATCAGATGCCTTGATGGCATCAATCACTAATCTCTCTGTCTCCATACATTATCTACCTGCTCGTCCTTGGCAGATGCCTTTCCTATTATTCCTACAAAACGTATAAAACAAGCACTGCTGTCCACTTTTATATGCTTCAAATCTGGTCAAAAGTACTGTTTTGCTATAATTCCTAACATATTTGAATACTTATATGTATTTTTCCTTTAAGCATAAGTCCTAAAAGTATATAAAAAAACTTCCTAAGTGCCTTTTTATATGTTTTTACCACTTTGGAAATCGAGCAAAATGCATATAAATCAAGCTTCATCCCTCATATTTATAGCAAGAGCTAGCATTTACCATCCCGAAAGACATATAAAAAGGTATATAATTGCCCCAATTATCGCAGCTAAGCATTTTTCATTCTTTATCTAATAGATGTTGTCGGTGATGTTGTCCTCCGTAGTCGTCATGGGGACGGGGTTGGTGGTCCATTTTTGACTTCAAATCAGCGACTGATAAATCTGATAATCAGCTTCGCTGAAATTCACGAAAGTTACTTCCATATCGTAATCTGCATTCTGCGCAAGCCATTCTTTTACTGTAGAAAGAGCTATCTGCGCCGCTTCCCTCTTGGGATATCCGTATACTCCGGTAGAAATACCAGGAAATGCGATGCTGTGAAGGCCATTTGCCTTGGCAACCTCGAGAGAATTCCAGTAGCAATTACGAAGGTCTTCAGGGTCAGAAGCGCTTCCGCTGTAGATTGGGCCAACTGTGTGAATAACGTGGGCAGCAGGAAGATTGTAGCCTCCGGTAATCTTGGCTTCGCCTGTTCTGCAGCCGTTTAAAGTTCTGCATTCATCCAGGAGCCCCGGACCAGCTGCTCTGTGTATGGCGCCGTCAACGCCACCACCGCCCAGTAATGAACTGTTCGCGGCATTAACTATTGCATCAACCTTTAGCTTGGTGATATCACCAACATGAAATTTGATTGAGTTCTTCATAGGTTACTTTGTTATCCTCATCTATACTGATGTCGTACAAAAGAGCTTCTTCCATCCGCCCATCTGCCTGAAATAATATCCAGTATTATCGCCTCTGTCTCGTCAACAAATCTGTCAGACCTCTCTTTGGTGAGATACTGGTAGTTCCTATGAAGATCACCGTGGTTATCACTGCGGTAATAGCCGCAAATGTACTCACGTCTGTTCTCAAAGGCATCTTTGGCAAATATGTCCATAAAGACATTTTCTATATCGTCGGCATCCTCATAGATATGGAATGCACGAAAATCTGTATGCTGTTCTAAATACAGGAAATCAAGGTCATACCAGTCTTCCTTGTTCTTCCAGATAAATTCTGTAAGAGACATGTTTTCTTTTCTGGCATTTTCCTCAGATACACCTTCAGAATGTGTCATTTTCGTCCATTCGATATCTGTTAAAAGATGTGTATAATAGCCAAGGAAAAAAGAGTATTCACGATTAGAATACTTCTTTACTTTCTCTTTTGTAAAATAGTCCTGAACATACTTATCAATATCTATGTATGTCTTTTCCCCAGGCTTGGTTCTAAAATGTGTCACTGTTCCTGGCGGTGTAAACACTGACCAATCCTCGTTGGGAACGCCACTGTCCGGTGCGATGTTACCCATAACAAACGCACTCTGATCAAGCCCCTCTATCCTATCAAGCAATCTGTCTGCAATCCTAAGGTGAACCATCCACGATGCCATACTCTACTCCTCCATAAACCATAGTTTTATATAAATCTCTGGTACTGAGCCCCCAATATGTCGAACTCATCTTCAATATTCAAATCAAATATCAAACCGGTAGATCTTAACCAGTCTCTTGCCCTCAGCGTACATTTCGTTATCTTCAGGGATATCGATTGTCTCAATGTATTTGCCGCCAGCGTATTCGCAGGTCTTGTAAGATGCGGCGTTATCCGGGTCGCAGGTGATTATCACATAATCAAGGCCATGCTTCTTGGCAAGCTGGAATAAGAGCTTGCAGGCCTTTCCTGCGAAGTGATTTCCGCGATACTCTTCGTTGACGTTGTAGCCTATGTTTCCCCCGATGTAGGTCTTGTCGTTATGACCAATTCTCAGGTCACAAGCGCCAACCGATGTTCCATCCAAAAGACATATGTCAAAATAGTAGGCAGGAAGCCAGCGCTTCTCAGGCTTGGCCTCGCAGGTCTCGTTGAGTTTAAGGAAAATCTCATCCGTTCTCAAATCATCCACATCGTAAAACATACTCACTCCTCCTTGAAATGGTCCTAGGGGACGGGGTTTGTGGTCCATTTTTGACCACAAACCTTCGTCCCCTGATTCATTAATTCCTACAGACAAATATTCGCATTTCCATAAATCAGAATTCTCAGAATTCCCAGTATTATCAGATGAAGCGGATAATAAATATAGAAAAACCACTTCATCCACTTAGCCTTACCACGCTCGCCGTTGTAGAGTTTAAGCACCGGATATACCAGCAGTACGCCTAGCATTACAAAAGCATAAGCCTTGCTCACAAAGAAGTATGATACAAGCGCATAAACTATAACCCACTGGATGATCTTGAGCATCTGCTTCTCAAGATTGCCGCGGCGAACATACATATCAACGATCGCAAGTACTGCAATGCAGCTCCAGTCAGCAGGAAAGGCACTCCATACGAGAATGAACTGAATAATAAACTTCTGCCATGTTTTGAGAACATTGACATGTTCCCCGATATACAGGATAACCACCGCGATAAACAGCGGATACATTACGCTCGTCCTATTGAAGATGCCTCCCTTAAGCGGATTAAGCTCGATTCCAAATCCAAAGCAATATGCAAAGTGGGATATGATAGCAAAAATCCCCAGGCGCAGCATATATTTTTTTACATCTCTTGTATAATGATAGCCTTCGCAGATGAAGAACCACATGATAGGTGCTGTAAGTCGCCCGATAACATGGAGCGCAACAGGTAATGGCTCTACCGGAAAGTTCGGATATAAAAGATCTGTGAAATGATCGATTGTCATGGCTATTATGGCAATCAATTTCAAATGATTTGAATTAAGAATTTTCTTGTTCATCCTAAACGCTCCCCAAAAATGGACCACTAACCCCGTCCCCCGGGTCCATTTGCATTTATTTTGTTCTGCACCAGAAGTGGTTCTGACCATCATCTGAGCTAATTACGTTACAGGACACTGTCATTTTCTTGTCCTGATTTCTCATACATAAGGTTCCAATAAAAGTATTAGCAAAAGCTGTATTTGCCTTCTTTTCAGGAGCCAGTTTAAAAAGACATCTGTACTCACTGCCATTTGTAATTTCTGGTATTTCAGCCATGAAATCTTTTACGTTCTTCCAGTCATGATTCTCATAAACTGTTGTAAAATCAGGATCATTTAAGCTCTTCTTAAAAGCTTCAAGATCCTCTTTTCTATCTGGTATCTCTCTGACATCAAAAAGTGAACGATCACCTGTATCAACTATCTTTCCAAAGAATTCATCAAGACCCTCTTTGAGCTCATTGTACTCCTCTTCGCTAAGTCCGAACTCCTCGGCTGGTGAATATTCCTCCATAGATTTCATAAGTGAATCTCTTAAAGCTAAAACTGCTTTTCTCATCTCCGTTATTTCGGTCTGGTATGTTTGCTGTATATTTTTGATTTCCTGTAATTGTCTTTCCTGCTCGGTTATCTTTTTCTCAAAGGCTAAGTAGATTGCTGCATCATCTTTATCCAGCAGCTCTTTTATCTCATCAATGGAAAATCCGGCTTTTTGCATGTTCTTGATCTTAACGAAAGCAACCGCCTGCTCCTCATCGTAGTAGCGATATCCTGTCCAGTCATCTACCTTCACCGGTTTGAGTAGATCCTGACGGTCGTAATATCGCAGTGTCTGAGGATTGCATCCGCAGAGCTTCGCAAAATCTTTGATTGTCATACCGACCAATCTCCTTTCTGTAACGGTTATATCATTGCAGTTAACTATAAGGTCAACAGCTTTTTTTCAAAAAATTTTCAATATATTTATTAACCTGCTCAGGCTGGTCATCATTGGAGTTATGAGCAGCGTCTTTTATCCATGTAATCGAAGTGCCAAGCTCCTCTGCCCATGCGATGTTGTAGTGTATAACTTTACCAGTCCGGTCATGCTCTCCTACGATCAAAAGAACCGGGCAAGTGATTTTCAGATCGCAGTTATCCTCCAAAAAGCCTGCAAAGCCAATGCCCATTAAATGGCACAGCTCCTTTTTATCATATACAGATAGCATCTGGAACATGTTCTGATAGGACCTCTCGGTTGTGGTGCACTGCTTGGCGATCGCCTTACGAAGCGCCTTGTCAGGATAAAGAGCTGACATCCACTCGATCTGCCTAAGCCACCATTTATCTGACTTGCTATAATATTTTTCTCCAAAAGGAGTGCTGTCTAAAGATACAAAGCACTTAACGTACTCTGGAAAGCGCTTAAGAACAGACTGAGTGATAAATCCGCCCATGGACTGTCCCACAAAAGCAGCTTCCTTAATATCGTTGTCCTTAAGAATCTGTACTGCAGCAAGCGCTGCCTTCTCATAAGTAAAATCCTTGTATGGGCGGGATAAACCATGCGCCGGCGCATCCCAGACAATAATGTTGTAATCTTTGGAAAAATATTCTACCTGATTCACAAATAAGTCATGGCTTGCAGTTAAACCATGTAAGAAGAATATTGTACCACACTCATTTTTATAATTCTCTGATATCCAATAATGGATATTTCCAGATTCTGTCTCTAAAATTTTCTCAATCATCTCGTCTCAACCTCGCTGCGTGTCCCCGTCCCCATGGTCCACTTTATTCAACATTATACCCATGAAAGAAGCGGTCTACAATCAAATAATGACCGTAAACCGCCTATATTAACACATTTTATATATTATGAATTTCATTTTTTCCTGAGTACCAGGATTCCGTTGGCTTCAAGAGTGCCCTTGCCGTCTGCGTCCTCGTTCCACTTACGGGAGTATACAACCTCCTCGAAGCTGCTGATATCTATGGTTACATCCGACTCCTCACAATTGAGATATACCTGAAGGCTCTCGTTTTCCCCAAGCTTCTCATAGGATATCACTCTCTTGCTGGCGATATCGTTAGGGAAGTGGAAGTTCCTGCTCTTGCAGGACTGAAGGCTCTTTCTCATGGCTATGAGTTTCTTCATCTCGCCGATCTCGATATCTTTTTTACCAGAATCTATCTCCTCCCAAGGCATGCATCTCCTGCAATCGGGGTCGTATCCGCCCTCCATGGCAACCTCTGTGCCGTAGTAGATACATGGACTTCCTGGCATTGTGAAAAGAACTGCCAGCTGCTGGTAAAAGACATCTATATTGTTCTGGGCTTTATCCAGAAGTCTGTTGGTGTCATGAGAATCCAGCAGGTTGAAAAGAACGTCGTTAACCTGTGAATAGTACATGGTAAAGCATCTGTTAATGTCGTATTCGAAGGTCTCTCTTCCCCTGTTCTTGTAAACCCAAAAATCCGCAATAGCAGTAGAGAGCGGATAGTTCATAACTGAATCATACTCATCTCCGTGCAGCCATGATATTGAATCATGCCAGATTTCTCCAAGAAGATAAAAATCATCCTTCATATGACTTGTCATGTATCTGACAGCCTTAAGGAAAGAATGAGAAATCTCGTTACCAACGTCGAACCTGAGGCCATCTATATCAAAGGTCTCGATCCAGAATCTGATGATATCCAAAAGATAGTCCTGAACCTGAGGATTGCTGGTGTTGAGCTTGGGCATATATTCAGCAAAGGCAAAAGAATAATATCTTCCATCCTTGGTATCTCTTCCCTGCTCCACTGGCCATTTGTTGACCATGTACCAGTCGGCATACTGGGAAGCCTGTCCCTTTTCAAGTACATCAATCCACATTGGATGGTCACTTCCGGTGTGGTTGAATACCGCATCCAGCATGACTCTGATGCCCATCTCATGAGCTTCCTGAACCAGGAGCCTTAGGTCATCATTGGTTCCAAAGTGAGGATCAACCTTCTTGTAATCTCTTGTGTTGTACTTGTGATTACTGTGAGCTTCAAAAATAGGATTGAGGTATATTCCTGTGATTCCAAGATCTCTTAAATATGGAAGTCTGTCCCTTATTCCCTTAATGTCTCCGCCGTAGTAATCATGAAAATTCTCTACTTTTTCATACTTCCATGGAAGGACATTTTCAGGATCTATACTCTTATCTCCATTGCAAAATCTCTCAGGGAAAATCTGATACCACACTGTATCATTAACCCAGGAAGGAGTCTTGCAGACATCAGCAGGATTCATCCATGGCATTATGAAATAAGAAAGTGTCTTACCTTCCTGATTCATCTCCTCTTCAGTAAGGAAGCCGTCCTCAAAAAAGAACATGCACTCATCGCCGCTATGAAGCTCAAAGTAGTATTTGCATCTCTTATACTCTGGGCACAATGTGGTTGTCCACCAGATGTGATTCTTAAGGCGCTTCTTGTAGCAGATTTCTTCTCGAACTCCGCTCCAGTGCTCGTTTCCGCCCATTATTCCAGCTTCGTATGGATCTCCGTAAATAATATACACTTTATCAACGTCATATCCTGTTTTGATATTGATGATAAGGTTATCCTCATCAAGCGGATAGCAGTACTGCTCTGACATTCTGTGATATATAGCACTTAGTATCATTAGCTTCTCCTTTCGGAAAACGTTTTCCTTGATATCAAACACTATATCCTATAATTATGAATTGTGCAACACCTATTTTTAGCCGTAAAAAAAGAGCCGCAAAACTGCGACTCTTTCGACATTTTTTATTTAAGTGCATCCGCAATATCTTTTTTCATATCGAATACTGCTGCCCTTGCTGCATCTCCAACCTGACCATCTGCGAACTGCTTGTAGTTCTCATTCTGCCATGCAGCGATGATTCCACGGGAAGAATTAACGATTGCTCCAAGGCCATCCTTGTTGAAGAAATGAACCAGGTCTTTACCCTTACCACCCTGAGCACCATAGCCAGGAACAAGGATGTAGGCATGTGGCATGATGTCACGAAGGATCTTGCCCATCTCTGGGTATGTAGCACCAACTACTGCGCCAACGTTACTGTAGGAACCATCCATTGACTCAAGTCCCCACTTCTCAACCTGTTCTCCAACATGCTCATAAAGTGGTCTGCCGTCTATGAGACGATCCTGGAACTCTCCGCTTGAAGGGTTAGAAGTCTTAACCAGTACGAAGATTCCCTTGTCTTCTTTATTACAAACCGAAATGAAAGGCTTAACACCGTCAGATCCAAGATATGGATTAACTGTAGCAAAATCCTCATCGAAGCCTCTGAAAGTCTCATCACCGATCTTGACGCTTCCAAGATGTCCAACTGCGTAGGATTCAGAAGTAGAACCAATGTCACCTCTTTTGATATCGCCGATTACAATAAGACCCTTCTCCTTACAGTACTCAACTGTTTTCTTGAAGGTGATAAGGCCTGGAATACCAAGCTCCTCATACATAGCGATCTGTGGCTTAACTGCTGGGACAATATCGTAAATACTGTCAATAATCTCTTTGTTGTACTGCCAGAAAGCTTCGGCAGCGCCTTCGAGACTCACTCCTTTTTCAGAAAAAGCCTTGTCTTTGATCCTGTCAGGGATAAAAGAGAGCTTGGGATCAAGTCCCACAACAATAGGTGCACCTGTGTCTACAATTCTGTCTACTAACTTGGATATCATTTAGATTACCTTCCCTTGGTATATTATGTATTTGCCTTTTTGGCTCTTCTATCGAAAAATTCATCAATAGCGCCAATAAGCTTCTCTTTTGGCATGGACTTAAGGAGGTACTTCTCAGGCTTAAGCGAAACTACCTTCATAATACTTTCCTTATCGTCCTTGGCTGTCAGGAAAATAACCGGCAGATCTCTTAGTGCCTGGGTGTTCCTGATTTCTTTTAACACCTCAGGTCCGTTCATGACCGGCATCTCATAATCAAGGAGAATAAGGTCAACAGGATTCTGCATGAGGAAAGATATAGCAATCTTACCTGAACTAGCCATATAAACTCTATATTTAACAGAAAGCCATGTCTTCATCATTCTGAGCATAGCTCCGTCGTCATCAATTATAAGAATTTTCTTCTTGAGATTCTCATCGACAGCGCTGTAATCCACCACGGTATCCAGGGTCTCAGCGAGCATCTTGACATCGAGAGGTCTGATGTAAGTCTCCTGAATCTTCTCCTTACCAATAAGGGTAAGACCAAGTGAAAGCTCTTCCTGATTACCAATCATATACAAAAGAAATCTCTCTGTATCGATAGCTTCGTTGATATACCTGAGAACCTCAGAATCATCGAGCGTAATATCACCCAGATACAGAATATATATCTTAGGCTTATTCTCAATGTTTTTTATCTCAAGTGACAAAAGACCTGCAGGCACAACCTCGTACCCTTCCTTCTCAAGGCCCTTTGCTATTGCGTTAACCATAAAGCTCTTCTGATTACCAATAAGTAATACGCGCTTATCCATATTTAGCCCTCTCATATTGAAACGCTATTATTAAAGTATATTTAAAAGACCATCTCTGTCAACAGCAGCCATAAGTCTTTTTACTTCTTCATGCTTGTCTTTATACTGAGCCGGAATCTTGTAATCCTCCAGCATCTTCATGATATCATCCGCACTGTCAAAAAGTGATGCAGAGACAAATTCCTTGATGGAAGCATAGGCATTTTCAAGGTCATCAGGTGGAATCTCCTCTTTACCCTCATCGTCTTCCAGTGTCAGTATCTCCAGCTTACCAAGGTAGCTTCTGTACAATGCCAAAAGCTCAGGTGTCAGGTCGTGAATTTCTTCTACCCAGTTGTCATTTCCGCATTTCTCAAGATATTCAGCCTGATCGCCAAGATCAACTGCGCCAATTGCGCGGGCTGAGCTCTTAAGACCATGTACATAGATAGTGTAATTCTTGATATCGCCTTCTCTTTCGTACCTCTCTATAAGCTCAGCTCTCTCCGTAATGGCCATTCTGAAGTCCTTCATAACATCTCTGGCTGCATCTGCAGAGCCGCATCTTTCGATAGCCATCTCAATATCTACGCCAGAAACTCTTAGCAGATCCTGCATAGCTTTTTTCTCAGCCTCATCTACCTCAGCTGCATTGGATACAAAGCCTTCATCTCCAGGTCTTATTACCTTGTCAGCAGGAAGATAAGTAAGGATCATTTCTTCCAGCTTACCGGGATCTACAGGCTTGGACATGTAATTATCAAAGCCTTCCTTACAGTACATCTCTCTTGATCCAGAGATAGCGTTGGCAGTAAGGGCGATGACAGGTGTAAAGATCGAAGCATTATCATCCATTTCCTTCATGGCGTGGAAAGTCTGAATACCGTCCATCTCGGGCATTCTGTGGTCAAGGAAGATAATGTCATACTTTTTCTTTTTGACCATATCAAGCGCTTCGAAGCCGCTGATGGCAGTATCTATCTGTATCTGAGTCATCTTAAGAAGTCCCACGATAACCGTAAGGTTTGTCTTGGTATCATCAACCACAAGGATCTTACCCTCAGGCGCATGGAAGCTCTCTTCGTAACTTTCTGTTTCCTGCTGATAGTTCTTGTAGGCACTGGTGAAATCGCCCATAGGCTCTTTATCAACAACCCTCTGTAAGAGGTCAAAAGAAAATTCGGAGCCCTTACCATATTCACTCTTAACAACAAGCTTGGATTTCATCATAGCAAGCAGGCTGTTGACGATATTGATTCCAAGACCTGTTCCTTCGATGGTTCTGTTTCTCTTTTCATCGATTCTCTCAAATGCTGCCGAGAGCTTATCTATATCCTCTTCCTTGATACCAATTCCGGTATCCTTGACCTTGACCTTAAGAAGAATATAGTCATCGATGATAACATCATCCTCCATGTTGGCTAGTTTCTCTGCGTCAACATACTCGTAATCGATGTTCAGATTGACACTGCCTTCCTCGGTATACTTGACAGCGTTGGTGAGGATGTTGAGTATACACTGCTTGATTCTGACCTCATCACCATAAAGCATGTGGGGAATGTTCTTATTTACATCAACGTTGAACTCAAGCTGTTTGTCTTTGGCTCTCATCTTGGCCATGTTGACAAGGTCATTGATAACAGAGCCCAGCTCGTATTCTACAGGAATGATCTCCATCTTTCCCGCTTCGATCTTGGAGAAATCAAGGATATCATTTATCAGTGTCAAAAGAGTTTTACCAGAGCTCTGAATATCCTTGGCATAGCCGATGATGGACTCGTCGCTGCTCTCGCGAAGGATCATCTCATCAAAACCAAGAACCGCATTGATAGGGGTTCTGATCTCATGAGAGATATTGGAAAGGAATCTTGATTTAGCTTCATTGGCAGACTTCTCGATTTCCAGCTGGTCCTCAATGTTCTGCCTTGTCTTAACGAGCTCGATATACTCCATAAGTCTGTAGAAAGTTAGATCTACAGCGTGATAGAGTTCTTCAATCTCATCCTTTGTATCGATCGCCAGGTTATGTACATCAGTAACTTTTTGATTTATCTGAAGTTCATCAGAGCTGTAAATATCTGAAACAGCTTTGGACAGGTCTCTTATTGGCCTTGCTATTCTTCTCTGAGCATATCTGTTAACAAATACAGCCAGCGGAATGACGATGATTGATATGAGCATGGCAAGCTTAACACTGAACTGGGAATTTCTAAAGCCTATGTCTACAGAGTAGGTTTTCTCAGTTTCAGCAGATTTTTCTGCCTCTCTTTGGAGCTTGAAGCTGACTCTGCTCTCTAATATTCCAGCATTCGTAACATGGCTATAATCCTCTTCTACGACTATTTCCTGCCTGTTTGGAGTTGTGACATACTTCATGGTAGGAACAAGTGTATTGGATGCTATCTCAGCAGAAACACCAAGAACTATAGCTTCAAATACTACAATTCGAAGGATAACCTGTCCGATCTTAGACTTGTTGTAAATTTCGTATTTTTCATCATCGGTCAGAAATTCTTCATCAATATAATACTTACCATTATTGAAAAGTCGCTTTCTTTCAACTGGAATGTACTTATATATAAAGTAGACGATAAAGCATGCTGTATAGCTTCCTGGAAGCTCATTTAAGAAACAATATATGAATACCCTGAGATCAAGAGTAGATAAGCTTTTTCCCGCAAGGAGCCATAGCACAACGCCCCAGAATACGCCTGTCAGAAGCTGAAGGAAAAAGCCGGCAAGAAGAGTCGTATACCAGCGCTTAAAGAATCTCCTTTTGGCCATGGCTTCTACGACTATTACTACCATCAGGTATATGAATGTAAGATAAGAAAAACTGCTATATGCAAAGGATTTATGGAAAAAGACAATAAGAACAGCCATAAGTCCTGGCACTGACCCACCAAAGGCAGATGCCAGGATAAATGGTATATATTTGAGTACGTAAACAAGTCCTGAAACAATATTGTTCTGCGGCGCAACCCTTACGATCTGCTGGCCATAAAGAATTGACAAAAAGGCCGTAGCCAATACTATTAAGGCGTTAATGCCCAATATCCTTGGATCATCCGTAGAACCGAATATAGCTTGGAAAACCAGACTGTTTTTTCTCTTCATGAATCCTGTCCCTCATAAAAAGACAAATGAATCCGTAAGTGCAATCGATAGTTACATGTGTCCGTCCCTATGCATTGAGAATTTATCCATCGGATAGTTCTTAATGTTTTCCAAAACTTTTCTATCATCCGCCTTGGACAGCAGATGTTCCCTCGCCTTGTTGATCTCTCCAATTCCTCTGTGTCTTGAAGGGCCTCCCACGCAGCCCCCTGGACAAACCATTCCTTCGATGAAGTCCTCAGGAAGCTTGCCCATCTTGAGAAGAATAAGAGCTTTTTTACATTCAAGTCCGCCATGTGCAGCAAGAAGCTTGATGTCCCCAGTTTCTATACCTCGCTCCTGCATACACTCTATAACCGCCTTGGCAACTCCGCCGCTTCCTGCAAAGCGCTTGCCCCAGATTGAAGATTCCTGATACTCATCAGATACAGGCTCAAACTTAACACCCTTGGATCTCATGAGAGCTCTCAGTTCTCCATAAGTTACAACGTAGTCCGCATTGTCTTTTACCGACTTATCAGCAGCTTCGGACTTCTTGGCGATACAAGGTCCGATGAACACTGTAACGCAGCCTGGATGTGTTGCCTTCATGTATCTGGAAATAGCGCACATTGGTGATATTGTTGATGACATGTTGTTCTCGTACTGCTCAGGGAAGTGCTTTTTGAGCATATTGATGAATGCCGGGCAGCAGGAGGTGGTCATCTTCTTGCCTTCTTTATAGGCCTCTGCCCACTCCTCGGACTCGTAGGCCGCTGTCATATCGCCGCCAAGTCCAACTTCGATCATGTCTGAAAAACCTATCTTCTTGAGGCCTTCTCTTATGGATGCCATGGAGATATCTTCTCCGAACTGACCTTCTGTAGCAGGTGCGCACATTGCGATAACTTCTTTTCCTGCCTTAATCTCTTTGATGATATCAACCAGGAAGGTCTTACTACCTATAGCTGCAAATGGACAGCTGTGGATGCAGTGACCACACTGGATACATTTATCTTCGTCAATCTTGCAGTAGCCATACTCATCATAGGTGATGGCGCCTACAGGACAAGCCTTCTTACAAGGTCTTTCGAGATGAACGATTGCGGAGTAAGGGCAGGCAGCAGCGCATTTGCCGCATTCCTTACACTTGGCAGGATCTATATGCATGTGGGTATCACCAGGTGATATGGCGCCGAACTCACAGGAGTTAAGGCAGGCCTTACCCATGCAGAATCTGCAGTTATCAGTTACTGAATAAGCTGAAATCGGGCACTCGTCGCAGGCTGGATCAATAACCTGAACGATGTTGTGTGAATCCGGATTGTAGGTTGGATTCTTGGCCATAGCGAGGTTAATTCGCTGCCTTACGATTTCTCGCTCTTTGTAGATGCAGCATCTATACTCAGGCTTGGGGCCTGGGATAGTTTTGAGAACGAGTTGTTCTATATGTTCCTGGTCGTTGTTGCCCTCCCACTCAAGGCGGCAAACTTCCTCCATTATTTTGTGTTTGAAGCGGTTCATGCTTTCGTCGTTCGTTACCATAAAAATCTCCCCTTTTTTTGATTAACTGGACGCTAATGAAATAAATAATAAGTAGTCGATAGAGCGTTCTGTTGTGTAAGCTATAGGTTTCTGGTGCTCACTTAAGTTCCACAATACGTGCAAAGTCGAGGTCTGCGGTGTCTCTGGTGAAAATGGTAAGAGACCCTTTGCCCTGGGCATTTCTGATGTAAGGTATGAGCTTGGCTTTGAGCTCTGGCTCGATTCCGTCGAAGGGCTCATCCATGATGAGAACGTCACTTGGTATTGCACAGGCTCTTATTATCTGTACTACTCGGCGCTGGCTCTTTGTAAGGTTTCTCACTGGTACGGTGAGTGTCTCTTCAGGAAGGAACTTGAGGAGTTCCTCAGTTACAGTTTCGCGGAATATCTTTTTGCTGACCATTGTAACGTTGGTGATGGCGTTAAGGCTCTCTACGAGTCTGTCATTCTGGAATACAACTCCGGCGTTTATAAATGGGTATTTGTAGTCTCCAAGGAGGCCAACCTTACCTTCATCTGGTGTATCAAGCTTGAGGATCAGGCGCATCAGTGTGGTCTTGCCACAGCCTGGCTCCCCGGTTATTACATAGGAATGTTCATCCTCTATGTTCAAATTAAAGTTCTCAAGTACCCTTTTCTCCCCAAAGGACTTGGAAACGTCTTTTATCTCGATTATCAATGTCTTATCCCCTAACTAACTTTTTGTAATTGCTATTTATTTCTTTTTGAATGCGTTTCTGATCTTGTCTAGCATCGCTGGAATGTAGATGTATTTGATAATGCTGTCTGTTGGCATACGGTAAACCTTAGCCAGTTCTAGTAATTCCTTCATTTCCCCATTTTCCCTTTTTACTTTTTGTTGATCATGCTGGCCAGATATCCGGCTCCGAAGCCGTTGTCAATGTTTACAACGCTGACTCCGCTTGCACAGGAATTAAGCATGGATAAAAGAGCTGACAATCCGCCAAAGGATGCGCCATAGCCCACACTTGTGGGAACTGCTATAACCGGACAGTTGGCTAGTCCGCCAACCACGCTGGCGAGAGCTCCCTCCATTCCTGCAATTGCTATGATAACGTTGGCACTCATGATCTCATCCATAGCTCTTTTCTCAAGAAGCCTGTGAATTCCGGCAACTCCGACATCGTAGAGTCTTACAACCTTATTGCCCATGATCTCGGCAGTCTTACCAGCCTCTTCCGCAACGGGAATATCGCTTGTTCCACCTGTCGCTATGACAATCTTGCCAACGCCCTTATCGGGATCTATCTGTTCTCCTGCGATACCGACCTTGCTGTAGGCATCGTAGGTAAACTCTGTAGCTTTTTTCTTGTTCTTGGTAAAATAGTCCGCTGCTTCCTGGGACATTCTGGTGATGAGAACACTCTTTTGCCCATTCTCAAGGAGCTTTTCTGCAATCAACAGATTCTGCTCAGGAGTCTTGCCCTGTCCAAAGATAACTTCAGCCGCTCCCTGTCTGAGTCCTCTGTGTGTATCAGGGCGCGCAAAGCCCATGTCCTCAAAGGGTGCCTGCTTAAGCTGCAGCATAGCATCCTGGATGTCCGTTTCACCATTTTTAACTGATTCTAGTAATCTCTGTATGTCTTTTTCTTCCATGAAATCCTCTGTAAATAATCCTAGAATTTAATATATTTTTGTGTATAATGTTTATTGCGACAAACCTAGCATTTTAGCATACTCACACTTACTAACATTGTAACATAGTTTCATACAATTCCTTCAGTATATATA
>JAEEGH010002789.1_pt1 | contig 46667 bp, 39 predicted proteins | sample 9134181 | NCBI WGS metagenome assembly JAEEGH01 (sample SAMN16246544, study PRJNA631951) | gut metagenome | biome: gut microbiome; feature: rumen; material: DP-attached | host: Bos | place: Iran: Karaj | collected 2018-10
ACTATTTTCCACTTATGTAATATATATTTAACCAAAATCCACAAAATTCCAAGACCATACTCAACACTTCTCTTAAAATTTATTGAAGATGCTTCAGCAAAATATTTTGTAGGAACCGGGATGTCTCCGATTCTAAAGCCGGCTAAAGCAATTTGAACAACTATATGTTGATCAAAAACAAAATCATTAGAATTTGCTTCAAAATTTATTGTTTCCAAAACTTTTCTTGAATATGCTCTATATCCGGTATGATACTCGCCCAAATTTAAACCTAAAACAACATTTTCAAGTATTGTTAAGCATCTGTTAAAAAAATATTTATAAAAAGGCATGCCACCTTTTAAAGCTTCTTTTCTTGTTCTTATCCTATTTGCAAACATAACATCACAAATATCTTGCTCGATTAACCCAACCAGAAAAGGAACAAGACGAGGATCATACTGATAATCTGGATGAACCATCACAATAATATCTGCACTCATTTCAAGTGCAGTTTTATAACAAGTTTTTTGATTCGCGCCATATCCCAAGTTTTTATTATGCTTTATAACTTTTAGGCCTAACTCCTTTGCTATTTTGACTGTATCGTCTTTTGAATCATCATCAACCAATAAAATTTCATCATAGGAATTTTTAGGGATAGAATTAATTGTTTTTTGCAAAGTTTGTGCGGCATTATAGGCCGGCATAACTATAACAATTTTACTTTTTTTATTTTCCATTTGTTTCTTCCGTGTCCTGATGTTGTTTCAATGCAAAATCAAACAAATCAGAAAAAGAAATTTCTTCTTTTATCATTCCTATTATACCTAAAAGATATACCGACATCATCTCTATAAAATGTGTTGCTGCCATAGCCGTAAAAGCTGTTGTTTCTTCAATTCCGAAAAGTCCCAACGTAATCATTCCTACACTTTCTATTGCCCCGATAAAACCCGGTGCAGTCGGAATCATTGTTGCAACACCGGTTGTAACAATAACAAATAAACATTGTACCGCTGTTACTTTTAAGCCAAACGCTAAAAACAAAGTTTTATAAGCATATGATTCTATTATCCATATAATTATTGATGTTAAAAAAACAACAATAAACAATTTTCTGTTTTGAAAGAATTTCAAGCCGCTTGCAAATTTTAAGAAAATCGACTTGATAAATTCGGTAAGCTTTAAAGGTAAATGAAACTTATATAAAACTTTTAAAAAGTTCTCTTCTTTTTTTGACATAAAAAATAAAGCTATAAACATTAAACCGAACACTATGGTACACAATATAAAAGATTTTTGTAACCAATTCGGAATATTCGGAATAAACATTGCTATTAAGAAAAACGATAATATGAAAATCACGACATCCATTAATCTTTCAACAACAATAGTTGCAAAAACACCGCTCTTTGATATTCCCAGTTTTTTACCGGCAACGATGGCTCTTACAAATTCACCTAATCTTAACGGCAAAATATTGTTCATAAAAAAACCGAAAACCAAATAATAAAAACTTTGAAAAACTTTCATCTTTTTTAAAGGAGCAAGAATATAATCCCACCTGAAACCTCTTACAAGATAGGAAGAGATATATATAATAACACCTGTTATTATTAAAGATATGTCCGCATTTTTAAGTAAAGAAACAGATTGTTTAAAGTCTATATTTCTTATGCATAAATATATCAACAATAAACTTATTAAACAACCCAAGATAATTTTAAAAATATGTTTTTTTATAATTTCCCCCAACAACAAACAAACTAAGAATTTTTTATTTTATAATAATATTCTTCGTAATAAGGATTAAATTTATCATATTTTATGGCTTCTTGTATAGTTTTCAAAGCTTCTTCTTGTTTATCACAATTCCAATAAATAGCAGCTAACGATGCTTTCAATTGTGATTCATAATTATTCAAACTTATAGCTTTACTTAAATATTCTATAGATTTATCAGCATATTTTTCTCCGGATTCATCTCTGTTCTTATCATAAAGAGCAAAATATGCTCTCGAGACCTGTGCGTAATATTCCGGATTATTTTTATCGAATTTTATTGCTTTATCAAATTCTTCTATAGCTATTTTGTAATGTCCCGCGACATACAAATCAATTCCTTTTTTATAATAATTATTTGCTATAACCGGTTTTGCAAGAAGCACAAAAATCAAAAGATATAATACCAAAGAAACAATTACACTCATTTTTTGTAACTTCCTTTTTTCACCTACAGTATCAAAAGCAGATGAAAAAATTATGAAGAATATTAACATATTTGCCGGAACAAAGAAACCGTAATCAAATAAATTTACTAAAAGAAAAGAGGTTATGCTTATCGCTATATAACAATAGAAATAAACATCTTTTTGTTCTGGTATTTTTTTAAAAATTTTATTATAAAAAGAAAATATCAATGCAAAAAAACTTAATGTCCCGAGCAGACCTACTTCCGCCAACAACTGCATAAATATATTATGTGCAAATATTGTATTTAATACAAGTTCCGGTCTGAAAGTTCTAAACAAAACCATATAGTTACCGAAACCGCAACCGAACAATATATTTTCTTTAAAAATTAAAAATGCTGTTTTCCACCATATAATTCTGTCGTTTACACTGCTGTATGAAAATTTTAAAAAAGAAATATAACATATTCCCGATATCAGCAATAATGTAAACAATATTAACAAAATTTTAACAATTTTATTTTTTCTATATTCAAATAAAAACATCAAAGTTGAAATTGAAGACAACAAAATTACAATTCTGCATTTTGTAAGAAATATTGCAAGTAAAACAAAAAGCATCATTGCAACAAAAACTTTTGTATTTTTTTGTTCTTTAATAAAAATAAAAAACAACGGATAAACCAACACAAGAAATCCGGCAATAACATTTATATTCAATGCCATTGTTTCATAAAAATTATCTCCATAGAAAAACCCTTGCGGATTTGTAACAAACCTTGTAAACAATATCATTGATAGCCATAAAGAAATAAACAGAGGGATAAATAATACTTTTTTCTTCCACTCTAAAGATAAAAAAGAAAAGGAAAAGCCTGATAACAATGCAGAACCTAAAACAACAAGATAATCTCTGACATTTACTTTAAAATCAGCTCCTATATAAGACAAGCAACACATTACAAAAAACAACAATGATGTAACGATATATGAATTAATTTTAAATTTATTTGTATTTATCAAATATACAAACAACAACAACGACAACAAAAAAATTGCACTTTGTATCGGAAAAACAAAAGAAAATTTTGACAGAATAGCAATTACCATTAAAACAGATACGACAAATGCTATTATAACCGAATTATTTTTACTTGCATATAACATAATATTTACACCTGAATTTTTAATTAATAAGTTTTACTAAAATTTTTTCCTCAATTGTCATAATCCAATTTATAACAATATGGGGAGCCGGCAAAAACAATGTTAAATATGTCCCAAATGCCAAATAAGGTCCAAAAGCTATTTCCTGCTTTTTAATAATTTTTTTGAATATTATTAGAGTCATACCTGCTATGCTGCCTAACAGTGAAGCAATAAAAATAGCAAATAATACTTTTTCCCATCCTATAAAAGAGCCTACTCCTGCCATCAACTTTATGTCTCCGCCACCCATTACATCTTTTTTAAAAATCCATTTACCTGTAACAGCTACAAGTAACAAAGAACCGCCTCCGGCAAAAAAACCTAAAAAAGAATTCAATATTCTTTGTCCTGTTGTATTTCCAAGAACCGGATTACAAAAACAAGATATAATTCCAACTACCATCAACATAAAAGAAATTTCATCCGGAATTATTTGAAATTTAAAATCTATTGCGGTTATAACCAATAAAGAAAACAATAATAAACAAAACAGAATTAATGCAAATGAAAAACCGAACAAATAAAACATTGATAAAAACAACAATCCGCAAATCAATTCCATTGCAGGATAAATAAATGATATTTTTGAACCGCAACTCCTGCATTTACCTTTAAGCAATATATAACTTATAATGGGAATATTATCGTACCACTTGATAAAACTATTACAATTCGTGCAACGAAAATTCGGCTTAAATATCGATAAATTTTTCGGCATTCTATATATACATACATTTGCAAAACTACCCATTATCAAACCGAACAAGAACACAAGTATTCTTTCAAACATCAAAAAATCCTTAATATGTATTCCAAACAACACCTTTAGAATCTTTCTGATTACAATCTATCCAAAGTTCACCTGCTTGTCTGTCTTGGCTGTCTTCAACTTGATAGGCCCATTTACCCGAATCTCCAGTTGGGTGAGTTGTTATTTCTGTGGTAGGATTATGATAAGGCGGGCAATATAATTCCGGTATATATTTTATATATTTACCGTCTTCACTAAGCAACTGTTCAACAATATTTTCATCCGGAAAACGGCCTTCGTTTTCCCCGTAATAAACTGCTATTGCCGTTCTTAATGCTAAAAGATTTGCTCTAGTTGCAGATTCATTCGATTTACGGATTATATCAAGAAATTTAGGATAGACAACGAATGTAATCAACACAATAATTGCCACTGCAATTATTATTTCAATAATATTAAATTTCTTTTTATCTGACATCAAAAACACCCCAAAAAATTATTTTCTTCCAATATGTAAAATATTATTATCTATCAAAGATTAATTCATGGCTTGCACGCCGAGGCTTATGTCTGTTTAAGACAAACTCACTAATTTATATATTTGAGCTGTTCTTTTTTTTTATTTTTTTATAAACAACTCCAGGAACAAAATTTTTAAAATCTCCTCCTAAAGATGCAATTTCTTTAACCATACTTGAAGATAAAAAAGTATATTCCTGATCAGGCATTAAAAATATTGTTTCAACATCTTTCTTTAGTTTTCTGTTCATTAAAGCCATTTGGAATTCATATTCAAAATCCGATAAAGCCCTTAAGCCCCTTACTATACAAAAACTATCTATTTCGTTAAGATAATCCACCAATAATCCCGTAAAAGAAGAAACTTTTACATTTTTTATTTTACTGACAGACTCTCTCATCATCGAAAGTCTTTCATCCAATGAAAACATATGACTTTTATTATAATTGTGTGTAATGGCAACAATTACTTCCGGAAAAATTTTTGCAGCCCTTCCAATAATATCGATATGTCCGTTTGTCGGAGGGTCAAAACTTCCCGGATAAACAGCTATTATTTTTTTATTTTTCATAATTTATATTCTATATTATTACAATGTTTTTATCAATTAATCCTGAACTTTTCTTTCCGAGATTCCGCTTGCACTTCCGAACCCCTTAACCGTTCTTTTAACTATATCCCTGGATAATTTTTCCCAAATATATTCCCTTGCCTCTTCTTCCGTCATCCCGCCGAAACCCACTTTTACACTGTCTGAATATATTTGTATTCCTTCCATATTAGGTTCAACCCATAATGTAACATTTTCATGTTTATCAATAAAAAAAGCATTAATAAGAACCCATAATTTATATTGTTCCGTTACCATATTTGCATCGTAAGTTAAAGGTTGTAAAACATACCTTTTTATTTCACAAACAACTACGCCGTCTGCTTCTTCTTCCGTTGTTACCACGGATAACCTGCCGTCTCTCATAAATTCATCTATTATCGCTTTTGTAAATTTATCTTCCAAACCATACTGATTTGTATTGTTTACAACAGGCCTTACATAAACATTTTTAACATAAGAAGGTAACAACTGAGGTGCAGGATCATAAGGTGCCGCACAAGCACATAGCAAAGCAAATAATGAAACAACAAACAAATATAATTTTTTCATAAAACTCCTTAAAAATCGATTTACGATTTTTATTTAACAACCAAATTTATAATTTTATTTTTTACATATATAAACTTTACAATATTTTTACCTTCAAATATTGCTTTTAATTTCTCGTCAGACAACACAATATTTTTAATAGTCTGTTCATCTGCGGAAACATCAATATTTACTTTACCTTTCAATTTCCCGTTTACTTGAACCGGAATTTCTATTGTATCCTGTTTAATATATTTTTCGTCATATTTTGGCCATTGTGCAACAGATACACAATCATTGTGACCTAAAATGTTCCAAATTTCTTCACATAAATGCGGAGTAAAAGGAGAAAGGAGCAACACTATTGTTTCATAAACCTGTTTTGATAATCCGTCATCGTTTGAGTGATGTTTATATGTGTACATTGTATTAACAAGTTCCATTACAGCGGATATTGCGGTATTAAACTGATGTTTTACCGATATATCTTCACCGACTTTTTTTATACAAACATGCATTGCTCTCAACAAATCTTGTTTAGCTTTCTCTGTTGCAGGAACAGAAGATTTTGTATTTACAAGTTCTTGTAAACGCCAAACTCTGTTAATAAATCTCCAACAACCTTCAACCCCGTCACTGGACCAATCAAGTTGCTTTTCCGGAGGAGCCGCAAAAAGGATAAACAGTCTTGCCGTATCCGCACCATATTTTGAAACTATTTCATCGGGGCTTACAATGTTTCCTTTTGATTTGGACATTGCACTCCCGCCAAGTGTAACCATACCTTGTGTTAAAAGATTCAAGAACGGTTCATCACTTTTTATAAGTCCCATATCTCTTAAAACTTTGTGCCAAAATCTTGAATATATAAGATGCATACATGCATGTTCTATTCCGCCGACATACTGGTCAACAGGCATCCAATAATTCGCCTCTTCTTTATCAAAGCATGCTTTATCGTTATGAGCATCCGTATATCTTATAAAGTACCAGGATGAATCTACGAATGTATCCATGGTATCGGTTTCTCTTCTTGCAGGACCACCGCATTTAGGACAAGTGGTATTTACAAATTTTTCATCCGACTGTAACGGAGATTTTCCGTCATTTGTAAATTTTACATCGGTAGGTAAAATTACAGGCAGGTCTTTTTCTTCTACAGGAACTATACCGCATTTATCACAATGAACCATAGGTATAGGTGTTCCCCAACATCTCTGTCTTGATATCAACCATTCTCTTAATTTGTAATTCGTTGTTCTTTTTCCCCAACCTTGTTCTTCCACCCATAAAGGCATTTTTACTCTTGCGTCTTGTGAAGAAATTCCGTTAAACTGTCCGGAATTTACCATCACACCTTCACCTTCATAAGCGGATTTTGATATATCTTCGTCTTTGTTTGTTATTACGGGAATAATTTCCACATTATATTTCTTTGCAAATTCCCAATCTCTTTGATCGTGAGCTGGAACAGCCATAATTGCTCCCGTTCCGTAACCCATTAAAACATAATCCGCAACAAACAGCGGTACATTTTTGCCGGTTGCAGGATTAACTATAGAAACTCCGTCGAGTTTAACACCTGTTTTTTCTTTAGATGACGATCTTTCGATATTGGATTTTAAAGAACTTGCATTGATATATTTTTCTACTTCCGCCCAATTTTTAATTTGAGATTTAAATTCTTTTAACATTGGATGTTCCGGTGAAACAACCATGAAAGTTACACCGAAAATAGTATCAGGTCTTGTTGTAAATATTTCTAATTTTTTGTCGGAACCTGCAATATCAAACTTCATTTGCGCGCCATGAGATTTTCCTATCCAGTTTTTCTGCATAGACAATACTTGTTCGGGCCAACCGGATAACAATTTATGTCCTTCCAACAACTCGTCCGCATATTGAGTAATTTTTATAAACCATTGTTCCAATTCTTTTTGTTCTACATTACTATGACATCTCCAACATTGTCCTTCACTTACCTGCTCGTTTGCCAAAACAGTTTTACAAGACGGACACCAGTTTACATTGGACTTTTTTCTAAATACAAGACCTCTCTTGTACATTTCCAAAAATATCCATTGGTTCCACTTATAGTATTCAACATCACATGTTGCAAGTTCTCTGTCCCAATCATAAGATATACCGAGCATTTTCAATTGTTCTCTCATTCTTGCAATATTTTGTTTTGTCCATTTCTCCGGAGCTATATTGTGTTTTATGGCTGCATTTTCCGCAGGAAGTCCGAATGCATCCCAGCCCATAGGTTGAATAACGTTTTTCCCTATCATTCTGTTGTATCTTGCAAAAACATCACCTATACTGTAATTTCTTACATGACCCATATGAAGATTCCCGGAAGGGTAAGGCAACATTACCAAAATATAATATTTTTCTTTTGACAAATCTTTTTGTGCTTTAAAAACTTTTTTATCCGCCCAAACTTTTTGCCATTTTTTTTCAACTTCACTAACATTGTACTCTTGCATTGAATTTTCCTCTATATACTTAATATTTTCTTAACAATATAAAATGTTCTAAATTTCCTTTAGGACCTTTTATTCCCGAATCCTGCTCTTTTATAATTTCCAAACCCAAATTTAAAGCAAAATTTTTAATTTTATCAATAGCTTTTTGCCTTAATTTTTCATCTTTTACCACACCTTTTTTTATTTCGTTAGGTTCAAGTTCAAACTGCGGTTTTATCATCGCAACAATAAATCCGGTATTTTTTATTATTTCACTTGCCAACGGCAATATTTTATCCAATGAAATAAAAGACACATCTATCGTTATTATATCAATATCATCTTTTAGTAAAGATTTATCAAAATATCTGAAATTTACATTTTCAATATTAACTACCCTTGCATCATTTCTCAGTTTATAATGAAGCTGAGCAGTCCCGACATCTACGGCATACACTTTCTTTGCTCCGTGTTGAAGCATACAATCGGTAAAACCGCCGGTAGATGCACCTATATCAATACAGATTTTATCATTAAAATCTAATTCAAACAAGTTTAAAACAGACTCTAATTTCAGACCGCCTCTTGAAACATACGGATTCTGTTTTTCTATTTCAATAATATCTTCGGTGCTAACTTGAGTTCCGGCTTTTGTTATTTTTTTACCGTTAACCAAAACCGAACCGGCCATAACAAGAGCCTGAGCCTTTGAACGTGTTTCAGCCAATCCTTTTTCAAAAATCAAAACATCCAAACGAGTTTTCATATAAAAAATCCTACGGACATTATAAAATGTAAATTATAAATTATAAATTGCCTTTTTTATATTTTCTACGGAAATGCCGCATTTTTCTCTAATCAAATTCTGTTTCCCGTGTTCTATAAATTTATCCGGCAAACCTATGGAATAAACTTTTACTTCTTTTCCCGACAAAACAGATTTTACAGTTTCGCCCATTCCGCCGATAAGAGAACCTTCCTCAACAGTAACTATTTTATTCGTATATTTTAAAATATCTTTAACGGCTGTTTCATCAAAGGGTTTTAAAAATCTAACATTCAACACTGATACGGAAACGCCTTCGGATTCAAGTTCTTTTGCCGCGTCCAAACAAACCTGCAAAACATTTCCCAGGCAAACTATACATGCATCTTTACCTTCTTTTTCCAATTTAGCTTTTCCTGTTTCCAAAACTTCAAAATCTCTCTGAAAAGATGCAAGTCTGGATCCGCTGCCTCTCGGGTATCTTATCACAGAAGGGCCTTTTAATGTTAATGCCGTATTAAGCATATCCTGAAGCTCGGTTTCGTTTGCCGGAGCCATTATTGTTAAATTCGGTATATATTTTAAATATGCTAAATCGAATGCTCCGTGATGTGTTGCTCCATCTTCACCAACAATACCCGCTCTATCCAACATCATAATAACAGGAAGGTTCTGTAATGCAACATCATGAATAATACTATCCAATGCTCTTTGCATAAATGTTGAATATATGGCAACTATCGGTTTTAATCCGCCTGCGGCAAGAGCAGCCGCAAATGTTACCGCATGAGCTTCATCTATGCCGACATCAAAAAATCTTTCCGGATATTTTTTTGAAAAATCTTTTAGCCCTGTTCCATCCGGCATAGCTGCCGTAATTGCAACTATTTTTTCATCCGTTCTTGCAAGTTTTACAATAGCTTTTGAAAAAACTTCCGTATATGTAACTTTTTTCAAAGAAATTGTTTTCCCAGTTTCGATATCAAAAGGTCCTATTCCGTGAAATTTTGTAGGATTTTTTTCTGCCGGTTTATATCCTTTACCTTTTTTAGTTACGACATGTAACAATACCGGACCTGTAAAATTTTTAACTTTTGTTAATATTTCTATAAGTTGGTTTATGTTATGACCGTCGATCGGGCCGACATAAGTAAATCCCATTTCTTCAAACATAAGCCCCGGAAATAAAAATGTTTTAAATCTCTTAACTAATCTTTTTATTGAATTAAAACTTAAAAATTTCAATTTTGAAGCTATTTTCAAAATACTATCTTCTATTTTTTTAACACCGGATGCAGTTAAAATATTCGCGAGATATCCGGACAGAACGCCCACTCTTTGCGATATAAACATTTGATTGTCGTTTAAAATAACAAGCATATTCTTTGCAAGAGTTCCTGCATTTTGCAATCCTTCGAATGCAAGACCGCCCGTCATTGAACCATCACCTATTATTGATACAACTTTATAATTTTCTTTTTGAATATCTCTTGCAACGGCAAAACCGAGCCCTGCGGAAATAGATGTGGATGCATGACCGGATCCGAACGAATCGTACTTTGATTCGGATATTTTTGGAAACCCGCTTATACCTTGATATTGTCTTAATGTATCAAAGGTGTTTTTTCTATCGGTAAGTATTTTATGTGCATAAGCCTGATGACCTACATCCCAAATAAATTTATCTTTTTCAACATCAAAAACATAATGAAGGGCTATTGTAAGATCCACGGCACCTAAACTTGATGCCAGATGCCCGCCTGTTTTTGATGTTGTTTCTATTATTTTTTGTCTTATCTCTTGCGCAAGCTCAGGCAACAAATCTTTCTTTATTATTTTTATATCGTCAGGTTTTGTTATATTGTCTAATATTGCCATCTTTTCCTCATAAAAATTGCAATGCATTTTTAGTTTATCAATCGAAAATTTAGAATTGTCTTGTTATCATATAATCGGCTAAGCTTTCAAATATTTCCCTGTTAACTTTAAATTGTGAAATTGACTTTTTTGCTTCATCTATCAACTTTTTTGCATTTTTTTCAGATTGTTCTTTTCCGTACAATCTTAAATATGTAAGTTTATCATTGTCGGCATCACTTCCGTTTTTGCCCAATAATTTTTTATCCGCATAAACATCTAAAATATCATCAGCTATTTGAAAAGCTATACCAATATTGTGACCGTACTTTTCAATAGCTTTTAAAAATTTATCTTTAGCTCCGGCAAGAATTGCGCCCAAAAGCAAACTTGCCTTTATCAAGTCCGATGTTTTATGTATATGAATGTATTCTAATTTTTTCTTACAAAAAGAAATATTTTGTTTGTTCCATTTACCCGCTTCTATAGTATCTTCCGCTTGCCCGCCAATCATTCCTTTATAACCGGAGTAAGCGGCAAACATTGTTATTGCTTTGATTATTCTTTCCGCAGGAACTTTAGATTTCGCTATTAAATTAAATGTTTCTGTAAGTAATGCATCTCCTGCAAGAATTGCCGCAGCTTCACCGAATTTTTTATGACTTGTAGGTTTTCCTCTCCTTAAATCGTCATTATCCATTGCAGGTAAATCATCGTGAATTAAAGAATATGTGTGCAAAAATTCAACAGCACAAATTGCAGGTTCTATTTTTTTTGTATCAAGCCCGAAACTTTCCGCACCAAGCATAACCAAAACAGGTCTTAATCTTTTTCCGCCTGCCAACACTGAATATCTCATTGCCTGAGATATTATGGACTTATCTTTAGGCAAATATTTCTTTAACAACTTATTTACAAATTGTCCCTGTTTTTTTAAATAAGATTTTAAATCAAACTCTTTACTCTTTTTCATTATTTTCATTCATCTCCGTAAAATTTTCTTTTCCTATTTTACCATTTTTTTCCACAAGAATCTCTATTCTTTTCTTTGTTTCATTAAGCTTTGAAGAACATTCTTTTACCAAAGAAATACCCTCTTCAAAAAGTTTCATAGCTTTATCTATATCAAGTTGTGAATTTTCCATTTCATCAATTATTTTTTCCAATCTTTTTAAAGAATCTTCAAAAGTACGTTTTTTCATTTTATATCCTCTATAACTTTTGTTATTACATTACCATCGGTTAATTTTATGTTTATTATATCATCGATTTTAACCTGTTTTTTTGATTTGATAATATTTCCGGTTTCACTAAAACAAGCGGAATATCCTCTTTTTAAAATTTTAAGAGGAGACAACAAATCTAACTTCTGTATTTTTAATTGTAAATTATGATTTTTATTTTCAATGATATTTTGCATATAAAGTTCTAATTTATCTCTTAAATCATCCATATATTGAATCTTATCTTCATATATTAAATACGGTTTAGATAAAGCTCTGCAAGTTTTAAAATAATTTATTTTTTCTTCGTATAAATTTATAATATCTTTAATTTTAGTTATTAAAGAATTCTTATAAAGTTGAATTTTATCTTCAATATCAGCTCTGTTTTTTACAACAAGTTCCGCTGCAACAGACGGTGTAGCAGCTCTTAAATCCGCAACAAAATCCGCTATTGTAAAATCTATTTCATGCCCGACACAAGAAATCACCGGTATTTCCGAATTATAAATTGCCCGTGCAACAATTTCCTCGTTAAAAGCCCACAAATCCTCTAAACTTCCGCCGCCTCTTCCAACAAGTAAAACATCCAATTCTTTGTGGTTTTCGTTTAAATATTGTATCGCATTTGCAATTTCCGTCTTAGCAGTTTCTCCCTGAACTCTTACGGGATATATTAAAACTTCTACGGTAGAAAATCTTCTATTCAAAACGGATAGAATATCGTGCAATGCTGCTCCGTCTTTAGACGTAACAACACCTATTTTATTAACGAAATACGGAATTTGTTTTTTATGTGATTCATCAAACAATCCTTCTTTTAAAAGTTTTTCTTTTAATTTTTCAAATTTTTCCTGGAGTGTACCGAGCCCCTGTTCTTTCATCGATAATACCTGAATTTGATAAGAACCCCTTTGCAAATATGTTGTTATTCTTCCGTACACAACAACTTGCATGCCGTCCTTGGGAACAAATTTTAACTTTTGATTATGAAAAGAGAACATAACTGCAGATATCTGCGAATTTTCATCTTTAAGATTAAAAAACATATGTCCCGATGAATAAGTTTTAAAACTTGATATTTCTCCGCAAACCCAAACGGAAGGATAAGAATCTTCAAGAATAGTTTTTATTTCGGTGTTAAGTTGAGTAACGGAATAAATGAGTTTTCCGTCATCATTGTTTTCTTGTTCGTTACTGTTTTGAAAATCAAATAAATCAACCATTATTTTAACATCCGAAGATTGGAAGATTTGATAAAAAATAAATTCGTTATATATTTTTTATAATCTTCCATTCTTCAAAAATTTTGCCAAGCAAACATTTTTATTTTGCGATATCTTGAGCTCTTGTTTCTCTTATAACGGTAACTTTAATCTGTCCCGGATATTCAATTTCGTTTTCTATTTTTTTAGCTATATCATGTGCCAAAATTTGAGATTGAGTATCATCAATATTTTCAGGTTCAACTAATATTCTTACTTCTCTTCCTGCTTGAATTGCATAAGCACTGGATACACCTTTAAATTCTTTTGCCACCGTTTCAAGTTTTTCAAGTCTCTTAATATAATTTTCTATGGTTTCTCTTCTTGCACCGGGTCTTGCAGCAGAAATTGCATCGGCAGCAATAATAACAAATGCTTCCGGACTCTGCGGTTCCGCAAAACCTTCATGATGAGCAAGTATTGCATTTACCATCTTCGGAGATTCTCCGTATTTTTTAGCTAACTCTGCCGATATTTGATGATGAGTACCTTCTACTTCATGATCAACAGCTTTACCTATATCGTGCATTAAACCCGCTTTTTTACAGAATGTTACATCGAGTCCCAACTCACCTGCCAATGCACCAGCAAGCCATGTAACTTCAAGTGTATGTTGTAATTGATTTTGACCGTAAGAGGTTCTAAATTTAAGTCTTCCGAGCAACTTAATAATTTCAGGATGAAGACCCGGAACACCGGAATCTATTGCTGCTTGTTCTCCGGTTTCTTTTATCATTTCTTCAACTTCTTTTTGTACCTTTTGAACAACTTCTTCAATTCTTCCCGGATGGATTCTGCCGTCAGCTATCAATTTTTCCAATGCTTTTTTTGCAACAAATCTTCTTACACCGTCAAAAGCCGAAATTGTAATGGCTTCCGGAGTATCATCTATAATTAAGTCTACACCTGTAGCCTGTTCGAAAGCTTTAATATTTCTGCCTTCTCTTCCTATAATTCTACCTTTTATTTCATCATTAGGAATTTGAACGGTTGATGTTGTTGTATCAACAGTGTGATCGGCAGCAACTTTTTGAATTGCAATAGAAAGAATTTCTTTAGCTTTTTTGTTTGCGTTCTCTCTTGTTTCCTGTTCTATTCTTTGTCCTAAAATAGCGGCATCTCTTTTTGCTTCATCAACCATTTCTTTTACTAATCTTTCTTTTGCTTCTTCTCTTGTAAGTCCCGAAAGTTTTTCCAAAATTGTCTTTTGTTCATTTTTTATCTGTTCAACTTCGGATATTCTTTGATCTATTGTTCTTTCTTTACTTTCTATACTTTTTTCTTTTTGTTGTAAATCTTTTTCTTTTTTATCAAGAGAATCCATTTTTCTGTCGAGATTATCTTCTCTTTGATTTAATCTTTTTTCCGTGTTTTGAATTTCGGATTTTTTTTCTTTAATTTCTTTTTCGGCTTCTTTTCTTTCTTTTTCGGCAGCATCTTTTGCCAACATCATTATTTCTTTAGCTTTTGCATCACCTTTAACCTTAGCTTCATTTATAATGCTGTCTGCTCTTTGCTCTACGGAATTTGCATCAAATTTCGCGAACATATACCTTAAAAGAAATCCGACTATTAAACCTATTGCTATACACCCTGATATAAGAACTATATCCATAACTTAAACTCTCCTGTTTTATATATAAAATTATTTTTTATAAATTTTAGAAACATCTATGATTCTTTTTTCTGTTATTATTTTGCCTACCGGCAAATCATATTTTCCGTTAGGTATTTTATCCACCAATTGAACTTCAAAAGCAAGACCTATTCTTTTTGAAATATCAGTTCCTTCAAGCCATCTGTCATAATATCCCTTACCATAGCCGACTCTATATCCTGTAGTATCAAAAACTATTCCGGGAACAAATATTAAATCTATATCCTGTTTTAAAACAACCTCATCTTCATTAAATTCCGGTTGTCTTATACCGTAAACTTTATCAAAACAATCTTCAAGTTTATTTATTTTTACTGCAGTCATAATACCGTCACCCGGATTTTGAATTACGGGAACGGCAACTTCTTTATCATCCGACAAAACTTCGTTTATCATTGCATCGGTAATAACTTCCGAACCGTAAGATAAATAAAACATAACTGTTCCGGAATTTTGATATTCTTTCAATTTTTTTATTTTAGATAAAATTATGTTACTGTAGGCATATCTTAAAGTCGGTTCTAATCTGTCTCTGATTTTAAGATAGTCGTATCTTATTTTACTTTTTTCGGAATTCTGTATTTCTTTCATTAGTGTTTACCTCACAATCTTTATCTGCAAGCAAAAATTTGGTTTTGTTAAGCAAAAAAGAAAAACCCCCACATTTGCCGTGTCCGTTAGGTATTTAAAGCCCTTTTTTACAAGTGAGAAACATGGTTTATGCTGATTTGCATAACTCGCATGCATTTTCTCCTAAAGAACTTCATCGGAATAAATACTCTAACTAAAAATCACCAACAATGCAGGGTATATATTTTTATATTTATTTAAATTGTAGATTCCATTGAATCTACCAATTTTATTAACTCGTTCATCCTTCTGGAATTTGTATCTAAAAATACTTCTTGTTTACCCTTAATTGTTTGCAATTCCAACACAATTCTCAAGATAGCTATAGCTCTTATTTCGTTAGAATCTCTATAACCATCATTTTCATAACACTCAGTCTCAACTTCTTTATATATTTTATTTGCCAAATCAACGGCATTATTTACATCAAACTCCGTTACTTCACTATTGATGATATCCATAATGTTAATGGGCGGTAAACCCATTATCTTTCTGTTAGTGTTTGCCATTAAGCACCTTTTACTGCTTCAATTTTAGATAAAATTTTCTTTATTTTGTTAGCTATTTTATTCTTGTCGTCTTGAAATTTCAACAGTTTCATGTTTCTGTCTTTTAAATTTTTTATTTCACTGTTAAGAAACTTATTTTCAATTTCCAACTTAATATATTTATCTTTTAAATCACTGTAACTTTTTTTTACCTTAGCAAACTTTTTATATACTACTTCATATTGGGCTTTTTGAGCTTTACTTATTTCATCAAAATTTTCCATAATTTATAATATAAAAAGTTGCTTATAAAGTCAAGTAAAAAAATATTTATTTATCAATAAATTATTGGTTTTTTATAAAAACAAACCGCCGACTTTAATTTGTGCCCCGTTTACAAAGTCAAAAGCAGGCATTTGAGCCTTACTTTCGGGCTGAACTTTTGTTATAAAAAGAGCATCTTTCCCGCATTTTACAATAAAACCCAATCCTTTTCTTATCTCAAGTATAGTACCGGGCTTTTTATTTGACAAGTCTTTTATAACCGAACATTCCAATATTTTTAACATTTTGCCCGTCATTCTGCCATCACCTATAATACAAAAAATTTTCGGCCACAAATAAAGCCCTCTATATAAATTATAAATTTCATCCGCTGACTTATTCCAATCTATTTTCCCGTCTCCTTTTGTAAATACGGAACAAAAAGAAGGTTCTCCTTCTTGTTTTTTTGCCAAACAATTTCCACTGTCCAATAAAGCTAAAGCATTATTCATTACTTCTATACCGACAGTATTTAATTTTTCAAACAAAGTTTCCGAAGTATCTTTAATATCTATATTCAATTCTTTCTGCAACAAAATATTTCCGGTATCTAATCCCTTTTCAATATAAAAAGCTGTAACTCCGGTTTTTGTGCAACCGTCTATTAAAGCCTGCTGAACGGGAGAAGCGCCCCTATACTTCGGAAGCAAAGAAAAATGGATATTAAAACATCCGTATTTAGGTAAAGTAAAAACTTTTTCCGGAATAATTTTACCGTAAGAGACAACTACTCCTACATCGGCATTATAATCTTTTATTTTTTGTGCAATCTCGTCAGTAAACTTATCAACTTGTATGTATGGAATATTTTTTTCTATCGCATAATCTTTAACTGCAGGCGGCTTTATTTTGTTGGATCTGCCCACAGGTTTATCGCACATGGTAACGACACACACCACTTCATATTTTTTATCTATATTTTCTAAAAAGAATTTAGATATATTTGCTGTTCCGAAAAATATTATTTTCACCAATTTTTACCTTTTTTTCTTCTTCTTATTTCTTTTTCAACAAGCTTTCTTTTCCAATCGGGCAAATAATCTATAAAAACTTTCCCGTTGAGATGATCTATTTCATGTTGAAAAGCCTTGGCTAAAAAGCCCTCCACTTCAACTCTGTTTATTTTATCTTTTAAATCGGTATATTCCACTTGAATTTTGTTCCATCTTTTAACTTTCTCATAAATTTTCGGAAAAGACAAACAACCTTCCTCTAATTCAACTTTATCTTCCCCGTATAAAACTTTCGGATTTATTAAAACTATTGGAGTTCTTTTACCGTCCGGAACGACATCTATAACACAAATTTGTAAAGATTTTCCGACTTGAGGACCGGCAAGTCCTACTCCCGGAGCAGCATACATAGTTTCAAGCATATCCTCCGCCAATTGTACTATATCATCCGTAATTGCAGTTATGGGTTCTGCTTTTTTTCTTAATACGGGATCTCCGTATTTTACTATTTCCAATAGAGCCATTATATACTACCTCTAAATTAATTTAATCTTTGTCTTATTATATTAAATTGAAGAAAAAAAATACAGAACGACGAAAAGAACAACAAAAAAATGATATAATACAAATATGATTATTAAAACGGACAAAGATACTTTTACACATTATTTGGAAGATGCTTCCGGTATGACAGGAGCAACGGCGGAAAAACTTTTTATTCCCGAAACAAAAGAAGAAGTTTCAAGCTTATTAAAAGAATGTTCCGATAAAAAAATCCCCGTTACGGTAGCTGCAGGATGTACCGGTGTAACGGGCGGGTGCCTTGCTTACGGAGGTGTTATACTATCTACAGAAAAATTTAATTTTATAGGCCCTATTCGTAAAATCGCAGACGATAAAGCTTTGATAACGGCAGGTAGCGGAACAATAGTAAACGAAATAAAAAGCTATGTCCTGCAAAACGGTTGGATGTATGCTCCTGATCCTACGGAAAAAAATGCAACTATCGGCGGAAATGTTTCCACCGATGCTTCCGGAGGAAGAGGTTTTAAATACGGAACAACAAGAAATTATATAAATGCAATAGAAATAGTTTTTTGTGACGGTTCTTTTTCCAAAATAAAAAGAGGTGAAACTTTTGCAGACGACAGCGGCGCAATTTTATTAAAAACAAATTTAGGAATAAAAAAGTTACAATTACCGAAATATAATTTACCTCACATAAAAAATGCTGCCGGATATTATAATTATAAAAATGCAGATTTAATTGATATCTTTATAGGCCATGAAGGAACTTTGGGTGTAATAACTTCGGTGGAACTTATTTTAATAAAACCTTTCGAAATGCTATTCGGAGGAATAATCTTCTTTGACAAAAAAGAAAAATCCTGGGATTTTGTAAAAGAAATAAGAGCGTTATCCGAATATAACAAAAAGAACAATTTAACGGATATACAAGCAATGTCTGTAGAATATTTTGATAAAAATGCACTGAATTTAATAAAACCGTATTATCCGATTATTCCGGAAAATGTTGATGCCGGAATTCTATTTGAGCAAGATTGCACAAAAGAAACTTACGATATTCTAATGGAAAAATGGATAAATATCATAGAAAAATACGGGATAAACACCGATGATGTATGGTTTGCATCAAATGCAAAAGAGCAGGAAGATTTCAGAATTTTCAGACATAAAATTCCGGAAGCAGTAAATGAAATCGTTAAAAAGAATAAAATACCGAAAGTAGGAACGGATGTTGCCGTTCCGCATGATAAATTGCACGAAATGATTTATTTTTGCGAACAAAAATTTACGGAAAATAAACTATTTAATTTAACTTTCGGACATATCGGTGAAAGCCATCTGCATGCAAACATAATTGCTTCAACGGAAGAAGAATATCAAAAGTGTAGAAAAATATATCTTGAAATCGCACAAAAAGCAGTTAGCCTGGGCGGAACTGTTACCGCAGAACATGGTATAGGCAAAGTAAAACATCCTTTTTTGTTGGCAATGCTCGGAAAAGAAGGAATAGAAGAAATGAGAAGATTTAAATTGTCTCTTGATCCGTCAAACATTTTAGGAAGAGATAATATGTTCAAATCATTAGAAGATTAAAAGCAATAATTTATATTAAACATTAACAGAAATTCGGAAAGATCACAGACAATTCAAAAATGTCGGTTGTTTACATAAAATTAGTAATTATTTTTTTAATTTTGTATATTTGATTTATTATGAAAATATGTTTTATTTGTCATGCCAACATTTGCAGAAGTTTTATTGCTCAAGAAATTTTTAAAAGTCTATTAAAAAAAGATAACAGAACAGATATTGATGTTATCTCAAGAGGTACTTACACATTACCTTACTTATCAATTCCGCTAAAAATAAAAAACTTCTTATTGGAAAATAACATTGTTTGCGAAAATCATACTCCCACTCAATATAGTAAACAAGACTTATCTTCATCCGATTTTATATTCGTTATGACGGAAGAACAGTATGACGAAATAACCGATAAATATGCCGAATACTCGGACAAGATATATTTATTTGCGGATTTCGTATCAAATAAAACGAGAGATATAGAAGATCCTATATCTCTCGAAGGTAAAAAATTTATACAAGCTGCCGAAAATATTAAAGAACTAACAATAACCGCTTACAAAAAAATACTGTCAACTAATTAAAAATAGAATTTTATCCTAATACCAATTCTGTTATTGGTATATTCTGCATAATCAAAATTTGACCATCTGCATCTATAACGATAATACAAGGTTGCAACCAAATTTTCTCTAAAGTGATATGTAAGTGAAGGACTTATTCTTAAATAATCGTCGGTTCTTTTAACACCATTAGTAGCATTCGGATAAGCAACATTTTCATAAGAAACTCCCAAAGCCGCACTCCATTTTCTCCATAACTTTTGCTCATATTTCAAACCTACTTCCGTAGAAATATAATATCTATTGTTTCTATATGAAGACTCTTCCATTTTTCTTGAACCGAATAGAGTAAGCGAACTTCTGTTTGTAGGTACATATTTTAACGATAAAAAATACCCTAGCAAATCTACATCTTTATCATCTCTTTCATACCGTCTCATATTGTATGTAACTCGTGCATCACCTGTTACTTTAGGTGCAAGTCTTCCCGTTATACCTAAACTATATTCATGTCCGTAAGAATTATTGTAACTACTTTTTTCATACTTTATACTATAAAACAAATATGAGAAATAAAGGGATGTTTTAGCTGTTAAATGATAATACAACCTGGCACCTAAATCTATACGATTTCTATTTAATCTTTCATAGTCATCATCAAGATATTTATGCAAGGTGTCCCGAGCAAGGAGAGCTAGAGAAAACTTTCTGCTCAATGGTGTTCTAAATGTTAAAGATGCAATATTAGTAATTCTTTTTGCTCTATCTATTTCTGCGTTAATACCATCTGCAGTATATATCACTCTGTCGCTCAAAGTAAGATATCTGTTACCTAAAGAAATACCTAATCCGGCATTCATATAATTATTCCGTGAAGGATTTTCCGAATACATATGATAACCTATATTCGCATCCACACCAACTTTCCAATTGGTACCCGGTAGACGAGTTGCATAATCGGCATACAATTGGGTTGAACTTATTATAGATGAAATCTTGTTGTTTCTACGTAAATAAATATTATCATCATAACAAAGATCTTCTACGAGCGTAAATTTAATATGTCTGGCAGCATAAATCTGAGCAGTAGCAATAAAAAAGATTGAAGCAAGTAATATTATTTTTTTCATTTTAATCTCTCCTAATTCCTAGGTGCGGAAGGACTCATCACAGAATTTCTTGTTATTTTTTTACTTTTTTTACTCTTATTTATAATAGGTTCTACAGAAAGAGCACCGCCTAAAAGTTCATATATGTTACCTTGTCCTAAAACAACAACTTTATCTTTTTCATCTTTCACGGTAAGACTGCCTTTTCCTACTTTCAATTTACCATCTTGCGAAACAGAAAAAGATATTGGTTTGTCAGAATATACTGTTACATTTCCTATTTTGATATTTTTAAAGCTGTCTCCGGTACAAAAAATCATGTAATTCGTATCTTCGTCTGAAAATCTTATGGAAATTTTTTCGCCTTTGGGAACAAACATTTTTATCCCATAATATTCAAAACTCAAATTTTTCACATCTGCTATATTTAATGTTATCCCGTCAGGATATTGCTGTATTTTACCTTCGGCATCAACAATAATATCTGCATATACATTTGTTAAAAATAAAAACAAAAATAACATTAAAGATATTGTAATTTTTTTCAACATATCTTACTACCCTCCGTTTTTGCATAATAATATTACAATACTTTTATCAAAACAAACTTATTTTGTCAAGTAAAATTTTATTCATACCTCAAAACAAAAACTTTGTATGGTAAGAAATTATTTTTTGTTTTTCTTATTATTTTTTTTAAGTTTGTACTTTTTTCATATATAACATCGAACTGAGATTGAAAAAAGAATATCGGTAAAGTTTGTTTTTTTGATGTAGGATTGATTATAACAGTGTATTTTATACCGCCATATTCAAAACTTTTTGCTTTTAAAGGCTCTTCTATTTCTATTGGATTTTCTATTTCTTTACCGTTATCAATTATCTCTGCAATAAAAGACATTTCCTGTATGACATCAACAACATCTTTCCATTTTTCTTTTTTTGTTTCATATAATGGTTCATTTTCAGAGTAGCAGGTAAAATAAAAAACACCATTTGCTCCATTAAAAATTGCATCATAAGACATAAATCGTATTTCTTCTTTTTTGGGAAACCTGCCAATTCTATCTTCATCCGGTCTGAATTGTTTATATTCTTTCCAGTTAAAAATTTGAACGACACCCCAAAGTTCTTTTGAACTTTGTCCGATCATTTTAAGACATTGTTTTGCAAGAGCAACATTTTCCCCGAAACTTTCCAAAGGCAAGTGCGGTACGGGATACCAGTCAACCATTAAAATATCCCCTATATCATAATAGGATATTTCGGTAAGACCTTCTCCTATTACAAAAGCGGTTTCGTTATTTGGATATATCGTCTTTGCTTTCTTATTCAGCGCAATCACTTCTTCTCGTGATAAATGCCATACATCAGGCTCATCAAACAAATACCATGCTTTTATGGGATATTTAGTCGCAATTTTCTTGTATTTTGAAGAAAAAACTTTATCCGGATAAGCAATCAATTTAATTTCATTATTTTTTGCTTCTCCTGCAAGCAAATCTATCACATCAGGTTCCTTAATATATGTTTGCACACAATTAAAACCTGCTTCTTTTGCTTTTATTACATCTGTTGTAGTTCTTACTCCGTAAAGGCCTATGACAAATTCAGCAAACACGGAAACGGAAAACAGAAGAATAAAAATAATTTGGAATAAAATCTGTTTTAAAAATATTAACATCTGTACATATCCATTCTTAAAAATACAATGTACTTAATTATATATTTTTTATTTTCATTGACAAAATTTTAATATTTTTGTATCCTTTACCACATAGAAAGTTTATGCCGACGTAGCTCAGTTGGTAGAGCAATGGTTTTGTAAACCATCGGTCGGAGGTTCAAGTCCTCTCGTCGGCTTTTAAAAACACTTACCTCTTTAAAAATTATGAGAAAGAGAATATACTTTGGTTTAGGCTTTAAATTTATAGTAATAATCTCGTCAATAATAATATTTACTTCAATAATTTTAACATGGTTTTTTGTTACGGCACAGTCCCTTCTTTTGAAAAATTTCACGGAGAACAGAGCAATAATTTTAGCTAATTCTTTAGCTACATCCTGCGAATACGGAGTTACAACCTCAAGCAGAGAGTTTTTAGCTCATCTTACAAAAAACAACTTAAAAGAAGAAGATGTTATTTATTCCATAATTTACGATGTAAACGGTATTCTTTTATCTAAAGAAAACATTTCAAACGAGGATATCAACAGATTCCTTGCCTCAACCCCGATAGACGGAGCAACAATTATAGAACTTGAAACCAGTAAATTACAAAAAACAATAAATGTGTTGCCCAATATCGGAGAAGTAATGGATATTGTAGTTCCGATAATATCTTATGACTATAATCCCACAATAAAACTTAAAGCATCAAAGAGAGAAGTTGTTATAGGTGCAGTAAGAATAGGTATTACTCTTGAAAGAATCAATTATCAAATAGAAAAAATGACAAAAAGCATAATTATAATCACATTGGTGGTTATTTTTGCAGGAATAATAATGTCTTCTTTCCTGGTAAAAATATTAGTTAAGCCAATAAGAGAACTTATGTTGGGAACAAAAAAAATTGCGGTAGGAAATTTGAGTTACAGGGTTCCGTTAAGTTCGCATGACGAGTTTAGAGAGCTTGCAACATCTTTCAATTTTATGGCAAGCGACATGGAAATACACATAAGGGAGCTGAACAAAGAAAAGAAAGAATTGTTAAATCTTAAAATAGCATTCGAGCAGAGAAGTCAGGAATTAGAAGAAACATTGGAAAAAGTTCAAAACATGCAACAGGATTTGTTAAAATCAGAAAAATTTGCAACCATAGGTAGGTTGGCTTCTTCGGTTGCTCATGAACTGAGAAATCCGTTGGCAGCAATAAAAAACATTTCATATTTTCTATCAAAAATGGGCAGTTCTCAAAATGACAGTAAATCGAAACAGATGGTAAGTATGTTATCTGCCGAAGTTCTAAGAGCCAACAAAATAATAACCGATTTACTTGATTATTCAAGAACAAAAAGATTAAATAAACTTTCCGTAGATATAGTTTCCTTTATAAATAAAGTTATTCCTTCTGTTCCGTTACCTAAAAATATTTCTCTAACAAAAGAGTTGGAAAAATTTGATGTTGTCATGGACCCTGACAAAATCACACAGGTTTTAATAAACCTTATTACAAATGCAAGAGATGCAATGCCTCCGGAAGGCGGAGAAATAAGTATTTCCGCAAAAAAGAAAGGAAAAAGTTGTCAACTGATTATAAAAGATAATGCTTGCGGAATGAGTGAAGAGACATTGTCTCATTTATTTGAACCGTTATTTACAACAAAGTTCAAAGGCATCGGATTAGGTTTACCTATAGTAAAAGAAATTATAGATGCACATAATGGTAAAATTACGGTAACCAGTATAAAAAATGTTGGGACCACATTTACAATAGAACTACCTTTACAATAAGGAGATTTTTATGACTGATAAATTAAAAATTTTAATCGTTGACGATGAAGATTCTTTGAGATTTTCGTTGGCAAGTATACTTGAACTTGAAGGCTATGAAGTAAAAACCGCAGAAGACGGTTATAAAGCAATAGAACTCGCAAAAAAAGAAAACTTTGATATTTTGTTTTCGGATATAAGAATGCCCGGAATAACGGGAAATGAAACATTCAAAGAAATAAAAAAAATTAAACCCGATATCATAGGCGTAATGATGACAGCTTATGCTCTTAATGATTTGATTATAGATGCTTTAAATACGGGAGCTTTTGCCTGTTTAAGCAAGCCTTTTGAAATAGAAACCGTTTTATCAACAATAAAAGATATAACAACAAGACCTTTTGCCGTCGTAATAGATAAAAACGAAAATATTAATCAAAAATTTCTAAACTCTTTAAAAAATTGCGGCTTAAATGTTGCATCAAGCGAAATAGATTCCGAAAAAATAGATTTTATGTTCAAACACAAACCGGATATTTTGATTATTTCCGTTAATTCTCAAGAAGCCGAGACACAAACAGAAAACATATTGAAAAAACTTAAAGAATTGTTCGGCAAAGATATAAAAACAATTATTATAGAAAAAGAAAAAAACAACTCTTTTATTACGAATGTAGAAAAAATAACTCCGGCAATTTTCTTTGAAAAGCACATAAATATAAAAGAAGTGTTTACTATACTCGGAAAAGAAAAAAGAAAGCTAAATATTGCGATGGTAAATATGGACAATGAAGATTTTGAACCTTTAAACAATGCATTAGAGAAAGCAGGATTCCATTTATTACATTATCCTAATTGTGAAAAACTTTTTGAAGAACTTAGTAATTCTTTTTTTGACGTTGCATTAGTAAATGTTAAAATAGACACCAACATTTCGGATTTCCACGATAAACTGCAAAAACAAATGCCTGATACCGGTGCAGTATATATATTAAACGATGATAAAAATTTGGAATCCGTTAAACAAAAAGGATGTTTTTATCTTACAAAACCGTTTGAAATAGAATCTGTTATAAATTTAATAAATAAAATTTTGGGAAAGTAATTTTATGGAAGAGAAAACTTACTGTTTCACAAAAAAACAACTTAATGACGAAAAGAACAGAGTTTTAGCCAAATTTGCTTCTGTTGCTTCTCACGATTTAAAAAATGTTGTAGGCGGACTATCGAACATATCTTATTATCTTTCAAAAACGATAAAACCGGAATCCGAAACACAAAAAAAGATGTTGGATTTATTGTCTAAAGAGGTTATTACTCTTAACGACAGGATAGTTGAAATTCTTGACAGAACAAGAGTAAAACAACTTACAAAGTCCCCTTGTGATTTAAAAGAATTAATTTTAAAAGCCATCGAAGACAGTAAAACTGACGGAATAGAGTTCGAACAGCAATTGTGTTCCGCACAAGTTTATGCGGATCCAGACAGAGTCAAACAGGTTTTTACGAATATTATAAAAAATGCCAAAGATGCAATGAAAAACAAAGGCAAAATAACAATATCAATGGAAATAAAAGAAGATAATATTATTACTTCCGTTACGGATTACGGACAAGGAATGTCTTCGGAAACTTTAGAAAAATGTTTTGATCCTATGTTTTCAACAAAACTTGCCAAAGTTGTAGGAATGGGTTTAACCGTTGCTTTACAAATAGTTGAATTACACGAAGGAAATATAAAAATTTCAAGTGAGCCTGAAAAAGGTACTACTGTAGTTGTAACTTTGCCTGTTTTAAAAGAAAAAGATTCTAGTTTATAAAATCGAAATATAAATTTTGTCTGTATTTTTTTGCAATCCAATTTTTTGAAAGTATATATTTTTTAGATTCTTTATCTTTAAGCCATGTAAAAAGATTATTTAATTGAACTGTTCTTTTTTTATCGGGAAGAATTTCTTTTAAAATTTTATATCTCAATATATTATCTTGTTTATAAAAGCTTCTCAAATTTAATACTATTTTATTCTTGGAAAATTTTACATTTTTAGAAATAAAAAAATTGACCTTATTTCTAAAATAGTCTGTTTCATTTTTCACTATACAAGATAAATTGTATATGTGTTCTATGACTGAAGGATTTATTTTTTTTAGTTGAGGAATAAGAGTTAATCTTATTTTATTTCTTGTATAATCTTTTTTAAAATTTGTTTTATCCGTACAAAATTTAATTTTTGTTTTCTTTGCATAATCATCTATTAAAGTTCTTGTTATGGGTAACAAAGGTCTTATTACCGTTAATCCGTTATCTATTTTCCTTACCATAGGAATGCCGGTAAGGCCTTCGGTTCCCGTACCTCTAAGTAACCACATAATAACCGTTTCGGCATTATCATTCATGTTGTGTGCCGTAGCAATTTTATTACATTTATATTTTTTTGCAATTTCTTCAAGACCCGAATATCTTAACTGCCTGCCTGCAGTTTCTACGGATATATCATTTTTTTGTGCATATTCTTTTGTGTTCAAATTTTTTAAAATACATTCCATACCTAAAGAAGAAATAAATTTTTGTACAATTTTAGCTTCTTTGACGGACTCTTTTCTCAAGTTATGATTAAAATTGACGACAATAACTTCTATATTTAAAACTTTGGTCAACATAGAAAAAAGGCTTGCCATAACCATAGAATCGGCTCCGCCGGAAACAGCTAACAAAACCTTATCTCCGGAAACAACCAATTTGTTATCTATTATATTTTTTCTAAATTTTTCCCAAATAAGCATTTATAAAAAAAGTCCTTTAAAAAATAAAAACTCTAATCTTTTAAAGATTAGAGTTAAAAACTGCCCGACCTGGGCTCGAACCAGGACTATTCTGTTCCAGAGACAGATGTGTTACCAATTACACCATCGGGCAAACTCTCTTTGTATATTCTACAAAAAGAAATGCTTTTTGGCAAGGCAAAAAGCCGATTTATAATGAGTTTGTTTGATGTCGACAAAAAAAGCGAAAAGAAAAAAATCTTTCCGCTTTTTTGTTTATATTACTATTTTAACCATAATTAATATTTTTCAGGAACTTCTTCCAATATAACTTCTTTATCTTTATCTTCAGGTATCGGAGTTCCCGAAATTTTATGCTTAAACCAATCACCGATAGAATCAATAATAATGTATGTTACAGGGGTCATAAGCAGGGTAACAAGAAGCGATAATAACTGTCCTCCAACAATAACGATAGCCAAACCTCTTCTAACATCCGCCCCTTCTCCATTAGATATCAACATCGGTATCATGGATACAACAAGTGTTAATGTCGTCATCAAAATAGGTCTCAACCTTACTCTGTTTGCCTGGAGTATAGCATTTGTTCTGCCATATCCTCTTGCTCTTAATTGGTTTGTATAATCCGTTTGCAAAATAGCATTTTTACTTACAACACCAACCAACATAAACATACCGAGCAAGCTGAATATATTTAATGTTTGATGTGTTATCATGAGAGCAAATAATGCAAAAGGTATTGTTAACGGCAAACTTACAATAATTGCTACAGGATGTGTGAATTTTTCCATTAAGCAACAAAGAATTATATACTTGAATACAAATGCCAAAACAAATGCCAACAAGAAAGAAATAAACATCTTAGTCATTTCTTTTGCTATACCGCTTTGCATAATAGTATATTCCGGATCAGGATTCAAAGACTTAAAAGTATCTTCCATTATCTTCATTGCAGATCTTGTGTCAAGACCGTTCAAGTTTGCTTCTACTCTTACTTCTCTTTGTCTTTCAGCTCTGTTAATTTGGCTGGGACCGACACCTTCTTCAAGTTCGGCTATACTGTCTAAACGAACAACCGTTGATTGTCCGTTAATAACCGCAGGTATCATAAGTGCGGAAATTGCTTCTTTTGTGTTTCTGTATGTTTCGGCAACTCTGACTCTTACCTCGTATAATTCGTCGCCTTCTTTATATTTTGTAATATCGTCTTCACCACCGACCATTGTTCTAAGTGCAGCAGCAACAGCAGTAACATTAACACCTAAATTGTTGGCTTTATCTCTGTTTATTACAACTCTGTATTCCGGTTTTGCCAAATCTACGGATAAATCTACATCTATAAATCGTTTATCTTGAACAAGTTTATCTTTTGTAGCATTAGCATAACCTATTAACTTTGTAAGATCCGGTCCTAATAAACTTAACTGAACAGCTTTATTTCCGCCGGAAGGGCCATCACTTCTGACAAAAACTGCAGTTGTAAGACCGGAATACTTTTTCATCATTTCTCTTATTACTTGAGCATATTTTTTTGTTCTTATTTTATTTCTGTTTAATCTGTCTTCGAGTTCAACTTCCAAGTAACCTTTATTTGTCGGTGCGGAACTGGAGAAAGAGCTTAAACCGTCTCCTCCTTTACCTGCAACCGTTAAAATACTTTTTATATACGGAAGTCTTCTTACATCGGTTTCAATTTGTCCTAAAATTTCTTGAATATCGGTATAACTTGTTCCTTCTTCAGCTTTAACCTGAACTTGAATTTTACCGGAATCTTCTTCCGGAAAAAATTCACCTCCCATGGTTTTTATCATCGGAAATATTGCAAATATACATAAGAATGCAAGTATTACCATTATTATTTTATGATGAATAGCCCAATTTAAAACAGGAATATAAAGTTTTACCAAATAAGCATTTATACCGCTAACTATATTATCAAGTTTACTTTTTCCTTCCGTTTTCTTTAACAACTTTGCACAAAGCATAGGAGTTAAAGTTAAAGCCACTATACCGGAAAGAGCAATAGCAAAAACCACCGTCCAACCGTAACTGCTCAAAACCCTTCCTACCATACCATCCATATATGCTAAAGGTAAAAATATAACAAGAATTGCAAGTGTTGTTGCAACAACCGTGGATGTAATTTCTTTTGCACCGTCAACGGCCGCATCTTCAGGAGTTTTGTTATATTTTTCCATATGTCTGTAAATATTTTCAAGCATAACAATAGCATCATCAATAACAATACCCACGGCAACCGTCAACCCCAATAATGTTATACTGTTTAAAGTGAAGCCGTTCATATTCATAAAAAGGAATGCACCCACAACCGATATAGGTATAGCCAAAAATGCTATGAATGTAGATCTCAAAGATCCCATAAACACCAAAACCATTATACCTGCCAAAATTGCACCTAAGAAAAGATGTTCCAATACCGTATTAACGGATGCTCTGATAGAGCCGCTTTGATCGGACATAACAAAGATTTTCATATCCGCAGGAAGAGTTTGTTCTATCATTTTAATTTTTTCTTTAACACCGTCAATAACTTTTAAAGTATTTGAACCACTTTGTTTTGTTATTTCCAAAGTTACACATCTAAGACCGTCCAACAATGTACTTTGATCTTCATATTCACCGCTGTCTTCAACTTCGGCAACATCGGAAAGTTTTATGGGAACACCGTTTTTTGTAGCTATAAATATATTTTTAAAATCTTCCACGGAAGGGATTCTGCCTAAAATTCTTAAACTGTAAGAATTATGTTCCTGTTCTACTTTACCACCAGGAATTTCAAAATTTTGTTGTGCAAGAGCCGCCGTAACACTTGTTATAGGAATTTGTAAGGAATAAAGTTTTAAAGGGTTAATTGTAACATGAATTTCTCTTTCTCTACCTCCTACTATATTTACGGAACCCACACCGGATGTATTTTCTATAACTTCTTTAACTTTTTTCTTTGTAAGCTCGGTAAGTTCTATAGTATCTCTTTGCCCCGTAACAACGACATTCAATACTGCCTGGGCATCCATATCAAGTTTTAAAACTACCGGAGATTCGGTTCCGTCCGGGAATTTAGATTTTACCTGCTCGATTTTATCTCTAACTTCCTGAATACCGACATCGGCATTTTTATCCATATCGAACTTAACAAACACAATCGAAACACTTTCCATATTAAAAGAATGAATTTCATCAACACCCGCGATTTCGTTAACACCTTCTTCAATATATTTAGAAATTGATGTTTCAATTTCTTCAGGGCTTGCGCCTGCTAAAACGGTTTGAACAAGTGTAACGGGAATATCCATACTCGGATACATACTTACACCCATATTTCTGTAACCCATAAAACCTAAAAACATTAATGAAACACTTATCATTATTGTAAATACGGGTCTGTGTATAAAAAATGCGGCAAAACCGCTATGTTTTTTTTCAGTTTTATTTTCTTGCATATTTTAGCTCCTACTGTTGTATCTCTATCTTACTGTCGTCTTTAATACCGTAAACAAATTCCAAAACTTCGTCACCTTCGTCGAGTCCTTCGATTTGCCAATTATTGTTATTTTTAAATTTAACTTCTATATCTTTTCTGACAGCAGTCGTCTTATCTTCGGAAGGAACTAAAACATAATTTTTACCGTCTGCATCTTCATAAATGCTTTTTTTAGATAACGACAAAACATTTTTAACTTCTTTTAAAGAAATATCTACTTTTGCAAACATACCGGATTTTAATAAACCTTTTGAATTGTCAGCTTTAAATTCTACTGCAACACTTCTGCTTAAAGAATCTACTACCGGGCTTATAACATCGAGTTTTGCTTCAAACTTTCTATCAGGATATGCTTCAACGGAAAGCAAGGCTCTTTGACCTCTATAAATTTCATTAACATATCTTTCAGGAACATCAACTTTTATTCTTAATACCGACTGATTTACTATTAATGCTACCGGAGTTTGTGTTGTAACATTTTCACCAGGATCAAGATAAACTCTACCGACAACACCGGTTAAAGTAGAAGGAACAACAACAGGTTCATATTTTGCACCTACTTCATCCCTGTCTATTAAAGATACCGTTTGATCTTTTCTTACTCTATCTCCTTCCTTTAACACATTTTTCTGCAATTTACCGTTAATTCTGGGATATAATACCGCTTCTTCCAAAGCTTTTACATTACCTGATGTTATTAATTGATGTTTCAAATCTCTTTTTTGAACTTTTTCCGTTTTAACCACAAAAACATCTTTGGAAACGGTATCTAAAATTGCCGCATTATCCTTTTTAAATGCCACTTGGTAAACAATAAAAACCGCTACCAATAAAATAATTCCCCATACAACAACTGCACCAATTGAGGATGTGTCTTTCTGTTCTTGATTTAAAATTTGATTATTCATAATCTTCTGTCTCCATTCCCACGGCATAATTTAAGTTTGATAAAGCTACATGTGCATCATATACAGCTTGAACATATGTTAAATTCGAATCGTTCAAATCCGATATTGCATCGTTTAACTCTAATTGACTTATTAATCCGTTTCTATATCTCAACATTTTTGAGTTTAAATTTTCTTGTGCTTGTTCCACTACACCTTTCGTAGATTCTATTCTCTTTTTTGCTTCTTCCAAACTAAGCCAAGCTTCTTTTACTTGTATTCTCACATTCTTTTTTAAATTTTCATAGCTTGCTTTTGCATTTTCATAATACATTTCTTTTTGCTTTACTTGAGAACTTACAGAAAATCCTTTAAATATAGGCATAGAAAACTGTAAACCTACATTTGAATCCCAATAATAATGATTTTCATCCGGAAGACCTTCTATTGTAGAACCATTATAACCATAATTTCCATAAGCGGAAAGATTTGGATAATGATCAGCCTTTGCTATCTTATAATTAGCTTCAGCAATATCCGCAGCCAATTTTGATACTATAAGTTCCGGTCTTTGTTCATAAGCCATATTATATAATTGTTGTAAATTTTTAGTTGTAGGAAGAGCCAAATCTTCTTCCGTCCAAGTTAAAAATATCGGTTTTTCCGGATCTTTATTCAATATTTGTCTTAAATGCAAAGTTGCAAGCTCAACATTTTTTTCCGCCTGTAATACTTGCGGAACAATATTATCTACTCTAACCTGTTGAGTTAAAACATCCAAATTGCTGGACAAACCTTGTTTATATCTTGCTTTTGTTTCATCCAAATGCTGATTTGCTATATCCAAATAAGTTTGTTGAACATGAACAAGTGCAGATGCATAAATTATTAAATAACAAAATTGAGTAACCTGTTTGGCAACAGCAGTTTTTGCATCCTTTAATTTATATTCTGCACTTTCCGCCTGCAATCTTCCGGATTCCTTTGTGTTCTTTACTTTACCGCCGGTCCACAAAACCCAGTTTGCTTGCAATTGTGCGGTATATGTATTATTTACGGGTGTAGCTTCCACCATTTTATCTTCTTGAGGATTTAATGTTTTTGCCCTTAATATAGCTCTGTTATAACTTGCATTAAAATCCACATAAGGATAATAAGATGATTTCATTTGGTTGTAAACTTCATCGCTTATTTCTTTCATCTTTGTTGCCGAATAAACTTGATAACTGTCTTTCAAGGCCATTTTTACGGCTTCTTTTATTGTTATTTTGGTTCCGCTTTTTTGTTGTATTTCCGCAAATAATTTTGCATTCATGGGATTATTTTTGGAATAGTCGCCCGCAAAAACATTTGCACTAAATACCAGTGTTAAAAACAAACTTAATATTTTTTTCATTTCATCCGTTCCTCTATTCTTCTACATAAAAAATTGCTTTATTTTCAGCAATTTTTATAATCTATTGCTTTCAAAATCGACATTGCTATATCTTTCGGTTCTAAATTTATATCTTTTCTTGGTGCAAACACAATATGATATAAACAAGATTCAAATAAATAGTGAGCAAGATCAACTTTGTTTTGTTCTATATTATTATTTTTTGCTGCCATCTTAAAAAGTTCTTTGGAAAATTTTTCATTTTCTTCTTTCAACGGTTTAAATTTCTTTTCAAGAGCAGGTACTCCCTTAATATAATCTACCATGTGTAAAAAAAAGCCCAACGATTTCTTTAATTTTGCATTAAATGTTTTTTGAAATATATCGGTTAAAATATCTTTTAAAGGCATATTTTGTTCTATATACTGTTTTATTTTTTTATTTTGATCATCCAAAATATATCTTACTATCGTATAACAAATTTCATCTTTATCTTTAAAATAATAATAAAGCGAAGGCTTGGTTATATTACAAGCTTCGGCAATCTCTCTCATAGAAACATCTTTTACGGATTTTTTACCTATTAAATTAAATGTTGTTTTTAATATTTTGGCTCTCATTTTATTCTCTGAAAAACATATATTTTATCTACCGAACGGTAAGTAATATAACATATATTATAAAATTTGTCAAGCAATAAAAAATATAATATATTCTTTTAGAGATATGAATATATGGAAACGATAACGACAAAAGATAAATTATTAACTATAAAGAGGTTTTGCTTTGTTCGACAATCCCGACTATTTCTATTGCCTTATGAGGACAAGCAACTTGACATGCTCCGCAACCTATACAGACCGAGGCATTATATTTTAAAGTTCTGTCCCCGTTAGAATCTTCTTCTATATTTAAAGCCTTAACCGGACATTTAAAAGCACAAATTCCGCAATTTATACATAAATCCCTGTTTATATTTGCAAGTCCTATTCTTGTGTGTTGTTTTTCTTCCAAAGAAATCTTTTTTATTGCTCCGGTAGGACAAGCCGAACTGCAAGCATTACAATCATACTTACAAAAACTTTTAGAATAATCCATATAAATATTAGAGTGATTAAAATCTCTCGGATGAATAACTTTGTTCGGGCATACAGTCACACATAACTGACAACTTGTACATTTAGAAGAAAATCTTGAATAATCAACCGCTCCCGGTGGCAATATTGCTCTTATTTTTTCTTTTAAGAAGTTTTTACTTCTTACAACCGCACTGCCTATACCGGTTGCAACAGCACCCAAGACCAAAACGGAACCTATAACAAAATTCCTTCTGCTTTGACTGAATTTAACAGATTTTTTATTTTGACAAGCCGAAACACCAAAACTTATTGCCTGTTTAGGACAAACAGACATACATTTTAAACATCTTATACAAAGTTCATTATCGATTTTTTTATCTTTTAAATTTATACTGCCTGAAGGACAATTTCTGAAACATGCACCGCATTTTATACATGTATCACTTATTTTAAGTCTGAACCAGCCGTATTTAGCAAACAATCCCAAAACCGTTCCTATAGGACAAATTGCAGTACAAAAAAATCTTCTTTTAAATAAAACCAAAAATATTAATATTATAAAAGGTATCAACGAGATTGTTAATGTCGCAATATTGAATTCATAGTTTTGAGAGTTTGTTATAAAGTTATATATCGGTGTAAAAATGCTTGATGCTATTAAACCGAAATTAGTGTACGGCTCTAAAATTTTGAAACCTATCGCCCAACCGCAAAATAAAGCACCCAAAGTTATTGCAGCTATAGTGTATCTTGTTTTAGCCATATTTTTATAATTTTTACTTTTCTTAAAAGATAAGAATCCGATAAAATTTTGCAGAATTCCTAACGGACAGATTAACGAGCAATAAAATCTTCCGAAGAAAATCGTAAAAATTATAACTGTTAAAACAGATATTAGAATCGTTACGGAAAAACCGGAAACCAAACTTGCAATACCGGGTCCAAACTGTACGGCAAAGAATTTTGCAAAAAAAGAAAATGTTGTTGTAAATGCAAGAAAAGAAATTATTAAAACAATTGCCGACACCAACAATCTTAAATAATATATTATTTTATTCATTTTCAACTCTCTTTAAATTCATAAAAAGTTTTTAAGATATTTTATACAGACATTTTCCTATAAATATATATACACAAACTATAATTTCTATTTAAGCGGATTCCAAATATCGTTGGATTTATTCTTTAAAAGGTCGTTATAATATTTTTTCTTTTTCTGCAAAACTTTCATTTGTTCCTGCAATTCTTTTAAATGTTCTTTTAATTTGTTTTCCTGATTAAAAATTATTTCGGCTCTTTGTTGTATAGTCTTATCGCCTTTCAGGCATAACTCTATATATTTTTTAATATCTTTTATCGATAAATCCGTAGCTCTTAAGCAATGAACAGTTTTAATCCAATTTAAATCGTTATCCGAAAACAATCTTATGTTACTTTGTGTTCTCGACACAAAAGGTATTAAACCTTCATTATCGTAATATCTTACCGTGTGTTCGGAAATATTCATAATTTCCGCAACTTTTTTTACCGTATATTTAGGTGTTTTGTCCGATGAAGATTCTACTTTATTATTTTTCATAGAAATATAACCTCTTTTTATATTTCTAACAATTCTACAACTTATAGTTGCTCTAATGTCAAGAATTTTTATCTTATAAAACTGGTTATAGGCTTTTGACCGGGTTCAGGATGTGTATTTTGTTTTATACTATTTAAAAGCCATGCCATATTTCTGCCTATATTTTTCATAACATACATACCTTCCAAATCTTTTTCAACATCTTCGGCTTTTGATCCGTGCACCATATTCCAATACTGCGAAGATACAACCGGCATATTGTTTATGGTAAAATATTTGTTTATTACATCTATTGAAGCTGTTGTTCCTGCTCTTCTTGCAGATACAACAGCAGCACCGGGTTTATATGCCAAAAATTTTCCGCCGGCATAAAAAACTCTGTCTAACACAGATAAAAGTCTTCCCGAAGGATGTGCATAATAAACAGGAGAGCCGAAAACAAATCCGTCACAATTTTTAGCTTTTTCAATAATTTCATTTACTATATCATCTTTAAAAACACATTTGTTTCCGTTTTTTGCACATCCGTGACAACCTATACAATCTCTTATCGGTTCGGACCCGAGTTGAATAATTTCGGTTTCTATATTTTCTTTATTTAAAACTGTTTCTATTTCCGTTAATGCTCTAAATGTACATCCGTTTTTATTACAACTTCCGTTAATAAGTAAAACTTTCATTTCCCCTCCGCAATTATTTTTATTTAATATTTTACAAAATTTATTTTTAAAATTTGAAATATGATATAATTACACAAAAATAAAAAAAGGAGAAAGAACATGAAATTAATTTTGTATATCATTTTAATAATCGCAATAATTGCAGGAGTATCTTCATTGATACATTTGCATAAAGTTTCAAACAAAAACAAAGCGGAAATGGCTAAATTTTCAAATGAAACGACTCTAACGGCAAATTTAGGAAAAACTCTCGTAATTTATTATTCTTTATCGGGAAGGACAAAAGATATTGCTTTACAAATACAAAACCTTACAAATGCAGATATTTATGAAATAAAGCCTAAAGAAGAAATAAAGTCCGGACCTGCTTTATATTTAACTTCAAAAAAACAAATTTCTTCCGGAGAATACCCTGAAATCGTGAACGATTTTCCCAACATTGAAGAGTACAATACGATTTTTGTCGGTTCGCCTATATGGTGGTACACTGCAGCTCCGGTGGTACTTGAATTCTTGAAAGAGTTTGATTTTCAAAACAAAAACGTTGTTCCTTTTTCCACACAAGGAAGCAACTACGGAACATTTTTTGAAGATTTTAAAGCAAAAGCTAAAAATGCAAATATTTTGAAAGGTGAAGCTTTCAATAATTTAAGTTCGGAATACGATGAACAAGTTAAAAACAAGATAATCAGTTGGTTAAACGGTTTATCGGAATAGCAAGTAACAAAACAGATGAAAAACAAATTCAAGTTAGTATCGAATTTCAAGCCGTCGGGTGAACAACCGATGGCAATAGATAAACTTTACAACAATCTTACAAGCGGTAAGAACTCGCAGGTATTGTTAGGTGTTACCGGTTCGGGTAAAACTTTTGTTATGGCAAACTTAATAGAACGGTTACAAAGACCGGCACTTATAATTTCCCCCAACAAAATTCTTGCCGCACAATTATATTCCGAATTTAAATCTTTTTTCCCCGAAAATGCCGTAGAATATTTTATTTCTTACTACGATTATTATCAACCCGAAGCATATATTCCGGCAACGGATACTTACATTGAAAAAGATTCATCGGTAAACGACCACATAGACAGATTAAGATTAAAAGCCACGACATCTATACTTGAACGAAATGATGTTATAGTTGTTGCTTCCGTATCGAGCATATATAATTTAGGTGCTCCGGACGAATACCAAAATATGTGTGTAAAAATTTCCGTGGGACAAAAAATATCTATAGATAATTTATTAAGGGAACTTATTTCAATACATTACGAAAGAAATGAAATAGATTTTTTCAGAGGGAAATTTAAGGTAAAAGGTGATACGGTAGAAATTTTCCCCGCATATTTGGAAACTGCACTAAAAGTTGAATTTTTCGGTGATGAAATAGAAGAGATAAAAGAATTTGATCCGATATCGGGAAAAATTCTAAACAAAAAAGATGTTTGTTATATATACCCGGCAAAACATTTTGTTACCAGTAACGACAAACTTAAAATCGCAATTAAAAACATTGAAGCGGAACTTAACGAAAGAGTTGCGGTTTTAAAATCGGAAGGAAAACTTCTTGAAGCACAAAGATTATTGCAAAGAACAAAATACGATATGGAAATGTTGCAGGAAACAGGTTTTTGTAACGGAGTAGAAAATTATTCAAGACACCTTTCTTTGAGACCTGCCGGTTCAAGGCCTACAACTTTGATAGATTACTTTTTGTCTAACCCGAAAACCTCCGATTTCTTGTTAATAGCAGACGAATCTCATATTACATTACCGCAAATAAGAGGAATGTATGAAGGTGACAGAAGCAGGAAACAAACACTCGTAAACTTCGGATTCAGATTACCATCCGCACTTGATAACAGACCGTTAAAATTCGATGAATTCGAATCCATAATAAAGCAAAGTGTTATGGTATCCGCAACTCCGGGGAAATATGAACTTGAAAAAGCCAAAAACGATATTGTGGAACTTGTTATAAGACCTACCGGCCTTGTAGATCCGGAAATAATAATAAGACCTATAGACGGACAAATTCAGGATATGATAAAAGAGATAAAAAAAGTTGTTGCAAAAAAACAACGAGTTCTTATAACAACTTTAACCAAAAGAATGTCGGAAGATTTGACCTCATATCTAAAAGATCAAGGTTTCCTTGTGGAATATATGCACTCCGAAATAGAATCTTTGAAAAGAATAGAAATTATAAGAGATTTAAGGTTGGGTAAATTCGATATTCTTGTGGGCATAAATCTTTTAAGGGAAGGTCTTGATTTGCCGGAAGTGACACTTGTTGTAATTTTGGATGCCGACAAAGAAGGCTTTTTAAGATCGGAACAAACTCTTATACAAACTTGCGGCAGAGCAGCAAGAAATGTTGACGGTAAGGTAATTTTTTACGCAGATAAAATTACAGGTTCTATGGATAGAGCTTTAACCGAAATGAGAAGAAGAAGGAGCAAACAACTCGAATACAACAAAATTCATAAAATAACACCTAAAACTATCATTAAAGCAATTGCAAACTTAGAAGAGTTTCAAGAAAAAGTTAAAGATGAAAAGCTTACGGTATTATCTGAAGAAATAGATGAAAAATATATAACGACCAAAAATATCGACAGTATTTTAAAATCATTGGAAAAGCAAATGAAAGAAGCTGCCGACAACTTAGATTTTGAATCCGCAACATTATTTAGAGACAGAATAAGAGAAATAAATTCAATGTACTCAAAAAATTCCGCAACAAAATCTTTTTCGAAAAAGAAGAACAGAAAATTTTGATTACCTAGTAACATTTTTTAAATTTCTTATTTACAAGCAAAAAAGCCATTCGTTTGAAAAATTTAAAAAGCAGTAACGAAATATTATTTTTTTATTCTGGACATGAGATAAATTCCGACAACACCGAATATTATATTCGGAAGCCAAGCGGCAAGCCAAACTGCAACAATTTGGTTTTCCCCCAAACTCATACATACCGCCTGAACACACCAATATATAAACGAAAAAATCAGTGCAAATGTAAAACTTATAATTTTACCGAACTTGTTGCCAAGTCCCAATGCAAACGGAATACCTATCATCATAACTATTATATGAGCAAACACATTTGCAAACCTCGAATGATATTTGATTTGTTCTTTTAAAGTGTTTTCTCCCAACATCTGTTTTTTTCTTATATATTCTTTAAATGTTTTCAAATTCATTTGTTCATATCTTGTATCTTTAACTATTAAATCTTGAGGTTTAACGGTAAACCCGAAAACTTTACTGTCAAAATATTGTTCGTTCCAATTATTTTTATCATCAAAAGTTCTTATTACTCCGTGTTTTAAAAGCCATCCACCGTTAGTGTATTGTCCTTCACCCACAACGATGTTTTTTGTAAGATAATATTTGTCATCATACTCGTCAATAATAATATCTTTCATATATTTTTCTTCTATATTTAGATAACCTATAGACATTCTAGAATTGTTCGGTAAAGTTACAATAATATTTTTATGTTCGTTTCCTATATCATCCATTTCCTTTTTTTTAATCTTTACTTTTCTAACATATTCGGCTTTAACAACAGTATGAGGGATAACAAACTCTCTCATTGAAAAATCAAAAACACCCACACAAAAACCCAATATCATAAAAAGACATATTATTCTCCAAAGGTTTACTCCGGATGCTTTAAGTGCGGTAATTTCGTTTCTTTTGGCAAGTTCTCCCAAAGAAAAAAGGAGTGCAAGCAAAACAGATACGGCAAAAACATCTATCATCCACCACGGCAAATTCAATAAAAGATATTCCGCTATTAAAATAAACGGAGTTTTAAGTTCCATATACATACTCATTTCTCTGAAAAACTCCGAAATCATAACAACAAAACCGAAGGCAAAAGATATAAACACCAACGGCTTTAAAAATTGTTTTGATAAGTATGTATAAATTTTTATCATTTTATTTTTTCAACATTTTCCTAAATAAAATTATACCCACTACAGCTAAAACCAAGTTTGGTAACCACATTATATAACAGGAAGGAACATATCCTTTTTCACCTACGTTCATCGATATAACAAGGAACAAATAATATATAAATATTACTCCCAAACTCATACCGAATCCAATAGCTTTTCCCCCTTTACCGGCCATAATCCCTACCGGTATGGCGATTAAAACAAAAACTATAGGGGCAACTGCAACCGTCCACCTGAGCCAATATTCATTGGTATAAGTATTTCTTTCAAGTTTATCTTCAGAGGTTTCTGCAATTTTTTTTCTGAGTTTTTTTGAATTTAGTTCTCTTAAAGAAATATCCGAAAAATCTATACTCGAACCGAGCGGGATAGTAAACTTGTAAGTTTTAAAATTCATGTGTATCATACAACCCAATTCATTCGGATCGGTTCTTTGCCAATATCCGTCATATAAAGTTAATACGACTATGTTGCGTTCTACACCTATTGTTCCGTAAGAAGCTGCTATTCTCCACGGAATATAATCCGCTTTTCTCTGTTCGTCTTTATTTTCCAGTTTTTCAAATTTATAAATATTTATTCCACTCAAAGTATTTTTTTTAGAATCAACTTCGTGTGCATATATTTTATATTGTCCTATGGAAGTTATTGTTTTTGCATTAAATTTTGCCAATGGTGCTTCCGTAAGAATTTTTTTATATAAAGTTCTAAAATACATATGAGTTGACGGAGATAAATAATGATTGAAATAAACCAAACCTACACTCATCAAAACAACAAAAACTATTATGGGCATAGATAAAGTTTTATATGTTATACCGGTAGCTTTCATTACGGTAATTTCGTTATCTTCGGCAAACCTTCCGTAACTAAGCAAGGCACCAAACAAAATTGCCATAGGAATGGTAAGAGTTAATATATTGGGAATAATAAGCACAAATAATTGTGCTATAAGACCTATACTTACGCCTTTTGAAAGGAACAAATCGACAAGCTGAAATATTTGGTCTAACAACAATATAGCAGAAAATATTATAAGCCCGAAAACAAACGAGTCTATAAATTCTTTTAAAATATATCTGTGTAATATTTTTATCATGTTAAACTAACTACAAAAGTCACTGAAGCAAAAAAACTTAATTTAGTTTAATCCCGGAATGTTCATTCCGCCCATTAATTTTTTTGATTCTTCCGCCATAGCTTTTTGAGCTTCTTTTATAGCTTCCTGAATAGCGGAAAACATCATTTTTTCCATATCCTTAACTGATTTTTGATTAAAATCTTCCGGCAAACTTAAACTTACTATTTCATTTTTGGCATTCATGGAAATTTTGATACCTTTATAATCTATATCAACAATTTTTGATTTTAAAACTTTTTCCATTTCTTTAACTTTACTTCTCATTGACATTGCTTCTTTTGCCATCTTAAATAATTCCATAATTCTTCTCCAAACAAATTTTTATAAATTTTAACAATTTAGACTATATTTTTCAAACAACAGTTATAAATATTATGCCGCAGCCAAAAGTTCGTGTGTTTTTCGCAATCCTTCTTTTTCGAAAGACATTCCATCCATCTCAATGGATATATCAGGGATTTCATCTTCAGCTGCAATTGCAGTCTTTGCGGTTTGCTGCTTATCTTGTTGATCTTGTTCAACTTGCCTTTGTTCTGTTGTAGCAGAGAATAACTCTTCTATAAATTTTTCAATCAAATCGCGTTTTTCTTGTTCCATTTTATATTCTTCTTTATTAGAATAATTTATCAATAAACCTTTTAAAACAAGTTTAATTACCTTATCTTTTTTCTTGTTTTTTTCCTTTTCTTTTTCCTTTTTATCTTCATCATTTGATATATTTTTCAATTCTTCTGCTATGTCTTTTATTTCTTTTAATATTTCTTCTATTTCTTCTTTTCCCTTATCGTCAAGTTTCTGTAAAAATTCATTTTTTATTTCTTCTGCATTTTTGTCGTAAAGGAAGCCAAATACATTCTTCAAATCTTCTCTTTCCTTATCATTAAGTATAGTTATTAACGGAAGAACATTTTTTGTGAATATATCAGACGGAATTGCATTTAACCCTTCTTCATTATCTCGAACGGGAATAATATCTTCCTTCAATGTATATGCTATAAGTCTTGTCCATTCTCCCAACGATTTATTAAGTTTTTCCGTGGTTGTATAATAATCCAGATCATAACCGTCAAAATTCATAGTATGAATAGCAAAGTTTTTACCTTGCAAAACTTCACCATTTTCGTTTCCATGCAAGTATTTATTAAATGTAGCTTTAGCCCTTGTTTGTGAAAAAGGATTTTGTATAATAACCACATCTATGTCGTTTTTACCTCTTATAAAATCTTTAAACTCTTCTGTTTCGCAAATATTTTTTATATTTTGTAATGTATTTGAAGCTTCCGTTTCCAAAGACATTGCTCTTATTAAATCAATAATTTCTTTTCTGGTTTTGTTTTCTTGTCTTGCCGATTCCAACATTATCCATTTAATGATAGCTGCTTCGTTTAGTCCGTCTCTTGATACCAACTCAAAAATTTCATTTTTTGACGGGCTTTCATTTAACGCTCTTTTTTCAAACTCTTTTAGAGGATCAATTTCTTTCCGAGTCTTTTTTAATTCTGCTTCCATATTTTCCAATTCTTTTGAGGTAAGTTTATTAAATTCATCTTCACTTAAAGATAACAAATCTCTTACTGTTCTAATGGAAGATCTATCACCATCTTGAACTATTCCTTCTAAAAACGGTTTGTATTCCGGATGATTCTTTATATCTCTTAAAATTTTTAGAATACCGAGAGACCCTCTTATATTTCCGGAAATAAAAATTCTCCCTACTTGTTTATCCCTGTATAATTTGTATGTTTTTATGAATGAATCAATATTCAAATTTCCAAACATGAATGCAATTGTTTTATCGGCGTCTGTTTGTACAAAATCATCTTTTTCCATCAACCCGTATATTTCGTTAAGCATTTGTTCTCTTGTTCTTGAAATATTCGGAGCATATTCTTTTGCCTTATCCATTAATTTTTTTTGACCTTCAAACTTTTCAAATTCTTTGTGAACCTGTTCATAAGTCATACTGGAATTATGAATAAGAATGTGTTCGATAATTTCATGCATAATAAGTTGTTTCAGTATTTCTTGCCTTTCTTCTTTCGACAACTTGGATAATTCTCTTAAAAACGCTTCACTGATATAAAAAGTAGCAATTCCTTCGGAATCAACTTCCGTTGTCGCAAAAGCAAAAATATTTATATTCTCTATCAAATCCAAAGATCTTGAAACTTCCAATTTCTTTTCCGAAAACGTTTTTAACTCTTGTTCAATATCTATTCCATACTCTTCAAACAGGCTTGAAAATTCAGAAAAATCTTCGGATTTAACATCCATAATTATATTTAAATCTTCTTGTGTCAAATAAGGAGTTTCTTTGGATAATTTTTCTTGTTCATCATAGGCGGAGTAACTATCTTTTGAAAAAACTCCCAACAATATTTGTGTCATCAGAACAGGATTCTCATTAAGCAAAGCAGATATACTTTCTTCTGTTTTGGGAGTTGCTTTATATTGTTGTGCAATTTCTTGCGGAGAACGATTAAACAGTTTGTTTGCAAGCTCAGGTATCATGCTAAGAATGGTACTCATTACAATTCTATCATGATACATCATAGTGTTTAGGACTAACTGTTCAACATTATTCCCCAAAGCCATTATAGGCAAAAATTCCTGCGGTCTTACAAAATCCATGGTGATAAATATTTTTTCTTTATTTTCTTTTTTACCTATTTCTCTACTGCTCTTATCGGCGACATATTCAAAATGTATATTTTCAGATTCCAACAAATTTTGAACGGCATCAAATTCATAACCTGTGTAAGGAACATAATATTTTTTATCGTTAATAATAAGATTGTATTTTTTGTTAGGATTTTTTCTTGTGTTAACGGGCTCTATGTTTTCTTTACCAAATTTTTCGGATAGCAATGCCAATATATCCTGCTCACTTATTTTCTTGGATTTCGTTTTTATAAAAATACAAGTTTTGTAATAATTTATTATGTCTCTGTAATTTATAACTCCGTAATCCAATGCTTCAAACAGTTCAAACATGTTTGATAAATTATAATGATTTGCTATCATTACGGATCTTTTTATAAACATGGAAGGTGCGATATTTTTCAATTCTTCATCTTTGTCTGCAAGATTATTCATCACCTCTGATATGATTCTCAATGCCTTAGCTAAAAGTTCTTCGTTCCTTAAAATTTCGTTTCTCGATTTATCATCATGAAATTTTTCTACAATTTCTTTTATTTCTTTCTCGGACAAACCTCCTTTATCTAAAATAGTACCACTATCTCCGTCAAATAATAAGAAAGCCGCAAACTCACTTAAATCGGATTCCTTCGTTATGTTTTCGGAAAAATTTGTACTCTCACTCTTGTCTGTACTTGTTTTAGATAAATATTGCAATTGCGTTCTTATAGGTTTTCTTTTTAATTCTTCATTGGTCATTCTCATTGTTTCAGTTTTGGTTTCGGTCTTTATAACTTTATATACTTTTGCATCTTCAATCTTATCGTCCAAGTCCAAAGGATTTCCGTTTTCGTCGTATACAGCAACCTGTTCTTCATCGGCAAAATATTTGCTGTTTATAAGTTCATATACGGTTGCATCTTTTGCTAAATCCATAACGAAATATCCTCCGTTATATTCAACAAAAAATATTGTTTTGTTATCCAAATTTTTGTCTTCAAAAATTTGTTCTCTGTTTTTTTCTAAATCAGTTGATGGGAAATATTTATCCGGAGTAAACACAACTTGTTTTCTCTCTTCCCCGATATCCTTCACCACAAATTTGAGAGCTATTTCATGAATAAAAGTACCATCGAAAAGTACTAAATTCATTAAAACTTTTATTTTATTTCTTATTTCACTTATTTTTCTTTCCTGTTCTTCCGCTTCTTGTTTTGTGGTTATTTTTTTCTCTTCCAAGGTTTTTAACTCTTGTATTAGTTCCTCTATTTCCGGATAAATTTCAATCTTTCTTCCGGTTTTATATTGATAATGCGGGGCAGAAATTGTTTCCAAATTGTAAAAACCGTAAATTTCTTCTTCATAATCCACTTTCTTGTATAAACATACTTCTACAGGTAACGATTTTTTTAACGCGGAAAATTTTATTCTTGCCTGTTTATTATTATAGTCTCTCTCAAACTTATCAAAGTTACTTCCAAAAGATTCTGAAAAAGCTTTAATCATATCGCCGGTAACATGTTCATCATATTCTTTGTTCTCTACAACAATATGTAATCCTATTAAATCTCTAATTTCTTTACTGAAAATTTCAACAAAAAACAATTCAACCCACTTTTGATTAGTTTCCAAATGTGTTTTTAGTTTTTCTATTTCTCTTAAACCGGAATCATCAAGAAATTTTTCCGGCAAAGAATTAAATGCTTTTTTTATATAATTAACGAGTTCATAGTCGGCAAAAATTTTACTCCTTGTTTCGGAAACCAATCTGTTCACTAAATCTTTTTGTTTGTCATTCAACAAATTATAGTTCTCATCTATATTCTCTAAAATGAATTCTATATCTGCCTTTTTCGTATCTTTAGTTTTGGCGGAATCAAAAATATCTTTAAACAAAGGATCATCGGATGTTAATATAAATTTAACCAAACCTTTTTCGGTTTTTCCTATTGTATGTATGATTTCTCCTTTTCTTCTTTCCGAATTTAATTTTTCATGTATACTGTATAAAGATTTCGGTCTGAATTTTACAACAAAAGAACTTTCGGGAAGACCTTGAGCCTGAAGTAATGTGTCTGCAGATATTTTAATATCCTCATTGATTTTTTGAAATTCCGTATATGATATTCCGTATAAAGTTTCTATTATATTTAATAAATTCAAGTATTCCTGAGGGTTTGAAATTTCAAACAAATCGTTTCTGACATATTCGTACATAGGAGAATTACCAAACCTTCTGGATAACGGCAAATATACCGAATGAACTAAAAGAGTAGCTCTTTTTTTCGCCTCAGCCATTTCCGCTTCGGTTTGATATTTTTCCGGATTGGGATATTTTGCCTGGGTGAGTTTATGAGCGATTAATGCCAGCAACGTTTCTTCG
>JAEEGH010002793.1_pt1 | contig 46612 bp, 38 predicted proteins | sample 9134181 | NCBI WGS metagenome assembly JAEEGH01 (sample SAMN16246544, study PRJNA631951) | gut metagenome | biome: gut microbiome; feature: rumen; material: DP-attached | host: Bos | place: Iran: Karaj | collected 2018-10
GCCTGCGGCGCATGGAACACCTGTGTGGAAGAGACCGTCGTCACGGGAAAAGACAGCAAATCGGTGAAGAAAAGCGTCAGATTGGAGATGGACAAAGGCCTGCCTACGCCTATCAATGAGATTGGCAACGCCAAGGAACAACGCATCATCCTGCCTTATGAGGAACTCAACCGCGTATTGGGCGGTGGCTTGGTGCTCGGCTCGCTGACCCTCGTGGGCGGCGAACCCGGCATCGGCAAGTCGACCTTGCTCTTGCAGACGGCCTTGCAACTGGCAGGCAGAAAGATACTTTATATCTCCGGCGAGGAAAGCCAGACCCAAATCAAGATGCGCGCCGAGCGCATCGGCATCCACAACACCGACTGCCTCATCCTCACGGAGACCAACACGCAAGAGATCCTGAAGCATTTCAAAAACGTGCAGCCTGACATCGTGATTGTCGACTCCATCCAGACGCTCGAATCGCCTTATGTGGATGCCACGGCGGGCAGCCTCTCGCAGATTCGTGAAACGGCCGCTGAGATGAACAAAATCGCCAAGGCCTATCAGGTGCCGGTGTTCCTCATCGGACACATTACCAAAGACGGCAGCATCGCTGGACCGAAAATCTTGGAGCATATCGTCGACACGGTGTTGCAGTTTGAAGGCGACCGCCATTATGGCTTCCGCATCCTGCGCACCATCAAGAACCGCTTCGGTTCTGCCTCGGAGTTGGGCATCTTCGAGATGAACGCAACGGGTCTCCGCGAGGTGACCAACCCCAGCGAAATCCTCCTCTCACAGCGCGACGAGGAAGTGAGCGGCATCGCCATCGCCGCCACCATGGAAGGGCAACGCCCGATGCTCATCGAGACGCAAGCCTTGGTGAGCAGTGCTGCCTACGGCACCCCGCAACGCTCCGCCACAGGTTTTGATATCCGCAGGATGAATATGTTGCTGGCCGTGTTGGAAAAGCGTGCTGGATTTCGACTTTCTATTAAAGACGTGTTCTTAAACATCGCCGGTGGTCTCCACGTGGACGACCCTGCCATTGACTTGGCTGTCATCGCCGCCGTGCTTTCCTCAAATGCCGATATTCCTATTCCTTCGCGTTATGCCTTTGCCGCCGAAGTGGGACTTTCGGGAGAAATCCGTGCTGTCACCCGCATTGAAGCCCGTATCGCCGAGGCTGACAAACTGGGTTTTGAGAAGATATTTGTCTCGAAATACAATGCCAAGGGATTGGATACTAGGCGCTTTAAGATTCAGATTGTGCCTGTAGCTTCGGTTTATGAGTTGGGGAGTGAGCTGTTTGGGTAAGGGAAGCAAACGCTTTGCGTTCGACGGAGTCAAATCTTATAAAAATCTGTAATCCATTTTTGGCTAAATCTCACCAAAAACACCACGATTGCTCCAAAAATCTCTTCAAAGTTGGCGCAATCTACAAAGTAACAACAAACAATTATGTTCTGTAAAACGCATCAAAATACCGCCGCCGCATTCCGAATCTTCGCCATCCAACGGATAATTTCTTTGTCTTTTCGAGCCGTCTGAAGGTTGTATTTGGTTTGGATACGCATCAGCAACTCAGCGGGCAGGCCGAGAGCAGCCTCAAAGAGCAAGGCTGTGTTGGTAGTAAGAGGACGATGGGCGTTGAGCAGTTCGTTGAGCACGGAATAAGACATACCCACATTTTGGGCAAACTCGCGCTGTGAAATGCCTCGGTCTTCCAATTCGTCTTTGATAATCTCTCCAGGGTGGGTAAATCTGAAAGGAGTCAGATTATTGGCAATCATTTCGTCTTTAATTCCGTCAATGTATATCATAGTGCAAAAATAGAACTAAAGATTCAATAATCTCAAAAAAGTGATATTATTTTGTAATAAGCTGAAATTTTGATGATTATTTTTCGTTGAAAAAACCATCAGGTTTTATAAATATACCTCGAAAAATTCCTATTTTTGCAAAAATGAAACGCAACCCAGTGATGACCGTCATCTGGGCATAGTCTTGCGACTTCCTCTCAACGCCTTTCAAGGCCTCCATTTCTGTTTCTCTGTTATAGAATTTCATGGATTTCAACGTTTTAATTTTGTAACACATGTTACTGTAACAGCCGTTGCAGTAGTATTCTGCTGCAAAAATACACTTTTCCTGACGAGTTTTTACATAAAACAGATTTTTTTGACGACTATTGTACGATTTTAATGCCGGTGGCTTCGGTTTATGAGTTAGGGGCGGAGTTGTTTGGATAGGGGAAACAAATCTTACATAAATCTTTCGTAAATCATCAGTTCCAGCGGATTTGCAATCCGCTCGGCTTGAATATAAGGATTTGTAATCCGAAAACAAAAAAGCGAAACTATTCGGATTGCATATCCGACCGAACGAGAAAACTATTATTCTTCTAAATTTGCATCAAACCGTACAGGGACTATGTATTCGGCGTCCTTTTCCATACGACCACCTTTCCAATATTCCAAATTCCAAAGAGCCATAATCGCTTCATCATCAAGAGACTTAAATCCAGAACTTTTTTCCAATTTCACTTTGGCGATTTTGCCGTTTCGGCTCTTCACCTTGAAACGCAGGTATGGTGTCTTACATTCAAAGTCGATTGGGTTTGTATGCTCTCCTATTAAAACAGCCTTTTCTTCAAGCAACTTTTCAAGACTAAAATTCTGTGCTATTGTGATGGGCCAGGATGGTTCATAGTTACAAGAGACTCTCATCATATACAATATATCCACCTTTTCTCCTTGATACTCTGCCGCCTCAGATGGATGGCTAATCAAATGGGCATATTCGAGAACTTTTTCATCCAAACCATAACCCAATCCTTTGTATATTTTATAATCAGTTAATTTGCAATCTTTTGTGATACGGAAAGTGAGGAGTACATTCCCTTGAATATGGTTCTTTTTTGCATCTTCAGGATAATCCAAAACTGGACTGATACGCGTGTAATAAAACAGGGATGCGTAATCCAATTGAAAATCCTTGGGCATCACATCAGGTCGAACGATGTTGCAACTATCCAAGTCATCGGGAAAGACAATCATATCTTCCACTTCTTGCGCTTTGACCGCAAAACCAATGATAAAACCGCAAAGCAATGTAAATAATATCTTTTTCATATTCATAAAGTAAAGTGTTATTGGCAATCATTTCATCCTTAATTCTTTCAATGTGTATCATAGTGCAAAAGTAGAACTAATGATTCAATAATTGCAAAAAATGGGTTATTATTTTGTAAATTTTGATTCCAATAACTTTATGATAGAGGTAGTACTGGTGGCTTCGGTTTATGAGTTAGGGACGGAGTTGTTTGGATAAGGGAAGCAAATCTAACACAAATCTTTTGTAAATCATAGGTTCCAGCGGATTTGCAATCCGCTGGACTTGGATATAAGGATTTGTAATCCGAAAACAAAAAAGCGTAACTATTCGGATTGCAAAATCCCTCGAGCGGTATTTTCTGGATAAATGCCAGAATTCCATACCATATCCTTTATATTTTCCAAAACGACATTGGTGACTTTATGCTTTTTGAGAAGATCTTTTACGCGTTCTGTCACAATGATGTCGCCACCACCTTCGGGAGTGAAAAAGTCACTGCCGTCCCAACTTTCCAAAGGAAAATGAAAACCTTTCATTATAGAAAACTTGCCTTTTGGAATTACTATGTCAGAGTTTTGAATGACACTTTCGGGATATTCTATCGTTTCCATCACTTTAGATTTTGAGATGTCAAATGCCCCGCATCTTCCTGTTATTGTAAGTAGATAATAACTCAAATCTTCATGGTCATTGATGGTTATTGGATAGAATTTACAACCAGTTATATTGTTGTTTTGTAACAATTTAACTACCCTTCCTGAAATGGCAAACAATAAGCCCTGCCCAGCTGTGACAACATCCCAAAACTTTTTACCAAAACACGGATTTACAATAAATCGGAGTTCTCCTTTAGGTATATTTTTGTCTATCCTGATTTTCAAATCATCCCATTCATCTTGACGAAAACAAGGCAATAATAGGAGACTTCCCCTACCATGAGAAAAACTAAAAAATTGAGATTCATTCATCTTGATTTGTGTTTTGTTGGTGTCGTTGAAACGGAAAAAGGGTTGGATAATTGTATTGGAATTGTGAATTATTGTTATTTTTGCGCCATAAAACAAAAAACAATGACGAATCTGAACTACATCAGTTTTAGCAAAGATGGCGTTGAAATCAGCGTTTCGTTGTTTGTCTTCAAGGAAGGTGACACTTACATTGCTTATTGTCCTTCACTTGATCTTTCGGGCTATGACCTTACCGAAGAAAGTGCCCGCGCTGATTTCGATTTCATGCTTTCCGATTATCTTTCTGAGCAGTTGCGCAACGGAACACTCCGTGCTGATTTGGCTTTGCATGGGTGGAAAGTGGGGAAAGTCAAAGGTAACGAGCCTGATTTGTCGGACATGCTTGGCATGAATGAACAACTTCGGAAACTTGTTACGCATTCCTTTAAGAAAACGAATGTCAACAAGACCTGCCAGATTTCAGCATGAACACTTATAGGATAGGCAATATTAGCATCGCTGACTTCAAGGTTTTTCTTGCCGAACAAGGTTGCAAGATGGTGGAATCTGGCAACTCTGGGCATGAAAAATGGTCAAAAGAGGGTATGTTGCGCCCCGTTGTTTTCCAGACGCATATTGACCCAATTCCCGAATTCATCATCAGAAACAATCTGCGCAATATGGGATTGACGGCCAATGACCTACGGGCTTGGTTGAAGCAACGTGATACTAAAAAGAGGTCTAAATAAAAACCTGCATCTTTGCTGGCCATTACATCACCTCCGCCGCATTCCGAATCTTCGCTATCCAACGTATAACTTCCTTGTCCTTTCGGCCAGTTTGAAGATTGCGGATTTGCAAATCCGCTGGACTTGGATATAAGGATTTGTAATCCGCTGGACTTGAATATAAGGATTTGTAAACAAGAGATGCAAAGTAGTATTTTGGAAACGTGGAAGTTGTAAAAAAGGGTCATACAAAAACAGAAAAAATGTATCTTTGCCCAAAATAATCTAATACTATTACTGCTATGAGAACTATTAATGCATTTAAAATCATTGTGTTATCTTTTTTGTTGACACTTTGCAGCCCACTTTTTTCTCAGATTCAGACTTTTGAATGGCAAGGGGTTCAGCGACAGTATTTGGTGAGGTCTCCTCAGCATACCGAAAAGTCCAGTGTGCCCGTGATGTATTTTTTGCATGGATGGACTGACAATATCACCCATGTGGATAATGAATTTCATTTCCAACAAGTTGCGGATGCTTTTGAATGGACAATCGTTATTCCACAGGCTTTGGATGAAGGGTCAGGGACAATGTGGAATGCTGGCTTAAACGTTAGCAATATCGACGACTCAGGCTTTCTGATGGCCCTTCTTGATTCGCTAAGCGAACCTTACCATTTGAATCTTGACAGTGTTTTCTTCACGGGCTTTTCGATGGGCGGTTTCATGACGCATCGCATGGCCATCGAACATGGCGATCGTATCACGGCGTGTGCACCGGTCAGTGGGCTGATTACGCATTCCATGGCTAACCACGCGGCGGTGGCTCCCGTTCGAATGCTCCACATTCACGGCACAGCAGACCCGGTGGTGGGCTATAGTGGCTCTTCACAGTATTTTGGCAATCTCGGCCTTGGTGTTGATGCCATCCTCAATTACTGGAAAAACGCCAACGGTTGCATTGCCGAGCCAGTCGTTGATACCTTCCCCGACCTTAAAAACGACGGTCTGCGATTTGTGCGCTATACATACGAGGGCGAAAAGGAACTACAGCATATCAAGGTTATTGGAGGCAACCATACTTGGTATCACAGCGAAAACCAATACGACATAGGTTATCTGACCGAAATACACAAGTTTTTTGTTGGTAATAATACTGGTAATGAAGGTGTTGCCGAGTCAAAGACATTTAGTTTGCGTGTTTGGCCCAACCCTACGACAGGCTGGTTTATTATCGAGACTGAAAAGGATACGGAAATAAAAGTGATTGATTTTCAAGGCCGTTGTGTGGCCAAATATATGCTGAAGTCCGGCTCTAATGAGATTAACTTCGGAACATTTTCCGAGGGGTTATATTTTATTGAAGAAGAGACTGGTGCAGTGCAAAAGGTTTTGTTGACGAAATAATTGACTCATGCTTGAACCTAAATTCGATACTTGTTTCTTTGAGCGCTATGCCATGGTTTCGCTGGCCACCCTGTTAGGCGAGCCGTATGCGCATTTGGTCAACCGCGACAGGCCTGATTTGCAGGACGAAACGCTTGGCATCGGCATTGAGGTCACTCGTGCCATCCGTGAGAACAAGAACGTGGCCAACGCCTTGGTGAACGAGATGGCAGGCGAGGATGTCAAAGAAGTGAATGCCGACGATATGCGTCACATCAACCAAACGGGTTATGCCTACGGCTTGGGCGACGGCAGCATCGTTGGTCGCAATGAGTACGAATATTGGTCGTTGGCTTTGCCCTTGAAGCGTATCCTCGAAATCAAGATGGACAAGGTGAACAACGGCTTTTATGGCGATTTCCGCGAGTTTGACCTCTTTGTCTTTACCAAGGAAGACCTCGATGTCGCCCAAATCCAGCAGACCATCGCCTTCATGCAGGAGAAGCAAGCTTTCCAAAACCGCCTTTATTCGCGCTTGTTTGTCTCTCAGATACAGACCTTGTTCGACTGCGACCTCTTCTCGGGACAATACCGGAGATTCAAAGTCAGCGAGGCGCAACGGTGTTATTTTTATGACGAAGCAGTGAAATAATGGACCAGGAAAAAATCATATTAGGTATCGACCCGGGCACAATGGTGATGGGCTACGGCGTCATCCGTGAGCAAGGCAAGCAGATGGAACTCATCACGATGGGGGTCATCAACTTGAAGAAATTAGCGAACCAGGCATTGAAGTTGAAGAAGATCTTTGAGCGTGTGCTGGAAATCATCAACGAGTATCATCCCGATGAATTGGCTATTGAGGCACCGTTTTTCGGGAAGAATGTGCAGTCGATGCTGAAGTTGGGACGTGCCCAAGGGGTTGCCATGGCCGCTGCGCTCTATCGCGACATCCCCATCTTCGAGTACTCTCCCAAGACCATCAAGCAGACCATCACAGGCAACGGCAACGCTTCGAAGGAACAAGTGGCTAAGATGCTGCATTTCATGTTGAAAATTGATGAAAACCCTCAGTTTTTTGATGCCACCGATGCTGTGGGTGCGGCTGTTTGTCACGCCATCGACAAGGGCAAGGACGTGAACTACACCAAACACACCACAGAGAAGGCCAAGGCGCATCGTCGCCCTGACTGGAGCCAATTCATCGCCGAAAACCCTGACAGAGTAAAGAAATAAGAAATACTGGAATAAAATTTGATGAAAGCCAATAACTATAAACTCGAATATTCAACAATAAAAACAAAGTAACATGATTATTACCATTCTGTGTATCACGATTTTAGCATACGCCATTGCAGGCAAGGACATCAACGGTTTGCTCGACAAACTGAAGAACGTAGATTGGAAGAAAAAGACAACCAACTTGTTTGGAAAGATTGGTACGTATGCCAAAAAGGCAGGCCGCGTCACCACTAAGCCGCTGCTTCAGCTATACTTTGTGCTGACTATGGGCGAGACCACCACGCAGGAGAAAGCACTCATCGTGGGCGCTATTCTCTACACCATCTTGCCTTTCAGCTTGATACCTTACAAAGCCCATAAAATCCTCGGCTTGCTCGACGAAGGCTTGGCCGTGCTTTATGTGGTGAAGAAGGTGCAACACAAGATTACGCCCGAAATCAACGCGAAGGTGGATGAGACTTTGAATCAGTGGTTCGGTCCAGAAGAAGCTGCGCCAACCGCAGAGCCTGCTGAGTAATTTGTAAACTCATAAAATCGCCCATCTATGTCATTCCAGCGCTGGGGAGTGCGGTGGAAGGGAATCTATAGATGGGCGATTTTGTATGACTATCGGAACCTTACAGTTCCGACGACAGATGGTATTTTCCGCTGTCGTAGGTCTTTGTTTCGTAGCCGTTTGCCGTAGGCAGACAGACCTCAGCCGTAGTGTTGGCAGGGATGACGATGTCCCATTCAAAATGGTTTCCTTTGCGTTTCCAGTTGCTTTCGATGCGGCCTGAGACGGAGTTGTAGGCGCAATTCACAAAGTCCAGTCCTTCAATGGGATAAGGCTTGAGTTGTATCTTGCTGTAGCCAGGCTCAAGGGCACGGATGCCACCGAGGTATTCGTATTCCCAAAGGATAAGGTCACCGAGAAGCATCACGTGGTTGCCCGAGTTCATGGCGGGGTCGGCGGTGTTGCCGTTCCAGAGTTCCCAGATGGTGGTGGCACCGTTGCGAACCATGTAGCCCCAACTCGGATAGGTGTCGTTGGAGGCAATCTTGAGGGCGAGGTCGCCACGGCCGTATTCCGTCAGGCAGCGCATCAGCTGCTGGATGCCGATGACACCTGTCGAGACATGACCGCCACATTCATTCATTGTCTTGTCGACGATGCTTTCCAAGACTTTGTTTTCCAATCCTTTGGGTACCATACCGAACCATAAGGGCAGGATGTTAGCCGTGACCGTGTTGTTGGCGTAGATGCCCGTCACGCGGTTGAAATACTTGTCGTTGAAAGCGATGGTGGTGGTGGTGATTTCTTGGTTGAAGAAGTCTACATCCTCAGTGAAGCCCAAAATCTCGGCAAACTTGGCCATCTTGCCGCAGAGGTAGCAGTAGAACGGCGTGGAGATGACTGTCGACTCGGTGATGCGGTTGGGGTCGCTGGAGTGGATGAGTTCGAGGCTTTCGGGCGGCATGCACCAGTCGCCGTAAGTGTCGCGAGGCATAAGGCCAGCCCGCATATAGTCGTTCTTCATGTGGAGCATCCACTTCTTCCAAGCCGCATAATGTTGACGGATGGGTTCAGTGTCGCCGAAGCGGGTATAAAGCATATCCGTCACGGTGACCATGGCACCGGGCCAGGTCATATTGTCGGTATAGCCGCGCCAGTAGGGTGGGACGATGTTGGGCAGCGAGCCGTTGTCCCATTGGCTATCGTCGCCATCGGAGAGCCACTTTGCGTAGAGTTGGTGGTTGTTGAAGATATACGACTCACCATAGTTACCCGTGGTGCGGTCGCCCGTCCAGCCCAAACGCTCGTCGCGTTGCGGGCAGTCGGTGGGCATGGAGCGGTAGTTGCCACGGATGCCCCAGTAGGCGTTGTGGTACACCGCGTTGATGATTTCGTTGGAGGTCTCAAACGAGCCTGTGACGGGCATTTCGTCGTAGATGACCCAGCCCTCGAAGTCGTCCAAATTGGGCGTCTCGCGCAGGCCGGAGATTTCTACGTAACGGAAGCCGTGATAGACGAACATGGGATGCCATTGTAGTTGAGAGTTTAGAGTTGAGAGTTTAGAGTTGTTGGCTACGATGTATTTGTCGATGTTCTCTGAGCTGCGTAGGTTGGCGGTATATAGTAAGCTATCGGGAGTCAAAAGTTCGGCGAAGCGTAGGGTGATGATGTCGCCAGGTTGTTGTCCGCGCGCTTTCATGTCGATAAAACCGACCATGTTTTGGCCCATGTCGAGGTACCATTTGTCGCCTTTCTGGAACAGGCTGACGGGTTTCAGCTTCTCCATCACGGTGATGTTGGGGTTAGGCTGGGCGGAGAGTTGACCTTCGGGGGCTTCTACGAGTTCGGCTTGAAGCCAAGAAGAGGCGTCGTAGCCAGCGGTGTTCCAATCGCCGAGGTCGAAGTTTTCGTCGTAGGTCTCGCCGTCCCATTCATTGGCGGTACGGATGGGGCCACGGTTGGTGATTTTCCAGGTCTCATCGCTGACGATGGTCTCTTTTTGGCCATCTTTGTAGGTCACTTCGAGTTGTAGCAGCAGACGTGGCGTGCCGAAGCCAAACACATGGTTCGTGCCGTCCCAGTTGGGGTTGGCTTCGTTGTAGCGGATGCTTGTATAGCGACCGCCTTCAAGGATGACGCCGATGGCGTTGTCGCCGCTGTTGAGCATCTCCGTGACATCGTAGGTGTTGAAATACACGCGCTTTGAATACCAGGAAAGGGTAGGTTTCAGCAGTTCCTCGGGCGCGACTTCGCAGCCGTTGAGGTAAGCACTATAAACGCCCATTCCGCTGACATAAAGCCGTGCGTTTTCAATCTCGCCATTAAGGGCAAATTCCTTGCGGAGATAACGGGCAGCCAAGCGTGTTTTGCCCACCAGCACATCGTCCTCAAACTCATGGCCAATCCATTTAGCTTGCCAATCGTATTGGTTCAACAGGCTGATTTCAAACGATTTGACTTCGCTTTCAACCTTGGCTTTTTTGCCCTTGGCGGCAACGGTCGTGATGACTTTCCAATAGGCTTTGTCGCGGCTGTGGAGTTCCTTGCCCGCGTATGGGATGTAAAGCATTTGGCTTGAAGACACCACGCCAGAATCCCAAAGGTCGCCGATGCCATCTTGGGCGTTATCGGCGGTTGAGGCCACGATGATTCGGTAGTTTTGCTGCACCACCTCGTTTTCTGTGGTTTCAAAGTTCCAACTGAATCGCGGCTGGTTTGTGGCCAACGGCTGCTCGTGGACTTGTTGCTCCACATTGGGGTTGGTGATGGTGATGGTTAGGTTGTTGGTACAAGCAGCAAGACCTATCAAGGCCAAAAGGAATATGAAGAGGTGTTTCATAGTATAATGTTTTTCAATTGATTAAAGTGTTGCAGATTACAAATCCGCCCGAACGGAGATTTTTAATAAACAAGAACTACTTTCAGAGCTGATTTCTTTTGTCCAAATATCCAAGCCTTATCAGTATTGATTCGGTCTCCATCATTAAAACGTTTATTAACATCAACACAAAACATATAATCATCTAGGAGTTTGATTAAATCAATGGTTTTACTTTTGTATATGATTGCTTGATTCAGATACTCTAAATCTTTTTCTGGAACATCAACATGTGTTGCCATCTCTCCAAACTCAATAGGATCGGAAAAAAATAGCAAATAATCTTCTAAAAACAATTCTTTTATTGCGTCTATTTTAAAGTCAATAGCAGAATCAATAAAAGCATCTTCCCCATGATATACAGGATCAATTAAGTCAAGTATCTCATTTTTATCAATTTCAACTTCAAATACACGATATTTTCTCCTTATTTTATAAATATAATTCTCTAAATCAATAGCTTTTTCTAGCATACATACGGTTTCTTCTGCGATGGAAGGATTGTCTGGCCATAATTGTATAATCAAATCCTTAAACTCCAGCAAGTCTTTATTCCTTTGCTCGAATTTATGTTTTAATGCTTTCGCCTTGGCAATTGCGGCAAGATGATCAAAATACAAAGCCGTGTTTTCTCCTAGAGAACATTCAATGATTCTATTGCTGATGTCTGTTCCGGAAAAATCAAATATTGGATAGTCAAATTCTTTACTTTTATTTTGTGAAAGACTTCTGGAGGATTCCTTCTCTTGCTGTCTTGTGAATTGACGCATACTTGAGAAAATACTCATAGCTGTTAAATTTGATTCGTTATGTAAATGATAAAAATGCTACTTTAATAAATACGTTATAGCTTTAGTTTTTAGAAAAGCACAAAATCCAAAACCATTACCTCCTTGCATAATGCCCACGACTCTATCATCTTTAAGTAAAGGACTTCCGCTGCTTCCTTCAAAGCGTTCGCAATTACAATAGAGATAATTTCCTTCCTCTTTTCCCAATGGATAGGCTGGTACCATAGATAGTCTACATTTGGGATTTAGAGAGGTTGGGTCTGTTACCTCATGCATACAATAACTTTCAAGTGTTTCACCTTTCTGAGGCATATAATCTGAAAGGTGTAATGGACTATTAATCCCATCAAAATGAACTATTAGAACATCCAATATGTTTGGATCGTGATAGTCACCCTTGCCGTAATAAAGTGGATTATACTTTGAGAGTTCAATAATTTTGCCATTGAAATTGACTTTACACAAAGGAAAATCATTTAATACATGCGCAGCCGTAATGAAACAACTATCAGCAATAAAGCCTTGTCCGATTATTTCTCCACTATCATGTATGGGAAAAACACAATTTTGTAATTCTAATCCCGTGGGTTTGTAATTCTTTGACATGAGTATAAGATTTTGTGGGGATTCTCTAATCTTCACTAATTATACAAACACTATCAATAATCGATTTTCCAAGAACATGATATAAAAGCGTTGGTTTTGCTTAAAGTGTTTTCTCATATTCCTAGTACCACAGCAGGCTCAATGTTGAGTTTGAGGCAGAGGTCGCGGGAGAGTTGATAGGAAGGCTCCATTTTACCATGCATCAGTTCGCTCATCCTCGACGCACTGATTCCCAGTAATTGTGCCACAGCTGCCTGTGTCAGACTGCGTTCGTACATACGAAGTCTGATGACATCAGGCAATGTCGGTTTGCTGAATGAGAAATGGAGATCCTCATATTCGGCCACCATGTCGGAAAGGATGTCGAGTTCCTGATAATTAGGGTCGGTAGTCGGGGTCTCGTCCGTTACTACCTTCAAGAGTTCTTCGATGCGTTGCATTGCAGCATTGTACGCCTCTTCTGTCTTAAGTTGTGCCATGTCTCAAATGTTTTCGATGTCCGTAATTTTGTCATATTCTGCATGTGTGCCGATGAAGCGAATGTAAACCGTTTTGGAGGTCATAATTATCAGTACCACAAGGCGATAGTTATTCCCGTTGATGTTGAACACATAACGCTGATTGCCAACATAATCCACACTATTAAAGGTTTGCCGAATATCGGTAAGGTTGTTCCATTCAGCCCTACGGGTTTTTTCAAACCAATCGTTGAGACCTCCTGCGGCCTGCGGATGGTTCTCGGCGTATTGGGTCAGTGTCTTTTTGGCAATGATTCGCATAACGGCATTTTTTATGTTCTACGCTGCAAAGATAATGATAAAATTCGGCATGGCAAAATAAAGTTACAAAATTTGTGTATTTTTTACCATCACAATCCAAACGTCTCAGCCAGTTCTTGCATCTGTGCCTCGCTCATTCCTTCCGGCTCGAAGCCCATGTTGCGGGCACTCATGTAGATTTGCGCGGCTTTGTTCAGCACATCCACTTGGTCAAAAGCCGCCATGATGTCGGTGTCGACGGCAAACACGCCGTGCTTCTCCCACATCACCACGTCGTAGCCTTCATCAAGGGTGTTGAGGGTGGCTTCGCCGAGGGCAACGCTCGACGGCAACAAGTAGGGCACAATACCTAAACCTTTCGGACAAAACACCCGTGTCTCGGGTATCATCGACCAAAGGATTTGGGTCAGCACGTCTTTCTCCAAGAAGGGCCGATGATGCGTCATCGCTACCAACTCGATGGGATGGGTGTGGAGCGAGGCTTTGTAAGGCGAGCTTTTGCCAATCAGGTAATTGTGAACGCTAAGGTGCGAGGGCAACTCCGAGGTGGGCATCACAGGTTTGTCGGCGATGATTTCGTAATGGGCGCAGTCGTCGAGGATGCGGATGACGGAGCCGTTGTCCATGGGCCAGCGGGCGAGGTCGCGCATGCGGCGGTTAGTGCCTTTGCAGTAGAAATAACAGCCTTTTAGGTGGGGCAATGTCGTGCCAATTGGAAGTTGAGAGTTTAGAGTTGAGAGTTTAGAGTAGTTTAGAGTTGAAAGTTGATCGGTGACATTGATGACGATATTGCCGCCGTTGCGCTCGGCCCAGCCTTTCTGCCAAAGATAGCCTGCCACTTCGGCGACCTGGTCGATTTGGTGTTTTAGTTCGGGGGTGTTGTCAAGTATGCTTTTCATTGTTCATTCTTTTTTTGACACGGGACGCGGGACTTTGTGACACGGGACAAGTCCAATGTCTCGCGTCTCGCAGTCTCGTGTCTTGCGTCCTTTAATACTCCTCTCCATAGCGTTCCTTAGTAATTTGTACCAGCGACTTGCCGCGGGTATTGGGGCAGCCGATGACGCCCACAATCAACGAGATGAGCAGCAAGCCAATCATGCAATAGGCGGCCACGGTGAAGCCTTCGCCGTTTTCGCCATAGATGAAAGCGAACACCAGCCCCCATACAGCCGACAGTCCTCTGACGACGAAGAACATCAGTCCTTGTGCGCCAGCGCGGAACTTGGCGGGAAACAGCTCCGAGCCCCATAAGGCGTAGAAGATTTGTACTGACATACCGCCTTCGATGCCCCATAGGATGGTGAACAGCCACAGCCCCGCTGTGCCATTCACGCCGACGGCCACAATAATCACCCACGCACTGATGGCAAAGAGTAGACCTAAGATATAGATTAGTTTATGACTTGTCCTATCGATGACCTTGGAGAGCAGGAAGGTGACGAACACGATGATGGCCCATTGGATGCAGTTCATCCAGTTGGCTTGTTCGTTGCTGATGCCACCTGCTGTTTCATAGATATGCGGTTGGAAGAAGCCCAACACCGAGGCTACGAGATTCCAGGTGAGGTAAATGACAGCCAAGAAACAAGCGGTCTTGATAGCGGTTTTGTTGGAGAACAACACCTTGAAGGCGTGCCAAAGACCAGTGTCTTCGCCTTTGGCCTTGGCTACCTCTTGGCTGGTTTTCCACTCGGTGCTTTCCTCCAGTTTGCGCTGTAGGTTCCATGCGATGAATGCCACAATCAGCAATGAGAAGAAGACGATGCGCGAGCTGAACACGTTGACGGCTTCTGTGGACAAGCCGTCGCCGCCAAAGGTGTGCGCTATGCTTTCGACCCAGCCGAACAGATAGCCGTCGGGGGCGAAGAACATGCCCAACAGCAGGATAATCATCGGGCCGAAGCCCCACGACATTTGGGAGATACAGATATTACGACCGCGTTTGTCGTTTTCGGAGCTTTCGGAGATGTAGGTCCATGAGGCCGGCACGCCGATGCCTACCGAGATGCCCGTCACTAAGAATCCCGCCAACAGCATCGGGAAGCTGACGGAGAGCATGATGAGCAGCACGCCCACCATGTAGACGAGCAGGTTGTAGGTGTAGATGAACTTGCGCCCGTATTTGTCGGCCAAGAAACCGCCGATGATGGCACCGAGGGCGGCACCCAAACAGTTGGCACTGATGAAGTTGAGCCAGCCGAGATGCACCTCGGTGAGGCCCAGGTATTTCTGCCATAGCGTCAAGCCACTGGCTCCTGCGACGATGGCACCGGCATCCAAGTAGTTGGTCAGCGAGACGGCGATGGTACTTTTTAGGCTTCCTTTATTCATTGTTTAATTGTTTGGTGTTGAATTGTTTAATTGTTGTTTGAGGCGGGTCAAACGATTCAACAATTAAACAATCAACAATTCAACATCTTTTCACTGTCACTTCTTTTTCATATTGCTGTATCCTTCCGATAAACTCCTCACCGACAGGCACATCATTCTTCAAATTGAAGTAGTCGTAGACGGCACCAAAGGGCAGGGATTTCATCTCTTCCATCAAGGCTAATTTCTCGAAACCTTGTCCCTTGTCTTCATATTGGCGCAGCAAATCAAGCGGCTCCAACAAGGCTTGCAGTAGGCATTTCTGCGTGGCGCGGGTGCCGATGAGGTAGGCACCTATTCTATTAATGGAGGTGTCGAAGTAGTCGAGGCCGATATGGGCGCGGTGGAGGGCTTCGGCGCGGACGATTTCCTTGAAGAGGTCGAGGGTCTGGTCGTTCATGAGGGTCACATGGTCGGAGTCCCAGCGGATGGGACGGCTGACGTGCAGCATCAGCTCGGGCACATAGAGTAACAGCGACGAGACCATGTCTGACACATTCTCCGTGGGTTCGTAGTGACCTGTATCAAGGGTATAGATGACCTTACGTGTAGCACAATAGCCCGCGTAGAAGTCGTGCGAGCCGACGGTAAAGCTCTCCAAACCGATGCCGAAGAGTTTAGCCTCGACGCAGGATTTCATGTCGGGCAGGTCTTCGGCCAAGATTTCATCCAAGGATTCGGCCAATAGCTCACGGTAGCGTTTGCGCTTCACGGTGAGGTCTTTCAATCCGTCGTGTACCCAGATGTTCATGATGCAGGGGTCACTTTGTGCCTTGCCCATGGCATCGGCGATGCGGCGACAGCGTTTGGTATGCTCGATCCAGAAGGCGCGGATGGCTGGGTCGGGGTTAGCCAAACTCAAATCTCCGCTTTTGGGATGGCCGAAGGAGGTGCTGTTGAAGTCGAGCTTCATGTCCACCGCTTTGCCCCAGTCGATCCAGCTCTGGAAGTGCTCTACGCCCACTTGGTCGCGGTCGACAAACTTACAGCCGAAGTCGCCGTAGATTTCGTGCAGGTTGACGCGTTGCGTTCCTGCGAGCAGCGAGTTGACGAACTCGAGGTCGGCGCGCACTTCGTCGATGGTGCGGGCGCGACCAGGGTAGTTACCCGTGGTCTGGATGCCGCCTGAGAGGCCGGCGTTGCTCTCGAAGCCCATCACATCGTCGGTCTGCCAGCAGTGCAGCGAGATGGGGGTATTCTCGAGGGTGGCGATGGCTTGGTCTGTGTCGATGCCGAGGGCGGCGTAGCGTTCCTTGGCGAGGGTGTAGGCGTTGAGGATGTTTTGTGTGTTCATAGGTTGGTGGTGTTAAGAGCAGGGACTCACATCGCCTGCTATGGGTCTATTGACTCTTGGTGTAAGAGCAGGGACTCACGTCGCCTGCTTACCGATGTGTCGCTCCTACGGGGCTGGGTTGTATGTCTTTGTTTCAAAGTTTTGTGCTATCATCTTACGCATGGCCCAACGGTCGCTGACGAGTCCTGCGGCCTTGGCTTGGACCATGAGGTTGCCAATGGCGGTGGCTTCGGTAGGACCCGCCACTACGGGTATGCCGATGGCGTCGGCAGTCCATTGGTTCAGCAGGTCGTTGGCAGAGCCGCCACCGATGATGTGCAGCTTCTCGATTTTGAACGGCGCGACTTCTTGCAGCATGTCCAATACCGCTCTATAGCGCTCTGCAAGGCTGTGATAGATGCAGCTGAGCATTTCGCCAGCACCATTCGGGGCGGTATACCCGTTTTCTGTCAGTGCTTTGCTGATTTCCGCTTCCATGTCGGCGGGATTGGCGAAACGTGGGTCGTCGGGGTTGATGCGGCCTGCGTAAGTTTTTGCCGATTGCGCCATCTTGGTCATTTCGTCATAACTATAATCGTGCCCTTGCGCTATCCATTTCTTGCGGCATTGCTCCACGAGCCACATCCCCGTGATGTTCTTCAGGAAGCGTGTGGTGCCTTCGATGCCACCTTCGTTGGTGAAGTTGAGCCGCGCCGACTGTTCGGTGATGATGGGTTCTGGTATCTCAATACCCATGAGGCTCCAAGTGCCGCTGCTGAGGTAGGCAAAATGCTCGTTTTCGGCAGGAACAGCAACAATGGCTGAAGCGGTGTCGTGACCAGCCACAGCCACCACAGGTACTTCGCCCAAGCCCGTCTCCTTGGCGATATTGAACCTTAATTTGCCAACGATTTCGCCAGGTTGAACCCTGTCGGGTATCTGGTCTTCTGTGAGACCTACCGCAGCCATCAGCGAAGACTCAAACTGTTGTGTTTTGGGGTTCATCAGTCCTGAGGTGGAGGCGATGGTATATTCACAGACTTTACCGCGCGTCAACAGGTAGGCGAGGAGGTCGGGCATGAAGAGGATTTTTTTGGCATGACGGTAGGCCACACTGCCTTCCTCGGCTTGAGCGAACATCTGGAAAACCGTGTTGAAGTTCATGATTTGGATGCCCGTCAAAGCATAAAGCTGTTCACGAGGAACGATCTTGAAGAACTTTTCAGGAATGCCGTCGGTGTAAGGGTCGCGGTAGGCGCGAGGCAAGCCCAACAGTGTGCCGTCATGGCCGATGCAGCCAAAGTCGACGCCCCAGGTGTCGATGCCGATGGAGTCGAGGGTGATGTGGCGTTGGCCCAATTCCTTGAGGCATTTCAGGAGATGCTCGTAGATGCTATATACATTCCAGTAGTACTTGCCTCCGATTTCGAGGGTCTGGTTGGGAAAACGATAGACCTCCTCCATGCAGAAGCTGCCGTCAGTGAAGGTGCCAAGGATGGCCCGTCCGCTGGTGGCGCCACAGTCGAAGGCAAGGAAACGTTGTTGGCTCATGGTGTTATTGTTTTGACGCGAGACTTTTTTTGACTATGACCAATGACTATGACCATGACAGCTTTTTTGTAAGTTGTGCTGTCATATCTTCTGTAAAAGTTGTCATAGTCATTGTCACAAGTCATAGTCTCGTGTCTTGTTTTGTTTATTACGCTGAATTAGAACACCATCACGGCACCGCCGCCTTCGGCGAGATGGAACTTCACCTTGTTGCCCATCACTTGGATTTGTTCCGCCACATAGTCGCGGGCGGCGCGGTTGGCATTGATGCCGTCGCGGAAGATACGTCCCGACTTGGCGCCGAAGTTGGGCAGCACCGAGAGGTCGAGCTCAATGTTGCGCTCCTCCCAGTTGGTGATGGCACCTATGTACCAGCGGAAGTCCTTGCGGCGGGCAATAACGATGTATTCACCCACCTTGCCATCCAAGACGATGGTTTCGTCCCACGTGGTCGGCACGCTGGCGATGAACCGCGTGCATTCGTCTTCTCTTATGTAGTTGCTCGGGCTGTCGCACAGCATGTTGAATGGCGACTCATATATCACATATTCAGCTAATTGTCTACAGCGTGTGCCTTGGCTCATCGGCTCGGTGTAGATGGCTGTGAAACTGTATTTTCCCGCATTTCTCATGGCTCCTTGGGTGTAGTCCATAGGTCCGGCCAACATGCGGATGAAAGGTATGGTGACTTCGTTGGTGACAAAATCGCTCTTGGAGTCCCAACGTTCCTGTTCCATGCCGTACACGCCCTCGTGGTTGAGCACATTGGGATAGGTGCGGTTCAGCCCCGTGGGTTTGTAGGCGCCGTGGAAGTCGATGAAAAGATGGTATTTGGCGGCAGTTTTGGCCATGCGGTAGTAGAAATCGACAATCATCTGGTCGTCACCGTCCATAAAGTCGACTTTGAAGCCTTTTATGCCCATTTCGGAATAGTGCTGGCATACGTGTTCCATGTCTTTGTCCATGGCGGCGTAACCGGCCCAAAGCACGAGGCCTACATTGCGTTCGGCACCGTATTTGACAAGTTCCGGTAAGTTGATTTCGGGTATCACCTGGAAGAGGTCGGCTTGCTTGTTGACGGCCCAACCTTCGTCGAGGATGACATACTCAATGCCGTATTGGCTGGCAAAATCAATGAAGTATTTATAGGTCTCGTTGTTGATGCCTGCTGCGAAGTCAACGCCGTAAAGGTTCCACCAGTTCCACCAGTCCCAAGCCACCTTGCCGGGTTGAATCCAAGAGACGTCACCGATGCGGTTGGGTGAAGCCAAGAGATAGACCAAGTCGTTGTCGGCCAGTTCTTTGTCGTTTTCCGAGATGGTGATGATGCGCCAAGGGAACGAACGTTTACCCTCCACTTTGGCGATGTAGTTCTCGCGTTCCTTCACAATCCATTGCAGGTTGTTGTGGCCGCCTTGTTCGCGGGTCTTGGGATAGCCTGCGTGGTAAGCATGCAGCACTTTGGAGGGCAACGAGTTGCGAAGATACATCCCAGGATAATCTTCCAAGTCCGCCTCAGTGATGACGGCTTTCTTGCCATCCTTGAGCTCGATGAGTAAAGGTAAGAAGGCCAATCGGTCATATTCCATCTTGCTCAATGGCGTGACGGTATAGGTGTTTTCAAAAGAATTGTAAAACTGCTGTTCGATGAAGTTGCCATCGCCTTTGCGGGCGTTGACATAAGGCACCCATGCCGTGTAATCCTCATCAAATTTAAATTCGACGAATTCGCGAATCACCTTGAAAGGCTTTTTGAAATCGGTCTGAAAGCGATAGGCAATGCCTTCGTTATAGGCGCGGAAAATCACCTTATAATTCCCTTTAAAACTGAGTGTCAGTTCGTTATATTGGTCTTGAATTTCAGCTCTCTTGTAAAAAGGAGCTTTGACAGTTTGATTTACGGATTGAGTCTTGGCCGTAATGATGGATGGTTTTGAGGAAATACCAAGTGTTTTGCCGTTATCAATTTGCATGAATATTGCCGACTTGTCCAAGACGGCGGTTTCTTCGTGTTTTATGGAATAGTATAACCAATACTCAGATTGTTCGGAATTCATCTCACATATCTCATCTTCTGAGACAGTCACGGTGATTTTTCCATTGGGCGATTGCAATGTGTACTGCTTTTGTGCAAAGGCGCTCACGCAAAGCAAAAGGAGCGCAGAGAGGAGGAGTTTTTTCATAATGATTAGGATTTGTGCAGGCAAAAATAGAAAAAATGACACAAATCACCAAAAATGCTGAAATTGATGAAATTTCTTCTTTTGTTGCTTAGCTCTGTGGTTTTTAGGTATTAATTCCTCCAAAAACTCCGCGAAAGCAGCGTAATCAAAGAGAAAAGCTCCACCCTGCCGAGAATCATCATGAGCATGAGAATCCATTTGGCGAAGGGCGTGAAGGCGACATACGAAAAGCCGAGTCCTACCTTTCCCATGCCCGTGCCCACGTTGCTCAAGGAGGCAATCGAGGCACTGATGGCCATGTTGAAATCGGCACCCGAGAAGAGTAGGATGACGCTGCCGGCGATGAACACTAAAAAATAGATGAAGATGAAAGTGATGTTTTTGCTGACCCCACTTGAGGAGATGGATTTTCCGTTGACCTTCACGGGCAATATGGCGTTGGGGTGGATGATGCGTTTTAGCTCAAGCATTGCGTTTCGTGTGAAAATCAAGTGGCGGAAGATTTTAATGCCGCCCGAGGTCGAACCCGAACAGCCTCCGATAAACATCAGTATTAATAGGATGGTCCACAAGAAGGTAGGCCAAGCCATGTAGTCGCCCACGAAGAAGCCTGTGGTGGTCAGCGAGGAGATGACGCTGAAGAACGACTGGCGGAAGGCTGTGCCGAGACTCATGTGGCGGGCAAAGAGCAGCACCAGTCCGATGGCGATGCCGAGCACTATGATGTAAAGCAGGAAAGTCTTGAATTCCTGGTTTTTGAAGATGGAGAAATGTTTCCTGCCCATCGAAATCAGTAGCAATGAGAAGTTGCATCCCGACAGCACCATAAAGACACTCACCACCACTTGCGAGTAGTTGGAGAAGGCGCCAAGGCTCTCCGTTCGGGTGGAGAATCCTCCTGAACTGATGGTAGTCATCGAGTGACAAAGTGCGTCAAAAAAGTCCATGTCGCCCCAATAGAGCAATAATGTCTCCAAAAGGGTGAAAAACAAATACAAGCCCCAAACGCGCCAAACGGTGTGCATGATGCGGGGGTGTAGCTTGTCGTAGTTGATGTCATTAATCTCGGCCACAAAGAGTTGCATGCCGCTCATGCCGAGATAGGGCAATATGGCGATGGTGAAAACGATGATAGCGAAGCCGCCCATCCATTGGGTCATGCTGCGCCAGAGTAGGATGTCTTTGGGCAGGCTTTCGATGCGGGTCATGATGGTGGCACCTGTGGTGGTGAAGCCCGACAGCGCCTCAAAGAAGCCGTCAGTGAAGTTGGGCACGCTCTTGCTGAGCAGGTAGGGCATGGCGCCGAAGAGCGATAGTATGAGCCACGAGACGCAGACGATGTAAACGCCGTCGCGCGAGGTGGTTTTGTCGTTCTTGTGGTTGCGTGTGGCGATGACAAAGATGAACCCTGTCAGCAGGGTGATGAGGGCCGAAAAGGGCATACTGAAGGCATACAGCCCATGGTGGAAATAGGTTGCGGGGAGTACCGTCAGCATCAAAATGCCTTCGATGAGCAGCAGCTGGCCTTCGATGCGGAGGACTAAGGGGTGGTTTATTTTAGTTTTCCACTTCATCGTTTCTTTGACGCGGGACTGCAGGACACGGGACTGTGGGACTAAATCCGTCTCGCGTCTCGCGTCTCGAGGTCTCGTGTCTTATATGGCTTTCAAAATTAATCACGATAATTAATGAAACAAACGTTCAACCGCAGGGATGCCATTGGGCAGGGCCAACACCACCACTTGGTCGTCGGCTTCGATTTGGAAGTCGTCGCTGGCAATGAAGCTCTCGCCATCGCGGGTGATGCCACAGATGATGGCATCGAGGGGCATGGCTAACTGGCCTATGGTCTTCCGTGTGACGGCAGAGCCTGCCCTCACCTGGAATTCCACAATGTCGGCGTCGATGCCGCTGAGGCTCTTCAGCGTGGAGACTTTGGCGCCGAGGGTGTATTTCACCATGTAGCTGGCCGCGATGAGTTTCTTGTTGATGATGGAGTCGATGCCGATGTTCTGCGAGATGTCGATATAGTCGATGTTCTCGACGAGGGCGATGGTCTTCTTCACACCGAACGACTTGGCCTGAAGGCAGGTCAGGATGTTGGTTTCGGTGTTGTCGGTGACGGCGATAAAGGCGTCCATGTCTTTGATGCCCTCGTCTTCAAGCAGGTTGAGGTTGCGGGCATCGGCGTTGACGACCAAGGCTTCCGAGAGGTAGTTGGTCAAGTCCATGCAACGCTCTTTGTCAAGTTCCAAGATTTTGATGTTCAGGTCTTTCTCAAGGCGTTTGGCGGTGATGCGACCCACACGTCCACCGCCCACAATCATCACGTTGTGGACGTTGATTTGTTTCTTGCCACTCAGCTTGATGATGTCTTTGATGGCGTGTGGCTTGGTGACCACATACACCATGTCGGCCACTTGAAACACCTCATCGCCTTGTGGGATGATGGTATTTTGACGGCGGTGGATGGCGGCGATGCGGAATTCGATGTGTTCGTATTGGTCGACGACCTCGTCGACAGTCTTGCCAAGGATTTCAGCCTCAGGTTCCAGTTTCACCATGAAGAGTTGGAGGTTGCCGCCTGCAAAGTCGTAGGTTTCCGACGATGCATTTTTCTTCAATAGCGAGATAATCTCTTGTGCGGCAATGTCTTCAGGAGAGAGCAGTCCGTCGATGCCGAGGTCTTGGTACATGCGCCATACCTCGGGGCTGAGGTTTTCCATCGTGTTGACGCGGGCGATGACCTTCTTCGCGCCTAATTTCTTGGCGATGATGCCTGTCAGCAGGTTGATGTGCTCGTCGTGAAGCACGGCAATCATCAGGTCGGCCTTTTTCACGTTGGCGCGTTGTAGCACTGCGGTCGAGGTGGAGTCGCCTGTAACGGTCATCAGGTCGGTGTGCGATTCCATCATCTTCAGCAGCTCCTCGTGTGGGTCCACGATGGTGATGCTATGGTTGCTACGCACCAAGGCTTCCGCCAAGTGCATGCCTACTTCTCCGTCTCCGGCTATAACGATGTTCATAGTCTCACTAATTCAAATTCAAAACTGCAAATGTATGGTTTTTTCCGAAACAATCACCAAATATCCGACCAAGTCACGGAAATCACATGGTTGGTGGATTTCTCGCCTTCCTTGAAGACATTGGCCATGCCGAAGGTATAGCGCACCTCAATGAACCAATAACTCAAGGCTGCGGTGAGGCCATACTCAATGCGGTTGAAGCTGCCTTTTTCCCAAGGCGTGATGAATTGCTGTTTCCTTCTGCCTTTTACTTCTTTCACTTCATTGCCGCCGATGCAAAATCCGATTTGTGGCCCGATGCGTAGCCGTGGAATCTTGGATTCGTCTTCGTCGTCCTCGTTCCATTTGCGGAAATAGATGTTGAGCAGCAGCGGCACATTGATATAATGCGACTTTTCCAAGTAGCGTAAGGTGGTATGGCTTTCGCCAACCCATTTTTTCGAGCTTGTGCCTTGCCGAGAATAAAGTACATCGATTTCGGCACCGATGATGAAATGCTCAGGGATGAGGGCGATGCGCACGCCGCCCGTGAAGTCGGGGCGAAAGCGCGTGCTGTCGTTGCCGCTGATGTTCATGGTGGAGAAGACCGGACCAAGCATCAAGCCGCCACCAATGCGTTGGGCCACGGCGGGAATGATTGCCATCAGAAGCATTGCCAAAATGATATGACAATAGTGTTTCATTGATAGTATTTGACTGCAAAAATAATGATTTTGTTTCAATGGACGGCGTTTTTAATAACAAAGTTCGAAGAAGTCACTCCGTTCTTCTTGTAAAACGGCTAACAGATTTTTCATCATTTAATTTGGTCGTTTTGTTGATACTATATGCTTCATAAGACTAAGTTTTTTTACTTTTGCGGCCTAAAATTAACAATGATGAAGAAATCTTTTTCCCTGAGAGCCTTGTTCGCTCTGCTTTTGGTCTTTTCAACGATAGTATGTGTGGCCCAACCTCCTGGCGGCAGACCTCCTGGGGGCGGCAACCCTCCTGGGGGACGTCCTCCTTTTGGCGGCGACCGTCAGTGGGGACAGACCGAGGGCAACACCCCTACCGTGAAGCCGAAGAAAAAAGTCCGCGAAGGCGACACCTTTACTGTGGTCGGTGTGTTGCGCGATGCCAAGACGGGCGAGTTTATGCCTTACGTCAACTTGGCCGTGCTCGACTCTGTCGACAACGAGTTCGTCAAGGGCGGTATCAGTAACATGGACGGCGCTTTCGAGATTAATGGCGTGCCACAGGGCGCTTTCGTGTTGCGCGTTTCGGCCATCGGCTACGAGAACTTCCTGCATCCTTTCCATGTGAGCAACAACACCGATTTGGGCACCTTGCGCATCAACCCGGGCGTGACGGCCTTGGGCGAGGTCACCGTGGCCGCCGAAAGGCCACTCTATGCCATGGAAGGCGAGAAGCTTATCTACAATGTCAGCGAAGACCCGTCCATCCAGACGGGAACCACCGAGGATGCCTTGCAGAATGCCCCTGGCGTGGAGGTCGACGTGGAAGGCAACATCACCCTGCGCGGCGTGTCGAGCGTGGAGATTTGGGTCAACGACAAGCCCTCGAAACTCACCGAGGAGAACCTGAAGACTTACCTCCAGACCTTGCCCGCCAATGCCATCGCCCGCATCGAGACCATCACCAACCCCTCGGCCAAGTATGCCACCGATGCCGAGGCAGTCATCAACATCGTGACTTCGGCACATATCAAGAGCAACCAGTTCATCAGCTTTGGCGTGAATGGCTCCAACCAGCCTTTCGTTTCGCCTTGGATAAGTTACATGTGGAAGAAAGAAAAGTTGAGTATCAACGTCTTTGCTTCAGGCCGTTACAGCGACCGCGACAACATCTCCGAAAGCTGGGCGCAGCAACGCCGTGATGCCGCCACCGAAGGCGAATACGACATCACCTGGGCGGATACGGTTTCGCAAAGCGACAAGAACCGTCGCATCAGTGGCAACTTGTTCATGAACATCGACTATGAAATCGACTCGACGAGCGACATCTCGGTGGACGCTGGCGGCTTCTACAACACAAACAGAAACAACATGTTGCGTTCGGAACGCCAAACCTATTACTACCTCGACTCCGTTCCTGAATACTCGATGCTGTTTTCCGACAACACCAAAGACAACAGCAAATCGAGGATGCTGTTCAGCCATGTGGGTGCCGACTATACCAAGAAGTTCGACAACGAGGGACACAATCTCCGTATCGGACTGAATGGCAGGCTCTCCCACAACCACTCCGAAGAATGGTATAACCGTATGTATGACGTTTATACCGACCTCGACGAGCACCGGTATATGCTCACACGAACCCATAACTTTGGCGGCTCCCTTGATGCCCGTTACAACCGGCCCTATAGCACTGACGGAGAAATGAGTTATGGCTTACGTATTGACCATTCGCAGACCGACAACACTTACGACCGTTACAACGACACTGTTGGCGTTGTGGTGGATACGCTTCGCGCCTATCGTTTCAAAGAGGCTGAAACCGTCTTTGGTGCCGATGTCAACTGGACCCACCGTTGGGGCGGCTTCACGCTGAGCACAGGTCTTGGCGTGGAGGGCGAACGCTCAAAATACGAGTTCTTCAGCGAAATGCCTTTTGCCGACAAGGGCTTGGATTTCGACTACCATTTCCGTCCGTCCATCCACTTGACCTATCGCACCGAAAGCATGCACAACTGGAAAATTAATTATTCCATGCGCATGACGCACCCAAGCAACCAACAAGTCAGCATTTTCCGCAGCTATGGCGAGAACAGTTATTCGACGGGCAACCCCAACTTGACCCACAGCTTCACCCACAACATGGAAGCGGGTTGGCAAAAGTTTTTCGAGCGTTTCGGCAACATCGGCCTCGAAGCCTATGCACGTTGGAGCACCAACGAAATAGGCTCGCTCACCGACGCCGAGCATGACGACTATCTTGACCGTATCGTCAGCTACACCATGCCTTACAACATGGGTAGCTCGTGGCGTTACGGCACTTCGCTCAACATGACTTACCGCCCATCGGGATTCTTCAATGTGCGCTTGTATGCCAACCTTTACGACTATGGCTACCACATGGAATACGACCGCAATGGTGTGCATCAGATTGATGAGCGCAGCAAATGGTCGTGGAGCGTGCGCGTCAATGCCTGGGCTAAACTCTTCGACCGCCTGCAAGTAACGGCTTCGGCCAACTACAGCTCACCGACCATCGGCTTGATGAGCGAACGCAAGGCGCGTTATTTCCTCAACATGGGCCTGCGCAGCGACTTCTTCGACCGCCGCTTGTCGGTCTTCCTCAATGTACAGGACATCTTCAACTGGGGCGCGAGGATTGGTTCGGGTTCGAGCAACACCAACCCGTACTATATTAGCGACGGCACTCACAAGATGCTCAACAGCCGCTACATCTCAGCAGGCTTCACGTTGCGTTTCGGTAAATTAGAGCTTGAACGCCAAGCCAAGGAAGGCGAAAGCGAAACGGGCGATTCGTTGGAATAAATTAGGGCTGTAGGGCTGTCGTATCACGGCCTGGGCTGTAGGGCTGTCGTATCACGGCAGCCGTATGGTTAATCCGATTAATGCGGCTGCCACAATGTGACAGCCCTACAAGCCAGATTATGGTTTGACGACCTTTGCGGCAATTCTTCTTTCTGCGTTTTTTACCACGAACAAATAGGTTCCGTTAGCTAATGGTTGGAACATTTCGCCAATTTCAATGCGATTAATGCCCATTTGTGCATGGCCTAAAGGCTTGTTGACCAACAGTTTTCCGTTTAAGGAATAGATGTTTACAGTCAACTCACCCACTTTTTCCATTTCGATTTCGGCATAGCTTGCAGCGGTAATCGGGTTGCCAACGATGCGGATTAATGGCTCTTTTTGGGTGTCTTCTTGAACGCCATACTCACCGAGTTCGTAGGCTCCTATGTCGATGGCGCCCCACCACACACGGGAATTGCCAAGTAAGTCTTGACCGTTCATGATTTCAATGGGGGTGTCGGGCGATCCTGCATTGTAGCAAGGGCTATCGTACCAAATAAAGTATTCGATGGGAATGGGAGTATCGAAAATCGGGTCGGCATCGATGCAGTTTTCGTAAACGGAGATTCTATCATAGCTTGCGATATTCTCTAATCCAAACTGAACCAAGCAATTGTGAAATTCTGGGGCATCGTCGTCATAGGTCCACGACCACATCTGCACGGGTGTGTCCAACTCCGCCTCGTTGGTATTGCCATAGACGATGCAATTCCACACAGCGGGAGAGCTATGCTGGTAGAAGAAGATGCCGCCGCAATTGACGCCGATGGAATGGTTGTCGGCCACAGTGAGGTTGGCGACCAAAGGCGAGGACTCGCTGATGGCCAAGCCGCCGCCGAAATGTCCCGAGATGTTGTGGGCAAAGAGCGAATTGGTGATGCTACAGGGCCTGTCGTAGCATCGAATCAAGTACAATCCGCCACCATTGATCCCTAAGTTGTACTCGAAAATGCAGCGGTCGATGCGGATGGAGCAGCTGTCGATGCTCATGCCGCCGCCGATGGCAGTCTCTCCGATGTTGTGTAGTACGTTGGTACCCATCAGTTCTACCTCACAATTGATGAAGCGAAGGCCACCGCCGTACATGCCGTAAGTGCCATCGTCGCCGCTAAAGGTCAAATTGTGGCTTACGTTACAGTCGTGCATCGTCACGTTGGAATGTTCGGCATTGAGGGCCCCACCGTGTTGACGCGAGAAGTTGCAGAACAGCGTGCTATGGTTGATTTCCACCTCATTGCAATTGTAGATGCGCAATGCCCCGCCGTCTTTGTCATCTTGGAGAGCGGCTTTGCCGTATTGGAAACGGCAGTAGTCGAACCGACAGTTGCCTGCTTTTTCCAATCGGATGCCGTTCCAGCCGCCTCGACCCGAATTGGGGATATGGAAGTTGGTTGTGTCGGTCACGGTGAAGCAGATGGAGTCAGTTCTCGTGCCGATGGCTTGCAGCGAGGCGTTTTTCCTGACGCTGATGCCGTAAAAACCATTGAAAACCACCGTGGTTCCTGCCGCGATTTGCAGCTCGTCTTCAACGACGACGTTATCAGTGACAAAAACGGTGTCGGCTTCCCAAACGCCTGATTGTAAGCTAGATACTTCGATGTTTTGGGCCTTGGCAAAACAGCCACAGAGCAAGAGTAACAGTAAAATCCTTGTTTTCATAAGTGGAACGATTTGAGATAAAGATGCACAAAAATACGGGTTATTTTTTAAATGGTAGCCAATTCAGCGAATTTACGTACTTTTGCAGTCCGATAAAAGTGAGAGTTATGAAACGCCCCATTATAAAGAGGAAATTAATGCCCATCCCTGTCGTTGGTGCCCTTGTGAAGGCTGCGGCGGAGATTAAGAATATTCCCGTCGAAATTCGTCAGAACCACACCGACCCGATTCGTGCCCAACGACGCGAGTTGCGCAAATTGTTGGTTAAAGCCCAGTTCACGGAGTTCGGAAAATTCTATCATTTTGATGAAATTCTGTTGTCGAGAGACATCATGCAGGAGTTCCGCAAGCGTGTGCCTGTGTTCGACTACAACAAGATGCACGACGAGTGGTGGTACCTCAACCTCCAAGGCAAACGCAACATCGCCTGGCCGGGCAAAATCAAGTATTTCGCACTCAGCTCGGGCACTTCGGAGGCGGCCAGCAAATACATCCCCATCACTAAGGGCCTGAACAACAGAATCACCCGGGCGGGCATCCGTCAGTTGGTGTCGGCCACACGCTACGATTTTCCCGTCGATTTCTACAACCGTGGCGTGCTGATGATTGGCGGCAGCACCGACTTGCAATACAACGAGGAGTTTGGCTATTACGCTGGCGACCTCTCGGGCATCTCGGCGGGCAAGATTCCGTCGTGGTTTGAGGCCTTCTACAAGCCTGGGCAAAAGATTTCGAAAGAGAAAGACTGGGCGAAGAAGATGGACCTCATGGTGAAAGCGGCTCCCAAATGGGATATTGGCGTCATCGTGGGCGTGCCGGCTTGGGTTCAAATCTTGTTGGAGCGCATCATCAAAGAGTACCACCTGAAGACCATCCACGACATTTGGCCCAACCTGATGGTGTATGTACACAGCGGCGTGGCGTTTGCGCCTTACGAGAAGAGCTTTGAGCGCATCTTCGGCAAGGAGGTGCTGTTTGTGGAAAGCTACTTGGCTTCAGAGGGTTACATCGCCTATCAAGTCGACTTGAAGAAGCGGGTGATGCAGCTGTTGGTCGACAATGGCATCTATTTCGAGTTTGTGCCTTTCAACGAGGAGAACTTTGACGAGGATGGCAACATCGTCGCTGACCCCAAGACTCTGCTGCTTTCCGAAGTGAAGGAAGACACGGATTACGCGATACTGCTTTCCACTTGTGCAGGCACATGGCGTTACCTCATCGGCGACACCATCAAATTCCTCAACAAGGAGAACTGCGAAATCGCCATCACGGGACGCACCAAGCAATTTTTGAGCATCACGGGTGAGCATCTCTCGCAGGACAACATGACCCGTGCCGTCGACATGATGGCGGAGGAATTAGGTGTTGAAATCACGGAATTTACTGTGGCAGGCATCCGTCACGACACGATGTATGCGCACCATTGGTATCTCGCCTGCGATGAACCTATTGACAAAGAATTGGCTATCAAGAAGATAGATGAAAACCTTTGCCAATTGAACGACGACTACGCCGTGGAGCGTACCCAGGCCATCAAGGAGTTGTTCATCGATGTGCTTCCTACCAAATACTTTTATGAGTTTATGGAGCAGAAAATCGGCAAGTGGGGCGGTGCCACCAAGTTTCCGCGTGTGTTGAAAGGCAAACGTTTGGAGATGTGGGAAGAATATGTGAAAGGTCTGAAATTGTAAAAAGTCATGGAAAACACACCTGTTATCTTCGATAGAATGCCTGAATTTAGCCGTATCGGCTCGTTCAGTTTCATGTTCTGGGCCATTTTCATAGGCTTGTTCCTTTCTTTGGTCGTCAATTTGGGTCCAGCCTTCATCACCTTGGTGCAGACGAGTATTCATCGTGGTTTCAGGTCTGCGGCATGGTTTGCTACGGGGGTGATTCTCAATGATGCGATGATTGTCTTGTTGTGCATCCTGACCTCGGTGCAGGTGGTCATGCATTCATCGTTTGAAGTCGCCCTGGCGTGCATTGGTGCCGGCTTGATACTGTTTTTGTTTGGCATCTTTACTTACCGACGAAAGGTCGAAGGCCAGGAAGAGAGAATCGAAAAACGGACGCAAGAAATCATGAAGGAACACAGCGACAAGCCTGCATGGTTTGTGTTTTTGGGTAAAGGCTTCGTACTCAACTTGCTGAATCCCGTTGTTTGGGTTTTCTGGTTTTCTGCTGTGGCCATGGTGGCGGGTAATATGGGCGGCAACAAAGTGAGCACACTGGTCTTTTTTGCCATCATCCTTGGCACCACCTGGGTCTTGGAAATGATGAAGGCATGGGGCGCGGCACGACTGAAAAAGTTCTTTAATCCCAAGCGTACTGTCATCATGAACCGCATCACGGGCGTTCTCTTGATGCTCTGCGGCGCTTACTTCATTATCTTTAAGGGAATCCTGGATCTTTTGTAAGAGTTTGCAGTTATCAGTTACCAGTTTGCAGTTATCTCTCAACAGATTAATAACTGAACAACTGAACAACTGCCAACTCTCAACTGCTAACTGTCAACTATCGAAACGCCGTCCAAGGTGCGACTTCGGGCAATGGAGCCGTGATTTCGAGTTGTTCTTTCGTCACGGGATGTTCGAAGGCGATGCGCCAGGCGTGTAGGCTGATGGAGGCATCGGGGTTGCTGCGCGGATAGCCATATTTCAAGTCACCACGGATGGGGCAACCGATATGCGCCAGCTGGCAACGGATTTGATGGTGACGACCTGTAAACAATTCTACCTCAAGTAGATAAAAAGTTTCTGATTTCCCGACCACACGATAACTCAGCCGTGCTAATTTGGCTTCCTTTGTGCCTTCGGGCACCACAAACGACTTGTTCATCTTCTCATTCTTGACGAGGTAGTCCTCAAGCACGTCGGCTTGCTTGGGCGGATGGTTCTTCACGAGAGCGAGGTAGGTCTTTCGGAAGTCACGGTCTTTCACCTTCACCGTCATGCGCGAGAGGGCTTTGCTCGTCTTGGCGAAGACGACGGCGCCACTCACGGGGCGGTCGATGCGGTGGACGAGTCCGGCAAACACGTTGCCCGGCTTGTCATACTTCACCTTGATGTATTCCTTGACATCATCGAGGAGGCACACGTCACCCGTCTTGTCGCCCTGCACGATCTCAGAGGGGAGCTTGTTGACGATGATAAGATGATTGTCCTCGTATAGGATTCTATCTGCTATATTATTCATGGTCTTGTTGTTAGAGCAGGGACTCATGTCGCCTGCTTACGGGTTGTCAGCTTCTATTTAAGAGCAGGGACTAACGTCGCCTGCTTACGGGTTGTCTGCTTCTGTTTTAAGAGCAGGGACTTACGTCGCCTGCTATGGGTTGTCAGCTTCTGTTTAAGAGCAGGGACTCATGTCGCCTGCTATGGGTTGTCAGCTTCTGTTTAAGAGCAGGGACTCACGTCGCCTGCTTATAGGTCTGTCGTCCCTACGGGACTTGGTTAGATGAGATAGCGTTCGTCGAACTCAATGCCGTTTTCTTTCAAAAACTGTATGAACTCGTCACGAACTGATACTTCATGATGATGTTGCTCTTGGGTTTCTATATAGTGTATAGTCTTTTTCAGTAGGGATGGGCTGACGCAGAACGCGCCATAGCCTTCTTGCCATGCGAAAGTCTCATAATACTCGTCAACGGTTTTTATCCATTTGCTACTGTTAGCCTTGATTTTCTGGACGAATTCGGACACGCTCATAGTCTTGGGCATGGTAGCTAAGATATGGATGTGGTTGGTGATGCCGCCAACGTTAATAGGGTATCCGCCTACATTCCGTATTATGCCTCCGATGTACGCAAAGACCTGTCCGAGGTCTTTCTGGCGGATGGTAATTCCGGTGCTTTTGACGTGGAAGACGATGTGGATGTTGAGTTTTGTGTATGTGTTAGCCATGGTCTTTAGGTTTTTATTATGTTCATTGTTCAGGCATGCCTGGCAGGGACTCACGTCGCCTGCTTATAGGTCTGTCACCACTACGGGGTTCCGCCTAGTCCCGTAGGGACGGCATATCAGTATGCAGGCGACGTGAGTCCCTGTTTTCGAGTCAAGGCGACGTAAGTCCCTGTTTTTCGAGTCAAGTCCGCCACTACAGTTGAGTCCCGAAGGGACGACACAGAACTCGTCTACTCTAGTGTAGTCCTTTAGGGACGACATAGAAAACGTCTCTGCACCGTCTCACCCTTAGCCCGTCACTGACTCTTCCGTTTCACAGATGATGCCGCTTCCTACGACGTAGGGTTCTGTTTCATGGTACACCACCCCAAACTGTCCAGGCGCTACGCCTGAAATGGCGACTTCCGACACGATGTCGGCACCACGCTCCGTGAGGCGAATCGTGCCGTAGGTGAACTCCGGCTGATGCCGTATCTTGAAGCGCACACGTTGCCCGTCGACGAACTGCAAGGCTGGGTTCATGGGCTGCAGGTCACCCAAGGGGACGATGTTGGTGTATTGCGCCACGGGGTCGTAGCCCTGCGACACGTAGACGATGTTGTTCGGAATGTCTTTCTTCACCACAAACCATGGTCCGCCGCCGAGGCCCAAGCCTTTGCGCTGACCTATGGTGTGGAACCAGAAGCCCTTGTGACGGCCCAACTTCTTGCCCGTTTCCAACTCCACGATGTCGCCAGGCATCTCGCCGAGATATTCACGGATATAGTCGTTGTAATTAATCTTGCCCAAAAAACAGATGCCTTGGCTGTCATGGCGTTCGGCGCTTGGCAGCTTGTATTGTGCCGCTAATCGACGCACTTCGGGTTTGGGAAGGTCGCCGATGGGGAAGATGACCTTGCTCAGCTGGGCGTAGGTGATGCGGCCCAAGAAGTAGGTTTGGTCCTTGAAGGTGTCGGCGGCGGTGCCGAGCCAGAAGATGCCGTTTTCGTCTTCCCATGAGCGGGCGTAGTGTCCTGTGGCAATCTTGTCGAAGCTATGTCCTTCTTTTTCCTCGAAGGCACCGAGCTTAATCCAGCGGTTGCACATCACGTCGGGGTTGGGCGTGAGACCCTTGCGCACCATCTCCATGGTGTATTTACCCACGGTCTCGAAATACTCATGCTGCAGGTCGACGATGTCGAACTTGCAGCCGTATTTTTTTGCAATATAGGTCGTTATCTCAATATCTTCTTCCGACGGGCAGCTCGACAGGTCCTCTTTGCCTTCCATACCTATTTTAATATAGAAGATATGCGGGTCGTAGCCCTGCTCCTTGAGCAGCGGCACCACCACGGAGCTGTCGACGCCCCCCGAAACCAATGCAGCGATGTTCATTGTTCTTTACTTTCGATTGATTGTACCAGCTGCCTTAAATAGGCATCGGAAACATTGTCAATTTCTGATTTATCGTAAATGGACATTAATGTTATCAGAACGTCATCGGATGTTTGTTGCACGTTGTAGGTAATTACACGTGCGCCACCACTTTTACCTTTGCCTTTTGCGGCAATAGCCATTCGATACTTATAGGTGTTGTGTCCTAACAGGTCGCCGCCAAAAGGATTTTTTTCTAATTCATCCAAAAAAACGTCGTAATCGGAAGGAAAAGACTTGTATTTTTTAGCCAATGCCTTTGCCCTTCTTTCAAACTCGGGCAAAAAATCAATAGTTACAGTCATTTTGGCAAAGTGTTATTGGGCAAACAAGCTGCGTGCATTTTTCTTTGCCTGACCTGAATGTAATTCGTTGAAAGCAGTTGCCAAGCTTTCTTTCACCATAGTATGTTGCTGTGTCGATTCCGATTCAATACGACTGTTCAAATAATGCTCCAAGATGGCTGACACTTGTTCTTGTAGCCATTGTTGCAGCGCTTTATCGTCGGCGAATGCAGGACGAGCTTTCTCAACCAACGTATCGTTTAATGTAATGTTGTAAGTACACATATCTTTATGTTTTCTTGCCTGCAAAAATAAGCATTTTACAAAAAACAATATTGGAATGGCAAAAAATCCTCTGTTTCAGCAAACTATCCTACCGAACATCCCGCCGTCACCAAGTCGCTCGGGGTAAGCAGCACGAGGCGACCGTCCTTGTCCTCGGCGGAGAGGATCATGCCTTCGCTGACCACGCCCTTGAGCTTGCGCGGCTCAAAGTTGGCGATGAAGCACACTTGCTTGCCCACTAACTTCTCAGGCTCAGTGTAGTATTTGGCGATGCCGCTCACGATGGTGCGTTTGTTCATGCCGTCGTCGATGAGGAACTGCAACAGCTTGTCGGCCTTCGGCACCTTTTGGCATTCGAGGACAGTGCCCACGCGCACATCCACCTTCATGTAGTCATCGAAACTGACCACGGGCTTCACGTCGGCAGGCTTCCAAGCGTTCAGTTGGTTGGCTTTCTTGGTCTCTTCCAACTTTTTCAGTTGGGCTTCCACCACGCTGTCTTCCACCTTTTCAAACAGCAGCTCTGGCTGACCGATGACATGGCCTTCGGTCAACAAGACGGTGTTTTCGGCATCCTTCCACATATTGAACTTCAAGCCAATCATCTTTTGCAGTTTCTTTGCGCTGAAAGGCAGGAAAGGCTCGCTCAAGATGGCCAAGTGCGCCACAATCTGCAACGACACCGCCATCACTACCTTCACGCGCTCAGGGTCGGTCTTGATTTGCTTCCAAGGCTCGTTGTCGGTGAGGTACTTGTTGCCCAAGCGGGCCAAGTTCATCAGCTCCGACAAGGCCTCGCGGAATTTGTAGGTTTCAATCAAATGACCGATTTTGTTCGCATAACCGTTCATCTCGGTGATGACAGCCTGGTCGGTTTCATTCAAGCCTGTCAAAGCAGGCACGGTACCTTCATAGAATTTATGCGTCAGCACGAGGGTGCGGTTGACGAAGTTGCCGAAGATGGCCAACAGCTCGTTGTTGTTGCGGTCCTGATAGTCCTTCCAGGTGAAGTTGTTGTCCTTGGTCTCGGGTGCGTTGGCGGTCAAGACATAACGTAGCACGTCTTGTTTTCCAGGGAACTCTTCGAGGTATTCGTGCAGCCACACGGCCCAGTTGCGTGAGGTCGAAATCTTGTCGTTTTCGAGGTTGAGAAACTCGTTGGCGGGCACGTTGTCGGGGACGATATAGTCGCCGTAGGCCTTCAACATGCAGGGGAAGATGATGCAGTGGAACACGATGTTGTCCTTGCCGATGAAGTGTACCAGTTTGGTCTCGGGGTCTTTCCACCATTTCTCCCAGTCTTCGCCACGTTGTTCGCAAATCTCCTTGGTGTTGGAGATGTAGCCGATGGGGGCATCGAACCACACATAGAGCACCTTGCCGTCGGCACCTTCGAGCGGGACGGGCACGCCCCAATCCAAGTCGCGGGTGACGGCACGGGGTTGCAAGCCACCGTCGAGCCAGCTCTTCACTTGGCCGTAGACGTTAGGTTTCCATTCCTTGTGGCCTTCGAGGATCCACTCGCGGAGCCATTGCTCGTATTGGTCGAGGGGCAGATACCAGTGCTTGGTCGGCTTCTTCACCAAGGCTGCGCCGCTGAGTTGCGAGTGCGGGTTGATGAGCTCGTCGGGGCTCAACGAGGAGCCGCATTTCTCGCATTGGTCGCCGTAGGCACCCTCGGCACCGCATTTCGGGCAAGTACCCACGATATAACGGTCGGAAAGGAACTTCTGCCGTTCGGGGTCGAAGTATTGCTCCGTCTCCTTCTCGATGAACTTGCCTTCGTCGTACAGTTTCTTGAAAAACTCCTGCGCTGTGGCGCGGTGCATCTTAGATGAGGTGCGTGAGTAGATGTCGTAGCTGATGCCTAATTCCTCAAACGACTTCTTGATGATGGCATGGTAGCGGTCGACGATGTCTTGTGGCGTGCAGCCTTCTTTCTCGGCTTTGATGGTAATCGGCACGCCGTGTTCGTCGGAACCACCAACGAACAATACCTCAGCGCCGCACATTCGCAGGTAGCGGACGTAGGTGTCGGCGGGGATGTAGACGCCGGCAAGGTGGCCGATGTGGACCGGGCCGTTGGCGTAAGGCAAGGCCGTGGTTACTGTGTAACGCTTGAATCCTTTTGCTAGGACTGAGGGATTGGTCGTGTATTCCATTGTATTAAGTTATTAGTTTATAGTTGTTCAGTTGTTCAGTTTGCAGTTGTTCAGTTGACTATGACTTGTGAACATGACCATAACAACCACACCAAAAGGTGAAGTTAGTAGCCTGGGTTGAATGGGTCATGGTCATAGTCAATGGTCATAGTGCATGATAACGCCTGCAAAAATACGGATAATTGTTGATATGTCGTTTTGGGCAGTAAAAAAAAGCGCCACCCATGCGGGCAGCGCTTTTTGCATTAATCAATGATTTCTCATTTCTTGATGGGCTTGAAAGGCTTTACCTCTTTTTTGAGGCGAGTATAAGCGTCTTTCTTGGCAAGTTTCTTCACCATTGTCTTATCGAGAACGATGAAGGGCTTTTCAGCTTTCTTGTCGAGAACGGTGACGTTCTTGTACTCAATCTTGTCGAAGCTGATGGCTTGGGCAGCAGTCTTGTGCATCTTCTTGTCAAGGCTGATGGCACTTTTATTGTAACCCGGATCAATATTGGCTCCCCCTGGTCCTGGTTCCACTGTAGTGAAGTTAACAGTTGTTGTATCTGAAACCTTCACGAAGAAACCTTGCATAGGAGCAACAGGACCGCCAACGAGGGTCTGCATGTTGCCATTCTCGTCGTAGAACATGACTTCCATATCATTATCGTCTTGATCGTAGATGTAGGCATTGCAGGTGAAAGGATTGCCTATCAGTCTCCAGCCGCTGTTGTCACCATTTTCATTCTCGTCATAATTGATGGTCATGTATAAATCATCATAAGAACTGAAAGTGGTGCCAGTCATCGAAAGATCGAGACCTTCAGGATTGGCATAGAGGTAGCCAGGACCAGGATAGACATAACTAATAGCAGATACTTGGTTGTTTTGCCATTCTTCATCCACCGCACTATTGTTGAATCCATAGAAGTCGGTGCCAGTTGTGGAAATCATACTTTCGGGGACATCAGGATAATTCGTGAACGGGAAGGACAACAGTTTGTAGTTGTCTTTGGCACCAGTGTAGGCGGTGACATTTTTCTTCATCGTGACTTCGAGGTCATCGGTATTATGCTTCAGCTGGCCGCCGTCAGCGATGGTGATGGAGCCGCCATCGATAGTGATTTGATCGGCAATGGCTGTATAACCAGCAGGGATAGTGACATTGGCTTTGATAATCACGCTGCTGCCTTCTTCAGGAGTTGCGCCGCCTGACCAGTCGTTGTCATCGCCCCAGTTACCATCGGTAATGAAGACGTTGCCGCCCAAAGTGGTGAAGAAGTCCATAGCAGTCCATACTTCAGTGTTGCACACGCTTTGGATTTGATAAGCGTATGTAGTGCTCATTTGCAGGCCAGTAATAGTGATGGAGTTCTCGGAGGTGCTGAGCGTCGCGATCCAGTTTTGTTGGGCAGGGGCTTCAACGACAAAGTCATCAATACTGACTATATATTGGTCGTAGCCTTGATTGCGGATGGCAATGTAGCCTTGACCTGCATAGGCACTTAAGTCAACCATATATTGAGTCCACTCTGCACCAGGAGTCCAAGTGTTGAGCAATACGAAGTCTTCCACGTTAGTACTGTTAGTGGAGACATATACACTAATTTGTTCAGGGTAATCGGCCATTATGGATCTCGCATAGAAGGTAGCCATACCGCCGAGGGTTACCTGAGGTGTGATAAGCCAGTTGTCAGCGTTAAGGGCACCAGCACCGTTGATGTAGGAGCCGCTAAGGATAGCGTCGTTACCTACGTGCTGCCATTCGGGAGTTTGTGTGTAGTAGGTATAAAGGGTCGTAAGTTCGCTAAGCAGGAACCAGTTATTGCCGTCACCATCGGCATCGATAGTGGTCCAGTTACCCAAGCCATTCTCAAAGCCTTCTTCAAGGAGTGTCGCACCATGGATGGGGACGCAGTAGCGTACATTATAGCTGTCGACGTCGGTCAATTCAGACCAGCTGAGGGTAGCTGAGGTGGTTCCTTCGTCTACAGTGATATCCGAAGGCAGGGGGCAGGTGGAAGGAGTGGTGAAGGAGATTTCGTCGCTCCATTTATTATTCACATCGCACTCAGGACGTACTCTTACGGTATAATAGGTTTCAGAACTGACGGGGATGGTCACGGTGGTTTCAGTGACATTCACAGTAGTAGGTCTTACTCCAGATGAATACGACACCACCCATTCCGTAGCATCGCCATTTTCAGTCCAGCTCAGCGTGACGCTGTTGGCTGTGATTTCAGTGGCCTGAAGGTTGGTAGGCTTGCGGCAAGAAGTGATGGTGCAGTCCACGGTGTAGGTGGCCAAGATATCTCCAGTCGACAAGTCGTAAGAGCCCGTACCTGAATTAATTTCTTCGCCGTTCACATCCGAGATAGTCCATGAGGCTTCGCCAGGATAGCTGCCTGCAACCCAAACGAATTGAAGCTGACGACCATTGCATACGGCGAGAGTCTTGGTTTGGGTATAAGCACCTGATGCGCCAGTAGCGGTATAGTTGTCGTAGTCATTGGTCAGAATATCCACAATGACATTGGTTGCAGCATCCACCACGGCAATGCCATTGCCATTCCACGTGTCACCGTAGCTGTCGGTGAGTACAAAAGTGAGTAAGCACTTGTCGGCCTCTTCGCAGAATTCGGTTACGAAGTCTGTAGAGGTCCAGGTGCTGGTGCTGGTGGCACTGCAAACGCTCTGCACTTCAACAGTGTAGGCGGTGGCAGCAGTAAGATTGCTTAAGGTATAAGGACTGGTAACATTGTTATAAGTTTGATCATTCACCTTAAGGTTATAAGAATTTGCATTGCCCGTCCAAGAGACCACAGCGCTATTTGTTGTGATGTCGGTGATGGTCAGGCGTGCGGGAGCAATGCAGGAAGGCAAAGTGGTGAAATAGGCGTTTGTCCAAGTACTGTAGCCATCGCTGCCGCAGTTGGAACGCACTTGAACTTGATAGCTGGTTTCAGGAGTAAGCCCAGTCAGCTGTTGTGGGTTTGAAGCATTGTTAATAGTAGTCCAAGGCTGCGGTTCAGTAACACCAGGTTGGACGATGGTGATGTCGTCCACATTGATGCGGAACTTGTCGGAGCAGTTGAAGTGACGGATGGCCACATAGCCTTGGCCGCTGTAGGAACTCAGGTCAACAGTGAAAACGCCCCATGCGCCTTGTTCTCTTGTGCCATTGCCTTCAGCATCCAGTGTCCATTCGGCAATGGTGGTGAAATTGGCGGCATTAGTATTGCCAGAGGTCGACACAGCCACGCCAAAGTGTTCGGCTGCCCAATCAGCATCTTGAGCGCAAGCGTAGAAGCTGATGCTACCGCCCAAAGTGATTTGAGGCGAAACCAAATAGTTGTCAGGATAGAGGGCAACGCTTTGGTAACTGGCTGAAGTGGCAAAACCGTTGGATTCATTGTGGCCCACAATGCCAGTAGAAGCATCAAGTACGTACCATTCATAACCGTCGCCATCGGCATCGATGGTTGTCCAGTTACCTAAAGTGCCGTCTTCGAAATCATTGCTGGCTGGTGCTTTGCGATATTGCAGTTGTAAGCTGTTGTTGTCGGAAGTCCAGCTGATGTTGGCAGAATTGGATGTGATGTCAGTAGCAGCCAAATCTCCAGGTGCGGGGCAGGCGACTTCGGTGGTGAAACTCACGTTGGTCCAAGCACTGAAGTTGTTGTTGCCACAGTTGGTGCGTACTTTCACGGTGTAATTTGTCTCAGGTGTGAGGCCGCTCAGCGTGTAAGAAGTCTGATTCACGTTGATGAGATGGGCCTCGTCGTCGTTGACACAGATTTGCCATGCAGAGGCATCAGAGGTCCAGTTGATGGTGGCAGTGCGGCTGCCGACGTTTGTTGCAGTGAGACCTGTAGGTCTATTACATACTGCTGCACCAGGAGCGGTGAATTCGAAGTCATCAAGGAAAAGATAATGCACATCATTATAGATGTACTTGACCGCTATGCGTTTGGTTCCAGTTGGGAATGTGTTTGTATATTCCTGCCAATCCAGTGATGCAGTTATCACTTCTTCGTAGGTGAACTGACTTGGATCTTCAACACTCTCATCAGTGGTGTAACCTACTTGGAAATGTTCATCGCCATAAGTAGTAGAATACTCTTTGTACCAGAAGCTTACATTAAGACCATTGTCAGTGCCAGAGAAAATAGGCGAAACGAGGTATCCGTTAGTTTCGTCATATTGGAATCCAAAGAAGAGTGTACCTCCATGGGCCATTCCTTCACCTTGATACACACCTGTTCCATCGCTGGTGCCGTAAATCGCCCAGCCCTCAGTGTCATCGTTTTCTTCGAAGCCGTAGCTATACGGCAACGATTGTTGTGCATGCAACGCTAACGGCATAAACAATGCCGCAAGCAGCATAATTAGTAATGATTTTCTCTTCATTTTGTTTAGATTTTAGTTAATTATTTAATTGAATTATAATGTGTTACATATTCTCAAATGGCAGCCACAACAACTCAATGGCTGCAAATAGTAGTCTATTTGGGCTTCAAAATTAGGAAATTAATTATAAAGTTGGACAAAAAAAGTTTTTTTTTGAAAGATTTTGTTGTGGGGACATAGGGAACGTGTCCCCACAACAAAATCAGGTATCAATTTCCGACAGGGAAATTAATTGTTTACAGGGTTCACCAAGCGCACAACATTTCCAGTACTTCGATTATTCACAGCATTATTAAAATCGATATAACCGGCAATATAAATACAGTATGAATAACTAGCACTAGAATGAGTGGATGACCAGTAATTACAGTAAGTGGTTATTGAAGTCCCTTCGCGGCCAACTGTTTTGGGCAAGAAGACTGCTCCATTGGCTTCAAGAATCGTAGTCCAATCCGTTGCACTTATGATGTTATTCATGAAATTTCCGTAATCATTATTTGCGCCGGTCAGCGTGTAGGTAGAGGTGCTCCAATTGTCGGGCAACAAGATGACGCCATCCACACCATTCACATTACCCAAAACGAATCGGATGCCTGATTCAGTACTACGTCCATTGAGAATATAGGTCCATTCGTCATTGGTCAGTGTGCGCCATCCGCTGTTTTCTTGGTTGCCGCCGTTACGTATTGCGTTGTAACCCCAGTCGGCCTGGCCTGTCGAGTTATAGAGCTCATAGTAACGGTTGCCATAGGCAAAGTAGTCGCTGTCTGTTTGGCTCGTGCTCCAAGGCTGGTAACAAACGGCGCCGTGGTCATAGCCGCTCGTTCCCCAGCCAAAGAGGTCGCGGTCGACGTTTTGGCTCGTACTGCCTTGACCATTGTTGCCCAATGTCTCCCACTGTTTGTCGGCAAACTTCCAGTAAGGTGTGCTGGCACTACCGATGTATTGCAGGTTGCCTTGCGAGAACCGCACTTGGTCGCCATTGCTATTCACGGTAAACTTGCCTTTGAGGGCGCCTGCTGGCCTTACATTGGATCTGGGATAATAGGAGAAAATGATGTTCGTCGTTTCCGTCACTTTTATGAAGAAGGCACTCATCGGTGGGATAGGCCCGGCCAAAAGTGTCTCCATCTCGCCTTCCTCGTTGTAGAACATGACGTTCATCGGTGTGTATTCTTGGTCGTTGTTGTCTTTGCTGTAGATATAAACATCGCAGGTAAGGATATTACCAAAGAGGCGCCATCCGTTGGAGATGTTGTTTGGATTCTCAGAATAAGTCATTGTGTAAGAATAAGAATATGATTGCACTGCGCTACCCGTCAGTGATAGCTCAAGGTCATCGGGGCTGGCAAAAAGATAGCCATAAATCGCTTGAAGCTCGTTGATGGGCGTATCGCGGTTGTTGCGCCATTCGGCATCTGGATAATTCTCGTTGAACATATACAGGTCGCAGCCTGGGGCAGTCATTTCTGCCGGTACAGGGAGGTTTTCGTTGAATGGGAAGGCTAACAGATAATAGTTGTTCTGGTTGTTTGCGTCGCCGTAGCCTACGATGTTTTTCTTCATGGTGACCACAAGATCGTCGGTACGATGCCAAAGTTGGCCGCCGTCTTCAACGGTGATGCTGCCGCCGTCGAGGACAACATCAATGGCATAAGCAGTATAACCTGCAGGGATGACGACATCGGCTTGGATAATGACATTGCTGCCTTCTTCGGGCACTTCGCCGGTATTCCAGTTGTCGCCATCGTTCCAGTAACCATCAGTAATGAAGACAAACTGTTGCGAGCAGTTGATGGTGTAATGGACGGCCTCACTCATCACATTTGAACCGGTAAAGACCACACTTCCGTTATTGTCGGTGACTGTATAAGAACATTCACCCGGCCATTGGCCACTCACCCATTCGAAGCGGAGCTCACGACCGTCGCACACGGGGAGCGTTTTCGTCTGTGTATAGGCTGCTGACGATCCGGTAGCATCATAATAGTCGTAGTCGTTGGTCATGATTGCCAAAACAGTGTTGGTCTGCACATCCACCACACGGATGGCATTGCCATTCCATGTGTCTCCGTAGCTGTCGGTGAGTGTAAAAGTGAGCTCGCATTGTTGTTCATCCGGGCAGAAATAGGGTTCGAAGCTGAAGTTGTCAAGGTAAAGATAAAGCTTGTCGTTAGAATTGAGTTTGACGGCGACATATCTGGTACCTGCAGGGAAAATCTCTTCATAAAGCTGCCAAGTGTATTGGTCATTGGCGGTCACTTCTTCGCCCCAAACGAAGGCACTAGGCGATTTTGTTGTTGTGGAGTAACCCACCTGGAAAGATTCTGGCCAGGAGTTAGAACCGTTCTTGTAATAGAACGACACTTTCATGTCCACAGCTACATCAAACTTGGGTGAGATGAGGTATTGAGGCGGGTTGGTGGTCCATCGGAACCTAAAGCTATTATCGCCTTCGTAGGTGTCATCGTTGTTGATGTCTGAATCGGTATGGCAATTCAGCTTGGTCCAGCAGTCGAATTCATCGGGGTCTTCGAAGCCGTATGCGTAGGGCAAACTCTTGGGCCCACAAGCGGGAATGAAGCCGAAAGTGGTCTTGGGGATGAAGTTCCGCTGGGTGGGTTGCACGTTATCCAAGCTAGTGGGATTTGAACCCGAAATGGAAGCCCCGTCGACGTTTTTGCCGTAGAAGTAAATATTCTTATAGCCAAGGTCATCGGTATTCTCTATACCCACTAAAAGGTTGCCACCCTGATAATAGTAGGGTGTGCTGAAGTTGATGGTCATTTGGCCACTGTTGCCTGTGCTCACGATGTCGAAGAAACCACTGTAGACGCTGGTGGCGGAAGACTGGGACTCAAAGGCACTAATCGAGGTGTAATTCACCTCCTTAAGGAAGACATCGGCAGGACTAACTGTGGTGTAAGGAATATTGGTATAGTTGGTGTAGAACGTCATGCTTGTGATAGATGAGCCTAGCATTTCTACCAAGTCGTCGGCGGGGATGACAAATTGGCTCCTGGTGAAGTCGTCAAAATAGAAGATGTAGGCGGGGATAGTGTTGCTAGTGGCCGTGCTGTCATACACGGTGAGTGATGGCGGAAGGAGGGTAAACTCCACTTCTTCGCTGCTGTCGCTCCAGCCATCTACTGCGCCGCAATAGCCTTGGACATAGAAAATGAAAGGCTCGCCATAGCAGTCCGCGTTCAATATCTCATCAAGCTGTTCTTTCGTGATGGTGAAGGAAGGCTCATAAACAGTGAACTCAGGTGGATAATCGCCATTCTCTGCCCAGTCAATCGAGACGTCCCATCTGATTTGGTTTTCGGGTGCATCCCAGGTGAAGGTGGCGAAGTAGTTCGAAACAAAGGCCTCTACGTTGGTGGGTTTCCGGCAAGCAGGGATGTGGTCGATACTCACATCGTTGATGTGCAGGTTGTTGTCGCCATTATTTGCTACCGTACTTTCACCATAGAATGCGACCATAAGATTGGTGCCTTGGTAGGCGGTCAAGTCGATGGTGACCTCCTCTCCATCGACACTAATGTCGTTGTACACGTAGGTTGAGCCCGTGTTGTTCCATTCGCGAAGGATGTTCCAATTCTTGCCATTGTCGGTTGAGGCCAAAACGACGAACCGGTCATCAGGCTGCAGTGTCGGGTCAGCGGGCAGCATAGTGCCTGAATACTTGGTAAGCGCCAACTTGAAACTGAGTTCACAATCGTTTTCAATGTGTACTACGGGCGTGACCAACCAGTGTTTGCGTTCTGATCCGTAGATGTTGATATAAGCATGGTTATCGCCATTGAATGCACCGTTTGTTTGGCCAAAATACCAGTAGCCATTGACAGGTGACAATTGGGCTGTGCTATTCATTACATTATCCACCAAGGCAGAATAACGAGTCCAGCCTTCAGGGATGGAAGTAGTGGCAAATGGCTCAATGAAAGGAACAAGGGCAGGTGTATGGAGCGTAAAGATTACAGGATCGCTTTGGTCGCTTTCACTACAATACCTCCGCAAACCGAAGGTGTAGTCGGTATTAGGGGTTAAATTGTCCCAGTTTAAGGGTCCAGCGTACATAGGGTAGCTCCAAGGCATGTTTTCAGGGTTGTAAAACTCGCTTTGTTGCATAAAATATTGTACCAAATCGCCAGAATTGTAATTCCAGTCTATGGTGACGCCATTAGGGATAAGGCTACCTTCAACAATGTGGGCATTGAAGGGTTCAGGGCAAGTCGGGATGGTATTCACTTTGACATCGTCGACAAACCAATACCATGCGGAGCTGCAATTGTATTGGCGCATGGCCATGCGGCTATTTGCGGGCGCATTGTCGAAGTAAACAATCTTTTCTTCGTAAGTGAAATCAGATGTCCAATCACTGTGACTATAAGTTTCAAGGGCGACGAAGGTGCTGGCATCCGAAGGGTCGGTCATATAGCCCACGGCAAAATCGCCGCAAGCATCACCATTATTTTCAGGACGGGTCCAAAACTTCAAAAACAAGGTGTTGGTGGGTGCTGCAAACTGGGGAAGCACCACAATGTTGGAAGTGGAACCTCCAAATGTCAGATAATGCGTGCCGCTATGGGTATATTGTATATAATTGCCAATGTTAGAATTGCCCGTAAGAGCGTTCCAATCGGCAAAGGGCGCTGCATCCTCAAAATCGTAAGTGTAAGGAATTGCCGTTGGCGGGGTGATGTCGATTTGGATGTTGGCACGGAAATCATAATTAGCCCAAGCCACAAAAGTATAGTCTATATTGGTAAAGTCAAAGTAACTGCCACAATAGAGTGCCATACTAGAATTTACACCTGGGGTGTTCGTATAATAGAACATATTGTTGTTACTACACACGAAATTGGCAACAGGGGTGTAAAAGCATATCAGCAGGTTGCTGTTGCCGTCGTAGAGGAACGGAGTGTCAAGGTTGACGGTTACCCAGCCGGCCCCTGAAGCTGAGAAGGTGCCGTCAAACACTTTGTCGCTTGGACTGACCATAACCATGTCGCTACTGCTGTTGAACTGTGTCGTGGAGACATGCTTCATATATACCTGGATATCAGACATGGAAAACGCTCCAAAGCTGTTGGTATAATTGAAGGAGATTGCGTTAATGGCACCACTCATTCCCACTTCATCGGCAGTGAAAATCTGCTGGTTCAGGAAGTAATTCCAATCCGTTTTGACTGGCAACGAGTTTTGGCCGGTGTTGGTACCCGTCCCAATCGTCACGACTGTAGCTCTTGCCACGCCAAAACAGGCGAAACAGAAGAGCATCAATAATTGTAAAACTTTGTTTTTCATAACGGTAAGGTTTTTAGTGAATATTATGGTAAACTTTCATATTCATGTTTTAACGACTTTTGAGGCTTCAAAAATAAAGGGAAAAAGAAAAAAAAGCAACAAAAAGTGTTGTTTTTTTTCAATTCTTCGGCCAAAACTGATCATCAGACAACCTAACCGACTAAAAACAGAAAGCCCCGCCAGCAGTGTTGCTGACGGGGTCTCCGTTGTGGGTGGGCGGCGAACTACTTTCCCACGTGTCACCGCAGTATCATCGTCGCGGCGGGGCTTAACTTCTCTGTTCGGAATGGTAAGAGGTGCG
>JAEEGH010002794.1_pt1 | contig 46578 bp, 29 predicted proteins | sample 9134181 | NCBI WGS metagenome assembly JAEEGH01 (sample SAMN16246544, study PRJNA631951) | gut metagenome | biome: gut microbiome; feature: rumen; material: DP-attached | host: Bos | place: Iran: Karaj | collected 2018-10
GAGCATAGGCAACGAGGAATGGGGGACGGAATGGAAGGACAAAGGCACCAAGATTACGGAGTCCATGCGGGAGTATTGCCACCGGCTGGACCCTACCCGGCCGATGACGGTGGCCTCCAGCTCCGGACCGCATATCCTGATTACGGCCGATGTGGCAGGCTACAACTACATCCAACAGCATAAGATAGACGACTTGCGGGTGCAGTACCCGCAGCGGAAGGCCGTGGGAACGGAGGAGACTACCGGATGCGGCACGCGGGGCATCTACTTCGACCAGCCGGAGCAGGGCCGGATGGCCTCGCTGAACCGCCGGAACGATACCCGCGACAGCACCTTCAACGTCATCGGCCGGGGCTGGAAGTTTTATGAGGGACGTCCGTGGCTGGGCGGACTCTTCTACTGGACCGGTTTCGACTACAGGGGAGAGCCCAACCCGCTTTCCTTCCCGGCCACCGGTTCCGAATTCGGCATCCTGGATTACTGCGGGTTCCCCAAGGACGAAGCCTGGTACCTGAAGGCCTGGTGGACGGAGGAACCGGTGCTGCACGTATTCCCGCACTGGAACCTGCAGGGACACGAAGGGGAGAAGATCGGCGTCTGGGTATACGGCAATTGCGATGAAGTGGAGCTTACGGTGAACGGGAAGCGCCTGGGCCGCAAGAAGATGGAACGTGGCGGCTACCTCAGCTGGGAGGCTGTCTACAGGCCCGGCAAGGTGGTGGCTACAGGATATCGGAAGGGACGGAAAGTCCTGACGGAGACGCTCGAGACAACGGAAAAGGCTTCCGCCGTGGCGCTGGAGGCCGACAGGACGGAGATCCGGGCCGATGGCCGGGACCTGGCCGTGGTGAACATCGGCCTGCAGGACCGGAAGGGCCGCTTTGTCCCGGATGCCTGCGAGTGGCTCACCCTGGAGGTGGACGGCCCCGTCCGGATCCTGGGCGTGGGGAACGGCGATCCTGCCTGGCAGGAGCGGGAACGTCCGGACCGGCCGGATGCCCGCAGCTTCCGCGTGAAAACCTTCAACGGCCTGGCCCAGGTGCTCCTGCAAAGTACCGGTGAGCCCGGCCGGGCCATCCTCACCGTCTCGGGAATCGGCGTCGTCCGGCAGGAGATACGCGTCTTTCGTTAAAAAATCCCAAAAATATTTTGTGGATTCAGAAAAACTTTCTACCTTTGCAGTCCTTTCAGCGATTGAAGGATTCAAATGAGCTGCCGATATAGCTCAGTTGGCCAGAGCACGTGATTTGTAATCTCGGGGTCGTGGGTTCGAATCCCTCTATCGGCTCAAAGGAGCTTTGAAATACTGGAAAGCTAACTTGGGAGGATCGCATAGCGGCAATTGCGGCGGACTGTAAATCCGCTCCTTCGGGTTCGGTGGTTCGAGTCCACCTCCTCCCACTCATCTGTGAAACTGGCGGAGCTACTTCCGCTTTTTCGCGGAAAAAAGCGGAAGTAGCTCAGTTGGTAGAGCATCAGCCTTCCAAGCTGAGGGTCGCGAGTTCGAACCTCGTTTTCCGCTCCCAGACATACTGTAAGCCGGTGTAGCTCAGGGGTAGAGCGCATCCTTGGTAAGGATGAGGTCATGAGTTCAATTCCCATCACCGGCTCTTTTTTTGGGCTACGGCCCTTTGGTTGACAACAATTGTTTAAACAATAAATAAAATTATGGCAAAAGAAACATTCCAGAGAACCAAACCGCATGTCAACATCGGTACTATCGGCCATGTTGACCACGGTAAGACCACCCTCACCGCCGCCATTACCAAGGTGCTGGCAGAGCGTGTTTCCGGCAACGCCGACAAGGTGAAGTCCTTCGACCAGATCGACAATGCCCCGGAAGAGAAAGAGCGTGGTATCACCATCAACACCGCTCACGTGGAGTACGAGACTGAAGCTCGTCACTATGCTCACGTGGACTGCCCTGGTCACGCCGACTATGTGAAGAACATGGTTACCGGTGCTGCCCAGATGGACGGTGCTATCCTTGTTGTCGCTTCCACTGACGGTCCTATGCCCCAGACCCGTGAGCACATCCTGCTCGCCCGTCAGGTTAACGTGCCGAAGATCCTCGTTTTCATGAACAAGGTGGATCTTGTGGACGATGAGGAAATGCTCGACCTCGTTGAGATGGAAATCCGCGACCTCCTCGCTTTCTACAAGTTCGATGAGGATTGCCCCATCATCCGTGGTTCTGCACTTGGTGCTCTGAACGGTGAAAAGCAGTGGGAAGACAAGGTCATGGATCTCATGAACGCTGTGGATGAGTACATCCCGCTTCCGGAGCGTCTGGTTGACAAGGACTTCCTGATGCCTATCGAGGACATCTTCTCCATCACTGGCCGTGGTACTGTGGTTACTGGCCGTATCGAGTCCGGTACCATCCACGTGAACGACCCGGTGGAACTCGTCGGCTTCGGCGATGAACCCCGCAACACCGTTGTTACCGGTGTGGAAATGTTCCGCAAGCTCCTCCCTCAGGGTGAGGCCGGTGACAATGTAGGTCTGCTCCTCCGTGGTGTGGATAAGAAGGATGTAAAGCGCGGCGAAGTCGTTGCCAAGCCCAAGTCCATCACTCCGCACACCGAGTTCAAGGCTCAGATCTATGTGCTGAAGAAGGAAGAAGGTGGTCGTCACACTCCGTTCCACAATCACTATCGTCCTCAGTTCTTCATCCGTACTCTTGACGTTACCGGTGAGATCATGCTCCCGGACGGCGTAGAGATGGTGATGCCTGGCGATAACGTGGAAATCACCGTGAAGCTCATCACTCCGGTTGCTATGAACGAAGGCCTGCAGTTCGCTATCCGCGAAGGTGGCCGTACCGTGGGCGCCGGTCAGGTGATCAAGGTGATCGAGTAATTCCCGATGCCATTACAAAAGTGAGAGCCCAGACGTGGGCTCTCACTTCCCACAGGGGAATAGAACAAGGGTAGTTCAGCGGTCTCCAAAACCGTCGATGTGGGTTCGAATCCTGCTTCCCCTGCCAATATCAAAGGTTACGATTTGGTAAATGTTTAACGTAAGACTGGAGGATTCCCGCTTCCAATTTTCCCCCGGTCCATTGTAAGCAAAGATGAGAAAGTTCATTAACTATCTGAAGGAGTCCTATCAGGAACTCGCGAAGAAGGTAACATGGCCCACCTGGCAGAAGCTGCAGGACTCTGCACTGCTCGTGCTGGTTGCCACCATTATCCTCGCCGTGGTTATTTTCCTGATTGACTTTGCTTTCCAGCACCTGATGGAGTTTATTTACGCACTGTAACTGATTAAAAAACCTTATGGCTGACAAGAAATGGTACGTACTCCGTACCGCGGGAACCAAGGAAAAGAAAGCCGCCGAATACCTGGTCAAGGAAATAGAGAGACACGCCGATCTGCAAGCAATTGTGGATCAGGTCCTTGTGCCTGTCAAGAAGGAAATCGTCACGAAGAACGGCAAGCGGAAAGAGGTGGAAAGACTCCTCTTCCCCGGCTATGTCCTCATCCATGCCGAACTTAATCCGGACCTTGAGTATGTGATTCGCAACGGCATCCCCGGCATGTCCGGTTTCCTTACGGAAAAGACCGGCAACGGCCCCACCGAACGTGTCCCCGTTCCCATCCGCGACGAGGAGGCCCAGCGCATCCTGGGAGTCCAGGACGAGAACGCTGTCAACGCAGCCGAAACGGAGGTGAATTTCACCGTGGGAGAGAGCGTCCGCATCACGGACGGTCCGTTCAGCGGTTTCAGTGGCACCGTAGAAGACATTCTCCAGGAGCGTAGCAAGCTCAAGGTAGTGGTTGTGATCTTCGGAAGAAAGACTCTTCTGGAACTCAGCTTTACACAAGTAACTAAAGAGTAGTATAAATCATGGCAAAAGAAGTTACCGGATTCATCAAGCTCCAGATCAAAGGCGGAGCAGCGAATCCTGCGCCCCCGGTAGGACCTGCACTTGGTTCCAAGGGCCTCAACATCATGGACTTCTGCAAGCAGTTCAACGCCCGTACCCAGGATCAGGCCGGTAAGGTCCTCCCTGTGGTCATCACCGTGTTCAACGACAAGTCCTTCTCGTTCGAGGTCAAGCAGCCCCCCGTGGCCGTATCCCTCAAGGAAGCCGCCAAGATCAGCAAGGCTTCCGGTGAGCCTAACCGTAAGAAAGTTGCAACTGTCACCTGGGACCAGGTGAAGCAGATTGCCCAGTCCAAGATGCCGGACCTCAATGCATTCACCCTGGCCAGCGCCATGAAGATGGTGGCCGGCACCGCCCGTTCCATGGGTATCAAGGTGGAAGGCGAATTTCCCGAGAACCTCTAATACGTAAGCACTATGAGCAAACTGACCAAAAACCAGAAAGACGTCCTTGCCAAGTATGACAAGACGCAGGTTTACTCCATCACCGATGCTTGCGCAATTCTGAAGGAGATTACCTATACCAAGTTCGACGCCTCCGTGGAAATCACCACCAACCTGGGCGTGGATCCCCGTAAGGCCAACCAGATGATCCGTGGCGTTGTCACCCTCCCCAACGGTACCGGTAAGGTTACCCGCGTGCTGGTGCTCTGCACCCCCGACAAGGAGAACGAGGCCAAGGAAGCCGGCGCCGACTATGTGGGTCTGGACGACTATATCCAGAAGATCAAAGACGGTTGGACCGACGTGGATGTTATCATCTGCACCCCTTCCGTGATGGCAAAGGTCGGCCAGATCGGCCGTATCCTGGGCCCCCGCGGCCTTATGCCTAACCCCAAGACCGGCACCGTGACCATGGAAATCGGCGCCGCCGTCAAGGATGTGAAGGGTGGTAAGATTGACTTCAAGGTGGACAAGACCGGCATTATCCATGCCGCTATCGGCAAGGCCTCCTTCTCTGCCCAGCAGATTGAAGAGAACGCCCGTGCTTTCGTCTCCGCCGTCCTGAAGCTCAAGCCCCAGACCCTGAAGGGTACTTATTTCAAGGGCTGCACCCTGTGCACCACCATGAGCCCCGCCGTGAAGGTGGACACCAAAGGCTTTACCGCTGAATAATCTGTAGGAGGAAAGAGATATGAAAAAAGAACTGAAAGCACAGGTTATCGAGGCCATCAAGGCCAACATGGCTCAGTACCCCAACTTCTACATCGTGAACATCGAGGGCCTCAACGCAGAACAGACTGCCACCCTCCGTCGCGATTGCTTCAACGAGGAGATCAAGCTCACCGTTGTCAAGAACACCCTTCTCCACAAGGTGATCAAGGACGCCCAGAACGAAGAGATGGAAGCCCTTGTCCCCGCCTTGGAAGGCAACACCGCCCTCATGTACTGTGAAGCTCCGGCCGTTCCCGCCAAGCTCATCAAGAAGTACAACAAGGCCGGTAATGAAAAGCCCGCTCTCAAGGCTGCCTATGTGCAGGAGTGCGCTTTCGTGGGTGCCGACAAACTGGAAGCCCTCATCAATATCAAGTCTCGCGAGGAACTCATCGGGCAAATCATCGGAATGCTCCAGAGCCCGCTGCAGAACGTCATCTCCGCCCTGCAGAACGCAGGCGGCCAGACCATCGCCGGAGTCCTCAAGACCATGGAAGAAAAGAAAAACTAATAATAACAATTTTAAATATTTACAATTATGGCAGACGTTAAAAAACTCGCAGAGGAACTTGTGAACCTCACCGTCAAAGATGTCCAGGAACTCGCTAAGATCCTGAAGGAAGAATATGGTATTGAGCCCGCTGCTGCAGCCGTTGCAGTTGCCGCTCCCGCCGCCGCCGCCGAGGCAGCCGGTCCCGCCGAGCAGACTGAATTCGATGTGATGCTCGTGAGCGCCGGTCAGGCTAAGCTCCAGGTCATCAAGGCCGTTAAGGAGAATGCCGGTCTGGGTCTGAAAGAGGCCAAGGAACTCGTTGACAAGGCTCCCGTGGCCGTCAAGGAGAAGGTTTCCAAGGCTGAGGCTGAGGCCCTGAAGGCTGCCCTCGAGGAAGCCGGTGCCGAGGTCGAACTCAAGTAAGTCCTTCCCGCTCCCTAGATGGGAGACCCCACACAGGTTTAGAGCCCTTAGTAGGCTCTAAACCTTTTTTCCGTCTTTATTTTTTTCCCCATAACGAAGGCAGAACATGTCTACTGAGACTAGCAAAAAAAGAATAAACTTTGCAACATCCAAAATTCTGGAATATCCTGACCTTCTGGAAGTTCAGCTGAAGTCCTTCCGGGATTTCTTCCAGCTGGAAACCACTCCGGACAGCCGTCGGAGCGAAGGTCTCTTCCAGGTGTTCCAGGAAATTTTTCCGATTGAAGACACGCGCAACAACTATGAGCTCACCTTCATCGATTATTTTATCGATCCGCCGCAGTATTCAATCGAAGAGTGTCTTGAGAGAGGACTTACATACAATGTTCCTCTGAAGGCAAAACTCCGCCTTTCATGCACGGACCCGGAGCACGAGGACTTTGACACCCGCGTGCAGGACGTTTACCTGGGCAACATCCCTTACATGACCCCGGCCGGAACGTTCATCATCAACGGCTCCGAGAGAATTATCGTTTCGCAGCTTCACCGCTCCCCGGGCGTGTTCTTCGACCAGAGCATGCACGCCAACGGCACCAAGCTCTACAGCGCCCGCATCATCCCCTTCAAGGGTTCCTGGATCGAGTTCGCGACGGACATCAACAACGTGATGTACGCGTACATCGACCGTAAGAAGAAGCTGCCTGTTACCACGCTCCTCAGAGCCATCGGCTACAGCTCCGACAAGGATATCCTGGACCGCTTCGGCCTGGCCGATGAGGTTGAGTCGGATCCCAAGGTGCTGCAGGAGAACGAGGGCCGCAAGCTGGCCGCCAATGTCCTGAAGACCTGGATCGAGGACTTCGAGGACGAGGACACCGGCGAGGTGATCCCCATCGAGCGTACCATCGCCATCGTGGAGCGCGGCGAAATCCTTAACGAGGATACCATCGCCCGTATCGCCGATACGGATGTAAAGACCATTCTGCTTCAGAAAGACGAGGCTGTCTCTGCAGAGAACTCCATCATCTACAACACCCTGCAGAAAGACCCTACCAATACGGAAATCGAGGCTGTGAACTATATCTACAAGCAGCTCCGCAATTCCGAACCGCCGGATGAGGCTACCGCCCGTGACGTCATCGACAAGCTTTTCTTCAGCGAGAAGCGCTACGACCTGGGCAGCGTGGGCCGCTATCGGCTTAACAAGAAACTGAACCTGGATACCGATCCGGGTGTCCGTGTACTTACCAACACGGATATCGTAGAGATTATCAAGTACCTGATCCAGCTCATCAATTCCCGCGCTACGGTGGATGATATCGACCACCTGAGCAACCGTCGTGTCCGCACCGTGGGCGAGCAGCTGGCCAATCAGTTCAGCGTGGGCCTGAGCCGCATGGCGCGTACCATCCGTGAGCGGATGAACGTGCGCGACAGCGAGCAGTTCAATCCCATCGACCTCATCAACGCCAAGACCCTGTCTTCCGTCATCAACTCCTTCTTCGGCACCAGCCAGCTGTCCCAGTTCATGGACCAGACCAACCCGCTGGCAGAGATTACGCACAAGCGCCGTCTCTCCGCCCTGGGCCCTGGCGGTCTGTCCCGCGACCGCGCCGGTTTCGAAGTCCGTGACGTGCACTACACCCACTACGGCCGCCTGTGCCCCATCGAGAGCCCGGAAGGCCCCAACATCGGCCTTATCAGCTCCCTGTGCGTGTATGCCCGCATCAACGGCCTGGGCTTCATCGAGACCCCGTACCGTGAGGTGAACGCCGGCAAGGTGGACCTTTCCGACACCGGTTGGAAGTACATGAGCGCCGAGGAAGAGGAAGCCCAGCATGTGGCCCTGGCCAACGTGAGCATGAGTGACGACGGACAGCTGCTGGATGAACGCATCCAGTGCCGACTGGAGGCCGATTTCCCGCTGGTGACCAAGGAAGAGGTGAACTACATGGACGTAGCCCCCAACCAGATGGCTTCCGTGGCTGCCTCCCTGATCCCGTTCCTGGAGCACGACGATGCCCACCGCGCCCTGATGGGTGCCAACATGATGCGTCAGGCCGTGCCGCTCCTGAGCCCGGAGAGCCCCATCGTGGGTACCGGTCTGGAAGAGCGCGTGTGCATTGACTCCCGCACCCAGATCATCGCCGAGCGCGAGGGTCTGGTCACCTATGTGGACGCCAACGAAATCCATGTGAAATACTCCCGTACGGAGGATGAGAAGTTTGTGAGCTTCCAGCCGGAAGAGACTGTGTACAAGCTTCCTATCTATCGCCGTACCAACCAGAGTACCACCATCATGCTCAAACCCCTGGTCCGCAAGGGCGACAAGGTGAAGGGCGGACAGGTGCTCACCGAGGGCTATGCCACCCAGAACGGGGAGCTGGCCCTGGGCCGCAACCTCATGGTGGCTTTCATGCCCTGGAAGGGTTATAACTATGAGGACGCCATCGTCCTCAGCGAGGAAATGGTGAAGTGGGATGTGCTCACTTCCATCCATGTGGACGAATACCTCACGGAGGTCCGCGAGACCAAGCGCGGCATGGAGGAACTCACCTCCGATATCCCCAACGTGAGCGAGGACGCCACCAAGGACCTGGACAAGGACGGTATCGTGCGCATCGGCGCCCACATCGAGCCCGGTGACATCATGATCGGCAAGATCACCCCCAAGGGCGAGAGCGATCCTTCCCCGGAAGAGAAGCTCCTCAAGGCCATCTTCGGTGACAAGGCCGGCGACGTGAAGGACGCCTCCCTGAAGGCCAATCCTTCCCTCAGCGGTACTGTGATCAAGACCGCCCTGTATGCCAAGGTTTCCAAGGAGACCGGCAAGCGCGGCGCCAAGAGCGACCAGAAAGCCCGCATCGAAATGAAGCAGGAAGAGTTCCAGAAGCAGGCCGAGAAACTGCGTGCCGGCTTTATCGAGAAACTCTGGAGCCTGGTGAGCGGCAAGAAGAGCGCCGGCGTGAGCGACCTCTACGGCGTGGAAATCTTCCCTAAGGGCAAGGAATTCAGCCTCCAGGCCCTCAAGGATGCCGATTACCAGAACATCTCCACCGCCAAGTGGGTGAACGACGCCAAGACTTCTCAGATGGTCCGCGACCTTATCGGCGGCTATTGCATCGCCCATAAGGAGGCCGAGACCCGCGCCAAGCGCGAACTGGACAAGATCAAGGTGGGCGACGAGCTTCCCAACGGCGTGATGCAGATCGCCAAGGTGTACATTGCCAAGAAGCGTAAGATCACCGTGGGTGACAAGATGGCCGGCCGTCACGGTAACAAGGGTATCGTGGCCAAGATCGTCCGTCAGGAGGACATGCCGTTCCTTGAGGACGGTACTCCGGTGGATATCGTCCTGAACCCGCTGGGTGTGCCTTCCCGTATGAACCTGGGCCAGATTTACGAGACCGTGCTCGGTTGGGCCGGCCGTGAACTGGGCCTCAAGTTCTCCACGCCCATCTTCGACGGTGCCTCCATCGACGAGATCTGCGCCTATACGGACAAGGCCGGTGTGCCCCGTTTCGGTAAGACCCGTCTGCGCGACGGCGGTACCGGCGACTGGTTCGACCAGCCCGCTACCGTGGGTGTGATCTACATGATCAAGCTGGGTCACATGGTGGACGACAAGATGCACGCCCGTTCCATCGGCCCGTATTCGCTTATCACTCAGCAGCCTCTGGGCGGTAAAGCCCAGTTCGGCGGCCAGCGTTTCGGTGAAATGGAAGTGTGGGCCCTCGAGGCCTATGGCGCTGCCAATGCCCTCCAGGAGATTCTCACCGTGAAGTCCGACGATGTGAACGGACGGTCCAAGACCTACGAAGCCATCGTGAAGGGCGACCCGATGCCTACTCCCGGTATCCCCGAGTCCCTGAACGTGCTCCTGCACGAACTCCGCGGACTGGGCCTCAAGGTCACACTGGACTAATCTTGGACAAATAGAAAGAAAAGACTATGCCTGCTTTTAATAATAAAGAAAACAAGGTAAAGAGCAATTTCTCCCGCATCTCCATTTCGCTCGCTTCTCCGGAAGACATCACCGAGCGTTCCTGCGGCGAGGTCCTGAAGCCGGAAACGGTGAACTACAGGACGTACAAGCCGGAGCGTGAAGGCCTGTTCTGCGAGAAGATCTTCGGTCCCACCAAGGACTACGAGTGCTACTGCGGCAAGTACAAGAGAATCCGCTACCGCGGAATCGTGTGCGACCGCTGCGGCGTGGAAGTGACGGAGAAGAAGGTTCGCCGCGAACGGATGGGTCATATCACCCTCACCGTTCCGGTGGCCCATATCTGGTACTTCAAGAGCGCTCCCAACAAGATCAGCGCCCTGCTGGGCATCCCTTCCAAGCGCCTGGAATCCGTGATTTACTACGAGAAGTATATCGTGGTGAACCCCGGCCTGCTGGGCAGCGAAGAGGTGGCCGACGAGCTGCGTCTCCAGAAGATGGACCTGCTGTCCGAGGATGAGTATTTCACCGCCCAGGAACGCCTTTGGGAACTCCGGAAGAAAAAGGAGGAGGAAGGAACCTGGGAGGAGAGCATGAACTTTGTGGCCAAGATGGGTGCCGAAGGCATCTACGACCTCCTGAAGGAGATTGACGTGGATGTCCTGGGCCGGGAGCTTCGTCACGCCATGCGGAACGAAGGTTCCCAGCAGCGCAAGACCGAACTCCTCAAGCGCCTGTCCGTGGTGAAGTGGTTCCAGGAGTCCAAGGACGTGAACCGTCCGGAATGGATGATCATGAAGGTGATTCCCGTCACCCCTCCGGACCTGCGTCCGCTGGTTCCGCTGGATGGCGGCCGATTCGCCACCAGTGACCTCAACGACCTGTACCGCCGCGTCATCATCCGCAACAACCGCCTCAAGAAACTCATCGAGATCCAGGCTCCGGAAGTGATTCTGCGCAACGAGAAGCGCATGCTCCAGGAAGCTGTGGACAGCCTCTTCGACAACTCCAAGAAGTCGTCGGCCGTCAAGAGCGAGAGCAACCGCGCCCTCAAGTCCCTGTCGGATTCCCTCAAGGGTAAGCAGGGCCGTTTCCGCCAGAACCTCCTGGGTAAGCGTGTGGACTACAGCGCCCGTTCGGTTATCGTGGTGGGTCCGGAACTCAACATGCACGAGTGCGGTCTTCCCAAATTCATGGCTGCAGAGCTTTACAAGCCTTTCGTGATCCGCAAGCTCATCGAGCGCGGCATCGTGAAGACGGTGAAATCGGCCAAGAAGATCGTGGACCGCAGGGATCCCGTTATCTGGGACATCCTGGAGAACGTGATGAAGGGTCATCCGGTGCTGCTTAACCGTGCACCTACCCTGCACCGTCTGGGTATCCAGGCCTTCCAGCCCCGTATGATCGAAGGTAAGGCCATCCAGCTGCATCCGCTTGCCTGTACGGCCTTCAACGCCGACTTCGACGGTGACCAGATGGCTATCCATCTGCCGCTGGGCAACGCCGCCATCATGGAGGCCCAGCTCCTGATGCTGGGCTCCCACAACATCCTGAACCCGGCCAACGGTTCTCCTATTACCGTGCCGTCCCAGGATATGGTGCTGGGTCTGTACTACATCACCAAGGAACGTCCGGGCGCCAAGGGCGAGGGACTCAAGTTCTACGGTCCGGAGGAAGTGATCATTGCCTTTGACGAAAAGGTCATCGACATGCACGCTCCCATCCTGGTCCGTCTGCCCAAGGACAAGCAGGATCCTTCCAAGGGTACGGAGATGGTGAAGACCACCGCCGGCCGTGTAATCGTGAACCAGTACATGCCGGACGAAGTGCCGTTCGTGAACGAGGAACTGGGTAAGAAGGCTCTCAGAAGCGTCATTACCACGGTTATCAAGTCCACCGGCGTAACCCGTACCGCCCAGTTCCTGGACGATATCAAGAATCTGGGTTACGACCAGGCCTTCCGTGCCGGTATCTCCTTCAACCTGGGAGACGTGCTGGTGCCCGCGGAGAAGACTTCCCTCATCGAGAAGGGTTACAACGAGGTGGAAGCCATCAAGGCCAACTACGCCATGGGTTTCATCACCAACAACGAGCGTTACAACAAGGTCATCGACCTGTGGACCTCCATCGACAACCAGCTCACCGGCATCGTGAAGAAGCAGATCTCTGCCGACCAGCAGGGCTTCAACCCGGTGTACATGATGCTGGATTCCGGTGCCCGTGGTTCCACCCAGCAGATCAAGCAGCTGTGCGGTATGCGTGGCCTGATGGCAAAGCCGCAGAAGTCCGGTGCCGCCGGTAACGAAATCATCGAGAACCCCATCGTGTCCAACCTGAAGGAAGGCATGACGGTGCTGGAATACTTCATCTCCACGCACGGTGCCCGTAAGGGTCTGGCCGATACCGCCCTCAAGACGGCCGATGCAGGTTACCTCACCCGCCGTCTGGTGGACGTGTCCCACGACGTGATCATCACCGAGGAAGACTGCGGAACCCTCCGCGGCCTCATCGCCACCGCCATCAAGAACAAGGACGAGGTGGTGGAATCCCTGGGTGAGAGAATCCTGGGCCGTACCTCCGTGCACGACATCATCAACCCGCTCAACGGAGAGCTCATCATCGCAGCCGGCGAGGAAATCCGCGAGGATGTGGCCGCGCTCATCGACACGCTCCCCATCGAGCAGGTGGAAATCCGTTCCGTGCTCACCTGCGAATCCCGCAAGGGCGTTTGCGCCAAGTGCTACGGCCGCAATCTGGCCACTTCCCGCATGGTGGAAACCGGCGAGGTGGTGGGTGTGATTGCCGCCCAGTCCATCGGCGAACCCGGTACGCAGCTTACCCTCCGTACCTTCCACGTGGGTGGTACCGCTTCCGGTTCCGTGGCCGATTCCTCCATTGTCTCCAAGTACGAAGGTAAGCTGGCCTTTGAGGAACTGCGTACCATCGAAAGGACCAACGAGGACGGCTCCGTGAGCCAGGTGGTGGTTTCCCGGATGGCGGAACTCCGCATCCAGGACGAACGCACCGGCATGAACTATTCCCAGTATGACATCCCTTACGGCTCCGTGCTGTACTTCAAGGATGGCGACAAGGTACACAACGGGGACCTCATCTGCGAATGGGACGCTTACAACGCCACCACCATCGCCGAAACGGCCGGTACTATCCGCTTCGAGAACATGGTGGAAGGTGTGACCTTCCGCGAGGAAAGTGCCGACGAATTCTCCAACGCAACGGACAAGGTGATCATCGAAGGCCGTGACAAGACCAAGTCGCCTTCCATGCTCATCATCGACGCTGCTGGCAAGATCCTCCGTCAGTACAACCTCCCGCTGGGTGCCCACATCATGATCAGTGACGGCGCTCCCGTAAAGGTGGGTGACGTGATCATCAAGATCCCCCGTGCCATCGGCAAGTCCAGCGATATCACCGGCGGTCTGCCGCGAGTGACCGAACTCTTCGAGGCCCGTACTCCTTCCAACCCGGCCATCCTTTCCGAAATCAACGGTGAGGTGCGCATGGGCAAGGTGAAGCGCGGCAAGAGGGAGATCATCGTGAAGAACCGTTCCGGCAAGGAGTGCGCTTATGAAGTGCCCATGACCAAGCAGATCCTGGTGCAGGAGAACGACTATGTGAAGGCCGGTACCCGTCTTTCCGACGGCGGCACTTCGCCTACCGACATCCTGAACATCCTGGGTCCTGTGAAGGCACAGGAGTACATTGTGAATGAGATTCAGGCCGTGTATCGTCTGCAGGGCGTGAAGATCAACGACAAGCACTTCGAGATCATCGTGCGCCAGATGATGCGCAAGGTCCAGATCAACGACCCGGGCGACACCGAATTCCTCCAGGAGGAACTGGTGGACAAGTGGGAGTTCATGGACCGCAACGACGCCATCTTCGGCAAGTTCTACGTAGAAGACGCCGGCGAGAGCCTGCGCTTCGAGGAAGGTGACATCATCTCGGCCCGTGACGTACGCGGCGAAAACGCTTCGCTGGAGCGTCAGGGCATGAAACTGATGGCTGTGCGTCCGGCTCGTCCGGCCACCGCTTCCCAGGTGCTGCAGGGTATCACCCGCGCCGCCCTCAAGACGGGTTCCTTCATCTCGGCAGCCTCCTTCCAGGAGACGACCAAGGTGCTCTCGGAAGCCGCCATCCGTGCCCGCGTGGACTACCTGGAAGGCCTCAAGGAGAACGTCATCTGCGGTCATCTCATCCCGGCCGGTACCGGTCTGGCCCGCTACCAGGACATCGTTGTGGGTTCCAAGTCGGAGGCCATGGACGTGATGAACGATTTGTAAGGATCCGCCAGACTTTAGTTTTTAGGTCGAATTCTTTCAAATATCCGCTCAGAGACCCTTCGGAAGTTACTATGACTTCCGGAGGGTCATTTTTTTTCGTTTTTTTTTGTAACTTAGTAGACGAGAACACTACACATAATTTCTTATAACATTTATGAAAAGCACAATCAAAACCCTCTTCGTTGTCATGGGCCTCATGCTCCTGATGCCGGGATTCTCCGCACGGGCGCAGGTCTATGCCGACAGGTCCATCCAGTTGGACAAGTATCTGGTCCCTGTCACCACGCCCACCGCGACGCCGGATGCACAGGGCTTCCTGGGACGCTGGTTGCTGTTGGAGCCCATCAGCAAGCCCAACCGTTCCAACACGGTTTTCGTAGACAGCTACATCCGTGAGGTCTTCGGCCAGCAGTATTTTAAAGGTCAGCTTGGAGACGTCCTTCCCAAGGACGGAGACAAAGTAAAGATGACCGTGGAGTATCAGCCGCCGGTGAACCTGCAGGGCGGCCGTCCCATGGGATTCGGCATGGAACCTCCCAAGTACGAGCAGAAGAAGGTCACGCTCAAGTGGCATGCCTTCGACAGCAAGATGCCCAACGTGAAGCTCTTCCGCTTCGCTACCAACCTCACCGAGGACCGTTACGGCGTCATCTTCTGGGCTGTGACCGTGGTCAACTGCGAGGAAGACATTCCCAACGTGCGCCTGGCCGTGGGTTCCAACTCCGCTTCCATGTGGTGGGTGAACGGTGAAGAGGCCGTTATCCTCTCCGGCGACCGCCGCCGCGTAATGGACGACTGCGCCTCCCCGCGTCTCACCCTCAAGAAAGGCCGCAATGTCATCTGGGGCGCCGTCATCAACGGCCCCGGCATGAGCGACTTCTGCTGCCGCTTCATCGACGAAGCCGGCAATCCCGTCAAGAACATCACCCTCAGCACGAAATAAGCCATGAAAAAGAATATTCTTCTTGCGGGCATCGTAGCCCTGTTCTGCCTTTCTGCAGCTGCCCAGGTGGGCAAACCTTATATTCACGACCCTTCCACCATCATGGAGTGCAACGGTAAGTACTTTACCTTCGGCACCGGTGGCGGCGGCCTCATGTCTTCGGACGGTTGGGTATGGGACAGCGGTGCCGTGCGCCCCGGCGGCGGTGCGGCTCCGGATGCCATCAAGATCGGTGACCGTTACCTGGTTGGTTACAGCGCCACGGGCGGTGGCCTGGGCGGTGGTCACGCCGGCCGTATCCTCACCATGTGGAACAAGTCCCTGGATCCGGAATCCCCGGATTTCGGCTACTCGGATCCCATCGAGGTGGCCCATTCAGAGATGGACGAAGACTGCGATGCCATCGACGTGGGCTTCCTGATGGATCCCAACGGCCGTCTGTTCTGCACCTTCGGCACCTATTTCGGCAACATCCGCATGGTGGAACTGGATCCCAAGACCGGTGGCCGCCTGGAAGGTGCCAGAGACTATGACGTAGCCATCGACTGCGAGGCTTCCACCATGATGTACCGCGATGGCTGGTACTATCTGCTGGGTACCCACGGCACTTGCTGCGACGGCGCCAACTCCACTTACAATATCATTGTAGGCCGTTCCCGCAATCCTTTCGGTCCTTTCCTTGACAATATGGGCCGTGACATGATGCAGGGCGGTGGCAAGATGGTCGTCGCTGCCGAGGAGCGCCGCTTCGGCGCCGGTCACTTCGGCCGTTACATCGTGGAGCCCGGTGTGGAAAAGATGTCCTTCCACTGGGAGGCCGATCTGGACCTCAGCGGCCGCAGCACCCTCGCCATCCGTCCCATCCTCTGGAAAGACGGTTGGCCGGAGGCCGGTGAAATCCTCCAGGACGGCAAGTACAAGATCCTCTCCCGCCGTCGCGGTTATGCCCTTGAACTCACCGTTGACTTCGTGCGCGCCCAGGGTGGCATGCGCGGTTTCGGCCGTGGACAGGATCAGCCCGTGGTGGTTGTGGAAGGCCAGAAGCTGGAAGAAGTGATCGGCGGCTGGCCGGAGGGTGTCATTCCCGCCCGCTGCAACGATTACATGGCCCGTCCTCACCAGAAATGGTGCATCGAGGCCGTTCCGGATGCCGGCGGTTATCTGGGTGGCCCGTACTACAAGATTGTGATTGAAGGCACCAATCGTGCCCTGGCAGCCGCCGAGGGCCACGAGGTAGTGACCGTTCCGGAATTCACCGGCGCCGACGAGCAGCTCTGGAAGATCGAGCAGCTCACCGACGGCACCTGGCGCATCGCCCCCAAGGCCATCCCCGGCTGCCACCACCCGCAGAAGTGGTGCCTCTACTCCGTCGCCGACAGCACCCCCACCCTGGCCAAGTTCGATTTCAACAACGACAACGCCAAGTGGGATATCAAGATGCGTTAATGCTTGATTAACAGCAATTTAAAAGAATACCCTGCTGCACTTTGACAGCAGGGTATTTTCGTAATAGGCTGTGAGTGAGGTGCTTAAGCTTAGCGCACCAACAAAAAAAGACAGCATCTAGCTGTCTTTTTTGCGGAGAGAGCGAGATTCGAACTCGCGATACCCTTTTGGGGTACACACGCTTTCCAGGCGTGCCTCTTCAGCCACTCGAGCATCTCTCCAGTCTGAGTCCCGAAAAACGGGACTGCAAATATAGGAACTTTTTCCGGCTTTGCAAAAAAAACTTTAGAAGCTGTAGCCCAGGCCGATATTGAGGGTATTGCCCAGGGGCTGGGAAGCGGTGAGCCAGCTCAGGTCTACTCGGAAACCGCTGAATTTAATGCCCAGGCCCAAGGCCAGGTGCCCTGGAATCACGCATTTCCCGGAGGCAAAGCGGTACCCGGCACGGATAAACAGCATCTGCCTCCAGGCGTACTGGAGACCAGCGGCGGCGGAAAAGTTGCCGGAGAAATAATAGTCCACATCGGCCAATACATCCAGGGCGTTGTCTCCAGGCAGGGCGGGGGACCAGTTCACGGCGGCTTTTACGGAGGCGGGCTGCGCCCAGCTATCGGCCACGCGGGTGCCCAGGGTGGAGAGGCCGGCGGTGATGCGCAGCGCTTCGCTAAGCTGCACGCCTGCAAATACATCGGCACTTACACCGCCGTAGATGTGTCCGTATGCGGAGGCGTCCCGGGCATAGCGCACGTTCACGCCTGCACTTATCATTTCCGTAATGCCGATACCCACGCCCAGCGCAATGACGTGATTCTTGGGATAGAAGATGCCGGAAGGGTTTCCGGGGCCCTCGTATATCTCATAGGCGGCACCGTTTTCCAGCGTATAGCCCAGCGAGAGACCCAGCCGGGGCATGATCTTATAGGCGGCGCCCACGCTGATGTTGTTGGAAACGGAAAGGCCCGGCGCCCACCGCTGGTAGGAAACGCCCGCATCCAGGGTTCCGCCGAAGAACGGCAGCATGGCGGCACTACCGAAGGCGCTATACGCGGCCGACCCGTTATATGCGGCGCCCGCCCCGGCAAAGGCCGATGTTACCGGATTGCGGTCTATGCGGGTAAAAGGAAGGGCGTCTCCTTCCTGTCCGAAGGCCTTTGTGGCCACCAGCAAGCCCGCAAGAATGAGTTTCCAAGTTTTTTTCATAATTCAAAGGTACGGATTCCGACATAAAAATACAAAACTATTCTCTTGATTTACAGCCGGCCACAACATATAAATATAATAAAGGTATAAGTGACAAATTGAAAATTTTTTAAAAATTTTTCCTCCTAAAAAGATGTAAGCATTTTACCCGAAATGTTTACGATTTTAAAGCGCTAAATCCTTGTTTTTGCAATAATTATGCGGAAAATCTGCCTGGAAACTACTATTCCTATGAATTTTTATTAATTTTTCCCTTTGGAATTGTAAAATGAAATTATCATCTTTGCAACTGCATCATTGTATATCGCCCTCAAGGGTGGTAATTTGAGCTGAATATTTGTAGTGTATAATTTTATGTTTAACTAATCTAAAGTGCTTATGAAAAAAATGCGTGTTTTTTTCACAGCCATGGTATTGCTTGCATTATCCATCGCAGCAACCGCACAGAACATCACTGTGAGGGGTACTGTGAAGGATGAGGCTGGTGAGGCTATTGTGGGTGCCAATGTGGTTCTGCAGGGCAGCCGCACGGTCTATACCATGACGGATGTCAACGGAGCGTTCACCCTGAGTGTTCCGTCCAACGGTGTCCTTGATGTGAACTGCATGGGCTACATCGACCAGTCGGTCCCTGTGGGCGGTCGCAACAACATCAGCATCGTTCTCGTAGATGACAACCAGCTTCTGGACGAGACCATCGTGGTGGCCTATGGTACGGCTACCAAGAGCTCCTTCACTGGTTCTGCCGCAATGGTGGACAGTGAAACCATCTCCAAGAAGCTTACCTCCAAGGTCACTACGGCTCTCGCAGGTACCACGCCTGGCGTGCAGATCATCTCCTCCAGCGGTGACCCCACTGGCGGCGCTCCCACCATCCGCATCCGCGGTATCGGCTCCATGAACGCCAGCTCCAGCCCGCTCATCGTTGTGGACGGTGTTCCTTACGACGGTGCCATTTCGGACATCAACCCCAACGACGTTGAGTCCATGTCCGTCCTGAAGGATGCTGCCGCTTCCGCCATTTATGGTAACCGTGGTGCTAACGGTGTTATCATCATCACCACCAAGAAGGGTCAGAGCGGTGACGCCGTGGTGCGTTTCGACGCCCGCTTCGGTTCCAACTCCCGCCTCATCCCTCAGTACGATGTGATTTCGGATCCGGCCGAGTACTATGAGACCTACTACAAGCTCATGTACAACAAGTACTACTACACCGGACACTCCGTGGCAGAATCCTATGCCTATGCCGACCAGAACCTCTTCAACGAGAAGAACGGCGGTCTGGGTTATCAGGTGTACACCGTTCCGGAAGGCCAGAAGCTCATCGGTACCAACTTCAAGATCAACCCTAACGCAGTCCTGGGTTATTCCGACGGTGAGTACTGGTATGAACCCGACGACTGGTACAACGAGACCTTCCACAATTCCTTCCGTCAGGAATACAACGTATCCGCCAGCGGCGCCGGTGAACGTTTCACCTACTATGCCGGTGTGGGTTACCTGAACGACGGCGGTATCGTGTACAACTCCGGTTACCAGCGTTACAGCGCCCGTCTCAATGCGGAATACCAGATCAAGAGCTGGATCCGCTTCGTAACCAACATGAGCTATTCCTATTCGGATTCCAACAACGTATCTTCCGGTAGCTGGGGTTCCTCCGGCAACGCTTTCTACATTGCCAACAACATCGGCCCCATCTATCCGCTGTATGTGCGTAAGGTGGACGAACTTGGCAGACCTTACCTCTATACCGAAAGCGGTCGCCAGATTTACGACTCCAACAATACCAACTTCAAGCGCCCGAACTTCGTAGGTAACGCTGTCCGTGACCTCTATAACGACGTTTATAAGTCCTATGCCGACGTGCTGGTGGGCAAGTGGGGCCTCATCCTCACTCCCGTCAAGGGTCTCACCCTCAGCGCCAACATCGGTATCACCAACGACAACACCCGCTACAACAATCTGTACAGTGAGTTCGGTTCCGCCGCTGGTGTAGACGGTTCCGCCTCTGTGGGCCACAGCCGTATGTTCACTGTGAACCAGCAGTATCTGGCCGAATACAAGTTCGACATCGCCGAGGTGAATCATTTCGACATCCTGGCCGGTTACGAGCAGTATTCCCGTCTCAGCCAGAGCGTGAGCGGTTCCAACGACCACCTCTTCAACCCGCTTGTGGGTGAATTGAGCAACGCGAAGGGTACCGACAGCAAGACCAACTCGTCTTCTACCAACCGGTATCTGAGCCAGGGTATCCTGGCCCGTGCGCAGTACGACTACGACGGCCGCATCTTCGCTTCCGCTTCCTTCCGTAGGGATGCCTCCTCCAAGTTCGCTCCCGGTCACCGCTGGGGTAACTTCGGTTCCCTGGGTGCCGCCTGGCTGCTTAGCAAGGAGCCCTGGTTCAACGTGCCCGCTGTGAACATGCTCAAATTCAAGGTGAGCTACGGTATCCAGGGTAATGACGGCCTGGACGGCAACTTCCCCTGGTCGGATCAGTACACCACTTCCTACGACGGTACCAATTACTCTATCGCCATGAGCTATAAGGGTAATGAGAACCTCACCTGGGAAACTTCCCACTCCTTCAATACCGGTTTCGACTTTGAACTGTTCAACGGTTATCTGAACGGTACCATTGAATACTTCAACCGTGACACCAAGGACCTGCTCTATTCCAAGAACGTTCCTTATTCCTCCGGTAACCCTACCGGCCGTATGCCCGTGAACGTGGGTTCCATCCGCAACCGCGGTGTTGAAGTTTCCCTGGACGGTGCCATCGTCAAGACCAAGAACGTGTTCTGGAACTGGAATTTGAACCTGAGCCACTATAAGAACACCATCCTTTCCCTGGATGACTCCGTGGACAAGGAGACCGGTATCCGTGGTTCCAACTTCGTATACAAGGTGGGTGGTTCCCTCTACGACGCCTACATGTACAAATATGCCGGCGTGGATAAGGAAACCGGTGAAGGCCTCTACTGGAAACATATCGTAGAGAAGGATGATGACGGTAACATCACCAGCGAAAAGGACGAGACCACCAATGTGTTCTCCGACGCAACCCAGTATGAACTGGGCTCCATCCTGCCCAAGCTCTTCGGTGGTTTCGGTACCAGCATCAACGCTTATGGCTTCGACTTCTCCGTACAGTGCTCCTTCCAGCTGGGTGGCCGTTACTACGATGGTAACTACCAGCAGCTCATGTGGACCCAGGCTTCTGCCGGTCAGGCTTGGCACAAGGACGTGCTCAAGGCCTGGACTCCGGAGAACATCAACACGGATGTCCCTCGTATGGATGGTGACACCCAGGTTGCACAGAGCGCTCTGGACCGCTTCTTCGTAAGCTCCAACTATCTCAGCATCAACAATGTAACCCTTGGTTATACGCTTCCTTCCTCTTGGACCAAGAAGATCGGCATCTCTTCCCTCCGCATCTATGCGGCCGGTGAAAACCTCGCTGTCTTCGCAGCTCGCAAGGGTCTGGATCCCCGCAATGCTTTCGGTCTGGGTTCCTTCACCATGGCCCAGGGTTCTTCTTCCTACGGCGCAATGCGCACCATCACCGGTGGTATCACGCTCACTTTCTAATTTAAAAAGGATAAAGACATGAAACTGAATAAAATACTCTTCGTTTTTGCTTTAGGTCTTGCCTTTGCCGCCTGCAACAAGATGGACGAGGTCGTTCCCGAGGGAGGTACCTTGCTCGCAACGCAGGTTCAGGAGACGAATCTCATCGCCCCTTCCCGTGCTTCCGCATCTTTCAACGGTATGTTCACCAATATCGGTAAACCCCGTAAGATGTACAACAACCCGGACGACTGGGAGTTCCTGATGATTCTGTTCTGCAATGACCTGGAGGGTGCCGATGCCCTTATTCCGGACAGCGGTTACAACTGGTTCTCCGTTTGCGGTGAGTACAGCTCCCGTAACAACAACTACCGTAACCCGGCCATCCGCTATCGTGCTCCTTACAATATGATTGGCGACGTGAACACCTTCGTTTCCGGTTATCCGGAGGATGTGGAAGATCCCGATGCCATCAATATGATCGCCCAGGCCCGCGTCCTGCGTGCCTACTCCTACATGCTGCTGGCTCCGCAGTTCCAGTTCGCTCCGCTTACGCAGACTTCTGAAGGCCCCGCCCTCAATCTCCCTTGCGTACCGCTTGTGACTCCCAAGACCGAGGACTTTACCAACAATCCCCGCGCTACCGTTAAGGAGATCTACGACTATGTAATGGAAGATCTGAACTATGCTGTGGACAAGCTGGAAGGTGCTTCCCGTCAGAGCAAGATGTACGTCGACGCCAATGTGGCCCACGGCCTCCGCGCCCGTGTAAATCTGCTTCTGGGTAATTGGCAGGCTGCTTACGACGATGCCGTCGCCGCCGCCGCCGGTTACGAGCCTGCTTCCATCGAGGAAGTCTCCAAGCCCGCTTTCATGGATATCAGCGAGCACAACTGGATCTGGGGTTACGACATGGCTCCCGGCCTGCCCACCAATGTGGGCGGTAACGGCCTGTACGCCACCACCTCTTCCTGGCTCCGTTCCTTCTCCAACTGGAGTTATGCCGCTGCCTGCCAGGTGTACACCTGCATCAACAAGATGCTCTGGGACAAGATCCCCGCTACCGATGTCCGTAAGGGCTGGTGGGTGGATGAGGAACTCAATTCCCCGAACCTGGCCGGCCTCAAGTGGCCCGGTTTCGACGACGTGGCCAATGCCGATGACGGTTCCGACAAGCTCGCTTATCTGCCTTACACGAACGTGAAGTTCGGCTGCAACCCCATCGCTACCACTGTTAACGAGGAGGATATGCCGCTGATGCGCGTGGAGGAAATGATCCTTATCCAGGCCGAAGCAAAGGCCCGCGGCGGTGATGCCGGCAGTGCCACTTCCATCCTGGAAAACTTCGTGAAGACTTATCGTGATCCTTCCTACAGCGCCGCCGCCGGTGGCCGTAACCTCCTGGACGAGATTTGGTTCCAGCGCCGCGTAGAACTGTGGGGTGAAGGCTTTGGCGTAACGGACAACCTCCGTCTGGACAAGCCCATCGTCCGTTCCCACGGTGCCGGCACTTCCAACATTGCCGACGCTTTCCGCTTCAACTTGGAATCCCAGGATCCTTGGCTGAGAATGCGCTTCCCGATGGGTGAGATGAATACCAACTTCGGTATCGTGGACAACCAGGGCGGTCAGCAGCCCAAGATTGACCAGGGTGCTGGACTTCTTGACGGTGTTACTGACTAATTTAAACATAGATACATATGAAAAAGTTAGCATATATCCTTTCTTTACTTGCGGCTGCCGCTTTCACAGTGGTATCCTGCCAGAAAGAAGTCGAAAAGCATGAACCCGGCCCTAAGGAGGCAGCTGGTTGCTATGGCGTGTTCTTCCCGTCCCAGGATGCCAGTGGTAGCCACGTTTACAATCCTACCCAGGAAAAGTGCATTGACATTATTGTCAAGCGTACCAGCACCAACGGCGCCATCACCGTTCCGGTAAAGGCCACCTTCTCTGAGGATGGTATCTTCACCATGAACGATGTTTCCTTCGCCGACGGTCAGGAAGAGACCACCTTCACCTTGCGTTTTGACAACGCCAAGGAGGGTGTCAACTATTCCGCCAGCTTTGCGATTGAAGACAACAACTATGCTTCGCTGTACAACAGCAATCCTGTCGCCCTTGACTTCTCCGTCCTCTGCGTGGAGATGAAGGACTTCCTCAATCCCAAGACCGGTGAGCCGGCTGTGTTCACCTTTACCCACAACTGGTCCGGTAGCCGTGGCGAAGGCCATGCTACCATGGAATACTATGAAGTTGGCGGTATCCGTACCTGCTTCTTCAAGAGTATTGACAAGGATGCCAGCGGCAACCCTCTGGGCCTGTGGCATGGTGATCCTGTTGCGGACCTCACTGTACGTTGGTACGTTGGCGACCAGGACAGCGTCCTGAAGCCCGGTACCAAGGCCAGCCACAAGAACAACCAGGGAAATGACTTCGTAGAAATCGTAACCCAGTACATTGGCTTCGACTATAACGGCGGCAGCTGGATTGCCACCCCGTCCCCGGCCGATCCTATCAATATGTACGACTACTTCTGGTACTGGAACGCCCGCGGCTACAGCATCGACCAACTTAACGGTTCCTGGCTGGACGACGCCAATGTGGAAGGCTCCCCGGATCAGGGATACCCGCTCGGTTACTACGATGGAAACGGTGGATTCTTCTTCTATCCGTACTACTTCATCCCCGGACTTGGCGGTTGGAGCCCCAGCGGCTACAACAACTACTTCATCGCCGAAGGTTTCACCCGTGTGGACTACAGCTTTGAAGTGGAGGCCGACTATCCTTACGGTGGTGTTACCCCTATCTCCGTGAAAGCCGGTATGGACATCTCCAGCATCAAGTACGCTGTGTATGAAGGCGAGCTCACTGCAACTCAGGTTGGCAACAAGGTGGCTGCCATCTCCGACGGTACCGATGAATCCACTGAATTCTCCGAATTTGAGGTGGATGAAGAAGAGGCTGTCAAGTATGCTACGCTGGGCGTTGCTCCTGGTGCTTCCGGCACGTATACCTTCGTCGCCGTGGCCTATGGTGCTGAAGCAGGCGCCACTCCGGCACCTCAGTCTTCCGCCAGTGTCACCTTCAAGTACATCTCTGCCGATGATGAGGAAAAGTACGCTGTGGATATCGACGTCTTCACCGAGGCCACTCCTTCCCGTTACAAGGGTCTCACCGAGTTTGATTCCTTCGCTTATGGCATAGTTGGTTCCGAGATCACGGACGCCCATATCGCTATTATCGAAGCTTCCAAGCTCACCAACGATTTCGCGGCCACCCTTAAGGCCGATGAGAAGGGCAGCTATGCCGCTTCTGAGGAAGTCCTTGCCGAGATTAACGGAGCTGGCGGTTACTATGATGTCGTTTCCGGTCTGGATCCGGATACGGCCTACGCCGTGGTCGTTTGGGCAACCAACGGCAGCGAGGATGCCCTTGCATACGATATCTTTACCACCGCTGCCATTCCCGAGGCCTGGAAGCCGATCGGAACAGGTTTGTATACCGAAGACTTCTTCACCACCTTCTTCAATGTGGAGCCTCAGACCATGGAGGTGGAGATGGAGCAGAGCGAGGATGATCCTACCCGTTTCCGTATGATCTATCCTTACGATGGCAAGTACCCGTACAACGATGTGGGCGACTGGGATGACTCCAAGTCCTATGACATTGTGTTCACCATTCCGGATGCCAACCACGTGTACATCGTTCCTCAGAAGATCGGTGTAGACTGGGGTTACGGTATGTTCTCCATCGCCAGTGCCGCCGGCCGGTATGTCGCCGCCGGTTATGGCATCGACGTTATCGAGAAGAATGAAATCCCGTTCGGTAAGCTGGAGAATGGCGTGGTCACCTTCCCTGAAGAGAAGTCCCTGCTCATCTCTATGGCCAATTACAAAGACGGTGCTTTCTATTATGCCAACTCGAACAGCGCTTTCAAGATCGTTCTGCCCGAGGGCGTGAACCCTCTTGGAATTCCTGCAGCCGCCAAGGTCAGCAAGCCTTCCGGAATGGTTTCCGGTTCTTCCCTGACCGTTGCTCCTTCCCTGGAGTCCCGTTTCGAGCGCGATCCTCAGCCTGTGAAGGTGAATGCTACAGTTTCCTACGACCGCAAGGCTATGGGAGGAATGAGCACCATCGCCACCAGGAACGCAGAAACCCGTTAAACCAATTAGTTTGTACTAATTAATTGATTACGCGACAATTGAGACCCGGCGCGGAGGCGCCGGGCCTCTTGTCGTAAAAAAAGAATGATGATGAAATCCTTTAAATTGTTCTTAGTAGCCATTACCTCCATGGCCTTTTTCTCCTGTGTGCAGAAGGAAGGGATGGAGCTGGTGGATGAGAACATGGCCCCTATCGTACGTCTGGGAGAGGATGTGCTCTCCGATGTCGTCATGGTCAAGTTTGTATCGGCACCCGATGAGTCTCGCTTGCAGGAACTTGAAACCGAGTATGGTGTAACCCTGGAAAAGGTTTTCAAGTCTACACCCGGCAGGGAAGAGCTGGAACGCCGCTTCGGGCTGGACCGCTGGTATGAGGCTTCCTTTTCGGAAGCGGATGATGTGGATACCAAGGCGCTCAAACTGTCCCGTGACAGGTTCATAGAAATGGTGGAGTATGAGTCCATTTACCGGAACGATGCACAGGACGGGGTCTATGCCGCCGCTCCTGTCACCCGGGCCGGCAATGGTGTGTTCAATGACCCGTATCTGGGCAACCAGTGGCATTACAAGAACACCGGTAATGCAACTATCTCCAAGAGCGTCAAGGCCGGTGCCGATGTCAATGTGTCGGATGTCTGGGCAACGCTCACCTGCGGAGATCCGGACATTATCGTTGCTGTTGTGGACGAGGGCGTTAAATATACCCATCCGGACCTGGCGGACAATATGTGGACCAATCCGGGCGAGATTCCCGGTAACGGCATTGACGATGACGCAAACGGTTTCATCGACGATGTCTATGGTTTCAACTTTGTCACGGCCAGCCGGAATAAATCCTCCGATCCCTGGGGAAACGGTGCCATTTCCTGGGATAAGACCCATGTAGAAGGGAAGCAGGTAAAAGGGGATTCCGGTCACGGAACCCATTGTGCCGGCACCATCGCAGCCGTTAACAATAACGGAAAGGGTGTTTGCGGTATTGCGGGCGGCTCCGGCAAAAAAGACGGCTGCCGTATCATGAGCTGCCAGATTTTCTCGGACGATCGTGGCGGTAGTTCTTCCATAACGTCCCGTGCCATCAAGTATGCGGCCGATATGGGCGCCTCCGTCATTTCCTGCTCCTTTGGTATCAGCAGGGCCTACTCTTCGGACAATGCCTACATCAAGAACCAGGGAACCGTGGAGATAGACGCCATCCATTATTTTGAGGCTTGTAGCAACAATCCTGTCCTGGACGGAAATATCGCCATCTTCGCGGCAGGAAACGAAACGCACGACTTCGCCCACTATCCGGGAGCATTCTATGACATTATCAGTGTATCGGCCTTCGGTCCGGATTTCCTGCCCACTTTCTACACCAATTATGGGCCGGGTTGCAATATCTCGGCTCCGGGCGGGGAGGCTTACCATGTTACCAACCGCTGGGATTCCATGGTGCTCTCTACGCTTCCTTCGGAACTGCCCCAATTGGGGCTGGAGGGCGCCTACAACAAAACCGGACTGGATTACGGCTTCATGAACGGAACTTCCATGGCCTGCCCGCATGTGAGCGGCGTGGTGGCCCTGGGCCTTTCCTATGCCAAGAAACTGGGCAAAAAGTTCTCCCGGGACGAATTCAAACGGATGATCCTGGCCAGCGTGAACGATATCGATCAGTATATCGGCAGCAAATTGGAGAAGACTTATGCCTATTCGCAGTCTCCCCTCAAGATGGCTCCATACTACCATAAGATGGGTACCGGCGCCATCGATGCGTGGCGGCTGATGATGCATATCGAAGGCTTGCCCACCCTCACCTCCGGTATCGGCCGGCAGCAGTGGATAGACCTTACATCGGCCTTCGGCACCGCATCTGTGAGCCTTACCTACCTGAGTATCGAGGTGCCTGCCGAAACTGTCGCCTCCATGGGACTTCAGAAGATAACTCCCACCAATACGGATAAATATCCTGCCGTCATGGACCAGAACGGTTATGCCTTTGTCCAGTTCGGGCGCCTGTATGTGCACCCTACGGCCGTGGGATCCGGAAAGATCTCCATCAGTGCAGTGGGTGGCGGTGACCATGTGGGAGGCGATAACAACCCTCCGGGAGGCATGGTGCTTACCCAAAGTGTTTCACTCATCGCCCGTGATGCGGACGGTGGCAACGGTACGGGAGGATGGCTGTAATGAAAAGGATTTTAACGCTTTTGGCCTGTGTGGCCCTGTTTTCCGCCTGTAACGGAAAGGACCCGGAACCCACCGTTCCCCAGTTGGATGTAACCGGCATCTGGGAGCTCTCATCCGTGAGCACCAAAGCCAGTGTGGGCTCTGTGACGGTGAGTGTCTATATTGACTTTGCCGCCGACAACAGTTTTACCCTGTACCAGAAAATCGGCGAAGGCCGATTCGCGAAGTTCACGGGTTCCTATAACCTGGATAAGGATGCCGCCCAACTCTCCGGCAGTTACGCCGGCGGATCGGCCTGGGGGCCTTATTCGGCTTCCCGCGAAGGCAATACCCTCACCCTGGCTTCGGCCGGTGGAAAGGAAGTGGACAGCTATAAGAAGATAGAAGCTATCCCTGCCTCCGTAACGGAGAATCTTTATTGATGAAAAGCGCGTGGCCCATACTGCCGGCCTTATCGGCCGTCCTTTTCCTTGCCTGCGGACGCATTGCCTTTACAGACAGCGATTCGCTGCCGCCCATAGTCCCGGATTATGCCGGGGTAACCATTCCGGAAGGGATGGCGGCCCTCTCCTTCGAGATGGCCGATGGCCGGCCTTTCAAGGTGGAGGAAAAGCGGGTAGGGGACACGCTCTTTTATTCTGTACGGGCTTGGGACAAAAAGACCGGGAAAGGGGTGCGTTATGCTCCTTTCCCGGTTTATGTGTCCCGGGATCCCATAGACCCGTACATAGCCTACCGTCTCATTGAGCCTTCCTATGAGGGCTGGAAGGAGATGGGGCTCTATACCCGGGAACTGGCCTCCTACCAGGAGACGCCCATCGTGGAGAACAGCTCCGTGAACGGCGGCTGCGTGAATTGCCACAACTTCCCCTCCGGAGACCCTTCCCGCATGATGTTCCACGCCCGTGTGGCGGGCGGCGGCACCGTCTTCCTGGAGGACGGGGAGGTGCACCTGCTGAGTCTTACTACAGTGGGGCCCCACAAACAGGGGACATATCCGGCCTGGCATCCCGGCGGCCGGTACATAGCCTATTCCTCCAATTCCACCCAGCAGAGCTTCCCCATCACCGGCAGCCAGCAGGTAGAAGTGTACGACCATTTCTCGGACCTTATCCTGCTGGATACGCAGACGGATTCGGTGTACACCTGGGAGCCCGTGAGCAACACGGCCCGGATGGAAACCTTCCCCACTTGGGCGCCGGACGGCAATACGCTCTATTTCTGCGTGGCCGACAGCCTGGCTTCCGTGGTGGAGAACCGCGCTTCCGTACATTACGAACTGGCCGCCATCGACTTCCGGGACGGACGCTTCGCGGGAGAACCCCGCACGCTGTGGCAGAGCGACTCCCTGTCTGTCTCCTTCCCCCGCATAAACGGGAAGTGGCTGCTGTTCACGGGATCGGCCTATGGCACCTTCCCCATCTGGCACAAGGAGGCCGACCTGTACCTGATGGATATGGAAAGCGGCACCGTAGAGCCGGCCGCCCCGCTGAACAGCGAGGATACGGAAAGCTATCACAGCTGGTCTTCCAACGGCCGATGGGTAATCTTCAGCAGCCGGCGGCTGGATGGCCGCTACACCCGGCTGTACATAGCCCATTTTGACGGGGAAGGCCACTTTGGCAAGCCTTTCCTGCTGCCGCAGAAACGCTACGATCACAACGTCCTGCGGCTAAAGTCCTATAACGTGCCCGAGTTCGTCCAGGGCAAACCCGCCCGTCTGGACGCCCAGGTCTCCAAACTCTTTGCCAAATGAGGAAGTGGATAACACCGGTGCTGCTCTTTGCGGCCGTTTTCCTGGTGAGCCGGGTATGCCAGCCCTTCACCCTCATCTGTCAGGAGTACGAGGGCCTGTTCCTGAACACGCCGGATGCCTGGACCCGTGCCTTCGCACAGCCCTGGCCCCTTTCCGGCATAGTGTCCGATTTCTTGGTCCAGTTTTACAGGGACCCGCTGTACGGGGCACTGATATCGGCCGCCCTCATTACTGGGGTGTTCCTGCTGCTGAGGGGCATCTGCACCCGCGTGGGCTTTGCCTGGGACAGCCTTCCCGCCCTGGGGGCCGGTGTAGTGTGGTTCTTCCTGGCCCGGGCCTCCGCCCCCAAGCCCGCCGTGGCCGTGCTGCTCCTGCTGCTGGTGCCGTGGCTGCTCTCCTTCTTCTTGAAAAAGCGTTCCGGAAAGGCCTGGAAGCCGGATCTGGCCTTGGCCTTGGTGCTTGTGCACCTGGCGGCCGCCGTTACCATCTTCAGCCCTGCCGTGCAGCGCAACGAACGTTTCTCCCGCGTGAAGCGGGACGCCCTCTTCGGTGTTTGGGACGATCTTCTGAAAACCGTCCCTCCCTCCGTGGCGCAGGACGATCCGGAACTGCTGCCCTTCGCCCTGTTGGCCCTTTCCGGCAAGGAGCAGCTGGGAAACCGGATACAGGAGTATCCCGTCATTGACGAGAACGACTTGGATATGGTCTATTACGACGGCAACAAGGAGTATTACACCAGCCTGCTGTTCAAGGCCTGCCTGTACCAGTATCTGGGCTGCTACAACGAAGCTATCCACAACTATTACCAGTGGGCAACCCAGCTGGACAAGGGTACCAGTTTCGTGGTGCTCCGCCGCCTGGTGGAGCTGTATTACCTGCTGGGGAATTATACCCTGATGGAGAAGTATTGCCGCATCCTGGACAAGTCTGCGGCCAATGGCACATACGTGCGTCACTTCCGTGCGCTCTCCGCCGCCGGAACGCCTGCAGAATCGTCTTCGGTACGGGAACGTGCCTCCTTGCCGGTCATCAGCCACGACCCGCTGTACAATCTCATCCAGCTGGAAAGGATGGGCTTTTCCACGCCCATGCTACGCGACCGTCTGCCGGTCACGATCCTTCTCCGGAACCGGGAGAAGGGAATGGAATAATTACTCTACCTCAAAACTGTATTCGGCCCGCACGGGGGTTCCGTCGGCCTTCCAGCCTTCGGCCACTACGCGGAAGCGTCCGGCATAGGCGGGAGCGGTGATGGAGATGCGCCGGGACTCTCCCTGAGGAAGCTCCAGTGCGGGATTCCAATAAAGCAGCTGCCGCAGGTCCTGACCCTGGGACGGAACGCCGCCCGGGTAGGCCACGGGATAGGATACGCCTTTGAAATCCACCACGCGCACATTGTCGGCAAAATGCAGGGCCGTCACATAGTTCATCTTGGAAATGAAGTTCACCACACCATTATAGGACAGGCCACCCAGGATGATGCCCTGGGGGTAGATGTCTATGTCTTCCAGCAGCATGGCGTCAAAGTCGGCCAGCAGGTTGTGGTCTGTAATCACAACCCCGTCCATCATTACCAGCAGGTTCTCCTGGACGTATTTGCGGCTTTCCGTGGCGTCGGAGGCGATGAGTCGGATCTGCCAGCGGTCTCCACGTTTGACGAACTGAAGTTCCCGCACGAATTCCACGCAGATCTCACGTACGGTAGGGAAGCGGGTATAGTCGTCCAGGTGATAACGGATGGGGACCGCCCCTTCCAGCAGGAGGTCTTCCCGCTTGGGAAGGAAACGGGCCAGGGTGTCTTCCGGGAGGGAGACCTGGGCCTGGAGGGAGGCTTTCCGGGAAACCAGGGCACTGCGCTGGGCATTGCTCAGGACAAGCTGCGGCAGGGCCGGGGCTTCGGGATGGGTGAAGGGACTGGCCAGGTTAATGTGGCACTGCTGTCCGTCCAGCGCTTTCACTTCGCACACCAGCTCGCGGTCTCCGTATATGTTGCCGGTGAAGAACTGGAGCCGTCCATCGGCTGTACTGCGGCCCACATACACGTTGGAAGGCGAACCGGCCGATGACAGGATGGCCGTGGCCTGGTTGTCGGAGAGGGAAGCGTCCTTGGAAAGGCCTTCCACGGTGGCGTACACAATTTCCCCTTCGTATTCGCCCATCCGGGGGTCGGGAGCGGCCGGGCGTCCGCCCAGGAAGGCCGATAGGGTTTTCCCGTCGGCCGGGGCCAGTCCGTCTTCATGATAGATGGAAAGGCTTAGATCCGCATCCTGGTCCAGGCCGCCGAGCAGCAGCGTGGCTTCGTGTCCTGAACGTACGCGGGCTGGTAAGGAAAGGCTGATGTCGCCTTCCGCATCGGCCGGGAAGAAGGGTGTGAATTGGGATTCAGGGACGATGCTCACGCCCCCGGGCACACGGGCCTTGGAGGTGGTGTTGAAGACCGCCAGGGTGCGGGCCGCCTCCGGTGCCGCCTGGCTCCGTGCGGTATAGGCCACCAGGGCATAATTCCCGGTGGACATGTTAAGGGGAAGGCGGAACCAGCCGGCGCCGCGGCCGTTGAAAAGGCCCACCTTGGCTTCCACGGCCGTTCCCTCGGAGGAGATGAGCTCCAGGTAGGAGACGGCGCTGAATCCGGACTGCCGGCCCTCATCGTCCACGCAGAAGAGGGAACAGTACACCAGGTCTCCGGCCAGATAGGCGCTGCGGTCGGTAACCACATAGATCCGGTCCTGAGCCAGGACGGGAAGGGCCATGAATATGGCCGATAGTATGGATAAAAGTATTCTTTTCATACGCTAGTCCTCCCAAAAGTCCGGTCTGGTCTGGGTGCCGCCCGCTTCTATGCAGTTGATGCAGCGGTGGGGAGCCCAGCCCACATAAACGGTGTTTTCCGGGGTCCGGACATCCTTCACAGGCCTGTAATTGAAATCATAATAAAACTGCTCCTGTTTCTCGGCGGGCACATCCACAAAATCGTAGACGGGTTCCCTGTAGAGATAATAGTCTCCATACATGAAGGCCCGTTTGGAGGTGACATCCCCGGCCAGTATCATGCCCATCACTTTACGCTCCGGGTTACTCTCGCATACCAGATTGCTGGGAAGGGCGCCCGGGTCCGGCGTGAAGAGGTCGCCGCCGATCTCGGATATCTCCTGCAGTTGCTTGTTATAGGAGAATGCCGCTTTTGACAGGGCGAAGGCACGCACGTTGATGGAATAGCGTTTGTGGTTGCGGGAATCCGAGCGGGAGAAACGTTTCAGGGGGAATTGCCGGACGGTGGCCCCGTCCAGGCTGGTGTAGTCCAGCAGGATCATGTTCTGCGGGCTCGAACTCCGCCAGCACCAATAATACGGGTATTCGCTCTGCATCTCCATGGTAGAGACGTAGGATCCCCAGTTGGGAGGGAAAATCATGTATTCCGGATAATAGTCGGAATGGAATTCCCAGGTCTCTTCATACATCAAGCCCACGTAGCCGGAACCCTCCAGTCCTGTATTCAGATCCACGTTCACGGTAACGCTGGCATCGTCCGCCGTAAAGGTGATGTCTTCAATCTGGGGAGCCGGATCCGGTTCCAGCCAGTCGGAAACGTAGGTTTCCCCGTCACATTCCACCACGCCCCGGTACTTCCGTCCCAGCGGGGCGTTGTAGGTGTCTATCTGGATGTTGTTGGTGGGGTAAGTGGCCGGAACCGGGCTGGCGGGTTCACCGGGCCCCACCCAGTCGGAAACGGGATAAATGGGAAACCTTTCATAACGGTTTCCCAGCTCATCCTCTATCCAGCCCGTCCCCATGGGTACGCCGGTGGAATTTCCGTCAAATCCTGTGAGATTTCCTTCGAGGGGCATCAGGTAGCTGAGCCGGATGGTACTGGTCCCGCCTACCAGGATTTTGCCTTCCACAACAAGCGCCCGCTCCGGATCGCTCTCCAGGTCCATCTTGTAGGGATAGATGCAGGAGGTGAGCGCTGCACCCAAAACTATATATAACAGAATCTTTTTCATAGGACTAGAACAGCAAATTGAGGTTGATGTACGGGATCTGCGTGGCAAAGACGGAGAGCATGTATCCGTTAACCTCTCCATTCACATTGGAACGGAAATACACGGAATAAGGATTCTTCCGGCCGGTGACGTTATACACGCCGATGGTTACGGAAGCATGGGCGAATGCCTTCAAATAATGGCCCGGGTCGATGTTCAGCGCCAGGTCCAGGCGGAAATAATCCGGGATACGGTGGCTGTTGCGTTCCGAATAGGCCAGGCGGTAGGTTCCGGAGTAGAGGTATCGGCCCACGGGGACGGTAAGGGGACGTCCGGTGGAGTAGTCCACATTCACGGATAAGGAGAAGCGGTGGGTGAAAGCATAATTGGCCACCAGCTTGAATTCGTGCGGTTTGTCGTAAGGTGCGTTGTACCAGGCGCCGTGGTTGATGGTCTCGGCCCCGCGGTCCTGCATCTCCCGCAGCTGGCTCCGGGAATAGCTGTAGGACAGCCAGCCGGTAAGGCTGCCGGCCGGTTTCTTCACCATCACTTCCACGCCGTAGGCCCGGCCGAACACCGGGACCAGGTCATCGGCCAGTCTGGGGTTCATGGACAGGACTGCGCCGTTCTTATAGTCCAGTCCGTTGCGGCTCTGCTTGTAGTAGCCTTCCACGGAAAGGTCCACGCCCGAGCCCAGCAGCGTCCAGTAGGCGCCCGCCGCGCCCTGCCATCCCGTGGTGGGGGCGATGCTGGCGCTGGAGAGCCTCCAGGTGTCCATGGGAGACACGGAAGCCGTGTTGGAGATGAGGTGGATGTATTGGCGCATGGTGTTGAACCCCGCCTTGAAGGAAAGGTTCTCCAGCGGCGAATACTTGGTGGAAAGCCGCACTTCCGGGCCCACATAGAACTTGCTGGGGTTCAGGGCCAGGAAGGAGGAAAGCCGCACGCCGCCGTCCACGGAGAACTGGTCCGTGATGGCCCAGTTGTCGGAAACGTAGAGCGAGGGCTCCACACCCAGGTCGCGGTCCAGGCTCACGGCCTTTACGGTAGAAAGGTCGCCGAAGGGTTTCATGATACCCGGATCCAGGGCATAACCCACCACGTCCAGTCCGTAAGAGAGCGTATGGGAGCCGATGGGTTTCACCCTGCCGGCCTTGAGGAAGGCCTGGCGGATGAAGGTCTGCAGGTTGTAGGCACCGCTTTCCCAGGCATGCGCTCCCACATCGTTGGAGTAGTGGTCGTAACCCGCGCTCAGTTTGAAGGAGCTGCCGTCATCGGCCTTATGCCTGTAGGTGAGGGCTGCGTTGTAGTTGGTGTAGCGGAAGGTGGTATCCCCGCTGAAAGAGAAGCGGTCCGTGGCAAAATAGCCGAACAGCTGCAGGGAATTGTTGTCGTCGAAGCGGTGGGTGACGCCAATGTTGGCATCGGCGAAATTGGCTCCGCCGCCCGCATAGGCGCTGTTCTTGGGCAGGAGATTCAGGATCCAGTTCGAATAGGAGATGCGGCCGCCGGCGATGAAGGTGGTCTTATTGCCGATAGGCCCCTCGATATGGCCCCGGCTGGTAAGGACGCCGATGCCCAGAGACCCTTTCACCTTGTTGCGGTCGCCCTCCTTGGAGGTGACGCTGAGCACGGACGATATCCTGCCGCCGTATTCGGCCGGAATGGAGCTCTTGTACAGTTCCACGCCTTCCACCAGATCCGGATTGAAGGCGGAGAAGATGCCGAACAGGTGGCTGGGGTTGTAGATGGTGTTGTCGTTGAAGAGCACCAGATTCTGGTCGGCGCTGCCGCCGCGGACGTTGAAGCCGCCGGAGGCCTCGCCCACGCTCTTCACGCCGGGCAGGGTGAGCACCGCCTTGATGATGTCCCCTTCGCCGAAGGCCGAAGGGATCTTGCTCATGGTGCTCATGCTCACGGACTCTACGCCCATGGAGGTACTGCGGTGCTGGCGCATGCTCTCGGCCGATACGATGGAACCCTTCAGGAGGGTGACCTTCTCCGTCATCACCACGTCCAGGTCTCCATCGGAGCGGAGGTCTATCTTGAGGGTGAGGTCTTCCTTGGATTCCGCGTTGAAATTCAGGAGGTTCTCTCCGCGGGGGAGGGAAATCCGGTACCGGCCCTGGGCGTTGGTGCGCACATAGGTGGAGGTGTTCTGGTCAAAGATTACCACGCCCGGCAGGGGAAGGCCGCTCTCGGCCTCGAACACCGTACCGTTCACAGTGGCGCGGCTGCCCCTGGCGTTCTCTTCCTCTCCTATGGTGTAGATCTTGTTCCGGTAGGTGGCGGTGAGGGCGTTGTTGGCGTAGGTTACCGTGGTGGTATCCTCGCGCTCCTGTTCAAAGTAGCCGTCCGGCAGGCCCAGGCCGATGGATTTGAAGGGGGCGCTGAGCTGCGGTCCGGCACTGGCTTCATAGTCCGGATGCCACTGGTCCCACTTGCCGTCAAAGGGGCTTCCTTCCACATGGGAAGGCTCCCGGAGACGGCGCTTGTAGGCCCTTTGGCTAAGTTTCTTGAGCGTTCCGTCGGAAAGAAGCGTGTAGGGGGTTGTGTTCCGGCTGAAGTAGTTCACCAGATCCGGGTCGTAATTGCCGTCCATGTCTTCTGCGCTGCGGAGGTTGGTATCCGAGCGGAAGATCTTCCTGTTAAGGGTAAGGAGCGGCTCCTTGCCGTCCCTCACCAGCTCGAAGAATCCTTCCGGGGCCTTGGGGTAGCCCATGTAACGAAGGTTCACGAAGCGGCGCTCTCCCAGGGTGAACCAGGCCACCTGGTCGCGGTCCAGCATGATGCCGGCGGCATTCTTGTCCGGACGGGTGACCAGTTCCATGGCGTAGGCGTCCACGTTCAGGAGCACGTCCTTGTACAACTTGCCGTTATACAGGACATTGCCCGTGGAGAAAACCCGGGTGTCCATGTAATAAGTGCCGTTGTAGCGGAAGGGGTATGCGTTCTGCACCCTTCCCCGGTACAGGGTGGAAAGCTCCCTGGCCTGCTGCTGGTAGCTCTCCTGCTGTCCGGCGGCGGGGAGTCCTGCGAACAGGAGTCCGGCTGCGGCACAAAGAAGGTAAATCCGTTTTATCATTGAGTGGGTATTAATCGGCTAAACAACTGTCCATCAGTTTCTCCAGTCCCGGTTTGTCCAGGTGCCGGCCAATGAACACAATCTTCTGCATGCGGTCTCCGTACTGGGGATCCCAGTCTTCCCGGAGCTTGCGGTCCCGCTCCATCATCTCCTGCAGTTCGTCTTCCGGCATGGTGGCGAACCACAGGCCGGCGTCCTTGAGGGATTTCTGGCGGCCTGCCTGCTCAAAGAGGTAGCACTTGTCCTGGTCTGCGGAGAAGTAGCAGATGCCCTTGGCTCGGATGATGCTGGCGGGCCAGCGGCGGGCCACCATATCGTCGAACTTGTTAAGGTCCAGGGCAGGGCGGCGGGTGTATACGTAGGTGTCGATGCCGTATTCCAGGGCTTCCCCTTCGGCCTCTTCCTCCTCGTCCTCTCCCTCGATGGCGGCGATCCAGGCGGCCGATGTAGCCACCTCGTCAAAGTTGAACATGCCCGTGTAGATGAGTTCGTCCAGGTCCACGTCGCCGTAGTTGCATTCCAGCACCTTGGCGCCGGGGTTGATGCTCTTCACGATGCCTTTCAGGGTGCCCAGTTCCTCCGGGGTAACATCGGCCGCCTTGTTCAGGAGCACGATGTTGCAGAACTCAATCTGTTCAATCACAAGCCGTTCCAGGTCCTCGTCCCCGATGTCGTCCTTCTCCAGGGCCTTTCCGCTGGCAAATTCGTCCTTCATCCGGAGGGCGTCCACCACGGTGGTGATGCAGTCCACATACGGAAGGCCGTCCTGGATGTACCGGGGCCCCAGCATGGGCATGGTGCTGATGGTCTGGGCGATGGGAGCCGGTTCGCAGATGCCGCTGGCTTCAATCACTATATAGTCGAACTTGCGGGTGGCGATGAGCTCTGAGAGCTGGGCCACCAGGTCCATCTTGAGGGTGCAGCAGATGCAGCCGTTCTGCAGGGCCACCAGGCTGGCGTCCGTCTGGCCCACTACGCCGCCTTTTTCTATTAAACCGGCATCAATGTTGACCTCGCCGATATCGTTCACGATGACGGCGAACTTGATGCCTTTGCGGTTGGCCAGTATGCGGTTGAGCAGGGTGGTCTTGCCGCTTCCCAGATATCCGGTCAATAGAAGGACCGGAACTTCCTGATGCTGAATCTTAAGTTCCATACACTACTTATAAACCCGCCTCCTCCTTAATCTTGCACGCATACGTGCGGGAGAAGGTTTGCAAAGATAGTAATTTTTAGTCTAAAAAGCACTGGGTGCCTTGTTTTTGCGAAGGCCCAGCCAGCAGAGGGCGGCATAGGCGGCTATCACCCCGGTGTTGACGGCCATCAGACCCCAGCGGACGCCATCGGCCTGGAAACGGGTGGACAGCCACCAGATGATGGCGTAGGCCGCACCCATGAGCAGGAAAATGGCGCCGATGTGCTTCCATTTATAGGGGATGGGATAGTATTTCGAACCCAGCCAGGCGCTGAGGATGAACATCACAAGATAGCTGGCCAGGTGACCGAAGGCCGATGCCCAATAGGAATAATGCGGCATGAAAACCACGTTTATCACGGTGGTTACCAGCAAGCCCGCCAGGGTGATCCAGATGGCCATCTGGGTTTTTCCGGAAAGCTTGTACCACATGGACACGTTGAAGAGCATGCCCAGCAGCATATAGCTGAGCAGCATGATGGGCACGACGCCGATACCCACCCGGAAATCCTTGCCCAGGAAGAGGGAGATGATGTCTATGTAGCCCACCACACCCAGCAGCACCAGGCCGCAGAAGGCGGTGAACCATTCCATCACTATGGCGTAGAGCTCCTTGGAGTTCTTGTCCCTGGCCCGCTGGAAGAAGAAAGGTTCGGCCGCATAGCGGAACATCTGGATGAAGAGGTTCATGATGACGGCCAGCTTCACCGCCGCCTGGTAAACGCCCAGGGAGGCCCGCCAGGCTTCGGCCGATGTGTCGAAATAGCGGAACAGGATCCGGTCCAGGAAGTCATTGGCCACCCCCGGGAGCGCCGCCACCATGAGCGGCAGGGAATACGCCAGCATCCTTTTTACCACCGCGCCGTCCCAGGTGAGCCTCAGGTGGAGGATGTCCGGGATGAACAGGGCCAGGCACAGCACGCAGCTCACCAGGATGGCCATGATGGGATAGGTGAAGTCCGGCTGGGCGGGATACACGAAGAACAGGATAAGGTTGGCTCCGGTCTCCGTAAGGATCTTGATGGTCTTGAAAGCGGCGAACTTTACCGCCTTGTGCTCCTGCCGGAGTTTGGCAAAGAGGATGGCCGTGATGCTGTCGCAGAACAGGATGGCCGCCACGTAGATGATGAGGCTCCTGTAGCCCTCATACCCCAGTGCGGCCGAAATGGAATCCGAGAAGGCCACCATGCAGGAGAGGAACGCCAGGTTGAGGCCCGTGACGGCCAGCAATGCTCCGGAATACACCTTCCGCGGGTCTTCCCCCTCCTTGTTGGCAAAGCGGAAACAGCCCGTTTCCAGGCCCAGCACCAGCACCACCTGCAGGATGGCGATATAGGCCATGAACTCCGTGACCACCCCATACTGCACTTGCGTGAGCATGCGGGTGTAGATGGGGACAAACAGGAAGTTCAGCACCCTGGCCAGGATGGAACTGAAGCCATAGATGGCGGTCTCTCCCGCCAATTGTTTCAACGGATTTGCCATATTCACCACAAAAATAGCTATTTTTGCAGAAAGAAACTACATTATTGTCATTCTGAGCGCAAGCGAAGAATCTTAAAAAGGATACGGAATATGAGAAGACTACTGTTACCAACCTTGGCCCTCACCCTTCTGCTGGCCGGCTGCAAAGGCCGGACCCAAGCCCCGGAAGAGGGGATGGATGTGGTCCCGGAGGCCCTCACGGACTCGGTGGCCATCCAGAAGGCGGCCCAGGCCCTGCCGGAAGAGCCGGTAATGGATATAGTAACCAGCATGGGCACCATCAAAGTGCGCCTGTTCAAGGATACGCCCCGCCACCGGGACAATTTCGTGATGCTGGCCCTCTCCGGATACTATGACAATCTCATGTTCCACCGTGTGATAGACGGTTTCATGATCCAGGGCGGGGACCCCATTTCCCGGGATACCCTGCGGGTGGATTCCTGGGGACAGGGCGGTCCCGGCTATACCCTCCCGGCGGAGATCCTGGATGCAGACGGCAATCCGCTTCATCGGCATAAGAAAGGCGCGCTGGCGGCCGCCAGAAGGGGAAACCTGGCCAATCCTTTCAAGGAATCCTCCGGTTCCCAGTTCTATCTGGTGCAGAATCCGGACAACTGCGTGCACCTGGACGGGGAGTATACCGTGTTTGGAGAAACGGTGGCGGGATTCAACGTGATTGACAAGATTGCAGCCACTCCCGCAGACCGTTATGACCGTCCCCTTACGGCCGTTGTAATCTATTCCGTCCGCCCGGACGAAGAAATGAACAAAATTGAAGAAAAAACTCCCGACAGCGAGTAGCTTTGGCACAGAATTCGCAATAAAAATAGTCGAATAGTTTTTTCATAGGTTAAGTTTTAGGTTAGAATTGCGAAAGGTCCTTGCTGGGAAGCACGGACCTTTCATTTTTCTATGGAAAATGCTTATATTTGGGAATAAAACCAATCATAGCATGAAGAAAATCGCATTCTTGGCCGTCACGCTGCTGGCGGTGGCCTGTAACCCGCAGCCCAAACAGGCCGGAGATCAGGACCGCCTGTGGTACGACGCCCCCGCCGGCAGGTGGCTGGAGGCACTCCCTATCGGCAATGGTCAGATGGCCGCCATGGTTTTCGGCGGAATCACCGATGAAACCATCCAGCTCAACGAATCCACTTTCTGGAGCGGCTCCCCGCACAATAATAACAGCGAGACTTCCCTGCAGTACCTGGACCAGGCCCGGCAGCTCATCTTCGCCGGGAAGGAGGAAGAGGCGGAAGCGCTCATCAACGAGCAGTTTATCCCCGGGCCGCACGGCATGCGTTTCCTCACGCTGGGTAACCTCCGGCTCCATTTCCCGGATATGCCGGAAGAGGTGGAAAACTACAGCCGGGACCTGGACCTTACCCGTGCCGTGGCAGGGGTGGATTTCACTGCCAATGGCGTCCGCTATACCCGGAGCGCCTTTGCGTCCCTGACAGACCGGGCCGTGGTAATCCGCCTGGATGCCAGCAAGAAGGGCGCCCTCTCGTTCACCCTTACCCAGGATTGCAAATTCCCCTATGAGGTCTCTACGGAAGGGGACTGCCTGGTAACGCGCATCAAGGGCGTGGAGCAGGAGGGGATTCCGGGCGGGCTCACGGCAGAGTGCCGCACCCGGATCCTGGCCGATGGCAACGTGGTCGCCTCGGATTCGCTCCTAACCGTTTCCGGTGCAACACATGTGACGCTGCTGGTGAATGCAGCCACCAATTTTGTGAACTATCACGATATCTCCGGGGATGAGTCGGCCGCCGCGAAGGAAGGCCTGGAGAAGGCCGCCGGCATTTCCTATAAGAAGTTGCTGGCCCGGCACGAAGCCGCTTACGGGGAGCAGTATGGCCGCTGCTCCATCCGGCTGCACTCCGGGGAGAACGCCGCCCTGCCCACGGACAAGCGCAAGGAAGCTTTCCAGGACAGCGACGATATGGGCATGGTTTCCCTTATCTTCAATTATGGCCGATACCTCCTTATCAGCTCCTCCCAGCCGGGCGGACAGCCCGCCAACCTGCAGGGCATCTGGAACGACGAATACATGGCCCCCTGGGACAGCAAGTATACCATCAATATCAACGCCCAGATGAACTACTGGCCGGCCGAGGTGTGCGGGCTGCAGGAGAGCCTGGTGCCCTTCTTCGGCATGATCAAAGACCTTTCGGAAACGGGAGCCGTCACGGCCCGGCAGATGTATGGCTGCGATGGCTGGATGGCGCACCACAACACGGATATCTGGCGTATAGCCGGTCCGGTGGACGGTGCCTTCTGGGGCATGTACCCCAACGGCGGCGCCTGGCTGGCCACCCACCTCTGGCAGCATTACCTCTATACGCTGGACAAGGATTTCCTGAAGGAATGGTACCCGGTTATCAAGGGAACGGCCGATTTCTATCTGGATTATATGCAGAAGGACCCCCGGAACGGCTATCTGGTGGTAGTTCCTTCCGTGAGCCCGGAACACGGGCCGATGGGGAAGAAGTCCCCGCTGACGGCCGGCTGCACCATGGATACGCAGATTGCGCGTGACGCCCTTTCCAGCACCTTGCAGGCCGCCGAAATCCTGGGCGTGGACGAGGGTGAATACCGGGAAGCCCTGAAGGGCGCCCTGGCCCAGCTGCCGCCGATGAAGGTGGGACAGTACGGCCAGCTGCAGGAGTGGATCGAGGACGGGGACGACCCGAACGACCAGCATCGGCACATCTCGCACCTGTACGGACTGTATCCTTCGGACCAGATTACGCCCACCCGTACGCCGGAACTGTTTGAGGCCGCCCGCACCACGCTCATCCAGCGCGGAGACAGGGCCACCGGCTGGAGCCTGGGCTGGAAGACCAACTTCTGGGCCCGGATGCAGGACGGGGACCATGCCTTCCTCATCATCAAGAATCTCTTCAGGCGGAATACCTATCCCAACCTCTTCGACGCCCATCCGCCGTTCCAGATCGACGGCAACTTCGGCGTAACGGCCGGTATCGCAGAAATGCTGCTGCAGAGCCACGAAGATGGGATTGTGCTGCTGCCTGCCCTGCCTTCCGCCTGGAAGGAAGGTTCCGTGCGGGGCCTTCGCGCCCGCGGCGGCTATATGGTGGACTTCGACTGGGCCGACGGAAAAGTCACTTCGTACACCGTCCGCACGCTGGACGGCGCCAAGGCCGATGTCCCTGTCCGTGTTGCAGAATAAAAGAGACTATGACCGTTATCGATCCTTCTTATCTCCGTCCCCGGTTGCTTTACCGGAACATAGACACACATAAACGAAACTATGGACATCTTCTTGTAGTGGCCGGCTGTGACCAGATGCCCGGCGCGGCGGTGCTTGCTACGGGCGCCGCCCTGCAGTCCGGTTGCGGCCTGGTAACGCTGCACTCTACGGAAAGGGCGCTCCAGTCCGTGGTGAACAATTTCCCGTCGGCCATGCTGTCGGAAGAGCTGGAAGCCCATTTCTGCACGGCTCCGTCCACGCTAAAAAAGTACGCGGTGGTTGCCGTGGGACCGGGCCTGGGAAGGGACGCCGGCACCATGAACGCCCTCATGGACCTGCTTTCCATCGCCTATGAGGAGAAGGTCCCCATGGTATTGGATGCCGATGCCCTCACCGTCCTCTCCGTAATCCCGGACTGGCACGAGCTGCTTCCGGAAGGGTCCATCCTCACCCCCCATATGGGAGAGCTTCGCCGACTCCTTCCGCATACCAGCGAAGAGAACCGCGTGGCCCTGGCCCGGGAGCTCTGCCTGTATGCCGGCTGTACGCTGGTAATGAAGGGCTTCCACACCCGGGTGTTTACGCGCGATGGTGACTGCCTGGTTAACCAGACGGGCGGCCCGGGCCTGGCCAAAGGCGGCAGCGGAGATGTCCTTACAGGCCTTATCGGCGGGCTTCTGGCAAGAGGTTATTCGCCGGAGGATGCCGCGGCCCTGGGCGTCTGGATCCACGGTTATGCCGGAGACTGCCTGTCCCGCGAACGCTCGGAAGAAGGTTTTTCCAGCCGGGACCTCATCGACTATCTGTGGAAGGGCTTCTACCTGCTATATAAGGAATAATCTGTATGGAAAGGAAGGTATCATTGTGGCAGATCTTCGCCGTGTTCGCCAAGATCGGGGCGTTCACCATCGGCGGAGGCTATGCCATGATCCCCATCATCCAGGCCGAGATGAGCAAGCGGGGATGGATTTCCGATGAGGACCTTCCGGATATCGTGGCGCTGTCCCAAAGCGCTCCCGGCGTGCTGGCGGTGAATATTTCCATCTTCGCGGGGCACAGGCTCCGGGGCGTTAAAGGCAGTATCGCCGCCACCCTGGGCAGCATCCTGCCTTCCTTCTGCATTATCCTGGCCATCGCCATCTTCTTCACCGCGTTCAAGGACAACCCCTGGGTGGAAAAGGCTTTCAAGGGCATCCGCCCGGTGGTCATTTCCCTTATTGCCGTGCCCATGATCAACATGGCCCGGAAGTCCTGCAAGAGCTGGTGGACCTGGCTCCTGGCCGTGGCTTCGCTTCTGCTGGTGGCCTTCCTCAACGTTTCGCCCATCTATATTATCCTGTGCGTGCTGGTGCTGGGATTCAGCGTCACCTACTTTAGGATGAAGAAAGATTCTTCGCTGCGTTCAGAATGACAACGTTGTACCTCATATTGCAGTTGGCGTGGACGTTCTTTGTGATTGGGGCGTTTACCATCGGTGGAGGCTATGCCATGCTGTCGCTAATCCAGAACCAGGTAGTGGTGGAGCATCCCTGGATATCGGAGGGCACGTTTACGGACATTGTGGCGGTTTCCCAGATGACGCCGGGGCCCATCGGCATCAACAGCGCTACGTATGTGGGCTACGACGTGCTTTTCAACGCTACGGGAAGCCACCTCCTGGGCATCTGCGGATCGGCCACGGCCACCCTGGCGCTGATGCTGCCCTCGTTCATCATCATGCTCCTTATCGTGCGCTTCTATATGAAGTTCCGCTCCAGCAGGCTGTACACCGGCACTATGTCCTGGCTCAAGCCGGCGGTGGTGGGCCTGATTGGCGCGGCGGCGGTCATACTGATTGTCAAGACCACCTGGACGGGCTGTTCGCCCGATGTCCAAGTGGTCTCCGAGAACTTTCCGGACTGGAAGAGCTGGGTGCTGCTGGGCGGCGCCTTCGTGGCCGGCTACTGGGGAAAGGTGAATCCCATCTATATCATCCTGGCGGGCGCCGTCCTGGGTTTGCTCCTGTACTGATAATCAATGCATTACATATTTCTCCCTGTGTCTGGAATCACAGGGAGAAAACCGTAAGTGGCTTAGCGTCACCAATTTACGGGATTGGCTTCCAGATAGGCCTCCAGGTCTGCGGCGCTGCGGGCGGGCTTGCGCTCCAGTCCCACCAGGCCGCGGCAGTCCAGCGAGTAGTTCACGCCCTTCTTGTCCAGGATGCCGAAGGTATGGTCCAGCGAGGCGTTGAAGCGCTCGTAGTCCTTGTTGTCGGCATTGCACCACTGGACTTCGCTAAGGGCGCACATGCGCGGCAGCAGCATATATTCCAGATGCTCCGGCATGGAGATGTATTCCGTCCACAGGTTGGCCTGGACGCCCAGGATGTGCTGCTGGTCCCTGGGAGGAATGCCCTGCAGGGGCTCATAACTGTACACCTTCTCCAGCGGTACGTACCCGCCGATGCCGAAGGGTTCCTTGTCGCGCTCCCGGCCCTGGTAATAGTCGAAATAGAAGTACCCGGTGGGGGTGAAAATGGCGTCGAAGCCCCGGGCCGCCGCCTGGATGCCGCCTTCCGTTCCGCGCCAGGACATTACCGTGGCACCGGGTTGCAGATTGCCCTCCAGGATCTCGTCCCAGCCGATGATCCTGCGCCCGTTATCGGAGAGATACTTCTGGATGCGCGAGGTTACATAGTTCTGCAGTTCGTGCTTGGCGCCAGGGCCCCGGCGGATACCCAGCTGGGCCATCCTGCGGGCGCATTTGGGGCAGATATCCCACGGGTCCGGCCTTTCCGGCTCCGCGTCGCCGTTGAAGCATTCATCCCCGCCGATGTGGATGTATTCCGACGGGAATACCTGCATTACCTCGTACAGCACGTTCTCCAGGAAGGTGAACACTTCTTCGTTGCCGGCGCAGAGGATGTCCTTGGCCACTCCCCAGCGCTCCCATACTTTGTAGGGTCCGCCGGTGCAGCCCAGTTCCGGATAGGAGGCCAGCGCAGCCACCATGTGCCCCGGAAGGTCAATTTCCGGGATGATTGTGATGCCCCTGGCGGCGGCGTATTCCACCACTTCACGCAGCTGGTCCTGCGTGTAGAAGCCGCCGTAGAGGATGCCGTCGGTCCGGCCCCAGTCCTTGCCCACCACGGTTCCGGCGCGCCAGGCACCCACTTCCGTGAGCCGGGGGTAGCGCTTGATCTGCATGCGCCAGCCCTGGTCGTCCGTTAGGTGCCAGTGCAGGCGGTTAAGCTTGTAGGTGGCCATTACGTCAATATAGCGTTTGACCTCGTCGAGGGACCAGAAGTGCCGGCTGGAATCCAAGTGCATGCCCCGGTAGGCAAAGCGCGGCTTGTCATGGATGGTGGCGCGGGGGAGTACCCAATCGGCCTTTGCCTTCCGGCTGCCGTAAATCTCTACCGGCAGCATCTGCTTTAAGGTTTCGCACGCGTAGAGGAAGCCGTTAAGGGCCGATGCTTCCACCGCCACGCCCTTCTTGTCTATCCGGATGAAGTATTCCTCCGCCTCCAGGTCCGGATTCAAATGGAAGCTGAAACCGCCTTCACCCTCCTTCAATGCTTTCCCGGTGGCCGTTTCCAGCGCCTGGACAAAGGCCGATATGGCCGCCTGCGACGGGGCGTCCAGCGCCTGGTCCACCTGGAGGGCTGCACCCTTTACCGGGAATACGCCTTTGGCGATGGTTACCTCGTTGGGCATGGGAATCACTTGGAAGGGCTGCGGCGTGCCTTTGCTGCAGGAGAGCGCTGCCAGGAGGGCCAGTGCTGCAAGGATGGAAGGATGTTTCATAGGGTATGGATTCGTTTTTCCAAAGTTACACAAAAAATTGCAAAATTTATGAGAAAAAATTTGTGGGTTCGGAAAAAGTTGCTACCTTTGCAGTCCCGTTTGAATAGAACGGGATTTTTTACGGCTCATTGACAATATTGAAAGACTAAAAGTACAAGCAAGTACCGGAAAAGTGTAACACTTTTCAAACTTTAAACGAGCGTCAGTTTCTTTAGGAAACAGCGTCAGGAACAAGCTAAGAATTATAAAGAATATACAATGAAGAGTTTGATCCTGGCTCAGGATGAACGCTAGCGGCAGGCTTAACACATGCAAGTCGAGGGGCAGCGAGGAGTAGCAATACTCTGTCGGCGACCGGCGAAAGGGTGAGTAACGCG